>Ga0302323_100005758_pt1 | contig 10167 bp, 10 predicted proteins | sample Fen_T0_3_FD_201950 | JGI IMG/M metagenome (GOLD analysis project Ga0302323, IMG submission 201950) | Peat permafrost microbial communities from Stordalen Mire near Abisko, Sweden - Fen_T0_3 | ecosystem: Environmental > Terrestrial > Soil > Wetlands > Permafrost | place: Sweden: Abisko... | reverse complement strand
ATCGTTGCCGCGTCCCTGTCCCGTCCCCAATCCCGAGGAAGACCGCATGTCCATCGTTTCTGTCTCAGCAGGTCCGTCCAGCCCAGTCTTCCTGGCGCGACATCGTCTCGGCCTGATCCTAATCCTGGCCCTGGCGGCGGCGCTCCTGATGGCGGCCAGCGGCGCCGCGATAGGAACGCGACCTGGGGCGTCGTGGCAGGTGGTTCGGTTCGTCGAAGGAAGTCAGGTTTGGGAAACCGGGGCGGGGGAGGCCGAATGTCGGGCCGCACAAGGCGAGGACGGCGTGATCTGCGTCGTCGGTTCTGCGCCGTGAATCCATGAGGACGGGTGTCACGAAGCCATTGATGAATTTCGCCTTACCGACTACCGCCAGACCTCTCACCACCATAACGGGAAAATCATGATCAAGTCGCTCTTCGCCGCCGCCGCCCTCGCGGTTGGCGCATCGTCCTCGATGGCTGCCAGCACGGTCGATGTCACTGCGGACATCTACTCCGACGGCACGCTGGATGAAACGGTCACATTTTCCGGCACTGACACGAACTCCGACGGCAGTTTGTCCCTGGATGAACTTACGTCGTTTTCGGTCATCTTTCCGGTCATCCTCGGCTCTGATTTGAACACCTCGCTGTCGGGTGTGAGCTCCTTCGGCACCTACAACATTGGCACCAATACCTGGTCGATGGACGCAGAAATCCTTGACAACGGCAATTACTACCCGGGCGCCTGGTTCACCTGGGACAACTACATGTACCAGATCGTGAGTCCCTACTTCACCGTCGTGACGACCGAAACCATCGAGGTTTCCGCAGTTCCCGAACCCACGAACGCCGCTTTCATCCTGGCCGGCCTCGGCCTGTTGGCCGCCGTCGCTCGTCGCAGGGCGTCGAAGCAAGTCTGAGGCGACGCGGAGGCGGCGCGCGCCGCGCTGCCGCCCGCACCGCGGTCTCATGGGGCCAGAACTCGACGTGGCGTGCCGGCTACGCGGAGTCGTTCATCACGTACTGCTCATGGCACCGCCGGTGCCGACACGGCCGCCGCCTCCCCACCGTCATTGAGCCGCGCCACGAATTCCGGCTGCGCATACCCCGACCAGTCCGGCCGCAGCAGGCCGTAGCTCTCGACCTCGCCGCGCTTGCGCTGGTAGCCGGGCAGCTGGTCGCCATTGAGCGGCCAGTAGGCGAAGTCGAGGGCGCTCGCGCTCGCGTAGCGCGCGAACGCCTGCGCGAACGCGACGCGGTCGGCGGCGCAGGGCTTGCCGGCGCTGTCGACCTGCAGGCAGCTGCCCCATTCCGACACGTAGACCGGCGCCGAGTACGCGTGGCCGGCCGCGCGCAGGAACGCGAAGCGTTCGAACGAGCGGCGCGCGAACGCCTGCGCGTCGGCGAGTTCGGCGGGCGCGCGATCCCAGGTGTAGTCGTGCACCGCGTAGACCAGCTTGTCGCGCGCACGGATGCGCGGCGGACGGGCGGCGAAGGCCGACAGGTCGGTCTGGTAGTCGACGCCGCCGACGATGATCAGCAGCGCCGGGTTGGCCGCGGCGACGACGGCGGCGGCGCGTTCGGCCGCGCGCTGCCAGTCGGTGGCGGGCACGCCGTCGCCCCAGCTCGGGCTCAGGCCGAGCGGCTGGTCGGCGCGGATCTCGTTGCGCAGTTCGGCGCCCACCACCTGCGCGTTGCCGGCGTAGCGGCGCGCCATGAAGGACCAATCCTGCAGCCACTGCGCCTCGCTGTGCTCGTGGTCGTACCAGAGGCCGTCGCCGTGCTCGGCGTCGCAGCACCAGTCGCCGCGCGTGCGGTGGTTGTCGAGGATCACCATCAGGCCGGCCGCCGACAAGGCGTCGACGACGGCGTCGAACACCTGCAGCGGGGTCTTGCCGACCAGTGGCGCATTGGCGCGCAGGTAGTCGGCGTCCACCGTGGCGGCGCGCAGCATCTCGTTGCACCAGGGCAGGCGCACCGAGTTGAAGCCGCCGGCGCGGATCAGCGCCGCGATGCGCGCGAGCGGCTGGCGGTCGAGACCGCCGGCGACGAACGCGCCGGACTCGAAGCCGAACCAGTTCACGCCGCGCAGCCGCACGCGCCGGCCGTCCGGGCTGGCGATGACCATGCTGCCAGCCTGGGCCTCGGTGTGCAGCGGCACGGTGGGCGGCGCGCTCCGGCGGGCCAGCGGCGCGCAGGCCGACAGAAGCGAGGCCAGGAGTGCGGCGCAGCACGCCGCCATGAGGCCCGTGCGCGTGCTCATGACGCCTGCGGGCGCGTTGTCGGCCTTGCTGTGCGACGCGGCGTGCGGCTGGTGGCGTCTGCTCAAGGCGTTCCGTGGCGGCTGGCGGGGTGGGCTGCGCGGACGTGCATGTTTCGTTGTTGGTGCTCGAAGTGCAGCAGTGTCGCGCAGGATGCCGGGCGCCCGATCTTGTCCACCGATTCTGTGGATATCCTTGTGGGGCGCCAGCGGTGAAGCCGCGCCAGGCCGCATGGATGCTGGCTGTCAAGGGGACTGCGTCATCGCGAGGCAGTGTGCGTCCGATGCGGCGGTTCGGGTGCCCGCGGCGGCGTTCGGCTTGTCCACCGATTCTGTGGATATCCTTGTGGGCTGCACCCGTTGAACCCGCGCCAGGCCGCATGGATGCTGGCTGTCAAGGGGGCTGCGTCATCGCGAGGCAATGCGCGCCCGGGCAGTCGCGGACCAGGCGGTGTGCGGCTTGTCCACCGATTCTGTGGATATCCTTGTGGGCTGGACCCGGTGAACCCGCGCCAGCCCGCATGGATGCTCGCTGTCAAGGGGGCTGCGTCATCGCGAGGCAGTGCGCGGTGCAGTCGCCGGTCCGGCAGGTCTTCGCGCCGGGGCGGCGCAGCATGTCCCCGGTGCGCGCCTTCACGGCGCCTCAGACCACGGGCCAGGGTTGGCGCAGCGGCAGGCCCGAGCGGGCGACGATGGCCTCGCCGGCGACCTGCGCGCGGGCGAGCAGGTCGTCCTCGTCGATCAGCGTCGCGCGGTAGTCGTCGACGACGCGCACGCCGTTGATCCACACGCTGTGCACGCTGCGGCCGTCGGCCTGCCAGACCAGCAGGTTGACCACGTTGGACAGCGGGCGCCACTCGGGACGGTCGGTGTCGTGCAGCACGAAGTCGGCTTTCTTGCCCGGCTCCAGCGCGCCGATCTCGTGGCCGAGCTGCAGGGTGCGCGCGCCGCCCAGCGTGGCCATGGTCAGCGCCGCGTGCGCGGGGAACTGGCGCGGGTCGCGCCGCGCGTCCTTGAACAGGCCGGCGACCAGGTACATGGCCTTCATCAGGTCCGACGAATTGCCGGCGTTGCCGTCGGTGCCCAGCGCCAGGTTCACGCCGGCGCGCGCCATTTCGGGGAAGCGACCGACCTGCGTCACGCCGTAGCCGCCGCGCAGCGCCGAGGTCGGGCAGTGCGTGACGTTGGTGGCGCTGCGGGCGAGCAGTTCGACCTCCGCCGCGTCCACGTGCACCGCATGCGTCAGCGCCAGGTTGGGGCCCAGCACGCCCAGGTGGTCCAGGTGTTCCATTGGTCGCCGGCCGGTGTGCTCGATGAACCAGGCCGCGTCCGCCGCGACCGGACTCATGTGGGCCGAGACGCCGGTACCGCTGCGGTCGGCGATCTCCTTGGCGGCCAGCCAGACCGCGTCGGTGTTGGTCGCGTGGCCCAGCAGCAGCGGCCAGGCGGCGATCAGGTCGCCGCGGTCGGCGGGGTAGCGCGCGACCTCGTCCTGCAGTCCGCGGATGGCGGCGTCGATCAACGCGGCCTGGTCCTGCGCCGGATCGAATGCGCGGTCCATGGTCCAGCGGCCGACGCGTCCGCGGATACCCGTCTCCCGGAGTGCATCCACCACGGCGTCGAGGTCGACGATGGTGCCGGCCTCGAGGAAGCAGGTGGTGCCGCTGCGCATCATCTCGAGCGCGGCGACCTGGGCCGACAGGCGCTCGTCGTCCGGCGTGTGGGCCTGGTACAGCGGCACCTGCCAGTTGTGGATGCTGTCGTCGAAGTCGATGTCGTCGGGCACGAAGCCGCGCGTCAGCGGCTCGCCGGTGATGTGGATGTGGCTGTTGACGAAGCCGGGCGTGACGACGAAGCGGCGGCCGTCGACCTTGTTGCGCGCCGCGGCGGCCACGCCCGGGTCGAGGTCCGCGCACTTGCCGAGCGCGACGATGCGGTCGCCGCGCACCGCCAGGTAGGCGTCGCGGACGATGCGGCGCTGGGCGTCCATCGTCACCAGCGTGGTGCCGGTGACGAGCCAGTCGAGGGGCGCTTGCGGGGTCATGGGGACGGCCGGCGGTGTACGGGATGGGGGTATCGACTCAGCGCGACGAATGTGCGGGATGGATGCGGGGGCACGGGCAAGCGGGCCGGCGCCTGCGCACCGCTCAGGCCGCGGCCGGCAGCGCGGCGGCGCCCGGCGCCGGCCTGGGCGCGCGCATCGCCAGCGCGGCGAGCGCGATCGGCGCGAGCAGCAGCCCGCAGCCTTCGAAGATGGGCGCGAAGCTGCCGATGCGGTCGGCGAGCAGGCCGGCGAGCGCCGGGCCGGCGCCGGCCAGTCCTGTCAGCAGCCAGACGGTGGACATCAGCGCCGTGCCGCGTTCGCGCCCGAAGTAGCGCAGCATCAGCACCGTGACGGCCAGGTAGACGCAGCCCCAGCCGAGGCCGAAGGCGCTGGCCGCGAGGTAGCCCAGCGCATGCGTGCTGGCGCCGCCCAGCACGAACAGGCCGACCCCGTGCGCGACCAGCCCGACGCACAGGGCGATGCGCGGGTCGACGCGCTCGGCGAGCGCGCCGGCCAGGCCCTGGGCCAGCGTCGCCACCAGCGCCTGCAGGCTCAGCATCAGCGCGGCGAACTCCGCCGTCGCGCCGAGCCGGGTCAGGTGCGCCACCCCGGCGCTGCTCATGAGGCTGATGGTGGCCTGCGTGTAGACCATCGCCAACGCGAGGACCGCGAATTGCGGGCTCGCCAGCGCCTGGCGGTAGGACCGCGCCGGGCCGGCGGGTGCGGGTGCCTTGCCTGCGTCGGGGCTGCCGGCCGCCGGCGGGTCCGCCACCGCCGCCAGGCAGAACAGCGCCAGGCTCGCGGCGCAGGCCAGCATCGCCAGCCAGTGCGCGCGCCAGCCCCATGTCGCGAGCACGTGCTGGACCAGCGGCGGCGCCAGCACGCCGCCGAAGGCGCCCAGCATCAGGTACAGGCCTATCATGCGCGCCGCGCTGCGCGGGAACCAGCCGGCGAGCAGGAACACGCCGGGGATGTTGGCGCCGAGCGCGAAGCCGGTGCCCAGCAGCGCCATGGCCACGTAGAACGACGCCAGGCCGTGCGCAGTGCTGGCCAGCGCGAAGCCGCAGGCCAGCGTCAGGGCGGCGGCGAACAGCGTCGCGCGGCCGCCGAAGCGGCGCAGCAGCGGCGCCGGCAGCGGGCTGGCCAGGCAGCAGGCGATGCCCAGCACGGAGAAGCTGGCCCCGGCCTCGGCCATCGACCAGTGCAGCTCGCCGGCCATCGTGAACAGCACGATGCCGAGCGAGGTGAAGGTCGAGCCGGTGACGAAGAAGAACATCAGCGATACCGCCGCCAGTACCCACCACCTGCGCGTCGTGCCTGGTTCCTGCATTGCTTGGCTCCTCCAGCCGGGGCGGCGCGTGGCCGGTGGGCGTCAGCGTCTCGTGTGCCGGGGTGGGCCGCCGGAGCCGATCTCAGGCGGGCCATGCCCCTGGGCGCACTGTGGCGCGGCGGACGGGCCGTGTCTTGTGCGCAGGCACACCGGGACTTGAACGGGCGCTCGCGGCGGCGCCGCCGTTCGCGAGACCCTGCGCCATGCTGCGGCACTGCAAATGCGGACAATGCCGCGCAGGACGGGCTTTTCCGGCCCGCGCAGAGGATTCACCGCCATGACCGCCACACTCGCCTACGCCGCCCAGGACGCCACCAGCCCGCTCGCCCCCTTCAGCATCGAACGCCGGGCGCCGGGACCCGACGACGTGCAGATCGACATCCTCTACTGCGGCGTCTGCCATTCCGACCTGCACACCGCGCGCAACGAATGGAAGAACACGCTCTACCCGTCGGTGCCGGGCCACGAGATCGTCGGCCGCGTCAGCGCCGTGGGCGCCAAGGTCAGCAAGTTCAAGCTGGGCGACATGGTCGGCGTCGGCTGCATGGTCGACAGCTGCCAGCACTGCGCCTCGTGCGGCGAAGGGCTGGAGCAGTACTGCGAGAACGGCTTCACCGGCACCTACAACGGCCCGGTCTTCGGCGGCGCCAACACCTTCGGCGGCTACTCCAGCCGCGTCGTGGTGCAGCAGAAGTTCGTGCTGCGCATCACCCACACCGACAACCTGGCCGCGGTGGCGCCGCTGCTGTGCGCCGGCATCACCACCTATTCGCCGCTGCGCCAGTGGAACGTCCAGAAAGGGCAGAAGGTCGGCGTGGTCGGCCTCGGCGGGCTCGGCCACATGGCGGTCAAGATCGCTGCCGCGATGGGCGCGCACGTGGTGCTGTTCACCACCTCGGCGCGCAAGACCGAGGACGCCAAGCGCTTCGGCGCCGCCGAGGTCGTGATCTCGACCGACCCGCAGGCGATGGCCGCGCACCAGAACTCGTTCGACTTCATCCTCAACACCGTCGCCGCCCAGCATGACCTCGACCCGTTCATCGCACTGCTCAAGCGCGACTGCACGATGACGCTGGTGGGCGCGCCCGAGCATTCGCACCCCGCGCCCAACGTGTTCGGCCTGATCTTCAAGCGCCGTCGCCTGGGCGGCTCGCTGATCGGCGGCATCCGCGAGACGCAGGAGATGCTCGACTTCTGCGCCGAGCACGGCATCGTCTCGGACATCGAGATGATCGCGATGCACGACGTCAACACTGCCTACGAACGCATGCTCAAGAGCGACGTGAGGTACCGCTTCGTGATCGACATGGCGACGCTGCAGGCCGCGCAGGCCTGACGGCGTCAGGGCCGTCTAGCGCATGGGCGCGGCTCGGCCGTCCGGCGCCCGGGGCGACCGCGGCGCGCCGACGCGGCCCGGCGTGCGGGGTGCGCCTCCTCAGCGCTGGAACTTGCCGTCCGCGCTGATGATGGACAGGTCGGTGTAGTCCAGGCCCGAATGGCTGGCCGGGCTGAACGAGACCTCGAGGCCGCCGATGTCGTAGCGCTTGAGCGACTCGAGCGCGTCGCGCAGCTTCTCGTGCGTCGGGTGCGCGCCGGCGCGGCGCAGGCCCTCGACCAGCACCTTGGCGCCGGCGAAGCCTTCGAGCATCGCCGGCGTGACGCGGTCGTCGCCGGTGGCGGCCTTTTGGTAGGCGCGCGCCTCCTTGACCAGCGGCGACGCGAACGAACGCTCGTACGGGAACACCTGCGTCACGATGGTGCCGGCCGCGTACTCGCCGAGCGCCTTGATGAAGCCGTCCGAGGCGTTGTTCGACAGCGTGACGAGCTGCGCGTGCGAGCCGGCGGCGCGGATCGCCTTGATGCCGTCGACCACCGTGCTGCCCGAGCCGATGAACAGCACCGCCTGCGGGTTGGTGGCGACCAGGGTCTTTTGCAGGGCGGTGAAGTCGGGCTTGGCGCGGTCGTAGGTCTCGACGAACATGGCCGCGCCGTTGACCTGCTGGAAGCCCTTGAGCGCGCCCTTGACCGCGTCGCTGCCGAAGGAGTCGTTGACCTGGACGATGCCGATGTGGGTCAGACCGACCAGGCTCAGGTGGCGGATCGCGCGGTTGGCCTCGTGCTGGTAGCTGGCGCGCACGTTGAAGACCAGCGGGTTGACCGGGTCGTGCAGCGCCATCGCGCCGGTCGACGGTGCCACCAGCGGGATGCCGTATTGCGCGATCACCGGCAGGATCGCCTGGTTGTGCGGCGTGCCGCGGGTCAGGAACAGCGCGATGACCTTCTTCTTCGTGATCAGCTCGCGCGCATTGGCGGCGGCCAGCGGCGGCTCGAACTTGTCGTCCATGGAGACGATCTGGATCGCCTCGCCGCCGACGCCGCCGGCGGCGTTGACGTGGTCGATGTAGAGCTTGGCGCCGGCGGCGGTCTCCTTGACGCCGGCGGCGTTGGGGCCGCTGAAGTCGGCGGTCTGGCCGATCAGGATCTCGGCGCGTGCGGCGCAGGTGGCCAGAACGAGTGAAAGGGCGAGGCCGGTCAGGCGCAGTCTTGTCATCGAGTCGTCTCCGTGTCGGGCGACAGGCCCGATTTCAGGCAAGTATGAATTTGTACGTTTTGTTGCAGTGCACGAAAAATGGGACATATTTCCGCGTCCGCTGCGCGGATGGAAGGCGCGTGCGCCGCGCCGCCGCGGGTTGCCCGGCGACGATGACGTGACGATGACGGCGCATCGCGGCCAAGGTCGAATAGGTCATGGCGTATACCCTCATATGGGACGGCGCGTCGCGGCCGAAGAGGGGCTGCGCGCGACGCCGGCGCGAGCCGGGCGCGCATCGCCGCCCGGGCGCGGCCGGCGGGGCGACCCTGCCGCGCCGTCGGCCCCTATACTTTGCGCATGACGCGGCCGGCGAACTTGCGCGGATTCTTCCTCTGGATGGCGGTGTTCGCCGTCCTGATGGCGGCGCTCGCGCCGGCGTTGGCGGCGACCTTCTCATCCACCGGCGGCCAGGACCGGGTCCCCGTCTGCACGCCGCTGGGCGAGCGCTGGGTCCGCGTCGACGCGGGCAGTGACGGCGGACAGCCGACGCCGGACGACATCTCGCACCTCTTCGAGCACTGCCCCTGTTGCGGGCTGCATGCGGCCTTGGCGGGCATGCATCCGCCCGCCTTCGCGCCCGTGCCGGCACCGCGCTCGACGCGCGCCCGCCTTGCCGCCGTTGCGCTTGCGCCGGTGCGGGACGTCTGGTCCGACGCGCTGTGGCGCGGGCCGCCGCGCCTGGGCTGAATCGCGCGCCGGCCCGGCCGCCCGGAGGGCCGCGCGGCGCTTCCATCGTTGGTCGGGCGTTCGCGCGCGACCCGTGCGCGGGGACCGCGTGCAGCGGTCCGCTTACAGCAGCCCGTGTTGTCGTCGCGCCGCGCGTTTCGCGGCGCGGCCCTCGGCCCGCAGCGCCGCGTCCGCGGCCGTGCGGGCCAGAACCGCTTTCCAGGAGATCCGCCATGTCCCCCTTCCTGCATCCCGCAGCGTTCGCGCTCGCCTTCGCCGCCGCCGTCCCCGCGTCCTGCCTGGCCTGCGCCACCTGCGGCTGCTCGTTGTCGACCGACGCCGCGACCGGCTTTTCCACCGCGACCGGCTGGCGCGTGAGCCTGCAGTTCGACGACATCGACCAGAACCAGCTGCGCCACGGCGATCACCCGATCTCGGCGGCGCAGGTGGCGGCCATCAACAATGCCGGCGGCGACCAGGAGGTGGAGCACGACACCGTCAACCGCACCTTCACCTTTGCCCTGAGCTACTCGCCCGACGAGGACTGGAACGCCAAGCTGTTCGTGCCCTACGTCGATCGCGGCCACTCGACCTTCGCCGCGGCCAGCAACCCGATCAGCGGCGCCGACGCGAGCGGCGCCAGCATCAAGGGCCTGGGCGACATCCGCGTCGTCGGCACCTTCCAGGGCCTGCTGCCCGCGAAGAGCCTGGGCCTGCAGTTCGGCGTCAAGCTGCCCAGCGGCCACTACGGGGGCCCGAACGCCGACGGCAGCGGCGTCACCGGCCGCCATCCGGCCGCCTTCCATTCGGGGCCGCTGGCGCAAAACGCTTCGCCCGGCAACCTGGTCGACACCAGCCTGCAGGCCGGCACCGGCAGCACCGACCTGATCGTCGGCGCTTTCTACCACCGGCCCGTCGCGGGCGACGTCGACGCTTTCGTCAACGGCCAGTTCCAGTTCGCGATCGCCGAGCGCCTGCACCAGGCGGGCGCGGACTTCCGCCCCGGCAACACGGCCACGCTCAGCTTCGGCGCCCGCTACAAGGCCAATCCGGACGTGGCGCCGCAGCTGCAGGTCAACCTGTACCACAAGGGCGCCGACCAGGGCGCGCTGGCCGACAACCCCGACAGCGCCGGCACGGTGGCCTACCTGAGCCCCGGCCTGACCTTCAGCGTCGCGAGCAATGTGCAGGCCTTCGGCTTCGCGCAGTTGCCCGTGTTCAGTCACCTGGTGGGCTACCAGCTGGCACCGCGCTGGACCGGCTCGGCGGGCGTCAGCATGGCATTTTGAGCCG
>Ga0302323_100005757_pt1 | contig 10168 bp, 9 predicted proteins | sample Fen_T0_3_FD_201950 | JGI IMG/M metagenome (GOLD analysis project Ga0302323, IMG submission 201950) | Peat permafrost microbial communities from Stordalen Mire near Abisko, Sweden - Fen_T0_3 | ecosystem: Environmental > Terrestrial > Soil > Wetlands > Permafrost | place: Sweden: Abisko... | reverse complement strand
AGGCCCCTTTCTCACACGCTGGAAGTTCGTGTATAAGGATCGCTGGCACGCTGCTACACGAGAGGAAACCGAGGAATCATGATCGGCACAAGACCCGGCGGAATGCGGATCGTTCTCTTGGTCCTTGCGGCCGGCCTGGCTGGAGGGGCGTGCAGCCATGTGACGCCGCCTGGTACGGCTCTCGCACCCTCGAACATGCTTGCCGACGCCTCCGCGACACCGGCCGCCACCGGGACACCGGCAGCCACGCCGACTGCAGTCATCACACCGGTCGCGACATCCGCGGAGTCGGCCTCGGCGCCGCCTTCGGAGATGCCGTCGGTATCTCCCGCTCCGCCCGCCGCTCAGTGCACAGGCAGCGCGGACAATCAAGCCTTCCTGACCGATGCGGCGCGTCTGATGAGTTTCGACGTCTACTGCGCCGCGCTCCCGGCGAAGTGGTACCTGGCCGGGGGCACCTTCACGCGGCCCAACGGCGGCCAGGTCCTCATCACGTACAAGAAGACTGGTGGCGGACAGCTGGAGATCTGCGAGGGCCAGTGCCCTTCGGAGGGGACAAGCGGATCGGCGTCGTTCGGCGATCTTCCGGGCGGCCTCGCTGCTTCGCCGGGTGTGAATGCGATCTACGCGTCCGTCGGCATCGGGTCGGCAACAGCCACCTACTCGATCACGGCTACGGGCATCGCGCAGTCCGAGCTCGCCAGCATCGGTTCGACCATGATCAAGGTGCGCAAAACCTGATCGTGGTCGGCGACTCTGCGGTCCACGCACAGGCGGCCGCGCAGGTATGATCCGGGCCGGCGTCCAAGCTCCATTTCCACGCGACAACCCCTAACCAGAGGACCAAAGACGCGCATGGACCGGAAACTCCTCTCCGGCGACGAAGCGGTCGCGCTCGCCGCATTGCACGCGGGCGTGGTCCTGGGAACCGGCTACCCGGGCACCCCCTCCACCGAGATCCTCGAAGCCTTCTCCGAGCTCGGCGGACACGCCCAGTGGGCGCCCAACGAGAAGGTCGCGCTCGAGGTGGGGCTCGGGGCCGCATTCGGTAGCGCACGGACGCTCGTCACGATGAAGCACGTGGGCCTCAACGTCGCCGCCGATCCGCTGTTCACGGCCGCGTATACGGGTGTGAGCGGTGCGCTGGTGGTAGTCAGCGCGGACGATCCGGGTATGTCCTCGTCGCAGAACGAGCAGGACAACCGCAGATACGCGATCGCGGCCGGATTGCCGATGATCGAGCCCTCCGACTCCCAGGAGGCGTACGACTTCTTCTTCTCCGCCATCGAGATGTCCGAGCGGTGGCACCTGCCCGTCCTCTTCCGGATGACGACGCGGGTGTGCCACAGCAAGTCGATCGTGACGGCCCGCGAGAGCGGAGCGCCCGGCAGAGAAGCCGCTCCGGCTCCCCATTTCGAGCACGATATCGCCGGCAGGGTGATGATCCCGGCCTACGCACGGCCCGCCCATCGCCGGCTCCGGGCCAAGCTCTCCGAGATCGCCGCCTGGGGGGAGAGCGCGGCCGCCGACAAGCTCAATCGCGTGGAGGCCGGAGCGCCTCACGGGGCCGCGGTCGAAGCCGGCACGACACTCGGCATCATCACTTCGGGCGTCTCGTACATGCACGCGCGCGAGGCGGCACCTGCCGCGAAGATCCTCAAGATCGGGCTTGTGCACCCGCTTCCGCTGGAACGCGCGCGTGCTTTCGCCGCCGGCGTTGAGCGCTGTCTCGTCGTGGAAGAGGGCGACCCAATCCTCGCAGACGCCCTCCGCGCCGCGGGGATCGCCGTGGAGTCGAAGTCGGAGATGTACCGATTCGGGGAGCTGGACGTGCAGCGCGTCCGCAGGATCGTCGCTCGAGACGAGACCCCGGAAGCTCCGCCGGCGCGCGGCAAGCCTCCGGAGCTCTGCCCGGCCTGCCCGTACCACACCGTCTACGCCACGATCCGCAAGCTCGACTGCATCGCCGCGGGCGACATAGGGTGCTACACGCTCGGGGTCCTGCCGCCGTATCAGGCGATGGATACGTGCGTGGCCATGGGCGCGTCGATCGGCGTGGGACTCGGGCTGCGGCATGTGCTGCCGTTGGACCAGGCGCGCCGCGTGGTCTCGATCATCGGCGACTCCACGTTCGTTCATTCGGGTATCTCCGGGCTCGTCGAGATGGCCTATAACCGGCCGGCGACGGGGCACGTGGTGATCGTGCTGGATAACGGCACCACCGCCATGACCGGACAGCAGGAGCACGCCGGCACCGGCCGTTTGCTCGATCACAACCCCACGAACAAGCTCTCGATCGAGGCCGTTGCCGCGGCCGTGGGCATCGAGAGCGTCACCGTAATCGACCCGTATGCCGATCCCGATGGGTTCGAGCAGTTGCTCCGCGATCGCCTGGCCTCAACGGAGCTGTCGGTCATCGTCGCGCGGCGGCCGTGCATCCTTGCCGCCGCGGACATTCGGAAGTGGGAGCAGCAGGCGGCCGCAATTCGCGCCACGTCGGCCGATCAAGCCGCGTTCGACCTGCCGGTGGAGGAACGATGAGCGCTACGTATCCGAAGGGCGCCATTCCCTCCGCTGCCGGCAGGAGCGTCGTGAACGTGGTCCTTGCGGGTCTGGGCGGGCAGGGGGTCATCAAGGCCTCCGACATACTCGCAGACGCCGCATTGCGTGCCGGTCTGGACGTCAAGAAATCCGAGATCCACGGCATGAGCCAGCGGGGTGGTTCGGTCACCAGCGACGTTCGATTCGGCCGCGCCCCCGCAGACAGAGTCGGATCCCCGATGGTCCCAGCGGGCGAGGCCGATTTCCTCGTGGTACTGGCGCCGTCCGAGGTGGAGGTCAATCGGGCGACGATGCGGCCGGGTGGCGTCCTGATCGCTCCGGAACTTGTCCCCGAAGGAGAGCTGGCGAACAAGCGCAGCCTGAACGTCGCGCTGCTCGGGGCGCTCTCCACGTACCTTGAACTGCCGCGAGAAGCGTTCATGGAGGCCCTGGCGGCGGCGCTGCCCGAGAAGTTGCGCGGGGTGAACGAGCAGGCCTTCGAATTGGGCCGGAAGCTGGCCGCCGAGCACGTCACAATCAGCTGAGCGGGCCGCCGTCACGGTTCGCGGCGCGGATCTTGGATTTCGCCAGAGGAGGACGCGGTGAGCACCTGGAACGATCCGCCGGGCGGGTTCCACCCGGTCAGTGCGCCGGACTATCTCCCGCGCCCGCAGCTGGAGGCTCTGCAACTTCAGCGGCTCCAGCAGGTAGTTTGGCGTTCGTACGACCGGGTGCCACTCACTCAGTCGCGCATGACAGAGCGCGGGCTGACTCCGGCTTCGATCGCATCGCTCGCCGACGTCGCGAGGCTTCCCTTCACCGTCAAGGCGGATCTGCGCGACACGTACCCATTCGGGCTGTTTGCGAGCCCTATGGAGCAGATCGTCCGTCTCCATGCCTCGTCCGGCACTACCGGCAAGCCGATCGTGGTGGCGTATACGCAGGCCGATCTGGATGTCTGGTCGGAAGTCATGGTCCGGGCATTCGTCGCCTGCGGCGTACATCGCGGCGACGTCATCCAGAACGCATACGGCTACGGGCTCTTCACCGGTGGCCTTGGGGCGCACTACGGCGGTGAGGCACTCGGCGCCACGGTGATCCCGATCAGCGGCGGCAACACGGAACGCCAGCTTATGGTCATGGCGGACTTCGGCGTGACGGCGATCTGCTGCACACCGAGCTACTTCCTTCATTTGCTCGAATCGGCGAAGGAAACGAAGACCGACTTCAGCAAGCTGCGAGTTGGCATCTTCGGCGCCGAGCCCTGGAGCGACTCGATGCGCGAGCGGATTCAGGACGAGAGCGGCATCCGCGCCCACGACATCTACGGCCTATCGGAAATCATCGGCCCCGGTGTGGGCATCGAATGCCGCGAGCAGCGCGGTCTGCACATCTTCGAGGACCACTTCTACCCGGAGATCATCGACCCGGACACTGGCGAGGTGCTTCCTGAAGGCGCCGAAGGCGAGCTCGTGCTGACGACACTCTCCAAGCAGGCGATGCCGATGATCCGCTACCGGACGCGCGACATCACCGCTCTCGTGTCCGACAAGTGCGGTTGCGGCCGCACTCTGCGCCGTATTCGCCGCATCGGCCGCCGGTCGGACGACATGTTCATCATTCGCGGTGTCAACGTCTTCCCGTCCCAGGTCGAGACCGCACTCCTGCGCGTCGAAGGCACGCTGCCGCACTACGCGATCGTGCTCACGCGCGAGAAGGGCCTCGATCAGATGGAGGTCAAGGTTGAGGTCACTCCGGAGGTGTTCTCGGATGAGATCCGCAAACTCGAGGAACTGCAGACCCGCCTCGAGGCCTCGATCGAGAACATCCTGGGTATCCGCGTGAAGGTCACGCTCGTCCAGCCACGCTCGATCGCGCGAAGCGAGGGCAAGGCCAAGCGGGTCACGGACAACCGGAGCCAATAGCGGGGCACGGCATCGTAGACACAACCAGGAGTGACGGGATCATGAAACTTCAACAGCTCTCGCTCTTTCTGGAGAACAGATCCGGCCAGCTGCGTGAACCTTGCGAGCTCCTTGCCGCGGCCGGGATCGACCTCATGACGATGTCGCTCGCCGACACGACGCAGTTCGGCATCCTGCGCTTCATAGTGCGCGACCCTGCCGCTGCCAAGAAGGTGCTCGAGGAGGCGGGAATGGTCGTCGTCATGACGGAGGTCGTGCCGGTCGAGGTGGACAATCGTCCGGGCGGTCTGGCCCGCGCACTTGCCGCAATCGAGGACGCCGGACTCGGCGTCGAATACATGTATGACTTCGGCGCCGCGTCGCGCGGCGGCAAGGCCGCGATCATCTTCCGATTCGAGGACCCGGACGCGGCTCTCGCTGCGCTGAGCAAGGCCGGCATCCGCGTTCCTACGGTCGAGGAGCTGCTGGCGAGCTAGACGGTTTGCGCCTGTCGCGCAATGGAGGTGACCTGCGACTACTCGCGGCCGCGGAGCAGCGAGACTCGCATCCCGCGCAACTCACCTTTGGCTATGCCGCTGGCGATCGCGGGGTCTTCCTCCATGATCCGCCTCGCGGCGGCTTCGTCGGGCGCCTCGATCACAGCGATGCCGGTGTTGATACGCCCGAGGGTTGGGCCGGCCATTACGAGGGTGCCTTCGGCAAGCATCCGCTGCAGGTTCTCGAAGTGCGCCGCCCACACGTGCTTATCGTCATCGGTCATCGTGGCGGCGAAGTCTTCGCGCGGACTGTGAATGAAGTAGATCCACTCGGCCATGGTCCCTCCGTCGAGTGCGGGGCGGACGGCCGGCCGCCGCTCTCCGCTCCGGCCAGTATGGTCTGGGGGACGGAGGGCGGCGACAATATGAGGCCGTAATGATGTCCGATCCGGCTAGCGGAACAGGACCATTGTGGCCGTCTGGTTGATGTGGCCGATGTACTCCTCACCGTAGGTCGAGAAGCCCGCGGTTGGGATCACCTTGAAGACGTTTCCATATTGTTCGGTCAGGCCCTTCGCTTCGAGTTCGAGCGTCCTCAGGATGCAATTGAAGTTGAGGAGGCCGCGAGCTTCCTGGTTTCGATCGAGCGCCTTCTTCAGAGCGTCGCCCGTGTCCTCCACGATGCTCGTCGAGTTCAGGATCGCCAACTTCATCCCTTCGTCCACGCCACAGAAGAAGCGGACCGATTCGCCCACGAGCTGCTGTGGACTGCGAACGAACGGCTCGCCGCCGATCATGAGGCCGAGAGGATGAGCCATGAACTCGTCGGCGAGCTTGTCCACGCCAACCCCAAGGGCCTCGGCATACGCCACCGCGGCCGGCTTGCCGTTGAACTCGATGACTTCGCGCGCCGCGCGGTCGACCTTGGTCGGCACCAGGAATTGCCGGGTGGCATGGAAGCTCTGCGTCTTGATGATGTCGAATCCGCTGGGGCATTCGAGGAGCGCGATGACGGCGGCGTCCGAAGCGACTTTGGAACCGGCCGCGACGACCGTCTTCTTGAACGCGACGTCATCACCGGCCGATCCGCCGATGAAGATCACGTTGGTCAGGTCGCCGAGACGCTCCATTACCCGCTCTTCGGCACCCGACAATCCATCGATCAGGACGATGCCAAGCCAGCGCTCCGGATCGAGGTCCAGCATCTTCTGGCCGAGCTTGGCCTCCCACTCGGCGAAGACACGGCCGATCCCATCGTCGGATCCGGTGATACCGTCCACAACGGCGATTTCGGTACGCGACACGACGTCCGCGCCGAGGCCCATGGCAACGATTGCCCCCTTGCTCATGGAACCGCTCACGAGTTCGCCCGAGGATGTACATCCGAACGTGACGGCGGCGGGAAACGCCCGCGCGACCGACAGAGCCAGGTCCTGCGGATCGTGCTTTGGGGAGGCGAAGTAGATCACGACCGCCGGACCGCCAAGTTCGGCCGCGAGTCGTGCGCCCGCGTCGTCGGATACGTCTGTCAGTTTGGAAACGCTGATACCCATCGAACTGGCTCCTCAGAGGGTGACGTTGAGATCGGCCGCGATCTGGCGGAGCTGCGCGAGAACGAGCGGGTCGTCCGGCGTGCTGGCGTCGTACCTGGCGGGATCGAACCCCTTCAGAATCAGCTTCGTCTGGGTAGTCGACGCCAACACGGCGTTGCCCTTGCTCCGTTGCTCGATGATGCGGTCGATCATCACCTTGACCTGGCCCGGCATGAATCCTCCGTGTGTCTGGTGTGAGCATTGGGTTGCTGGCACAGCTCTGCACGGGGGACGCGCGCCCAGAAGCTCTGCGTCAGGTATCGGCAGGTCGGAACACGCTCCTTGTAAACGTTTGGCTCACGAAAGTAGTGTTTTGGTACGGGTTCGGGCCGCACCTGCGCCTCGAAGACCGGGCGTGTATCCCGCAGCGCACCCAATCCGACAAGACCGCACGCGTGCGGGTACGATTGTCATGGAGTGATTGGAGCCCGGCGTCGCCGGCTCGATTGGATACTGAGTTTCCGGAGGGTGGGGCCCAGATGCGGTATCGGAGGTTCGGCCGGCTCGGCTGGAGAGTGAGCGAGATCGGCTACGGCATGTGGGGCATGGGCGACTGGAGCGGCTCCGAAGACCGCGAATCGTTCGCATCGCTCGAGTTGGCTCTGGCGAAGGGCGTCAACTTCTTCGACACTGCGCAGGCCTATGGAGACGGTCACAGCGAGCAACTCCTGGGGATGCTCAACTCCAGGCAGCCGGGCAAGCGCATCCACAACGCCACCAAGGTTCCACCCAAGAATCGTCAGTGGCCCAGCCGCCGCGGTGTGCCGCTTGGCCAGGTTTTCCCCCGCGCATACGTCCGCCAGTACGTGGACATCAGCCGATCCAATCTCGGCGTGGACACGATCGACCTGCTCCAGCTCCACGTCTGGGAGGACGATTGGCTCGCCACCGGCGAGATCCAGCTGACCGTGTCCGAGCTCAAGCGCGAAGGCGCGATCCGCGCGTTCGGGATCAGCATCAACCGCTGGGAGCCGTGGAACGGCGTCAAGGCCGTGAAGTCGGGGCTCGTCGATGCCGTCCAGGTCATCTACAACATCTTTGACCAGGCCCCGGAGGACGAGTTGTTCCCGGCCTGCCGCGAGAAGGATGTCGCTGTGATCGCCCGCGTCCCATTCGACGAGGGGAGCCTGATCGGCAACCTGACCCTGGACAGCAAGTGGCCCGAAGGCGACTGGCGGAACAGCTACTTCGTGCCCGAGAACCTGGAAGCCTCGGTGGCGCGCGCAGACGCTCTGAGGTCGCTCATTCCCGACGGCGTGACGATGCCCGAGATGGCGCTCCGCTTCATCCTGTCAAACCCGGACGTGAGCACGGTCATCCCGGGAATGCGAAAGGCCAGCCACGTGGAGTCGAACGTCACCGTGGGCGACGCCGGCTCATTGCCGCCCGAACTGCTCGACGAGCTGCGCAAGCATCGCTGGGATCGCGAGCCCACGGAGTGGAGCCAGTAGGCAGGGGCGGAGAGTGAGCGCGCTTCGCGCGGGTGGCGGGTGACGCGGTCCTGCTCGTCTCATTCCTGGTGTCCGGCGTCGCCGGCTTCGCGATGCGAGGAGTAACCACGTCGCGGCGAGCGTAGGCCTTTGGCGGCGGGCTTCCATCGCGCTCTCGTTCACCAGTCTTGGCCATTGTTGCGGTGATGTGCCTGGTGGCCGGCCTGGCACGACGCTGCCGCGGAGTTTCTCCGAGATACCAGCCGGGGTGGTATTGCGGAGCACTGCGTCTTCGCCGGAGCCTCGAGCCGACATTCTGCAGGCTTGTGTTAGCCGCGAGTGGTTATCGGGAGCCCGGAACTGCTGCCCGTCGACCAGCCGATCATGCGAATCTCGGCCGCCTTCGGCCGGCTGGGGCTACGCGCGAGACGAGGCGGCAACTTAGTACCACCCCCGGGCGTAAACCGGGATTTGCGCTCGACGATAGACCGCCCGAGGCGAAATCAGCCGCCGAGAGGTGTCGCCGGCTCGGGCGGGCGACTCGGGCTGCCGGCTCGCGCTGCCGACTCGGACCGGTTGCTAACCCCTGACCGGTTGCCGGACCCGCCGTCCGAGCCCGGACTCAGGACTTCGCGATGCGCCTCAGCACGGCCGGCAGGATTCCGCCCTGGTGGTAGTAGTCCACCTCGATCGGGCCGTCCAGGCGCACTGTGGCTTCGAAGCGGGTCGCGGCACCCGCCCCGGCCCCAGCACCGCCATCCGCCAGTGCGCTGACCCACACGCGTGACCGCGGCGCCGGTCCGGCCACGGGCAGCTCGATCGTATACGACTCGCGTCCGGTGAGCCCCAGCGACGCCGCGCTATCGCCGGGGAGGAACTGGAGCGGCAGGATGCCCATCCCGACGAGGTTGGACCGGTGTATCCGTTCGAAGCTCTCGGCGATCACCGCCCGCACGCCGAGCAGCCTCGGGCCCTTGGCCGCCCAATCGCGGGAGGATCCCGAGCCGTACTCCTTGCCGGCCAGGATGATCGACGGTACGCCGGCCGCACGGTAGCGCTCGGATGCCTCGAAGATCGTTGTGGCCTCACCGCTCGGGAAGTGGACCGTGAACGGCCCCTCCTTCGCCGCCAGCGCGTTGCGGAGGCGGATGTTCGCGAAGGTGCCGCGCATCATGACTTCATGGTGGCCGCGCCGCGCACCATAAGAGTTGAACTCGGCCGGCGGCACGCCGTGAGCCTGGAGCCACTGGCCGGCGGGCGACGACGCGGCGATCGAACCGGCGGGCGAGATGTGGTCGGTGGTGACGGAATCTCCGAGCATCGCGAGCACGCGAGCGCCGCTGATCGCCGCAACCGGCTCCGGCTCCGCCCTCAAGCCCACGAAGAACGGCGGCAGGGCCACGTAGGTGGACGATCCGTCCCAGCGGTATCGATCGCCGGCCGGCACGTCGAGCGTCTTCCACTCGGGCCCGCCTTCGAAGACCGACGCGTAAGCCTCGCGGAACAGCTCTCCGCTGACGGCCGAACCCACCGTCCGGCGCACCTCGTCCGTGGACGGCCAGACGTCGGCGAGCATCACCGGCCGCCCGTCCGAACCGATGCCGAGCGGCGACGTAGCGAGATCGATGTCCACGGTCCCTGCCAGCGCGAACGCCACGACAAGCGGCGGCGACGCGAGGTAGCTGGCCCGCACCAGCGGGTGGATCCGTCCCTCGAAGTTGCGATTGCCCGAAAGCACGGCCGCGACGACCAGGTCGTTCTGCTCGATCGCGGCGGCCACCGGCCCGTCCAGCGGCCCGCTGTTGCCGATGCAGGTAGTGCATCCGTAGCCGGCCAGCGCAAACCCGAGTGTCTCGAGCGGCTCGAGAAGGCCGGCGCCGCTCAGGTATGCGGTCACGGCGCGGGAGCCGGGCGCCAGGCTCGTCTTCACGGTCGGCGGAACGGAGAGTCCGCGCGCCACCGCATTCCGGGCGAGCAGCCCGGCGGCGACCATGACCGTGGGGTTGGAGGTATTCGTGCAACTCGTGATGGCGGCGATGGCGACCGAACCGCTGGCGATTTCTACCGAATGACCGGCAGCCTCAACCTTGACGGGGGGGTAGGCGCCCTGGGCCGCCGTGCCGGTCGAACGTCCGGAGCCGCCCGCGTTATCCGCCGCGCCCGCCCCCACAGCGGCGGCGACCGCCGTCCTGAATGGGTACGCG
>Ga0302323_100005756_pt1 | contig 10169 bp, 2 predicted proteins | sample Fen_T0_3_FD_201950 | JGI IMG/M metagenome (GOLD analysis project Ga0302323, IMG submission 201950) | Peat permafrost microbial communities from Stordalen Mire near Abisko, Sweden - Fen_T0_3 | ecosystem: Environmental > Terrestrial > Soil > Wetlands > Permafrost | place: Sweden: Abisko... | reverse complement strand
GAGCTTTACCCGCTCTTCGGTGGCGATGCGGGCCGCTTCACCTGCAAGCGCGCGCACGGCATCGGCGCTGCCGAGCGGGCCACCGTAGTTGACGAAGGGCATGGAGACGAGAAAGCGCCCGAACACAGCGCTCTTGACCAGCACGAGAGGGAGGACGCCGACGAGACCATCGCCGTCGCGAGCGGCGAGATAGACGGTTTGGTGGCCATACACCTGAGCGATGACGTCACGCCAGGCGAGGAGGTGGAACGGGGTCCAGTTCCGCTGGCTTCGAACGAAGGGATCCCAGTCGGCGGCCACTCCGGTGAGCCGCTCGACGCGGATCACGCCCGATCCAGCAATGGCCTCACGCTGCGGCGCGAAGGGCCGGAACGTCGAGCGCCTGTTCCACCGAGGTGAACCTGAAGTCGCGCAGCAGGCGCTCGAGGCGGCCGAGCATGCCATCGAGGCCGCGATAGTGGCGCAGGCGCGAGATCAGCGGGACGGGCAGGCGGGGCTGGCCAGGATCGACTTCCCATGGGTGTACATAGAACATGGCCGGCACGCCGCGCGCGCGATACTCACTGAAGGCGCGGTGGATGAGGCCATAAGGAAGCTGGCGCAGGTACGCCCCACCGGCCGCAGGGAAAGGCACGCCGGCGATCCGGGTGGTGGTCAGCGGCAGCTCCAGCAGGGAGCCCGCGGGACGGCGGATGACGTAGGGATCGCCGGGGCTGTTGGGGTACCCATACTCGGGCCGGACGATGGGGAAGAGGCTCGAGTCGTAGGTGAAGCCCTCTTCCAGCAGGACGTCGAAGGCCCACTCGCACCCAGGAATAATGGAAAAGCCCGGCGCGCGGAAACCCTGCACCCGCGCGCCCATTACCTGCTCGAGCGCGCCCTTGGACTGCTTCAGGTCTTCGCGAAACTCATCGGGGGTGAGCGTGAAGACCTGGCGATGCCACTGGCTGTGGCACCCCACCTCGTGGCCTTCGGCAGCGATACGCCGTACGAGTTGGGGACAGCGTTCAGCGACCCAGCCCACGACAAAGAAGGTGCCCTTGGTGTTGTTGCGCGCGAGAAGATCGAGGAGGGTACCGGTATTGGCCTCGACCCGGCTGGGCATGGAGGCCCAGTGGGAGCGCGGTGCACAGGGGGCCAGCGCCAGGGCGTGGAAATACTCCTCCACATCCACTGAAAAGATGTGACTCGCATTCCGGGTGAGCGAAGGCGGCACGCGCACGATGGGACCGCTATTCGTCACAGCCACTTGAACTCCGGGCAGGCCTTCGAGGGGACAAGTCGGGCAACTGGTATCAGGAAATGTGACAGCATCCCTACACAGAACAAGGGCACGGCCCCTCTCCCTGTCAAATCGTGGGCCAGTGGGAAGTCAGGGCGGGTAAGGCGGGTGGGGCGGGCAGGGCGGGTACCTACCGCCACTGCTGAGCGCGACACCTGTTCGGCCCAGATTTCGCGAAGTTGGGCCTATCTTCCCATCCTGATGCACCAGCGCCACAGGTGCCCCCGGCGTCCGTCAAGGAATCGTCCGGCCCGGACTCCGGTATCTGCATATTGTTACCGGTACTGGAAGGACAAGTTTCAGCAGGAGTACTGATTGCCGTCACGCTCGCACATCCTCATCGGAAACGAATCACTGCTGGTGCACTGCGGAAGCGCCCTGCTGGACGCCGGGGACTCCGTGGCCGCCGTCGTGACCGAGGTACCGGAGATCGTGTCGTGGGCCGAGAGCCGGCAATTGCGCCGGTTCTCCAATGTGGATGAGCTCGGCAACGCACCCGAGTTGCCGTTCGACTTCATCCTCAGCATCGGCAACCTCAAGATCATCCCGCCCGCAGTCCTGCAGCGCGCCAGCATCGGCGGCATCAATTTCCACGACGGTCCGTTGCCCGAACTCGGCGGACTCAACACCCCGGCGTGGGCCATCATGCGGGGGCACGCAGAGCACGGTATCACCTGGCACTGGATGACCGGCGCCGTCGATGCCGGTGCGATCATCGCGCAGCGCCGCTTCCGGATTGCGCCGGACGAGACCGCGCTCACGCTCAATGCGCGCTGCTTCGATGCGGCCATCAGCACCCTTCCCGATGTAATAGCAACCATTCGGTCTGGCCCCTACCCCACCAACCAAACCGGCGTGACACCACGAGAAGTCATCCGCGGTGTCGCTCGACCTGTCGCTGCCGGGGCGCTGGACTGGCGCCGACCGGCGGCGGAGCTCTCAGCGCTGGTGCGGGGGCTCGACTATGGCCAGTACGCCAACCCGCTCTGCCTGCCGAAGGCGCTGATCGGCGGGGCGTCACTGGCGGTGCCACAGCTGCTGGTGCTGGAGCGATCGTCCGGCGCGACGCCGGGAACGTTGCTGGCGGTAGCCGACGATGGCCTGACGGTGGCGACTGGCAGCCAGGATGTGCGCATCACGAAGTTCCGCACCCTGGCGGGCGAGGCACTGTCGGCACGTGAGGCGGCACTTCGATTCAACCTGCGGGAAGGCGACATCCTCGGGCTGCCGGAGTCGCTCGCGGCGTCGGTGAGTGCGATCGACGCGCGGGTGGTGCCGCACGAGGGATGGTGGATACGTCACCTGGCGCACTGCGAGCCGGGCACCCTGCCCTTCCCCGAGCGTGGAAACGCAGCGGACGGCGAGATGGCATCGGTGCCACTCGACCTCTCCGCACTGCCCATCGTTCCGGGTCATGCGCCAGCGGATGTGGCACTTGCGCTGATCACCGGGCTGCTGGCGCGGCTCCGCGGCAGGGCGGAGTTCAGTGTGACGTACGAGGAACCGGCGCTGCGCGGGCTGACCCAGGAGGTGAAGGGTTGGTACGCGAGCGCCGTGCCCGCGCGGCTGTCGGTGCCGTTCGAGGGGGGCCTCGATGCACTCGTCGAGATGGTAGGACGAGACCTCTCGGCGCTGCGGAACCGCCTTACCTATCCGCTTGACCTGATCCTGCGGCAGCCGACGCTGCGGCATATGCCGGCGGCGATGCCGATTGCGCTGGTGGTAGCGGCCGAACCAGAGCTGGTGGCACCGCGGATGGAGAGCGACGTGACGTTCGTGGTGTCGGAGGATGGCAGCCGCGGACGCCTGCAGTACAATACGGCGCGCCTTACCACCGAGCAGGCCGCATCGCTGAGCGACAGGCTGGCGCTCCTGGCGCGTGGATTCCGCAAGGCGCGCAACCTGCCGCTTGGGCAGCAGCCGCTCCTGGCCGACGATGAGCGTCGACGCATGGTGCGCGACTGGAATGCCACCGGCACGCCGGTGGACACCGGCCGCTCCATCGATGAATTGGTGCACGAGCGTGCCACGATGCATCCCGAGCAGGTGGCACTGGTGTGCCGCGGACGAAGCCTGACCTATCGCGAACTGGACGAGCAGGTGAGTCGCATGGCGCACCTGCTCCAGGCACGCGGCATCGGCCCGGATGACCGGGTGGCAGTCCTGCTCGACCGCGAACTCGAACTGGTGGTGACGCTGCTCGCGGTGCTGCGGGCCGGCGGTGCCTACGTGCCGCTCGATCCGGAGTATCCGCCGCAGCGCCTGGCACTGATGCTGGAGGACTCCGGAGCACGACTGGTGGTTACGCAGGAGTCCCGCCGGGGCAGCGCTCGCGATGCGACGTGCGATGTCGTGACGCTGGAAGGAATGGCCAGCGAACTGCGGGAGCTGCCGTACACCCTGCCTGCAAGAGCGGCAGGAGCGGGACACCTGGCATACGTCATCTACACCTCGGGCTCCACGGGGCGCCCCAAGGGCGTCATGGTCGAGCACGGCAACGTGCTCAACTTCTTCGCCGCGATGGACCAGCGGCTGGGCACCACGCCGGGTACATGGCTCGCCGTCACGAGCGTGTCGTTCGACATCTCCGTCCTCGAGTTGTTCTGGACGCTGACGCGCGGATATACGGTGGTGCTGCACCGGGAGGGTCGGTCATTGCCGCGGGCGGAGCAGACCTGCGGACATCCGTCGTTCAGCCTGTTCTACTTCGCCAGCGCTGAATCGGGTGGCAGCGACCAGTACCGGCTGCTGCTCGATGGCGCGCGCTTCGCCGATGCGCGCGGCTTCGAGGCGGTGTGGACGCCGGAGCGCCACTTTCACGCCTTCGGCGGCATCTATCCCAACCCGGCAGTGACAGGCGCCGCGGTGGCGGCCGTAACGCACCGGGTGCATGTGCGGGGCGGGAGCGTGGTGCTGCCCCTGCATCACCCGGCGCGCGTGGCGGAAGAGTGGGCGGTGGTGGACAGCATCTCGGGGGGACGCGCGGGTGTGGCGTTCGCGGCGGGGTGGCAGCCGAATGACTTCGTGCTGCGGCCAGAAGCGTATGCCGATCACAAGGCGGTGATGACGCGCGACATCGAGGTAGTGCGGCGCCTGTGGCGGGGGGAGGCAGTAGAGCTTCCCGGGGTGAATGGTCGCATGGTGCCGGTGCGCACGCTGCCGCGCCCGGTGCAGCCGGAGTTGCCGATCTGGCTTACCGCAGCGGGCCGTCCGGAGACATACCGCCAGGCGGGACTCATCGGTGCCCGCGTGCTGACCCACCTGCTGGGCCAGAGCATCGAAGAACTCGGCGCCAAGCTGGCGCTTTATCGCCAGGCATGGCGGGAGGCGGGGCATCAGGGCGAGGGCCGGGTCACGCTGATGCTGCACACGCTGATCGGCCGGGATGAGGCCGAGGTGAAGGCGCTGGTACGGCAGCCACTCATTGAATACCTGCGAAGCTCGGTGGACCTGATCAAGGGCTACGCCTGGTCCTTCCCCGCGCTCAAGCGGCGCCCGGGCGACGAGGCAAGCGGCGGCGTCCTCGACCTCGACCAGTTGAGCGAGCAGGAGCGTGAGAGTGTTTTGGAATACGCCTTCGAGCGGTACTACGAGACGAGTGGCCTCTTCGGCACGGTGGATTCATGCACGGCGCGGGTGGACCGGCTCGCGGCGATCGGGGTGGACGAGATTGCGTGCCTCATCGACTTCGGCGTGCCGACCAACGTCACCCTGGCGCACCTCGAGCATCTGGACCAGCTGCGCCAGCGCGCGAGCCTCGACCGGCCGGCTGCCGCCGACCAGCATGGACTGGCGGCGCTCGTGGCCCGGCATGGCGTGACGCACCTGCAGTGCACCCCGTCGCTCGCACGACTACTGCTGGCCGACGCAGGATCGCGCGCCGCACTGGGTGCGCTGCGGCACATGCTGGTGGGAGGTGAGCTGCTCTCCGAGCCGCTGGCCGTGGACCTGCGGGGCGCGCTGCCGGCGGGCCGGCTGCACAACATGTACGGCCCGACGGAAACAACGGTGTGGTCCACGATGCATGACGTGGCTGCCGATGAGCGTCCGGTGCCGATTGGCCGGCCGATCGCCAACACGCAGGTGTACGTACTCGATGCGCGGGGCGAACTGCTGCCGGTTGGTATTCCGGGGGAGTTGCACATTGGCGGCCTGGGGGTGACGCGCGGTTACCTGGGTCAGGCAGAGGCCACGGCGAACCGTTTCGTCCCCGATCCGTTCCAGGCGCCGGGCGGGCGGATGTACCGCACCGGAGACCGGGTGCGATGGCGTGCCGACGGAAGGCTCGAATTTCTGGGACGCCTGGACCAGCAGGTGAAGCTGACCGGCTATCGCATCGAGCTGGGCGACGTGGAGGCGCACTGCGAGGCGCACCCCGATGTGCGCACGGCAGTGGTGATGGCGCGGGAAGACCGGCCAGGCGAAACGCGCCTGGTGGCCTATGTGGTATTCCGCGCCGGCGCCGCCGACACGGCGGGCCTGCGGGCGCACCTGCGCCGGGCGCTGCCCGACTTCATGGTGCCATCGCATATCGTGGCGCTGGACCGCCTGCCGATGACACCAAACGGCAAGGTCGACCGGCGCGCGCTGCCCGACCCGTCCATTATCACAGCCGCGACGCCGTCGATCGAGAGCCGGCCAGCCAATGTCATCGAGGAAACCATTGCCGGCATCTGGCGTGACCTGCTGCAACTGCCGCATGTGAGCCGCGACGCCAACTTCTTCGACCTGGGCGGGCACTCGCTGCTCGCGGTGCAGGTGCATCGTCGACTGCGCGAGCTGCTGCCGGAGCGCCCGGTGGGGATCACCGACCTGTTCCGCTTCCCCACCATTGCCGCGCTGGCGGAATTCCTGGGCGGGGGCGACAGCGGCGAGGCGCGGCTGGGAGACAGCGCGGCCCGGGGCGAGGCGCGGCGCAACCTGCAGCGGCGCACGCGTCGCGCCGGCGGCGAGGGAGCCTGATCACCTGATGTCCGCAGCACAGCCCGACTCGCAGGCTACCGACATCGCTGTCGTTGGCATGGCGTGCCGCCTGCCCGGTGCCCCCGACGTCGACGCCTTCTGGCGCAACGTGCGCGACGGCGTCGAGTCGATCCGGTCCTACAGTATCGATGAGCTCCGCGCCGCGGGCGTGTCGTCGGCGCTGCTTGGCAATCCGCACTACGTGCCCCGCGGTGCCCCCCTCGAAGACATGGAGATGTTCGACGCCGCCTTTTTCGGACTGAGCCCGCATGAAGCGGCGATCATGGACCCGCAGCACCGGCACTTCCTCGAGTGCGTGTGGGAGGCATTGGAGCACTCCGGCCATGCGCCCTCACGGTTCAACGGACCGATCGGCGTCTTCGGCGGCTCGGGCCACAACGCCTACCTGGGCTACAACCTGCTGACGCGACCGGAACTGGTGGATTCGGTGGGATTCTTCCTGCTGCGCCACACCGGCAACGACAAGGACTTCCTCACGACGCGGGTGTCGTACGCGCTCAACCTGCATGGGCCGAGCGTCGCAGTGCAGACGGCGTGCTCGACGTCGCTGGTGGCGGTGCACCTGGGTGTGCAGAGCCTGCTGGCCGGTGAATGCGACATGGCAGTGGCGGGCGGCGTCACCATCGAGCTGCCGCACCGGCAGGGCTATCTCTATGCCGAGGGAGAAATCCTGTCGCCGGACGGCCGCTGCCGGGCGTTCGACGCACGCGCGGCGGGAACTGTATTCGGCAGTGGCGCCGGCGCGCTGGTGCTGCGACGGCTGGCAGATGCCATCGCCGATGGTGACACGATCTATGCGGTGGTGAAGGGTACGGCGGTCAACAACGACGGCTCGGAGAAGGTGAGCTACCTGGCGCCGAGCGTGAAGGGCCAGGCGAGTGCGATCAGCGAAGCGCTTGCGGTGGCGGGCGTGGATGCCTCGAGCGTGTCGATGATCGAGGCGCATGGCACCGGCACCCTGGTGGGTGACCCGATCGAGATTGCAGCGCTGACCGAGGCGTTCCGCCGGCACACCGACAAGCGGGGCTACTGCGCGATCGGGTCGGTGAAGACGAACATCGGGCATATCGACACCGCGGCCGGCGCCGCGAGCATGATCAAGGCGATCCAGGCGCTGCGGCACCGGCAACTGCCCCCTTCCCTGCACTACTCGACCCCCAACCCGGCGTGCCAGTTCGACGAGACGCCGTTCTACGTGAACGCGGTGCTCAAGGAGTGGGACGCGCCGGCACCGCGCCGCGCCGGCGTCAGCTCACTGGGCGTGGGTGGCACCAATGCGCATGTGGTGCTCGAGCAGCCACCAGAGCCCGCGCCGCACCGTGCGCCCGCCCGGCAGCGCCAACTCCTGGTGATGTCCGCGCGCTCACCAGCGGCTTTGGAGCGCGCCACCGACCGGCTCGCGAGCGCGCTGACGGCGCCCGATGCGCCGGCGCTGGCCGATGCCGCCTGGACACTGCAGGCGGGCCGCGCGGCGATGGCACACCGGCGCATCATCGTGGTGGAGAGCCCCGATGCCGCTGCAGAGGCGCTTGCCACCCGCGACGCACGCGTGCTGTTCAGCGGCAAGGCGCCCGACCGGAGCCGGTCGGTGGCCTTCATGTTCGCCGGCGGCGGCGCACAGCATCCGGGCATGGGTGCGAGCCTGTACCACACCGAGCCGGTGTACCGGGCGGTGGTGGACGAATGCCTGGCGCTGCTGGACCGTGACCACGCCGAGCGGGTGCGCTCGCTGCTGCTTGCGCCGGTGACGGATGCGGCGGCGGCGGCGAGGCTGCAGGAGCCGCTCACCGGACTGCCGGCGCTGTTCGTTACGCAGTACGCGCAGGCACGCCTGTGGATGCACTGGGGCATCGAGCCGGCGGGATTGATCGGGCACAGCATGGGCGAGTACACGGCGGCGTGCCTGGCGGGGATATTCTCGCTGGCAGATGCGCTGGCCCTCGTGACCACGCGGGCGCGCCTGTTCGAAACCGTGACCGAGGGCGCGATGCTGAGCGTGCCGCTCGGCGCCACGGAACTCGAGCCGCTGCTGGGCTCGGAGCTGTCAGTCGCGGCAGCCAACGGCCCCTCACTGTCGGTGGCGTCAGGGCCGGTGCCCGCGATCGAGCGCTTGATGGGCACACTAGCGGCGCGCGGGGTGGAGAGCTCGCGGCTCCGCATCAATGTCGCGGCACACTCGAAACTGCTGGAGCCGATCCTTCCCGAGTTCCATGCCTTCGTGCGGCGGCTCGACCTGCGGGCGCCCGTCATTCCGGTCGCGTCCAACCTGACCGGCACATGGATGACGGAAGCGGACGCGACCGACCCTGACTACTGGGTGCGGCACCTGCGGCAGACCGTACGGTTCGCCGAAGGACTGCGCGCGCTGACGCAGCCCGACGCGAGCGTGCTGCTCGAGGTCGGGCCAGGGCGCACGCTGGCCACACTCGCACGACAGCAGGGAGGCACCCCGCCGGTTGTGCTCACGTCGATGCCGCACCCCGACGAGCGGGTGGACGATGCGGCACACATGCTGGCGGCACTGGGGCGGCTCTGGATTTCGGGAGTAGAGGTGGACTGGGCGCGGCTGCATGAGGGTGAGGCGCGCCGGCGGGTGGCACTGCCGACCTATCCGTTCGAGCGGGAGCGACACTGGATCGATCCGCGCCCGCTGGAGGCGGTGCCGGGTGCGGTGCTGACACGAGTTGCAGACCTGCGCGACTGGTTCACGCAGCCGTCGTGGCGCCGTGCCGCGCCAGTGCTGCCGGGCGATCCGCTGGACGGACCGGTGCTGGTCTTCACCGACCGGTCGCCGGTCGCGCGCGCGCTGGTGGACCAGTTCCGCCGCGCGGGCCTGGACGTGATCGTCGCATCGCGAGGGACGCGCTTCAGTGCCGCGGGGCAAAACGGGTACACGCTCACGCCCGGGAACGCGGATGATTCCGCCGCGCTGCTCGCGGCCCTGCGCGACGCGGGCCGAAGCCCGCGGAGAATCGTGTTCGCCTGGCCGCTGGATGATGCCTCGATCGAGACCGGCTTCCTCTCGCTGCTGGCGCTCAGCCAGGCGATGGGCAGCGAAGAACTGTCCCAGGTACAGCTCACGGTCCTCACCACGGGTGCCGCGAGGGTATCGGGCGACGAGGCTACCGACCCGCGGCTGGGCACGCTGGTGGGCGCGGTGCGGGTCATCCCGACGGAACTGCCGGGGATCAGCGCGCGACTGGTGGACATTCCCATAGCGGAGCGCGCGAGCACGCGGCTTACCGAACAGCTCCTGGCGGAGCTGGTGGCGAGCGATCACGACGTGGTGGCACTGCGCGGTCCCGACCGGTGGATCCCGTCGCTGGAGAGCCTGCCGCTGGGGCCGGTGGCCACGCCGCCGTTCCGGGATGGCGGCGCCTACGTCATTACCGGTGGCTTCGGCGGGCTGGGCCTGTCGGTGGCGCGGCACCTCGCGCATGCGCACGGCGCCCAGATCGCGCTGCTCGGCCGGCACTATCTGCCGCCACGCGACGCGTGGGACAAATGGATCGCGTCGCACGATGCGCACGACGAAACAGCGCGCCGGATCCTGATGGTGCGGGAGCTGGAGGGTGCCGGCGCCTCGGTACTGCCGGTCGAGGCGGACGTGACGGATGTGCGCGCGCTCAAGAAGGCCATCGCGCTGGTGCGCCAGCGATTCGGGGCACTGCATGGTGTCTTCCACGCGGCGGGCATGCTGGACGACGGCGCGCTGCAGGTACGCGCGGCGGAGAGTGCGCAGCGGGTGCTTGCGCCGAAGGTCCAAGGCACGCTGGCGCTGGAAGAGGCGCTGCGGGGCGCAACCCTCGACTTCATCGTGCTGTTCTCATCGATCAGCGCGCTCACCGGCCTGCCGGGACAATTCGACTACGCCGCCGCAAACGCATTCCTGGACGCCTGGTCG
>Ga0302323_100005755_pt1 | contig 10169 bp, 10 predicted proteins | sample Fen_T0_3_FD_201950 | JGI IMG/M metagenome (GOLD analysis project Ga0302323, IMG submission 201950) | Peat permafrost microbial communities from Stordalen Mire near Abisko, Sweden - Fen_T0_3 | ecosystem: Environmental > Terrestrial > Soil > Wetlands > Permafrost | place: Sweden: Abisko... | reverse complement strand
GGCGGATCGTGCGGCCCGGGGCCGGGTACGTCGTAGAGGCTCACCCGCTCCTTATGTCCGCGCGGCGGGCCTGCGTCAATCCCGCTTCGGCGGAGCGGGCTCGATCGCTTTCTTGCGCACGAGCGGAACACCGGCCTTGGCCCACGCTTGCGGGTCGGCCTGCGGCAGGAAGATGCGGTAGCGGTCCTCGAGGAAGGGCAGCTTCTGGTCGCCGCGCAGTTGCGCGCCGTGCTCGAGCAGGAGCTGCACGCCCTTCGACTCCTCGTAGACCGTCAGGCGATCGGCGAAGAGCTTGCGCTCGACCCGGCCCTCGCGGTCGAAGCCGTCGAGCACGATGTCGCGCAATACATCTTGCTGCACGCCGCCGAGGCCAGAGAGGCGCCACCAGCCGCCGGCCGCGTCCTCGCGCAGCAGCAGGTTGAGCGTGACGCGCAGCGCGGTGCGGTCGTGTTTGCCGTCGTCGTTCGGGCCAGCGGCCATCGAGCTGTCGAACAGCTCGGGCACCGACTCGAGCCAGCGCGTGGGATCGACATCGGGCAACTCGAAGCGTCGCGTTCCGCGCCGCGCGCCGGACTCGGCCGCGCTCTCGGGCACACCCGCGGCCGGGTCGTCGAAGGCATGGCGCTCGCTGCCGCGGCGCTCGTAGCCCTTCTCGAGCACCAGCGTCAGCGTGCGCGCCGATTGGCTGCCCTCGAGGTGCATGCGCTCGGCGCACAGCGTGCCGTAGGGCCGGCCGTCGGCGTCGAGTTCGCGCAGCACGACCGGGCCGAGCGCGCCGTCCTGGAATTCGCCGACCTCGAGCAGGTCGAGCGCGAGTTCGTCGGCGACGAAAAGCGCGCGCAGTTTCGGCAGCAGCGCGCGGCCGCGACGCAGGCGATCGAGGCGCGCGTTGTCGGCGGCCGGAGCCGCGTTCGGGGAACGGCTCGGCTCGCCCGCAAGCGGCGTCGGGAACTCGGGCGCCTTCACGCCGGCGGCGCGCGTGAGCTCACCCAGGCCCTGCGTGAAGCGCAGCCACTCCTGCTCGCGCGAGAGGCGCTCGGAGCGCTCCTCCTTGAGCTGCGACTCGAGATCGCTGATGCGCTGCTCGGCCTTCTCGAGCAGTGCACGCAGCTGTGCGGTCTCGGCGCGCTGGGCGGCGTCCGCAGCCGGCGGGTTGCCCTGCTGCGGAGGCAGCGCCGAGAGCCCGGCGAGCATCAGGCAGGTAGCGATCCGAAGCGACATGTCGAGCAGGCCGGGACGGTCGAGCGAGCGCTTTCTTCCCGGGTCCGGCCTACTTCTCGGCGTCCCAGTTGTCGCGCTTGTTCTTGTTCCACCAGTGCTGCCACTCCGAGGGGTCGCGCTCGTCGTGCTTGGAGAGCTTCTGCAGCGCCGTGATCATCGGCGCCGCGATCACGTCGTAGCGCTGGCGCGCGATCGTGTCGGTCGGCGTCGTGTCGGTCGTGTTCTTGGCCGAGGTCAGGTTCTTGAGGATCGTCTCGAAGACCGTCTTGCGCTCGGTCAACTCGAGCTCGCCGTAGTTCGAGAGAGCGCTCGCCGCGGCGCCGACCATCCAGTCGTCCTTGCTGTTGAGCAGCATCTGCAGCGGCTTGAGCGCCTCCTTGTCCTTGGTCTTGCCCAGCGAATCGACGAGGCGCGTCTGCAGCTGCTGGTCCTTCTTGAGATCCTTCTGGCCGATCCACTTGAGCAGTTCCTTGGTGCTCTCGGGCGCCATGTAGGCGAGCGCCACGGCCGAGGCCATGTAGAGCTTGTTGTTCGGCGGGTCGCCTTCCTTCACGAGGCGCCGCACTTCGAAGCACTTCGAGAGTCCGCTCACGACGGCCTGGCGATCCTTCGGACCGCAGTTCGGGAAGTCCTGCATGATCGTGTCGATCAGCCCGATCGCGTCGGTGTCCTTCTCGCCCTTGCGGTCGTCGATCAGCGCCTGGAGCTTCGTCATCCGATCCGCGACCTCGGGCCGCTTGTCGGGCTTGTCGGACTTGGCCGGAGTCTCCGGCTTGCCGGCCTGGAAGGCGGGCAGCGGGAGCGCGAGAGCCGAGGACGGGGCGAGGAGCAGAACGCAGAGCAGCAGTTTTTGTCGCATGGCGGTCACCTTCAGGCCGCCATTACCGCAAGCCGCGTGCCCCGAGGCAAGGGGCCTGCGCAGGGGTGCGCAGTCTGTGCCTGTCCGTGGAGGAGGACAGCCGCGCTCAAACGCGAGTCTTGCGCAGCCAATCGGCCTCGCGGGCGCGGATCGCCTCGCGCACCTGCCGCAGCATGCTTCCAGCCGATCCGGGCAGGCCGGAGACGAGGCCCTGGACCTCGACCACCGGCAACGCGCGCCCGGTCGTGTTGGAGAGGAAGATCTCGCTCGCGCGGGCGAGGTCCGCGGACTCCAGACGCCCGACCGTGTGCGCGACCTTCTGCACTTCGAGTCCTTCGAGGATCAATCCGCGCATCACGCCCGCGAGGCAGCCGCGCTCGGTCGAGGGCGTGCGCACCACGCCGTCCACGACGGCCCAGACGTTCGAGAGCGTGCCCTCGCACACGTCGCCCTCGCGCGTGCACATCAACGCCTCGAACGCGCCCGCTGCGAGCGCGCGCTCGCGCAGCAGCACGTTGCGCAGTCGATTGGTGGTCTTGACCGTCTCGAGCCGCTCGTGCGCGTCCTTCACGTCGCGCTCGAGCGTCACGCGCACGCCCGGATCGGGAGGACGCACGATCGCGCGCGCCCCCACCACGAGCGTCGATCCTTCGCCGGCGACTCCGCGCGTGAGCGTGAGGCGCAGTGCGCAATCGCGCGGGCCGAGAGCCGCGCAGAGTTCGCGCACGGCGCGCCCCGGATCGAAGCGCGGCAGGATGCAGAGCTCGCGCGCACCCTGCTCGAGGCGCGCCAAGTGCCGATCGAGCAGCCAGGCCGTGCCCGACTCGAAGAGCACGGTCTCGAAGCACGCGAGGCCCGAAAGAAAGCCCTGGTCGTCGGTCGAGAGCGCGCCCTCTCCGGGCCCGAACACGCGCCCATCGACCCAGCTCGGATAGCGTTCTGCGGCACTCATGCTTCGCCCTCCAGTGTCTCGATCAGGCGCGCCGCCTTGAGCAGCGTCTCGCGTTCCTCCGCGTCCGCGTCCGAGGACCAGGTGATGCCCCCGCCGACGTGGAACGAGAACTCGGCCGGCTCGCGACGCCAGACGAGAGTGCGGATCAGGATGTTCCAGCAGGCATTTCCGCGCACGTCGAGGTAGCCGAGCGAGCCGCTGAAGAAGCCGCGGCCCTCGCCTTCCTCGCGCGCGATCGCGGCCATGCTCGCGAGCTTGGGCGCGCCGGTGATCGAGCCGCCGGGGAAGAGTGCGGCGAGCGCGTCGAGCGCCGTGCGACCTTGCGCGAGATCCGCGACGACGTCCGCCATCAGGTGGTGCAGGCCGGCGTAGCTCTCGAGGCGCGGGAAACCGCCCTCGACGCGCACGCCGCCCGGGCGCGCCACGCGCCCGAGATCGTTGCGCACGAGGTCCACGATCATCGCCAGCTCGGCGCGGTCCTTCTCGCTCGCGAGCAGCCCCGCTCCTAGCGCGCGGTCCTCGCGCGCATCGCCCGCGCGCGGCGCGGTGCCCTTGATCGGGCGCGAGCGCGCGCGGCGGCCTTCGACCTCGAGCAAGAGTTCCGGCGAAGCCGAGAGGATCGCGCCCGCGCCGAAATCGAGGTAGCCCATGTAGGGCGCCGGGTTGACGCGCGCGAGGCGCTCGAACCAGGCCAGCGGATGGCCCGCGACCGCGCGCGTGAAGCGGTGCGCGAGGTTGGCCTGGTAGTACTCGCCCGCGGCGATCTCCTCGCGCACGCGTTCGACGCGCGCCATGTGCTGCTCGCGAGTGGTGTGGCGCACGAGCGGGCCCGTGGGTCGCGGGCGTGCGAGCTCGGGCGCGCGACGATCGAGGCGCGAGCGGACCTCGGCCTCGCGCGCGGGATCGCCGAGCGCGAGCCAGCACTCGCCGCTCGCCTCGTCGCGCACCAGGAAATCCGTGTAGGTCCCGCCCACGCGCAGGGGCAGCTGCCAGGAATCGCGCGGCAGCGCGATCCGCTCGCCCTGCGGGCCGAGGTCGTAGGAGAGGGCTCCGATGAACCCGCCGGCGAACGGGCCGGGCACGTCTGCGGGCGGGAACTGCCCGGGCCGCGGATCGAACGCAAGCCAGCCCCAGCGGCCCGGCGCCTCGCCGGCTCCCTCGAGCAGCGCCACTCCGCGCGCGTCGGCGAAGCGCGGCAGGAGCTCGCGCAGCGGCTCGCCCCGGCCGAGGGCCACGACGCGCGGCACGTCTCAGCCCTCCGCGACCACGGCCTCGCTCCCATCGCGCGGGAACGTGGAGCCGTAGCGACGGTGGTAGGTCCAGGCGATCAGCGTCGAGAGCAGCAGCGTGGCGCTCGCGGCGAAGAACGGGCTCTCCGGACCGAAGCTCGTGAAGAGCAAGCCGGCGATCGCGGGCGCGAGCAGACGCGCGAGGCTGCCGCCGGACTGGTTGAGACCGAGGAAGGCGCCCTGGCGCTCGGGCGGCACCGCGCGCGAGAGCAGGCTGTTGACCGAAGGGTTCGAGAGGCCGAAGCCGCAGGGCATGAGGATGCAGCCGAAGATCACGATCGACCAGGTCGGCGCGCCGCCGACGATGCCGAGCGCGAGTGCGAGGATCGCCGGTCCCGCGATCGCGAGGCGCGTCTCGCCGAAGCGCGGCACGAGCCTGCGGATCAGGCCGCCTTGGATGATGGCCGAGATCACGCCCACGCCGAAGAGGTAGTAGCCCGCGACGGGCGCGGCGCGCAGCACGTCGTCCATCGTCGGCGTTCCGGCCACGGTCGGCTGGTGGAAGGCCGAGGGAAACTTCGCGATGCCGAAGTAGATGAACATCGTCTCGAAGGCGGAGAAGGCCGTGATGTTGCAGAAGTTGAGCAGCAGCAGGAGCCCGACCCGACCGTTGCCGAAGGCTTCGCGCAACTGCGTCACGCCGAAGGCGCGCGAGCCGCCCTTGTGGCGCGCAGGCTCGGGCAATTTACAGTAGCCAAAGAGCGCGGCGGCGAGCGAGAGGCCGGCCGCGGCGTAGCCCGGCACGGGCGGGAGCTGGCCCTCGACGTGCGCGTACTTCGAGAGGATGCCCCCGATCAGCGGGCCAAACGTGAAGCCCAGGCCGAAGGCGGCGCCGATCATGCCCATGCCCTTGGCGCGGTCCTTGCCCTCGGTGACGTCCGCCACGTAGGCCTGCGCGACCGAGATGTTCGCGCCGAAGAAGCCCGCCAGGAGACGCGAGGCGTACAGCACGCCCATCGAGTTCGCGTGCGCGAAGAGCGCATACGAGGCCGCGGTGCCGATCAGGCTGCCGATCAGCACCGGCCGGCGGCCGATGCGGTCGGAGAGCCGGCCCCACATCGGCGCGAAGATGAGCTGCATCCCCGAGAAGCACGAGAACAGGAGCCCCGTCTCCAGGCCGCTCGAATGGAAGGCCTTCGAGTAGATCGGCATCAGCGGGATGACGATCCCGAAGCCGAGCAGGTCGATGAAGACCGTCAGGAAGATGAACAGCAGCGGGGAGCGGCCCGCGCCGGCGGGCTTGTGGGGATTCATGGAACGCGACAGTATAGGAATCGGGCGCACTACCGGGACGCAGGGAAGTCCTTTCCACCCGGACCTTCAGGTCGAGAGCGCTCCGGCTCCGATAGGAGGCAAGTCATGAAGCACCAGCTCATCTTCGCAGCGTCCGCCCTGGCCCTCCTCGCCACCTCGATGGCCTACACCTCCTCCGCGCAGTCGCAGGACCCGATCGGGGCGCGCCTCGACGCGATGCAGAAGGACATCCTCGACTCGCGCACGCGCATGGAGCAGGCGGTCGAGGAGTTGAAGGGCACGCGCAAGACGATCGAGGAGGCGCAGAAGTACATCGAGGCGCAGTCGAAGGCCGCCAAGGCCATGGCCGAGGTGCTCGACGAATCGGAGAAGCAGGGCTTCACCTACGGCATCAACGCGGGCTCGCGCGAGGTGCTGCTCGCCGGCTGGCGCGCGCAGCTCGAGAAGCTCCAGGCGGGTGTGCCGGAGCCGCTGCCGGCGCCCGTGGATCCGAAGAAGGCCGTCGAAAAGAAGCCCTGAGATCCGACGCGGGGCAAGCCAAGCAACACGATGGAGAGCTCGAGTCCCAAGCCCCCGCCGCCGCGCAAGCTCAGTGCGCTGGCCCAGCGCTTCGATCTCGAACACCTCGCGGTGCTCGACGTGGGCTGCGGGCGCGGAATCAACCTGCAACACTTCTCGGCCGAGAGCCTGGGCGTCGACCGCGATCCTGCGAGCATCGCCGAAGTGCGCGCGCGCGGCTTGCGCGCGGAGAAGCGCGACGTCTCACGCTGGGGCTGGAGCCAGGAGCTCGGCCAGTTCGACCTCGTCTGGCTGTGCGACATCCTCGTGCACCTCGACGACCCGCGCGCCTTCCTCGAGGAAGTGCCGGCGCTGCTCAAGCCCGAGGGCCACATCGTGATCGCGGAGTGGCTCTGGCCCGAGAGCCCGGTCGCGGCCACGGCGCTCTCGTGCATCATCCCCGGCGGCCGCGCCACGCTGACCGAACCCGACCACCGCCGGCGCTACCACCGCCGCACGCTGGCGGCCGACCTGCATGCCGCGGGCCTGCGCATCGAATCGTCCTACAACCACAGCCTGCCTCCGGGGGCGCTCGCGCGCGCCTTGGACTCGTTCTGGCCGCCGCGTACGATCGTGGCCAGACCCGCAGGCTGACTCGATGCACCAACTCCTCCCGCTGATCCTGTTGCTCCTCCCCGCGAACCAGGACCCGGCGCCGAGGAAGGCCGAGCCGGTGCCGGGCGCCGAGAAGGAACTCGCGCTCAAGACCAAGGCGCTCGCGGGCAAGGCCATCACGCCGAGCGAGATCGAGCTGGCGATCGCGCGCGGCACGGTCGTGCTGCTCGGCGCGCAGGAGTCGCTCGACCCGACGGTGCAGACCAAGGCCGAGTGGCCCTACGAGGGCGTCTACCGCGCCAACGAGAATGGCAAGGGTGCCGTGATCCCGATCGGCTACCGCGTCGGCGGGACGTCGATCGCGGCCGTGGCGCTGATCGAAGCGAGCCGCGGCAAGCCCAGCGCCGAGGTGCAGGCCGCGATCGAGCGCGCGCTCACGTTCGTGCTGGCCGAGCTCGACCTGCCGCTGATGGATGCGGGCTTCCTGAACGGCTACGACGTGCGCGGCTGGGGCCACGCCTACGCGCTCGCGTTCCTGCTGCGCTTGCGCGAGGCCAAGCTCGTTCCGGAGGCGGCGCAGAAGTCGGTCGCGCACGCGATCCCCTACCTCGTGGACATGCTGGCGAAGACCGCGATCGAGGATCCGGGCGGCTGGAACTACGCGCGCGGTTCGGACGCGGCGCACGCCTCGCCCTCGACGTTCATGACGGCACCCACACTGCAGGTCCTGTTCGAGGCCGCGGCGGCGGGCGAGAAGGTCGACGCGGCGGTTGTCGAGAAGGCGCTCGCGACGCTCGAGGCCGCGCGCCTCGATACCGGCGCCTTCCAGTACGGCACACATCCCGGCGAGCGCAAGTCGGGCACGGGCTTCGAAGACGTCCCGGGCTCGATCGGCCGCTCGCCGGTGTGCGAGACGACGCTCTACCTCGCCGGGCGCGGGAGTGTGGAGCGCATGCGCGCCTCGCTCGATGCGTTCTTCGAGCACTGGCAGTGGATCGAGGTGCGCCGCAGGCACGACAAGACGCACATCCCGCCCTACTTCATCGCGCCCTACTACTACTTCTATGCGCACCGCTACGCCGCGCAGGCGATCGAGTTCCTGCCCGAAGCCGAACGCGCCGGCTATCGCGAGCGCTTGACGAAGCTGCTCTGGGCGGTGCGCGAGGAGGACGGCGGCTGGAACGATCGCGTCTTCCCGCGCAGCGAGAATTTCGGCACGGCGATGACGCTGCTCGCGCTCGAGTCGCCGCGCATGCGTCCGCCCGCGGGCTGGACGACGAAGAAGGAGAAGTGAAGCGATGCTGCTCTCCCTGATGCTGCTCGCGCTGCCCGCGGCCGACTGGCGCACGGACTCCGTCTGGTACGACGGGCAGGCCGAGGTCGCCGTGTACCAGGCCGAGCGCGAGATCTACGGCGCCGTGCGCAAGTACCAGGCGACTGTGTACACGAACAAGGAGAACGTCGATCCCGCGACGAGCTGCAAGAGCGAGGGCAAGGGCCTCGAGGTCTTCAAGCACCACTGGCGCGAGCACATCCAGACGCCCAACTATCCCTACGACTACTCGACGATGAGCTACACGCTCGCCGCCGACCTCGCGCCCTTCAAGCTCAGCATGAGCTCGCAGGAGGACTGCGGCGCGAGCTTCAAGGAACTCTGGCGCGACGAGGAAGGCCGCTTCGTCTGGAACACGTCGAACTACTTCCCCGGCGGCGGCAACAAGTCGGGCAAGCTCGGCCATCCGAAGAACCTCGTCTTCGAGGACGCGCTGCCGCTCGTGCTGCGCGGCTACGATTTCGAGCATCCCGCGACGCGCGCGCTTGCGCTCGTCCCCTTCCAGCGCTTCAACATCGCCACCTCGCTCGAGCCGGTCGAGGCCGAGCTGCGCTACCTCGGCAAGCAGGAGCTCGACCTGCCGATCGGCAAGACGCAGGCGCACGCGCTGGGCCTCTTCGACGCGCAGGGCAAGCCCATCGCGAGCTACTGGTTCCACGCCGACGGCGCCGCACCCTGGCTGCACGCGCTGGTGCAGTGGGAGCGGCCGGCGCAGAAGATCCGCTGCCAGCTCGTCTCGCTCACGCGCAAGGCCTACTGGAAGCGCGACTGAGAAGATGCGCGCGCAACTCGATGCCTATCTGCGCGAGCTCGGCGCGGCGCGCGGCGCCTCGCCGCACACGCTGCGCGCCTACCGCAGCGATCTCGGCGCCTTCTGCGCCTTCCTCGAGGAGCGCGGCATCGAGAAGGCCGCGGATGTGAAGCCGCGCACCCTGCGCGCCTGGCTGGCGACGCTCGACGAAAAGGGCCTCGCCAAGAGCTCGCTGCAGCGCAAGCTCTCCGCCGCGCGCTCGTTCTTCAAGCATCTCTTGCAGCAGGGCAAGATCGACACGCACCCCGCGGCCGGCCTGCGCCAGCGCCGCGGCGAGCGCAAGCTGCCCTCCGCACTCTCGGTCGAGGAGCTCGAGACGCTGCTCGCGGCTCCCGACACGAGCGCGCCCGACGGTCGGCGCGACCGCGCGATCCTCGAGCTCACCTATTCCGCCGGCACGCGCGCAGGAGAAACGGTCGGACTCGACCGCGGCGATCTCGATCTCGCTCGCGGCGTCGTGCGCCTCTTCGGCAAGGGCCGCAAGGAGCGCCTCGGCGCGCTCGGACCGCAAGCCGTCGCCGCACTGCAGGCCTACCTCGCCGACGAGAAGCGCCCGAAACCGTCCTTGCGCGCCAAGCAGGCCGTGTTCCTCAACGCGCGCGGCGGAAGACTGACGACGCGCAGCCTCGGCCGCATCCTCGAACGTTACCTGCGCGAAGCCGGCCTCGTGCGCCACGCGAGCCCGCACACCTTGCGCCACAGCTTCGCCACGCATCTCCTCGACCGCGGCGCCGACCTGCGCTCCGTGCAGGAGCTCCTCGGCCACGCGCACCTGACCACCACGCAGATCTACACGCACGTCTCGATCGAACGCCTGCGCGAGACCTACGAGAAGGCCCACCCGCGCGCCAGCCTCGCGCGTCCGCCCAAGGCCGCGAAGAGCCTGAAGCGCTGAGATGGGCGCGCGCTTCGAATCGAAGAGCCCCTTCTCGGCCGAGCGGCCGAGCACGCTCGTCGTGTGCTGCTCCGACGGCCGCTGGCACGGACAGATCGAGGAGTTCGTCGAGCACGAGGTCGACGAGCGCGCCGACCTCGTCGCCGTGCCCGGCGGCCCGGCGGTGGTCGACCCGTGGAACTCGAGCTTCGACGAGGCGCGCGTGTTCGAGAGCGCGATGCGCCTCTTCGTGCAGCACCACGCGCTCGCGGCGGTGTGGCTGATCAGCCACCACGATTGCGCGTACTACAAGCTGCGCCATCCCGAGCTCGACGAACAGGCGCGCCTCGTGCGCCAGCGCGCGGACCTCCTGCGCGCGGCGCACCTGATCCAGGAGGGCTACCCGCGCCTGCGCCTGCGCTGCGTGCACGCAAACCTCGTCGGCGACAAGGTCGTGTTCGAG
>Ga0302323_100005754_pt1 | contig 10169 bp, 6 predicted proteins | sample Fen_T0_3_FD_201950 | JGI IMG/M metagenome (GOLD analysis project Ga0302323, IMG submission 201950) | Peat permafrost microbial communities from Stordalen Mire near Abisko, Sweden - Fen_T0_3 | ecosystem: Environmental > Terrestrial > Soil > Wetlands > Permafrost | place: Sweden: Abisko... | reverse complement strand
AGACTGGTCGTAATCCCAGGCCGGAAACAATTCGTCCCAGCGCTTGGCGTCCATGAGTTGCTCGTCGATGGCGCGCGCGGCCCGTTTGCCGAACGCCATCGCGTTGGAAACGTTGGACGCTCCGGTAACCAGGTCTCCTCCGGCAAAGAAGCGAGGACGGCTGGTCTCCAGGCGATAGCGATCCACTTCGATGGTGCCGCCTTGCTTGATCTGCAGGCCTGATGCCTTGCAGAAGTCCAGGTCCACGGTCTCTCCCACCGCCAGGATCACCGAGTCACATTCGATGCGCTGGACTTCGTCGGTGAGGACCGGCTTGCGCCGTCCCGAAGTGTCGTATTCGCCCAGCCGGGTCTTGACCACTTCGAGCGCTTTGACGTTTCCCTTGGCGTCGCCAATGATGCGGTGCGGCGCGGAGAGGAAAACGATGCGCGCGCCTTCCTTTTCGGCGGCCTCGGTTTCTTCCTCAATCGCAGGCATGTCCTTGCGCTCGCGGCGATAAACCACGATCACCTCTGCGCCCTTGCGCAACGACGATCGTGCCGAATCGATAGCCGCATTGCCGCCGCCAATCACCACCACCTTGCGCCCGAGATTTACCGAGTCGCCTTTGGCAATTGACTCCAGCAAGGGCAGCGCAGGATAGACGCCCTTCAGCTCGGTGCCCGGTAGATACACCCACGACTCTTTCCACGTTCCGATAGCCAGGAACACGGCATCGAAGCGCTCATCCAGTTCGTTGAGCGTGATGTCGGTACCGACCCTGGTGTTGAGTGCGAATTTCACTCCCAGGCGCTCGATCAACTCGATCTCGCGCCGCAAGACGGGTTTGGGCAGACGATATTCCGGCAGGGCAAATCGCAACATGCCTCCCGGCTCGGGCATTGGATCGAACACCGTGACATCGTGTCCGAGCAATGCGAGATAAAACGCAGCCGTTAGCCCGGTTGGTCCGGCCCCGGCGATGGCGATCTTTCGCCCGGTATGTTCCAGCATTCGCTTGGACACGCGCTCCACGGCTGCGCCAAACCGGTCAGACAGCAAGACCGTGTCAGCGATATAGCGATGCACCTCGCGCATGTTGACTGAATCGTCCATGGTCTGGCGGCGGCAGCGCTCGTCGCAGGGATGCTGGCATACCCGTCCTGTCGATGACGGCAGAGGATTGTCGAGGATGATCGAGTCGAAAGCCTCCTCCAGCCGGCTCTCCTTGTACAACTGGAGGAAGCGCGGAATGTTCATGTGCAGCGGGCAACTGTTTTCGCACGGTGACAGGGCCAGCTCGGTGCAGACGCCCGCCTGGCAGCGCCGCGCCACGATGTGGTCCTCGAACTCGTGACGAAAATGGCGCATGGTGGTGAGCACCGGGTTCGGCGCCGACTGCCCCAGCCCGCATAACGAACATTCGCGGATATAGCGGCTCAACTCGTCCAGCGTCTCCATGTGCTGCATGCGACCCGCGCCCGAGGTGATGCGGTTCAGGATGCGCAGCGACTTATTGAGTCCCACCCGGCAGGGAACGCACTTGCCGCACGACTCGGAGTTGGTGAATTCCACGAAGTAGCGGGCGACATCCACCATGCAATTGTCTTCATCCATGACCACCATGCCGCCCGAACCCATGATGGACCCGAGCTGCGCCAGGCTTTCATAGTCCACGGGAGTGTCGAACATTTCGTGAGGAATACATCCGCCCGACGGTCCCCCCGTCTCCACCGACTTGATGGCTCGTCCCGCAACGCCCCCCTCTCCAATGTCGTACACGAACGTCTTCAGTGGTGTCCCCAGCGGCATCTCCACCAGCCCCGTGCTGTGGATCTTCCCCACCAGCGAGAACACCTTGGTCCCTGCGCTCTTGGCGCTGCCGGTTTCCGTGAACCACGACGGTCCCTTCGTCACGATCGGCGCTATGTTGTACCAGGTCTCGACGTTGTTGATGTTGCTAGGCTTGCCCCAAAGCCCCTTCTGAGCGGGGAAGGGCGGACGCGGCCGTGGGCGTCCCGCTTCGCCTTCCAACGATGCAATGAGGGCGGTTTCTTCGCCGCAAACGAACGCGCCCGCGCCTTCCACCAGCTCGATATCGAATTTGAAACCGCGGCCCAGGATGTTCTCGCCGAGAATCCCGTATTCATGTGCTTGCTCGATGGCCTTCCGCATTCGGTGTACCGCCAGCGGATACTCGGCCCGGACATAGATGATTCCCTGCGTCGCTCCCGTCACATAGCCGCCGATGATCATCCCCTCGAGCATAGAATGCGGGTCGCTCTCCATCTCGTTGCGGTTCATGAACGCCCCGGGATCACCTTCGTCGGCGTTGCAAATCATGAACTTCTGGTCGGAGACGGCCTTTCTCAGGTACTCCCACTTGTTGCCTGTAGGAAATCCCGCTCCCCCGCGGCCGCGCAGCTTGGCCGCTTTGACTTGCTCGATGATGGCCTCCGGCTTGGCATCAATCAGCGCCTTGTACAGCGCCTGGTATCCGCCCACCGCGATGTACTCCTCGATGTCGTCGGGATTGATCAGGCCGCAATTGCGCAGCACGATCTTCTTCTGTCCCTTGAAGAAGGGAACTTCGTTCCACGACGGGATCTCGGGGAATCCATACCCATACCGGATCCATCCCGTGATATGGTCCCATTCCTCGATCTTGCAATACCCTAGGTCTGGCGTGACCTGTCCCGACGCAATGTCGTGCACAATCCGGCTGGCATCGCTGGCTTGCACATGATGAAGGATCACGAGCGGCTGCCCCGGAATGCGGATGTTAACCAGCGGCTCCTGGCAGCAAGCCCCAAAGCACCCGACACGGGTCAGGTGAAGGTTGGAGCCGCTGTTGTCAATGGCGTCGACCAGTGCCCGATACAGTCCCTCCGCCCCGTTCCCGTGTCCGCAGGTTCCCATGCCCACCGCGATTCGCGGGACCGGAGGCACCAGCTTGTTGAGGCCGGATTCGCGGACTGAATTGAATACTCCGATGTCCTCGATGCGCGGCATTACTCACTCTCCCGTTCCAGCGCCCGGACCTCGCGCTGCAGGGTGCGTTCGTTGACGTGCCCGCAGATCCGATGGTTGACCTCCACCACTGGAGCCAACGCACATTGCCCGAAACACGCTACAGTCCGGACGGTAAACTTCCCATCCTTGGTGGTGAGCGCCAGTTTGTCCGCATCGCCGGCTTCCTCGTCATCGTTCAGGCCGAGTCCCAGTTCGAGGCGAAGGCTCTCGAGAAGGCTGCGCGAGTTCCGCGTGTGACAGGCTGTGCCGCGACAGATGCAGACCGTGTTCTCGCCTTGAGGCTGCAGGTTGAAGAGCGCATAGAACGTCGCGAAGCTGTAAATGCGCGAGAGCGGAACATCCAGCTTTCCCGCTACGTAGCGCAGTGCTTCCAGCGACAGATACTTGTGAGGATGGTGCTCCTGCACTGCTTCGAGTATGCCCAGTAACGCGCCGGGACGGCCGTTGTTCTTGGCTATGGCTTGGTCGATATAGGCTTGCTCGGCGCTATCCGGAAGAGTCGGTAATGCTGACATGTGCGTGGGCGCTCCTTTCGCGAGAGACCAGCACTGGGGACCATGGACGGTCCGATGAAACGGCGGCAGCGTGGCGGAGCCGCTCGCGCTGAACGGCTTCGATCCTGCTACTTAGCAGGTTCTTCCAATTTCGCCGGGAACTCTGTGAGACGGGTCACGTCGGGGGGTGACAACGCCCACGCGAGGCGCAATCTGGGCCAACTGTCCCAATATGGAACAAATGTTCCAACGTGGAACAATCGGAAGACCATCTTCACTAGGCCGGGGGAAAGCGCGTGAGTTTTTCAAAAAGGGTACGGCTTCACTGGCTGCGGAATTAGTCTGGTTGGCCTTGGTTTTGAAGGGGCGCAGCTTTAGCTGCGCCGTACAAGTCCTTTCTATCTGCGATTTTCCGCGGGCTTTAGCCCGCGAGGGATCTGTCTACTTCCCGCTGGTCTCATTCCACAGGAACGCCAGCTCGTCCGCCGTATCGTTCACCAACTGCGTGATCGAAACCCCGGCGCTGTGCCCCGCCTTCAATTCGTAGTGCAGGACCACGGGCCGGTCGCTTCCCGTGTCGGCCTGCATCAGGGCGGTCATCTTGCGGGCATGCAGCGGATCGACCCGCGTGTCCGAGTCGCCCGTATTGAACATGATGGCAGGGTACTTCACGCCCGGTTTCACGTTGTGGTAGGGCGAATACTTCAGCAGGTAAGGGAACTGGTCGGCCTTTTCGGAAGAGCCGTACTCGGACGTCCACCACCGTCCCACCAGAAAGTTCTGGTAGCGGATCATATCCAGCAGCGGGTAGCCACACCAGATAGCCCCGAACAATTCCGGGCGCTGCGTCATCGCTGCCCCCATCAGCAGCCCCCCGTTCGAGCGTCCGCGCGCGGCCAGGCGCGAGGCCGAAGTGTACTTGTTTTCGATCAGGTATTCCGCGGCCGAGAAGAAATCGTCGAACACGTTCTGTTTGTGCTCAAACATTCCCGCTTTATGCCACGCCTCGCCGTACTCGCCGCCGCCCCGCAGATTGGGCTGCGCGTAGAAGCCCCCTTGTTCCATCCACCAGGCATACTCCGGGTCCCAATGCGGCGGCAGGCTGACATTGAATCCTCCGTAGGCGAACATCAGCGCCGGGGCCTCGCCATTGCGTTTCAATCCCTTTTTGGAGGCGATAAACATCGGCAGGTGGGTACCATCTTTCGAGGCATAAAACACTTGTGCGACCTCGAACTGTTCGGACGCGAAGGGCACCTGCGGCTTGGCGAAGACCCCGGTCTTCCCAGTCGCTACATCGTAGTGATAAATCGCTGGCGGAATGTTGAACGACTCGAAGCTGTAGAACCCGTCATTCGACGCTTGCCGCCCGAACACTCCCGAGGCTGCCCCCAGAGTGGGATAGGTCAACTGACCCGCGGGTTTTCCTTCCAACGTGTAAATCCGCGTTTGCGAAATCACGTCATGCAATCCAGTCGCGAACAACTTGCCGCCAACGATGGAGATCGACTCGATAACGTCCTTGCCCTCCGGCACGACCGTTGCCCAGCGATCAGGCGCTGGGTCGCTGATCTTGATCTTGACGACCCGATAGTTCTCGGCCTGGTAATCGGTGAGCACGTAGAGGTCATCCCCGTAGTTCTCCGGCGAGAATCGGTTGTCGATGCCATGAATTACTGGCCGGATCGGCACGTCCGGAGTGCGCAAGTCCTGAACGTAGATATCGACCCGCTTTGCCGGCACTCCATGAGCCACGTGCAGGATCAAATAGCGGCCGTTTTCGGTTACCTGGGGATAGATCAGATCCATGGGGCCAAAGTCCTCGCCTTCGAAGGACTTTCCAAAGATCATTCTGTCAGTTGAAACAGATGTCCCAAGCCGGTGGTAAAACACCACTGAACCGGTCGGCTCGAACTTGGCATAGTAAAGGCCCTTCTCATCCGGGCTGAGAGATACCCCGGCATACCGCGCCGAAGGCAGCACGTCCGACAGGTCCCGCCGTGACTTCACGTCGAGCAGGTGAACCGACTGTTCGTCGGCGCCGCCTTCGCGAACGTCGTACACCAGCAGGTTTCCGTCCTTGGAGACATCGGCGATGCTGACTGACGTGTTCTGATCGGCGCTCAACTTGCTCGCATCGATCACCCTCTCGTCGCTGCTAGTGAGTCCCGTCCGGATGTAAATCGACCCCTGGTTTTCTTCGGGCAGGCGCTTCTTAAAGAAATACTTGTCGCTCCGCTCGACGGGAATACCGTAGCTCTCGACCCGCATCAGCTCCGCGAGCCGCTTGACCAGCTCGGGGCGAATCTTCACCTGCGAAAGGTATTCCTCCGTGTGCTGCATCTGGCTAGCGATCCAAGCCCGGGTCGCAGGGCTCTTCGTATCTTCAAGCCAGCGGTAAGGATCGGTGAGCGCGACACCCTGAACAGTCTCCGCGACCGGCTCCACTTTCGTCGGAGGCGGCGGAGGCAAAGTAACTCCATTTCCACCACGCACCGTGGTGGTCTTGTCGGCAGCCAGCGAAAAGCTGGCAATGCAAAGCAGTACGAGAGCGAGACAGATCTTGGTGATCATGGGAGTCTGACTAGAATACAGCAGGGGAATGGAGCGGCGGAAACCGGGCAGTTCAGCGCCATCAGGCACAGGTGCGGGCGAGCTCAGATAAATCGCAAGTCTTACTGCGCATTAGGCCGGCTGGCAGCCATGACTCTCGTCAGGGCCATTTTGACTTGGCCCGCCTCGGCACCGTTCGGACTCTCGCTCAGGTAGGTTTCGTACTCTCCGGTTGCATTCTGCGGCTGACCCTTGTGCTCAAGGGCCTGGCCCGCAACGTAATGCACCACGGAGTAACCCTCGTGCGGAAGCCCATGGACTTTGCGGGCGGTTGCCAGAGCGCCATCGTCATCGCCCGTCTGCACCTCGGCCACACACATCAGGGTCAGGGTGACCGGGTTCAGCGGCTCAATCGCCAGGGACTTCTTCAGCAGGTCTTCGGCGCGCGCAAAATTTCCATCGTGGATAAGGATCCTGGCCAGGTTCCGGTCTGCGTCGGCGTTACGCTCGTTCAGCGCAACCGAGCGCTCAAAGGCGGCCCGCGCCTTCTCCGTCTGGTTCATCTGGTAATACATGACGCCAAGATTGTTGAAGGCGGTATCGTACTGAGGGTAGAGGCTGACAGCCTTTTCGAATTGTTCCGCTGCTTTCGGGAAGTCGTTGTGTTCCCAGGCTTCCATTCCCTTGTGGAAAGCCTTTCTCGCATCCGCCGGGATTCGCAACTCGGCGGCCGAGGTCACCTGCGCGGTATTTGGTTTTGTCGTGGCCGAAGTGACATCAGTCTTCGGCTTCACCCGCAGAAAGACGGTCTTGCTCTTGTCCATGTCATCGATGCGGACAGGTTCGGACACAGTGCCCTGGATGGGGGAGCCGGAAACCAGCACCCGGTACTGCCCGGGAATCGAAACGTGAAACGACGCCCTTCCTTCAGAGTCGGTAAACGTCTCGCTTACGGGGATTTCGGTATCGTTACGCAGCTCTACCCTTATCTGGTTACCCGCGGCCCGGTCATCCTCAAACGTAACCCGGACCAAGACCTCAGCGCTCGTAGAATGACTTGGTGCCAGGCCTTGCGCGAGGCAAAAGGTTGGGGTTAGGACCAGCAAAAATTGAACTACCCGTATTGGAGTGAGCCGGAACATGCAGCCTTCAGAGCGCAAGAGGATTCACCCTCTGTGGCCAGAATTGTACGCCAGTTTCCACAAGGCGGTTGTCAAATTATTGTAGACAACAGGTTGGCAGGCGCGGCAGCAAGCACGATTGGGTGGACTGGAACTGCTGCCGCCACAACGGATTCGTTCAGTAGGCCAGCTTCCCAGTTCCCACGAGTCAGGCGGCAAGACCCACAAGCCTCCGCCCGAACCTTCTAGGGACGTGACGCTACGGCTTCATCGGCATGTACATGGGTTCGTTGGGCTTGCCCACCACGAGTTTGTAGTCCGGCGGGACCTGGAACAGGGAAGCATCCGGCTCCCCGCGGGAAATGTTGACCAGCTTGGTCGTGACGGTTCCCATCATGGGGTCGGTATGCACTGTCATCACCGCAATTTGCAGGTCAGTCGAGTACCACCGTTCCGTGACAACTTCGATCGGCTTGTCGTTCCCGATGGCGCCGGCCGGGATGGTATGGGTCACACGAACACCTTCCGCCTGGAGTCCATTCACGGCCTTCGTTCCCAGCGGCTCCTTCTGCGCTGCTTCAGGACCTGCGGCCCCACCCATGGCGTTCATGTGCTCCTCGCGGCTCTTGTCATCGTGCCGGGGATCGCGCATCGGCATTTCACGCGCCGTCTTGTTGTCCGGATTGAGCATGTAGCGTTTCCCGGCCACCGGGTCAATGATCACGACCAGGCTGCGCTTCACGTTTCCGGTGGCAGGTGTAGCCAGGTCCAACCCTACCTCACGCCGCACTCGACCCTCTGCGTCGCGATACACACGAGTCTGCGACTCATTATGGATTCGATTGCCGTCAGCCAGCGTCGTCTCCCGGCTCACCACGAAGTCACCACTGAGAGGGGCCCCTTTTACGGTCTTGCCTTCGCCAAACTCACCGCGAAGCATGTCGCCACGGGGACCGGGGCCATTCATCATCAACATATCGTGAGGAGGAGGCGGGGGAGGAGGCGGAGTTGATTGCGCTACCGCGACTGCTCCCGCGAGCAAACTCAAACTAACAACCGCGACCAGATTTGGCATTCTGAATCTTATGTAGTTCATACGTTCAACCTCGACCAGTGGCTTTCCATTCCCTAGTTCACGATCCTCATGGCTCGGACCAGGCCATCATCTCCGACGACCACGTCTGCTATCACGGGCTGACTGCCTTCGGCGGAGGTCGCTCCATTTCCCGGCAATTCCATGCGAATCACCTGCTCTTCGCCGGAACAAATCAAGGGATCGCAGAACATCAACGCCACAAATCCTTGCCTGTCGACGTCCGTCCCAGCGGCGCGCGCATTGCTTGGTTGCACTCGTCTGCCGCCGGCTATCGCGGTGGTGATCGTTCCGGAATGCTCGGCCTTGTGCGCGATTTCCGCCATCCCATTTGCCGATTGGTTGCCGCTGTCAGCGGGTGCCGTTGCGTCTGGCCGAACCTGCTGCAGCGCTTTTGCGGCTTGCACTCCCGAGGGTTGTACGTGCCTGTCCCGCCACATCTGCTCGCCCAAAAACACTCCGACGATCAGCGCCGCAGCCACTGCGGCATAGGCACCGACTTCGAAGAAGCGGCTAAGCTTCCATGCTGCCGGCGCGGCACGCTCGGGTGCGACCGCCGCCACCGGTTCGAAACCCTGCATTCGAAATGCCTGCAAGACCGCTTGCTCAACCTTCGGGCCCGCTTCGCGCCCGGCCGTCTGGTCGCGCAAGACTTGCAGCGCGCTACCCAGCAACCGTTGCGACTCTAGCCACCTGCCGCAGGGAGCGCACTCGCCCGCATGGGCCGATAGCACATCGCCCTCCGCCTGCATCAGCCGCAACTGCGATGGAGTCAACGCTTCCGCGGCCTCGGTGAATTCACGGCATGTCATGACAAGCACCTCGCGGCATCACCCGAGAACCCGGCTCGCGCCGGGGCTGAGTTCTGCAACTTCCTCACCAACATCTCGTGCGCCCGATGCAGCCGCGAACGAATCGTCCCGATCGCGCATCCCAGCGCTTCGGCTGCGTCGGCATAACTGAGTTCCTGCAAATCACACAGCACCACGGCCTCGCGGTAGTGCTCAGGGAGCGACAAAACGGCCTTCCGCACGGCTGCCGAAGTCTGGCTCCGGGCAATATCGCCCACGGGATCGAAGTTCGTTACCAGCTCCGGATCGTCATCCTCGGCGGGAGTCGTCATCATCGCCTCGGTGTGGCTCTTCTCCCTGGCACGCCGGACGTAGTTGCGGGCAACGCCGAATAGATAGGCGCCCACAACTCCCCGCTCCGGATCGAAGCTGCGGCCTCGTTGTAGCAGAAACAGGAACACGTCCTGCGTCACTTCTTCGGCCACCTGCGGCGAGCCGCTCATGTGCAGAGCAAACCGATAGACAGGCCCCTGCCGCCGCCGGTAGAGGGCGGTGAATGCGTCTTCATTTCCGTCCAGCGCCATTCGCAGGAGCTGTTCGTCGGTATGCTCGGCTAGCAACGCCACCTCGGCGGTAAATCTGCTGTCGATTCCAATAGTATTTCACCCCAGTGGGCAGGAAAGTTCCGGGACTACGGGCCGGCAGGCAAATAGTTTTACGTGGAACGCTGGTGGCCACATCTCCGGTGGCCCATCCCGCTAACTTATTGTTGAGAATAAACTTACACGACAGGGTGGCCCATCCCGCCTGCTTTTGGCGGGGTGGGGTCTTTACTTGAAACTTGAAACTCGAAACTAGCAACTGTGCCCGGGAATCTATCCACTACCCACTCCCCACTGCCTTATCACACCGCCCTGTGTCCCACGTCCTTGCCCCTGCCGCTCCATGCTCGGTAAATCATCTACGTGAGGCGAGGGATTGGTGTCTCTCCCTTGCGACCTGCACAGAGGGGTAGGGTCAACAGGGCTCTTTGATAACTAAAAAGTAAACTAAAGCCAGGCACGCACATAAACAGTCTCGGCTAGTTTACCCCTTTGCTTGCAAG
>Ga0302323_100005752_pt1 | contig 10170 bp, 5 predicted proteins | sample Fen_T0_3_FD_201950 | JGI IMG/M metagenome (GOLD analysis project Ga0302323, IMG submission 201950) | Peat permafrost microbial communities from Stordalen Mire near Abisko, Sweden - Fen_T0_3 | ecosystem: Environmental > Terrestrial > Soil > Wetlands > Permafrost | place: Sweden: Abisko... | reverse complement strand
CCAGCCCCTTGCTTCCGACCGCCTAGAACACGAACGACTGAACAAGAAGACTGCACTTGCCGTGCTGTCTTCCGACGCAATTTCCTCCGTGGCCTACGCCACGGAACAGACGTTGCTCGTGCTCGCCGTGCTTGGCGCGGCAGCCCTGAACTACGTCATCCCGATCTCCGCCGTCATCGTCGGCCTGCTGGTGCTGGTGGCCGTGTCGTACCGCCAGACGATCTTCGCTTATCCGAAGGGCGGCGGTTCCTACACGGTGTCGAAGGAGAACCTCGGCACCTCCCCGGGGCTCATCGCCGCCGCCGCGCTGCTCACCGACTACATCCTCACGGTGTCGGTGTCGATCTCCAGCGGCGTCGCCGCCATCACGTCGGCGTACGGCTGGCTGGGCCCGCACACCATCGGCCTGTGCATCACGGCCATCGTAGTGCTGATGCTCGTGAACCTGCGCGGCGTGCGCGAATCGGGCATCGCGTTCAGCGTTCCGACGTACATCTTCATCGTCCTGATGGTGGCGTTGATCGGTGCCGGCGTGGCACGTGGCTTCATGGGCCACGAGCTGGCACCGGCCGTGGGGATTCCGAGAGTCGACCCGCTGTCGGCCGCGCAGCATGGCATGTCATGGCCGACGGGATTCGCGCTCACGTTCCTGATTCTCCGGGCCTTCGCCGAAGGATGCGTGGCGATGACGGGAACCGAGGCCATTTCCAACGGTGTCACGGCATTTCGCTCGCCGAGTTCACGCAATGCGGCCACCACCCTCGGTTGGATGGCCGCCATCCTCGCCTTCTTCTTCATCGGCACGAGCTACCTGGCGCGGCACTACGGCGTGATGCCGAGCACCAGCCAGACGGTGCTGTCGCAAATCGGGCGGCACGTGTTCGGCGGCGGCGCGCTGTACTACGCGCTGCAGTACGCGACGTTCGCCGTGCTGGTGCTCGCCGCCAACACGGCGTTCGCCGACTTCCCGCGGCTGGCGAGCATCCTGGCCGATGACGGCTACATGCCGCGCCAGTTCGCCGCGCGGGGCGACCGCCTGGCCTTCTCCAACGGCATCATCGTCCTGGCGCTCATGGCGATGCTCCTCGTCCGGATCTTCAAGGGCGACACGAGCGCGCTGATCCCGCTGTACGCCATCGGCGTGTTTGTCTGCTTCACGCTGTCGCAGGCGGGCATGGTGGTGCACTGGTTCAAGTGCCGCGAGCCGGGCTGGAAATGGAAGGCGTGGCTGAACGGCGTCGGCGCCGCGGCGACGGCGGTCGTGTCGGTGGTGCAGGTGGTGACGAAGTTTTCGGCCGGCGCATGGATCGTGGTGCTGATCATCCCGACGATCATCCTGGTGCTGCGGACGATCCACAAGCACTACGAGGCGTTTGCGGCCGAGCTGGCGTACACCGGGCACAGCCCGCTGATGTTCCTGCACCACACGGTCGTCGTGCCGGTGAACGGCATCTCGAAGCCGACGGCTGGCGCGCTGGTGTACGCCACGACGATCTCCGAGGACGTCCGCGCGATCTACGTGGAGGTGGACGCCACGTCCACCGCGCGCATGGTGAAGGAATGGGAGGAGTGGGACATCGGGGTCCCCCTCGTGGTGATACCGTCACCGTTCCGGTCGATCCTGCGCCCGATGGTCGATTACGTCAGCGGACTTGCGGAGCGAGGCGAGACGGACCTGGTGACCATCGTCGTGCCGGAGATCGTGCCGAGGCATTGGTGGGAGCACCTGCTCCACAACAAGACGTCGCTTTTCATCCGGACGGCGTTCCTGTTCCGGCCCAACGTCGTGGTGACGGCCGTGCCGTACCTGGTCGGGCACGCGGTGCGGCTGAGCGACGTGGCGCACTACGACGAGACGCTGCCCCGCTGATCTCGGCGTCGCCGGGCGGCACCGGGCGTCGCGGGCACTCAGCTGGAGTAGTACGCGGCGTTCTCGTCGATGTAGCCGTGCGTCAGGTCGCAGCCGTAGGCGCGCGCCGATTCGGTGCCGGCGCCGAGCGACACCTCGAGATCCACGTTCTCGACGCTGAGCGCGGCGCGGACCACGGCGTCGTCGAACTCCAGGCGCGCGCCGTCGGCCACCACCTGGTAGCCGTTGACCCAGGCGTCGGTGGCGGCGGTGTTGATGGTGACGTCGGTGCACTTGCCGACGGCCATCAGGATGCGGCCGACGTTGGGATCGGCGCCGTGGACCATGGTCTTGATGAGCGGCGAGTTCACCAGCGACTTGGCGACGGTGCGCGCGTCGGCGCCGGTGGCGGCCCCCGTGACCGTCACGCGCAGCAGGTGCGCGGCCCCCTCGCCGTCGCGGGCGAGGATCTCGGTCATGCGCACGCAGCCGGCGACCAGCGTGTCGAGAAACGCCTGTTCGTCCACCGCGCCCGCGAGGCCATTGGCCATGATGCTGCAGGTATCGGACGTGCTCGTGTCGGTATCCACCGAGAGCATGTTGAACGAGACGTCCACGGCGCGCCGCAGCAGCCGGTCGAGCGTGGCGGCGTCGAGCGCGGCATCGGTGAAGATGTAGGCGAGCATCGTCGCCATGTTGGGCTCGATCATTCCGGAGCCCTTGGCCACCCAGGTGATGGTGGCATCACCAACCGACGCCGACAGCGCCTTGGGGTGCGTGTCGGTGGTCATGATCCCCTCGGCGCCGACGAGCGGATCGCCCTGGAGGTCGCCCGCCATGCCGCGCACCCCGGCCTCGATCTTCTCGACGGGGAGCTGCACGCCGATGACCCCGGTGGAACTGACGAGCACCTTGCCGGCGTCGGTGCCAAGCTCCGCGGCCGCCGCCGCCGCCATGCGACGCGCATTCTCGATGCCGCGGGCGCCGGTGGCGACATTGCTCACCTTGCTGTTGGCGATGATCGCGCGCAGCACGCCGCCCTTGAGGGTCTCGCGGCCGAGCGTGATGGGCGCGCCGGGAAACTGGTTGCGCGTGAAGACCGCGGCGGCCGCGGCATCGACATCGCTCGCGAAGAGCGTGAGGTCGCGCGCCTCGGGCTTGAGGCCGACGTTGCGGCTGGCGCAGCGAAAGCCGCGGGGAAACACGGCGCGATCATGAAAGCTCATCGGGGGGCTCCGTCTCGGACCACGGGGAATCCGGCGCTGGTCCACGCCGCATACCCGCCATGCAAGTTGATGATGTTGGAAAACCCGCGGGCCGCGAGCAGGGACGCGGCAATCGCCGACCGGGATCCGCTCTGGCAGTGCACCACGACAACGCCGTCGCGCGGGACTTCGTTCAGCCGCTCCTCGAGCGCACCGAGCTGGATGTGACGGGCGCCGGGGAGGTGGCCGGCGTCCCACTCCGACTGGTTGCGCACGTCGAGCACCGCGACGCCACGCGGCAGCAGCGCATCGTGCAGCTCGGCGGCCGAGGCTTGGACGATCTCCTCCGTCGAGTCGACGTCGGCCCATGCGGCAATGGCGTCGTGGCCGAACACTCCGGCCACATGGTCGATCCCGATCATCGCGAGGTCGCGCACGGCGTCGTCGAGCGCGCGACCCTCGACCGAGACGATGAGGTAGAGGTCGCGATCGTACGGCAGCAGCGATCCCACCCAGGTGCTGAACGACGTGTTCAGCGGGATGTTGATCGTCCCGGGTACGTACGCCTCGGCAAACGCGGCCGCGGTGCGCGTGTCCACGACGACCTGCTCGCCGTCGAGCAGTTCGCGCAGCCGCGTGGCCGGCAGCCGCTCGGGGCGGCGGAAGCCGCGCAGGAGGGCCGGGCCTTCCTTGTTGATGCGCTTCATGTGCGCGAAGTACGCCGGCGGCTCGGGCTGGCCGTCGAGGACTTGGCGCACGAACTCGTCCTCGGTCATCGCCGCGAGTCCCCAGTTGAAGCGCTTCTCGTACCCCACCGTGCTGGCCGGAACGGCGCCAAGTGCCTTGCCGCATGCCGAACCGGCGCCGTGCCCCGGCCAGACCTGCATGAAGTCGGGAAGGGCGCGGACCCTGGCGAGCGAGGCATAGAGCGTGCGCGCCGCCGCATCCATCGTACCGGTGAGCTTGGCGGCCCTCTCGAGCAGGTCGGGCCGGCCGACATCGCCGACGAAGACGAAGTCGCCCGTCACGATGCCCATGGGCTCGGTGGCCGCCGCGCCGTCGGTGACGGTGAAGCAGATGTGCTCCGGGGTATGCCCCGGCGTGTGCAGTACGTCGAGGCGGATGTTGCCGACGACGAACGAATGGCCATGACGCAGCATCGTGGCCCCCGCCTGCGCCGCGAATGCGTATTGCCAGTCCCGGCCGCCCTCGCCCGACAGCAGCAGGCGGGCGCCGGTGGCCTGCGCGAGCTCGCGGCTCCCCGAGACGAAGTCCGCGTGGATGTGCGTCTCGGTGACGTGCGTGATGCGGAGATGCTCGCGCTCGGCGGCCTCGATGTACTGCGCGAGGTCACGATTGGCGTCGATGACGACGGCTTCGCCCGTCGCCTGGCAGCCGATGAGGTAGCTCGCCTGTGCGAGCGGCGTGTCGTAGAAGCGCTGGAAATACATGGGGATCAGAGTTGCGCGCGATTCTGCCAGAGCACCAGCACGCCGATGACGATGAGCAACAGCGCGAAGGCGCGCTTGAGCTGCCGGGTGGGAATGTGCTTCACCAGTGCAGTGCCGGCGACGATGCCAACGATGGCGATGGCGGTGAAGCGAACGACGAAGTCCCAGGGAACGACGCCTTCCCCGTGGTGGCCGAGATACCCGGACAGGGAGTTCATGGCGATGACGAGCAGCGACGTGCCGACCGCGGACTTCATGGGTACCTTGCCGAGCACCACGAGGGCTGGAACGATGAGAAACCCGCCGCCGATGCCGATGATACCTGTGAGGATGCCGACACCGAATCCGACCGAGAGCATCAGCACAGGGTGTGCCGGCGCGGCGGTGTCCTCGTGCGGGTCGTGGCCAGCGGCGCTGCGCAGCATCGAGACCGAGGCGGCCACCATCACGACGCCGAGAATGAGCAGCTGCACGCGCCCCGTGAGCAGCTGGCTGGCGCGGGCGCCGGTATACGAGCCGACCATCGCCACCGATCCGAAGATCGCGGCGGTCTGCAGGCGCACGTTGCCGGCGCGCCAGTGCGAGACCACGCCGACCAGCGAGGCCGTGCCGACGATGGGCAGGCTCATGGCGATGGACAGCTTGGGGTCGTAGCCGAGCGCGTAGACCAGCACGGGCACGGTGAGAATCGAGCCGCCGCCCCCGAGCGTGCCGAGGGCGAGACCGATGAGGATGGCGAACAGGTATCCGATCACGCCGTAAGATACGGCGGTGGGGCGAGTTACGCCGACTGTTCCGCTGACTTCGCTGGGGCGGCGACCTTGGCCTTCTTGAGGGCGTCGCGCAGCGCGACGTCCTTGGCGCCCGGCGACAGCTTGCGGCCGTGGCCGGCCCACGAGGAAACGCCGCCGCCGAGGACGTACACGTCGGTCTTGCCGGCGCGCCGGATGGCGGTGGCGGCCGTGGCGGCGCGGCTGCCCGCGTGGCAGATGACGATGATGGGCGCCGGGGCGGCGGCGAGGAGCGTGAGCGACGCGGCGAGCTGGTCGAGCGGGACGAGCGTGGAGCCGTCGATATGGCCCTGCACGTACTCGCCGCGGGTGCGGACGTCGAGCAGGATGGTCCCCGGATGCTCGGCCCGGACCTGGTCGAACTGCTCGGGCCCGAACGACGAACCACCGAGGAGCGAGGCGAGCGAGGCGAAGAAGCTCATTGGCGTGGTTTCAATGGGTAATATAACTATATAGGAATATAGTAGAGCATAAACTGAACGCAAGAGCGCGGGAGCGCGAGAAACGGCATCCGCTACCGCGAAGGGTTCGCGCTACACGTCCAGCGCCGGATAGAACCGGGCTGGCCGGCGCCGCTCGACGACCGTGTCCGCAAACGCCGCCAGGCGCAGCAGGAGTCGCTCGCTCCACCCGCGGCCGATGGCCTGCATGCCGATGGGGAGGCCGGCGGCATCGTACCCTGCGGGGAAGCTGATGGCGGGATGTCCGGTGGAATTCGACGGAAAGGCGAATCGCATCGTCTCCATGGACCGCGTGAGGTCGGACTCCGCCCCGCCGCCCGGCGGGATGCGGGGCGCGGTGTTGCCCGACGCCGGCGTGACGATGGCGTCGCACCCGCTGAGCGCGCGCTCGAAATGGACGATGGCCCGCGCGCGCATCCGTTGCGCATGCACGTACTCCAGGGCGCTCGACCCCCGGGCGATGGCGATGTTGAGCTGCGTCTCGAGGCCGAAGTCGCCCAGCCGGTCACGAATGAACGGGTGCATGCCCGTGACCATCTCCGACGTGATGGAGATGAGGTGCGCGACGCGCAGGGCCTCGAGCTCGGGAATGTCCACCTCCACGAGCTTCGCGCCGCGCGCGCACATCTTGCCCAGCAGGCGCTCGCACGCCGACACGACCTCAGGCTGGGCGTCGCGGAACCAGGGCCAGTAGACGCCCAGCGTGATGCCGGCGAGCGAGCGCGGCGCGCGGTCGTCGATGTCGGCGGCGGGATGCCCCGCCGAGTTCGGATCGTTGAGGTCGGCGCCGGCCATCACCTCGTAGGCCAGCGCGGCGTCCCGCGCGCAATTGGCGATGGGCCCGAGATAGGCCACCGACCAGCAGAGTGGCGCCGCGCCGAATTCACTCACGCGTCCGTACGTCGGCTTGAGGCCGACCACGCCGCAGAACGACGCCGGCAACCGGATGGACCCACCGCCATCGGCGCCGATCGCCATCGGGACGAGCCCTGCCGCCACCACGCAGCCCGGGCCGGCCGAGCTGCCGCCGGTATGATGCGCGTCGTTGTAGGGATTGCGCGCGGTGCCGTGATACTGGTTGAAGCCGGTGACGCCGATTCCGATCTCGTGCATGTTGGCCTTGCCGACCATCACCGCGCCGGCGGCTCGCATGCGGGCCACGGCGGTGGAGTCGTGCTCGGCCGGCCGCGCGCCCTCGAACAACTTGGTGCCGATGGTGGTCACGTATCCCGCCTGGTCAATCTCGTCCTTGGCGGCGATCGGCACGCCGTCGAACGGACCGAGCGGCCGGCCGGCCTTCCACCGGCCGGCAGAGGCCGATGCCTGCGCGAGAATGTCATCGCGCCGCATCGAGATGAAGCCGCGCAGCGCCGGCGCATCCCGTTCGCTGTCGTCCCACCGCGCGAGGAACCGCTCGGCGACGTCGGTTGGAGTCAGGTGGCCAGCACGAAAGGCCGCATGGTAGTCGGCAACGGTCGGGAACCGGAACCCCGCGCGCGCGTCGTCATCGTCGCTGGGGTCGAGCGCCGGGATCGATGGCGCCACGTCGGGCAGGCGCGGCGTGAATGCCGGCGCCTCGGTGATGGCGAGATTCGCAAAATTCCCGAGCCCCGCGTCGCGCCGCAGCTGGCCGACGAGCAGCGTGCCGGTGAGCGCGTTGTTGGCCAGCGCATTGACGACGCGTATGCCGCCGGGCCCGAGCCGCGGGAGCTTGATCGACTTGAGGTCGTACGTCACGGTGCGACTCCCTTGAAGGCGACGATGCGACCACGCGGGCCGACGGCCCACCCGGCGGACGGCGAGGCGAAGTCGATGGCATACAGCGTCAGCGTGTCGCCGTGCGTCCACGTCGCGCCGAAGTCGGAGGTGAAGGCGGTGCCATACGCACCGACGGCGGCAAACAGCGGCTTCTTGGCCCCGCGCACGGCAACCACGCCGCCGGTGATGCCCTGCGACGGCCATGGAGATGCGCGCTTCCACGTGACGCCGCCGTCGGCGGTGACCATGGTGACGTCGCCGCTGCTGCGGGGAATGTTGTAGTCACCGGCCACGGCAATGCCGCGGCGCGCATCGGCGAAGGCAATGCCGAAGAAGCCGGCGCTGGGGCCCGCCGGGATGCCGGCGCCCGATACCTGCCAGTTGCGTCCGCCATCGGTGGTGCGGAAGACGCGTGCCTCGCGCCCGCCGCCGGTGGCAATCCAGGCATTGGACGTTCCCTCGACGGCAATGGACGTGCCGCTCGCGGCAAACGACGCTTCGCCGGAAAGCACGGGCGGGATGTTGGCCGGGTCCACCCGCTCCCACTGCCGGCCGTCTTCCGTGCGCAGGATCACGAGCTTTCCCTCGATGGGATCGCTGAACGCCAGCCCGTGCGTGGCGTCCCAGAATGCCATGCCGTCGAGGAAGATGCCCTTGGTGGTGTCGCTCCACTGCAGCGACCAGTTCTTTCCGCCGTCGGTTGTCTTGTAGATGCGCGCCTGGCCCTGCTCCGCAGGCCCCGCGCTCATGGCGTACGCGACATTGCTGTTGACGCTGTGCACGTCGCGGAAGTCGAGCGTCTCCGCCCCCGGGACGGATTTTCGTTCCCAAAGCGCGCCGCCGTCGACGGTGCGCAGGACGGTGCCTGCACTGCCACCGGCCCAGGCCGTGTGTTCACTCGTGGCGCTGAACCCGCGGAACGACGCCGAGACGCCGCTGGCCTGTGCCGACCACCGCGCGTCGCGCGGGACCGCCGTGAGACGGTCGGCGAGGCGATCAGCCAGCGCTCCCGCATTGGCGTTGCCGCGGTTGGTGAGCACGATGATGGTGGCGCGCAGCGTGGGATAGCGGATGATGGCGTTGCGGAACCCGACCGACGTGCCGGTGTGCCGCGTGCGCGGCAGCTGGTGCACCGTCTCGAGGTACCACCCGAAGCCGTAGTCCACGCCCGCGCTGTCCGACCTGCTGCCGCGCTTGAAGATGAGGGCGCGCAGGGAATCGCCCAGCAGCTCGCGCGTCTCGAGGGCGTTGCTCCAGCGGTACAACTCGGAGACGGAGGAATACACGCCGCCATCGCCGAGCACGGCGCTCGTGCTGCTCTGGTCGGTGCGCGCCCAGATGCCGGCGCGGCGCGAGTGCCCGTACGCGCGGCGCGGCACCGGCGCCCGGCCGTCCTCGCGCGCCAGCGTGAAGGGCATGCCGACGCGGTCGAAGATGCGCGACTTCAGGAACTCGGCAAAGCGGACGCCGGAGCGCTTCTCGACGATCATCGCCAGCATGGCGTACCCGGTATTGCTGTACCGGAAGCGCGAGCCCGGCGAAAAGTCGGTGGAATCGAGCGACTTCATGCGCGCCAGGACATCGGCGTCGAGCACCTGCGTGGTCTGGGAATCGGGGACGAAGTCCTCGTAGTCCCTCAGGCCGCCGGTGTGCGTGAGCAGGTGACGCACCGTGACGCGGCTGCCGTACGCCGGGAAGTCCGGGAAGATGTCGGTGAGGGATTCGTCGAGACGGAGCTTCTTGTCCTGCACCAGCAGCATGACCGCCATCGCCGTGAACTGCTTGGTGACGGAGGCGAGCCGGAAGTTCGTGTGCGGCGTGACGGGGACGCGCGCATCGAGGTCGGCGAGGCCGTACCCCTTGCTCACGAGCACCTTGCCGTCAATGGCGACGAGCACGGCGGCACCGGGCGCCCCTGCGGTGTTGAAATCGGTGAACAGCGAGTCGACGAACGCCTCGGTCAGCGGTCCGCCGTCGGTGGAGTTGCGTTCGGTGCGCCGCATGCCGAGGTCGTAGACATCGCCCGGCAGGAGCACGTGATACGGGAAACCGGGGTCGTTGTCCTCGCGACCGTTGTGCACGAACGCCTTGCCCCGGCCGATCACCGCGCCATGGTCGCCCTGCACGACAAGTGCCGTGCCTTCGTCGAGGCCGATGCCCAGCAGCTCGGGATGGGCGCTGATGACCTGCTGCAGGTCGGCCTGGCGGTTGCGAGCGACGACATGCTGGTCGATGGCGACGCCGCGCAGGAAGCCGAAGCCCTGCTCGTAGCCCGTGGCCATCATCTGCGTGTTGCCCTCGCGGGCGCCGCGCACGAGGTAACTCGCCAGGATGGATGCCCCCGCCGACGTTCCGCCCACCACGCCGCCGCGGGCGAGCACGGCATGCAGTTCCCTCTCCGTTCGTGTGCCCAGATACGAGTCGACGAGGCGCCACTGGCGGCCACCCGGCATCCACACGCCCCGTGCGGCGCGGATGGGTGCGACGAACGAATCGCTCTCGGCCACCGAGCGGCGCTTGGTGTGCAGCACCGTGAGGTGGGTGGCGCCCAGCGCCTTCAGTCCGTTGAGCCCGCTCCAGTCCTGCGGGTACACGGAGTCTTCACCCGCGGTGGGAATGAAGACGATGGGAGCGTCGGGACCGCCGGCGAGGTCG
>Ga0302323_100005749_pt1 | contig 10173 bp, 11 predicted proteins | sample Fen_T0_3_FD_201950 | JGI IMG/M metagenome (GOLD analysis project Ga0302323, IMG submission 201950) | Peat permafrost microbial communities from Stordalen Mire near Abisko, Sweden - Fen_T0_3 | ecosystem: Environmental > Terrestrial > Soil > Wetlands > Permafrost | place: Sweden: Abisko... | reverse complement strand
ACGCCACGCTCGCCGCCACCCGCGAGAAGGTCGGCTGGGTGCGGGCCGCGGCGGGCGACCGGTTCGATGGGCTGGTGCTCAACACACGCGTGTTCGCCGCCGCGGACGACGAGGTCGTCGTCGCGTTGGGCGGGGAAGCGGCGGACTCTCCCCACGTGCTCGTTCGACCCGTTCGGGCCATGGCCGACAAGCTGCTGCGCCTCCGGGATGCAACCGGCATCTCGTACGTGACCGTGAGTGCGCGCTTCCTCGACGAGTTCGCACCTGTGGTTGAGTTGTTGATGTGATTGCGGGATTCCGGCGGGCGGGCCGGCAAGCGCAACGGCGAGCGCGCGTCCTCGCCGAACGATGGGTTCCCCGGCTGCGGGAATGGGAGTACGTGCCCGACGGCTGGCAGGCGACGCCCGGGGGTGCGGTGCCGCGCGGGTGGGAGGTCGACGCCGTCGTTCATCGGTACGTCGACCGGCTACCTGAGTTCCGCTCGCTGGCCGAGGGGACGGGCCCGGTGGCCGTTCCCCTCACGCCCGCGGTGACGGTGGGCGCGAACGCCGTCGACCAGAACACCCTGCTGGTGCTCGCTCACGCGCTGCTGTGGGCGGCGCGCGGCCGGGATGGAGTTGCCGTGCTCGACTGGGGCGGTGGCTTCGGCTACGCGTCGTTCGCGGCGCGGGCGCTGCTCCCCGACGACGTCGTGCTCGGCTACACGTGCATCGACCTCCCGACGATCATGGACGCAGCGCGTCCGATCGTTCCCGAGGTGCGCTTCGTGGACGAGGACTGCGCCTTCGCGAGCCGCTACGACCTCACGATGTCGAGCAGCGCGATGCAGTACGCGGTCGACTGGCCCGGTCTTGTCGCTCGTCTCGCCGCCGCGACCGACCGGTACCTGCTCCTCACGGACGTGCCGTTCGTGCTGCACGCACCGTCGTTCGTCGTGCTCCAGCGCACGCAGACCCACGGGATCGACACCGAGTACCTTGGCTGGGTGCTCAACCGCCAGGAGCTGGTCGGCACCGTCGAGGCGACCGGACTGCACCTCGTTCGTGAGTACGCCCTGGGGTTCCGGCCGCGCGTGCACGCCGCGCCCGAGCGTCCCCGGACGGGCGCGTTCCTCTTCGGGGTCGGGTGAACCGTGCATCTGTTCACGATGACGAGCGAAGGGCACTTCCTGGGACTGGTCGCGCTGGTCGGTTCGTTGCGGATGAGTTGCGTGACGGACGTCCTGACGGTCCTCGACCTCGGTCTCACCGAACGCCAGCGGAGGTCGTTGGACGGCGTCTGTCGCTTCGTGACGCTCCCCGGGACCGACGAGCGGCACCCCTGGCTCCTCAGCCCGTTCGGCACCCACTTCGATCCGCGTGGCGTGGTCGGGTACTTGGACTCCGACGTCATCGTCACCGGGCCGCTCGACGAGGTGGTCGCGGCTGCGGCCGCTGGGAGCGTGTGTGTCGGGACCGATCCGTTGTCGACCCGCTGGTTCGCCGAGTGGACCGAGACGTTCGCGCTGCGTGCGCCCTTGCGGCGGGAGCCGTACGTCAACTCCGGCGCGGTGTTCTTCTCGACGGACCACCATCCTGATCTGCTGAGCCGGTGGTGGGAGCTGTGCGTCGGCATCGACGGGTCGCGCGTCGCGCGCGATCTCCCGTTCGATGGGCCGACCAGCCTCGCCGACCAGGACGCGCTGAACGCGGTCCTGATGTCGGAGGTGGCGCCCGAGCATGTGCGGCGCTTCCCGGGCTTCGTGCACGATCCCCGGTTCGGCGGTGTCACCGTCGACGACGTGCACCGACTCGCATGCCGCATCGGCACCACTCCCACGATCCTCCTCCACTCACTCGGTACGCCGAAGCCGTGGATGCCGAAGGCGTGGCGCGCGAACTCGCGCAACGCCTACGTCCGGTGCATGCGCGAGGTGGTGGGCCGCGCTGCCCGCCCCGGGGCCTCGGCGTCGCGCGTCGATGCTGCGACCCTTCCCCTCTGGCTCCGCCCGGGGCCGGTTGGCGCGGTCGCCGCCGGCGCGGCGTACCAGTGGGCGCGGCTCGCCACCTGGACGGCTCCGGCCAAACGGTGGATCAGGGCCCGCCGGGCACGCTGAGCTCACGGGCCCGCGCCGCGAGCGCGACCTTGTCGACCTTCGGCACCGCAGTGAGCGGGAGCTCGTCGACGAACCACACGGTGCGCGGCACCTTGTAGGACGCGAGCCGCTCGCGCAGGAAGGCGATGAGCGCGTCGGCGTCGGCGTCGGCGTCGGGGTCGAGGTCGCGCGCCGCCGCCTTGGCCTCCGGCACCACGAACGCCACCGGCACCTCGCCGAGCGCGGCGTCGGGGATCCCCACCACTGCGACCTGCGCGACCGCGGGGTGCTCGCCGAGCACCCGCTCGATCTCGGCCGGGTACACGTTGAACCCACCCACGATCACCATGTCCTTCAGGCGGTCGCGGATGGCGAGGTTGCCCTGGGCGTCGACCACGCCGACGTCACCGGTCGCGAGCCAGCCGTGGGCGTCGATCACCTGGGCGGTGGCCGCACGGTCGTCGAGGTACCCCTGCATCACGCCGGCGCCCCGCACCCGGATCTCGCCCTCGGCGCCGGTCGGGAGGGGCGCGGCGGTCGGGTCGTCGGGGTCGACGATGCGGACCTCCACCCCCGGGATCGGCCGGCCCGAGGTTCGGGTCACGAGGTCCAGCGGGTCGTCGGCCCGGGTGATCGTGCACACACCGGTGGCCTCGGTGAGGCCGTAGCCCGCGTGCACGGCGTCGAGGCCCAGCGCTTGCTGCACGCGCATCACCAGTGCGGGCGGGATGTTGGCCGAACCCGTCACCGCGACCCGCACCGAATCGGGTGCCTTCGTGGCGCTGGTGTCGATCGCGTCGAGCAGGCCCTGGAACATCGCGGGCGGCCCCTGGAGGAACGAGATCGCGTCGCGCGTGATCAGGGCCCGGATCGCGGCCGGGTCGAATCGGGCGATCGGGTATGCGGTTGCGCCGGCGACCATGCACGCGAGCAGCCCGGTCTTGTGGCCGCCGATGTGCGAACAAGGGTTGATCACGGGGTAGCGATCCGTGCGGCGCAACCCGACGATCTTCACCCACTCCTGCGTCGTGGAGACCATGCCCCGGTGGGTGAGGAGCGCGCCCTTGGGTCGGCCGGTGGTGCCCGCGGTGAACTGCACGTGGCTGACGTCGTCGGCCGACAACGCGCGCAGGCGTCGGTCGATCTCCGCGCGTGCACCCGATGACGGGCGCGTCTGTGTGAGTGCGGCAGCGTCGTCCGCCCGGAGGACGACGCGGCATCGCGCCCGCTCGAGGACCTCGTCGACCTCGGCGTCGCGCCAGCGGGTGCTGAGGGGCACCACCGCCGCGCCCGCGCTGAGGATTGCGAGGTTGGCGATCGCCCACGCGGGCGAGTTGTCGGCGAGGAGCGCGACCCTGTCGCCCGGCTCCGTTCCCTGGTCGACGAGCGCGGCCGCCCCGAGCCGGGCGAGGAACCAGAGCGCGCCGAACCGGACGACGCTGCCGTCCTCGCCGACGAGCGCGTCGTCGTCCCCGAAGCGCTGCGCCGCCCGCTCCGCCACCCCCGGGATCGTGCGCTCGTCGGCCAGGAACTCCACTCCCGCACCGTAACCCCAGCCCGACGTGCGTCCCTGAGCGTCGTTCATCAAGCGACGTGCGTCCCTGAGCGTCGCGCGTAGGGTGGGCCCGTGGACCTCGAGCCTGGCGCCGCGTTCGTGGTGGACCGGTTCAACCGGATGCTCGAGGGCGACGGCGCACGGCTCGACGTGGTTGCCACCGACGGAACGTCCCTCACGTTGCAGTACGTGGCCGGGCCCGACGGGGCGTGCGACGCGTGCGTGCTCGACCCCGACGACCTCGACGTGCTCGTGGCCGAGGCACTCGTCCGTCAGGGCGCGTCGGCGAGAACGGTCACGATCTTGCGCTGACGCGCCGTCAGCGACGCTCAGGGGCGCACGTCAATCCGTCAGCGACGCTCAGGGACGCACGTCAACGGGGTTTGGCGAACTCGGCCGCCGCATCGGCGCGGAGCTCGTCGCCCACGTGGCAGGCGGCCCGGCCGAGTGCCCGGCGACCGTCGTCCTGCTCGATCCACGCCGTGAAGACGAGCGGCTCGTCGATGCGGACCGGCTTCCGGTAGCGCACGTTCAGCTCCCGAGTCACCCCGGCGAACCCGGCGTCACGCTGGGCGATCGCGAGCACCTCGTCGAAGCAGGCGGCCAGGATCCCGCCGTGGACGAGGCCCCGAGGCCCCTCGTAGCGCGGCCCGCACCGGGCGACCGCGTTCACCACCGACACGCCGTCGCGCGTCACCGGCGCGCCGAACACCAGCGGCGGTGCGACGACGTTGTCGAGACCGCGCACCGGCCCGAAGCGGTCGTGGTGCGCGACGGCGACGCCGCGATCGGTGGGGTCGAGCGTGTACGCGTGCGGTTCCGGGGGCGCGGCCTCCAGCACGGCGCGGGCGGCGGCCAGGTGCTCGGTCACGGCATCCGTGGTGGAGCCGTCGACCGCGCGCGTGGCGAGCAGGTCGGCGATCGCGCGGAGGTCGTCGCCGAGGCTCACTCCGGCGGTCATCCGAACCGGGAGAAGTCGACGACGCCCCGCTCGTGCGTCCCGGTGCTCACCCGGCCCCGGTCGTTCTCCACAACGACGGCGAAGGTGAGGCGCCGCCCCTCGAAGCTCGTGAGCTCCACGTGGATCGTGTACTCCTCGTCGACGAACGTGGGCCGCTCGTGGCTCACGCACACGTGCGCGCCGACCGTCGCCTCGTTCTCCTCGACGTACGGACGGGTCGCGTCCATGCAGCAGTACTCGATCATCCCGATCATCGTGGGGGTCGCGAGCACCGGGACCGACAGGTGCGGCGCGACGCCGTCGGTGGTGACGGTGTGGGTGGTGGTGTGCTCGAGACCGACCTGCAGCGTGTCCTTCATGGCGCGTCCTTCATGCCGGTGATGGTGGCACGCGGGCGGTCAGGTACTCCACCGCGTCCCCCCACGACGCGGCGTCGGCCTCGGCGTGGTGGAAGGTGGGTGTGGGCGCGCTGAACGCGTGGCCCGCTCCCGCGTACACCCGCACCTCGTGGTCGACGCCCGCGCGTTCGAGGCGGTCGCGCACGGCGGCGAGCTGCTCGGCCGACATGATCACGTCCTGGTCGCCGTAGACGAGCAGCAGTGGGCAGGTGAGCTGCCACAGCAGGTCGATCAGGTGCGCCGGGCGCTGCGGAGTGAGCTCGGCGAACGTGGGCTGGCTCGGGTAGAAGGCGACGGCGATCGCGCTCAGCCGGTCGAGGCAGGCGGCAAGGAGGGCGACGGAAGCACCGGTGCAATAGCCCCAGTAGCCCACCCGCTCGGCGTCGACGTCGTCGCGGGCCCGCAACGCGTCCGCGGCGGCGATCAGGTCGCGCGCCGCCTGGGGGAAGTCGAGCGCGAACGTGTGCGGCATGATCGCTTCGATGTCGTCGTAGTCCTCGGGGCCGGCCGGGCCGCCGCCGCGGTAGTAGTCGGGGATCGCGACCACGTAGCCGAGTGCCGCGAGCTGCGCACCGATGTCGCGGATGAAGTGGTTGATCCCGGTGGCCTCCATCCCCAGCACGAGGCCGGGGTGTGGGCCGGGGCCGTCCGGTTCGAACTGCAGCGTCATCGCAGCACGCTATCGCCGCGGGTGGATCACTGCTGCTGTTGTTGCTGCTGTTCCTGTTCGAGCGCGGGCATGGTGACCGGAGCGCGTGCACCGAGGGTCACCCGCAGCGGCGAGCCCGGGGTGTCGCTCCACGAGTCCATGAGGGTGAACAAGCCGCCGGGCAGCATCGCCTCGCCCTTGCGGATCTCGACCGCGGCCTCGAGCTGCACCTCGGTGTGGCCCTGGTGCACGCCCCGGAACGGGCACACGTCGTCGTAGTCGCGGCCGTGGCCGACCTTCACGTGCAGCTCGCCGACCTGGCGGCCGTTGGTGGGGTCGAGCGGGAACCAGCCGACATCGGGCACCGCGACCTCGATCCACGCGTGGGTCTGCACGTGCACCACGGGCTTGTCGGTGCGCTCCGCGGTCGCGTCGTCGGCCGAGAACAGGTAGCCCGAGACGTAGCGGGCGGGCAGCCCCACCGCCCGGCACAGTGCCACCGCGAGGTGGGCGAAGTCCTGGCAGACGCCCGCGCCTCCGGCGAACACGTCCGTGAGCGGTGTGCCGACCTCGGTCGTGCCCTTCTCGTACCGCAACGACTCGCGGACGAGGTCGTGCATCCCGAACGCGACGCTGATCACGTCGGGGCCGGTCGCCTCGGCGCACTCGGTCGCGAGCTCGAGGAGGTGGTCGTCCCAGTCGGTGTGGCGCGTCGCCTGGAGGAACTCGTGGTGGCGCGCGACGAAGTCGGGGTCGGTCAGGCCACCGAGCACCGCGTGTGACTCCACGAGCGACCGCGGGCTCGTCTCCACCGTGGCCTCGGCGACGACCTCGAGCGCCCGGTGGGGGAGGCGCACGCCGAACGCGTCGACGCGCGTGCCCCAGTAGTCGGTGAACGAGAGCGGTCGGGCGTTCGGGGCGACGCCCACCCGGTACGTCACGAGGCGCTGGTGCTCGTCGGTCACCGGGCACGCGCGCAGCTCGTTGTGCGACTCGGACACCGCCGGGTCGTACGTGAACCGGGTGTGGTAGCGGATGTCGAACCTCACCGCATCTCAGGTTCCATGCTGCGGAGCTCCTGGACCTGGAGCTCGCCGACGGGGGTGTGGTGGAAGAACCGCTCCGCAATGGCCTTGTGCACCGAGCGCAGGTCGGCCTCGAGCGACACCGCGGTCGCCGCGAGCCCGGTGGTCATCACCTCGCCGATGTCGCCGTAGTCGAGCCGGCCTCGGAGCCGGCCCATCCGTCGGGCCACCAGCGGGTGCTCCTCGGACTCGCCCGGCACGTTGTGGTGGGTGGCCTCGTCGAGCAGGAGGCCGATGTGGTCGTCGGCCACGCACACCGAGTACCGCACGCTGCGGGGGAACACGGGGGAGAACAGCAGCAGCGTGGCCACCGCCGCGGCGTCGGCCTGCCGGCCGGTGCGCACGAACGCCTCCCGGGCCGCGCAGGTGCGGAGCACCGGCGCCCAGGCCTCCAGCCCGGTCTTACCGCGGATCTCGAGCGCGGCGGCCTGGGTGCCGAGCACGCGCGTGGTGGTGCCGGCGCGCTCCATGTGGATCCCGAGCTCGAAGAAGCGCGACGCGTCGTCGCGCGTCATCGTCTCCACGGCCACGCCGATCACGGCCTGAGCGGCGCTCTTCACGAACGCGTAGAGCTGGGCCGGGTGGTCGTCGAGGTCGCGTCTCACGTTGGTGGCGAAGAACCGGAGGTACAGGTCGTTGACTGCCTCCCACAGCTCCGACGACACGAGCTCGCGCACCCGGCGGACGTTCTCCCGCAGCGCGCGGATCAGCGACGCGATCGAGCCCGGGTTGTCGGTGTCGATCACGCAGAAGCCCGACACCGTGGTGCCGTCGAGCGTGTCGTGACGATCCGCGAAGGTGTGCTCGAGCACGAGCGTGGCGAGCGCACGCTCCCAGATCTCGCGTTGGTCGACGCGCGGGCTGGTGAACACGCTCTCGGTGGTGACGTCGAGCACACGCGCGGTGTGCTGGAGCCGCTCGAGGTAGCGGCCGGCCCAGTAGAGGTCCTCGGCGAGGCGGGCCAGCATCAGCGGGCTCCGTCGCCCACGAGGACCCAGGTGTCCTTCGAGCCGCCGCCCTGTGACGAGTTCACGATGAGCGACCCCTCGCGCAGCGCGACGCGGGTGAGCCCGCCGGGGATGACCTCGATGTCGTCGCCGCGGGTGATGACGAACGGGCGGAGGTCGACGTGGCGGGGCTGGGGCACGCCGTCGATCAGCGTGGGGTGGCGCGACAGTGACACCACCTCCTGCGCGATCCAGCCGCGGGGGTCAGCCTCGATCCGCTTGCGCACGTCGTCGAGCTCCTGCTCGGTGGCGCGCGGCCCGATGATCACGTCGTAGCCGCCGGCACCGCTCACCGGCTTCACCACGAGCTCGTGGAGCCGGCTGAGGGCCTCGGCCCGCTGCTCGGGGTTCCACAAGAGGTAGGTGGGCACGTTGGGGAGGATGGGCTCCTCGCCGAGGTAGTAGCGGATGAGGTCGGGCACGAACGCGTACACGAGCTTGTCGTCGGCGGCGCCGTTGCCGATCGAGTTGGCGAGGGCGACGTTGCCGGCGCGCACCGCGGCGAGCAGGCCCGACACGCCGATCATCGTCGTGGAGTGGAAGCCCACCGAGTCGAGGTACTTGTCGTCGATGCGACGGTAGATCACGTCGACGCGCTCGAGCCCGTTGGTCGTGCGCATGTACACCACGTGCTCGTCGACCACGAGGTCGCGTCCCTCCACGAGCTCGGCTCCGAGCTGGCGAGCCGCGAACACGTGCTCGAAGTAGGCGGAGTTGTACGGCCCGGGCGTGAGCACCGCGATGCGGGGCCGGGATCCGCCCGAGGGAGCGATCGCCCGCAGCGCCGACAGGAGGATCGGTCCGTAGTCGTCGACCCGACGCACGGTGTGCGCGCCGAGCACGCGGGGGAGGATGCGCGCGACCGCGGCGCGGTTCTCGAGCACGTAGGAGATGCCGCTCGGGTTGCGGACGTTGTCCTCGAGGACGCGGTAGAGGCCCTGCGCGTCTCGCACGAGGTCGATGCCGGCCACGAGGCAGCGCGCGCCGTGGGGTACGTGGATGCCGACGGCCTCCCGGGCGAACCCGTCGGACGACGTGACCACGTGGCGCGGGATGATGCCGTCACGGATCGCGGCCTGCTCGCCGGCGTAGATGTCGTCGAGGAACTTGTTGAGGGTTCGGACCCGCTGGGCGAGCCCGGCCTCCACCACCGCCCACTCGTCGGCCGGGATGATCCGGGGCAGCAGGTCCATGGGGAAGGTGCGCTCGAGCCCGTCCTCGTCGCCGCTGAGGGTGAAGGTGATGCCCTTGGTCCGGAAGGAGGCGTCGCGCAGGCGGGCCCGGCGGGCGAGCTCGTCGTCGCCGAGCTGCTCGATGAACCGGATCAGCCGCTCGTAGTGGGGGCGGGGCTGCCCGGGGCCGATGAACGCCTCGTCGAAGAAGCCCTCCGGCTCGTAGTCGCTGAAGACGCCCCGTTCCACCGCTGGAGTCTCGCGCGGTCTCCCGCGCGGGTTTCTGTCGTGAATGTGACGTTCCTGTTTCGCCCCCTCGTTTCGCCGCCTGGAGGCCCCCTGGGCCGCCAAACGGTCCAAACCGGGGTTGCGGGAGTGGGTCAGTTCTTGATCGCGATTGCGATGTTGAGCGTCGCCGCGTAGGTCACCCACACGAGGTAGGGCACGAGCAGCGCGCCCGCGAGCGGCGACACGCGCCAGAACATCACGGTGCACAACGCGATGAGCGGGACCAGCACGACGATGATCGCGGTCGACCACCAGAGCCGGTGCCAGCCGAAGAACACCACGGGCCACGCGAGGTTGAGCGCGAGCTGGGCTACGAAGACGCCCATCTCCTTGCCGAACCCGGCCTCGATGAGCACGATCACCGCGGCGGCCGCCATGGCGATGTAGAGCACGGTCCACACCGGGCCGAACCACGAGCCCGGCGGGGTCCACGGCGGGGTGTCGAGCGAGTCGTACCAGTCCATCGAGTCGCGACCGTATGCGTTCCGGGACCGGAGTGCGTTCTCTAGAGTCGTGCCGGTGAGCGAGGACATCTTCACCGAACCGGATCTCGACCCGAACACGCTGGCCAACCTCGGCCCGCTCACCAGGCTGGCCGGGATCTGGGAGGGCACCGCGGGCACCGACGTGCATCCGGTCGACCCGGCCGAGGGCGGCACCGAGACCGAGACCTACGTGGAGCGCTACGAGCTCCAGCCGATCGACCCCCAGACCAACGGCCCCCAGTACTTCTACGGGCTGCGGTACCACGTGCACATCCACAAGCCGGGCGAGGTGGAGACGTTCCACGACCAGGTCGGGTACTGGCTGTGGAACCCGGTGGAGCAGACGGTCACGCAGACGATCGCGATCCCGCGTGCGCAGGTGGCGCTCGCGTCGGGTGCGGGGGTCGCGCCTGACGCGACCACGTTCACGCTGGAGGCCGAGCGCGGGTCGACCGTCTACGGGATCTGCTCGAACCCGTTCCTGGAGCGTGCGTTCACG
>Ga0302323_100005748_pt1 | contig 10174 bp, 8 predicted proteins | sample Fen_T0_3_FD_201950 | JGI IMG/M metagenome (GOLD analysis project Ga0302323, IMG submission 201950) | Peat permafrost microbial communities from Stordalen Mire near Abisko, Sweden - Fen_T0_3 | ecosystem: Environmental > Terrestrial > Soil > Wetlands > Permafrost | place: Sweden: Abisko... | reverse complement strand
GATCGCGGCATTCATCGCGCCTGCGGCAGTGCTGTACGCCGCCTTCGTGATCGTCCCGATGGTGATGGCGGGGTACACAAGCTTCTTCAAGTGGAACGGCCTTCAGCCGCTGGACCACTTCATCGGCCTCGACAACTACCGACGGGCTCTGGCCGACCCGGTCTTCCGCGGCGCGATCTGGCACAACACCGAGATCGTCCTGCTGTCTCTGCTGATCCAGCTCCCGGTAGCGATCGCCCTCGCCCTGCTGCTCAACCGGAAGATGCGCGGTCGTGCGTTCTTCCGGGTCATCTTCTTCGCGCCGTACGTGCTGTCCGAGGTCATCACCGCGGTGACCTGGACCCTCATCCTCCAGCCCGACGGTCTGGCCGACGCCATGTTGCGCAGCGTGGGTCTGGACGACGCGGTCCGGCTCTGGCTCGGGGATCCGGACATCGTCCTGTACACGATCTTCGTCGTCATCTCCTGGAAGTACATCGGCTTCGGCATCATCTTGTTCCTGGCCGGACTGCAGGGCATCCCGCAGGAGCTGCACGAGGCGGCCGCTATCGACGGCGCCTCGCCTTGGAAGATCACGCGCTATGTGACGCTGCCGCTCCTCGGTCCGACCATCCGGATCTGGATCTTCCTGTCGATCATCGGGTCGCTCCAGCTGTTCGACCTGGTCTGGATCATGACGCTCGGCGGACCGGCCAACGCGTCGACGACGATGGCGACGTTCCTGGTCGACCACGGCTTCAAGCGAACCGAGTACGGGTACGGCGGCGCGCTCGCGATGATCTTGTTCGTCATCTCCTTCTTCGTGGCGTTGCTGTACCAGCGCTTCGTCCTCCGGCGAGACACCCAGGACGCACTCTCCGGAGCCAAGCGATGACGGCCGGGACCGACAGCAGGCCCATCCCGGTGAGCCGGAGGCGACGGAGACTCACCTGGGGCTCGGGGCTCAGCTACGTGGCTGCCGTCCTGGTCTCCCTAGCGGTGATCGTCCCGGTGCTCTATGTGGTTCTCGGCGGGTTCAGGACCAACGGGCAGCTCGTGCTCCGGCCGTACGGCCTCCCGGACCCGTGGGTGTTCACCAACTACGGCGACGTCCTCAGCTCGCTGGACTTCTGGCGGCAGATCGCCAACAGCGTGATCATCGCGACGATGACCGTCGTTCTCGTCGTGGGGTGCGGCGCGCTCGCATCGTTCGCGCTCTCGCGATACGTGTTTCGCGGACGCGAGACGCTCTACACCTTCTTCACGCTCGGGCTGCTGTTCCCTGCAGCGGTTGCGATCCTCCCGTTGTTTCTTCTCCTACGGAACGTCAACCTCCTGAACACCCCGTGGGCGGTCGCGCTCCCGCAGGCGGCGTTCGGGCTGCCATTGACGATCGTGGTCCTGCGCCCGTTCATGAGGGCCATCCCGATGGAGCTCGAGGACGCTGCGGTGATCGACGGATGCAGCCGGTTCGCCTTCTTCTGGCGGATCCTGCTCCCGCTGTCGACACCCGCTCTGATCACCGTCGGGATCGTGTCGTTCGTCACCAGCTGGAACGCGTACCTGCTCCCGCTGCTGCTGCTCGACGATCCCAGCCAGTACACGCTCCCTCTAGGGACCGCGATGTTTGCCTCCGAGTACAGCCAGGACACCGCGAAGATCCTCGCGTTCACCGCGCTGAGCATGCTGCCGGCCCTGCTGTTCTTCGTCCTGGCCGAACGACGCCTCATCGGCGGGCTGACCGGCGCGGTCAAGGGCTAGCCGCGCTCGCCGGCCGGGTCAGCTCTCGACGAACCTCGCGAGAATCTCCGCGGATCCGCGACCGTCGTGCCAGCGGCGGGCAAACCCGGGTCCGGCGGCCGCCAGCAAGGCATAAGCATCGCGGTCGGCCAGCACGGCCCGGATCGTGGTCTCGACATCGGCGTCCAAGACGTCGACGATCGGTGGCGGCTCGTCCATGAGCGCGCGGACGTCGCTAGCGACCAGTCCGACCACCAGACGGCCGTTGGCCATCGCTTCCACGGCCGCCACGCCGTAGAAGCCGCTGAGGATCTGGTCGACAACGACGTCGACCGAGCTCACCAGCGTGAGCATCTCCTCGTGCTTGACCCCCTCGGCCGCGACGTACTCGATGACACCCTCGTCGTGCAGCCGGCGCAGCGCGGGCTCGATGATGTCGGTCCCCTTCACTGGCGGGCTCGACTTGCTCGGGGCGTGGAGCACTCGAGGGACGCCGCCGGTCAGCGCGGGCTTCGTGTTGGCCCAGTGATCGACGTCGACGACCACAGGAACCCAGGTCGCGCCGGGTACGTCGAGCAGCAGGTCGGGTGTCGAGACGAACACCGGCACCCCGAGGCGTTCGAGAGCGGCGGTGTTGGCGTGCACGGATCCGCGCACCCGCGCGAGCCAGTCGCGTGGGGCACGGGCGTAGTACGACTGCGACAGTCGCGCGATGTGCCGATCTGGGTCGCGGATCTCCGTGCCGTGGCACAGGATGCCAACCACCCGGTCGTGCTGCATGAAGAACCCGACCTCACCCGCTGTGCCGCCGGGGACGAACCCCCCGGTCGCCGGCTGGAACCCGTCGAGCAACAGGTGCGAGTACCGGTCGAGCAGCCACGCGGTACGGGTGGCACCCGCCGCGTTGTCACCCTCCACGATCGCGCGCTGGGGCTGGTCGAAGGTGTAGCCGAACGGGTCGAGGTCGCCGAATGACGTCGCGTCGATCCCACGCGACTCGCGCAGCGCGCGCGCCCAAGCCGTCGCCTGGCCTGCGTAGTTGGCCGGCCCGATGCCCAGGCGTGCACCAGACCGTGACGCGACGGCGCTGGCCACTGGGGTCGCCGTCGGCTCATCGACAGTCACCGTGTCCTCGACGGGAGGCAGCTCGACGATGCGGGTTCCAGCGGGAAGCAGCGCGACGTAGAGATCGCGCAGCGCCGACCGCTGCGCGGACCAGGCAGGGCCGGCGAAGGCACTCTCCTGCGCCGCGCCGCGGTAGCGCGGATCGTCGAGGACGGCGCTCACTCCTGACACCAGGCTCGGCGTCGTTCCGTCGTGACTCACGCCGAAGCCCTGGCCAGCCAGCATGGCCTCGACCGACGAGGTGGCGGTGGCCACGACGGGTGCACCGAGCTGCACCGATTCGAGCAGCTCGACGGGCACGGCCGTATCTACCGCCAGGACCACGGTCGCGTCGACGCCGCGGAGCGCGCCCACCCCGGTGTCGGGGGACGTGTGGACCCGACCGCGCAAGCCGCGAGCCTGCGCCTCGACGAGCAGCGCAGTGAGGTCGGGACCGCTGCGGCTGCCGATGATCACGATGTGGACGTCGGGCAGGTCGGCGAGACCCAGCACCAACGCCCGTACGGCAGCGGCGTGTGCCGGTGACCAGCGCACCGCGACCAGCCGCTCTTCAGGTCGGAAGGCCAGTCGGTCGCGTAGCGCTGACGACCTGCTCGACGACCGAGGACCCGCGAACGAGACCACCTTCGCGGCCTGGACGCGGTCGGCGACGAAAAGCAGGGGTACAACGACCCCGTCGGCGGCCGCCAGCTGGTCGGGCGATGGCAGCGGCAACGACGCGTCGACCACCAAGCGAAGCTCGTCGCCGCGAACGCGGGCGAACGCCACGGCCCGCAGCGCCGCCGCGATCGTGGTGCCGTACACGTGCACGATGGCGGGGCGCAGATCGTCGATCGCCGTGGCTGCGGCCAGCTCGAGATCGGCCGCACGTGGGCTGCGAACCCAGCGCCGCGTGCCCTCGCCGACGGTCGCGCTCAGGCGATCGGGGACGGCGCCGATCTCGAGCTGCGATCGCTGCAGCATGGCCCGGCGTGCCCGGCCCAGCGCGTCGCCGCGCGAGCTCTGCACGATCGCCCGGTCACGGGCGTCGATCCACGACGTGAGCCGGGAGGAGTCGAGCGTGGCAGCCTTCGCCAGGTCGCGGAACGCCGTGCCGATCGGCACCGTCAGCACCGGGATTCCGTCGACCTCGGTGCTGACCGTGGACTCACCCACGATGGCCACGATCACCGAGGACAGGCCGGCGTCGCGTGCCAGCGCGCCAGCCAGGACCGGACGGGATCCGGGGCCGGGGACTGCATCGACGAGTTGGAGAACGAGGGGTGTCCCGAGCGACGCGCGGGCTGTCTGGAGGCCGACGCGGGCACCGGCCACGGGATCGCTTGGTGTCGGCGCGCTCATGCTGCGCAGGGTATCCCGGTCGGCTCGAGTCGCCCGGCCGCCAGGAAGTCTCCGCAGAGTGCGACCCGTAGTAGGTTGTCGATCCGGCGGTGCCCTCCGCCGAGGATCAGGGGAGAACCACGGATGAGCGAACCCGAGGTGCTCGGCCTCGACGAGTCGCTGGAGTTCTGGGACAAGCGGCACAAGGTCCAGGACGACCTTCGTTCCGGTGGCGACGTCACCTACGACCACGCCACGAACGAGCTCTTCTACGTCGTCCGTCTCGGCCGGCTCACTGAGATCCTCGGGCTGGCCGATGCGCCCATCTGGCAGCGGCACCTGCTCGATGCCGGCTGCGGCAAGGGTTACTTCGCCCGTGCGATGGGCAGTTTCGGCCACCGGGTCGACGGCATCGACGGGTCGCCGCACGCGATCTCGGAGTGCCAGCGGCTCGGCGGGGTCACGGAGTCCTACGCCGTCTCCACCCTTGCCGCGTGGGCGCCGAGCCATCAGTACGACGGTGTCTACTCCGTCGACGTCGCTTTCCACATCATGGAGGACGACGAGTGGGCCGCATCGATGCGCAACCTTGCCGGGCTGGTACGCCTTGGCGGGTTGCTCGTCGTCGCCGACCACAACGCCGACCAGGACAAGGTCTGGCAGAAGTACCAGAAGACTCGCGCGGGACGCAGCTACGACGCCGTCTTCGGCCCACTCGGGCTCTCCCGCCGGGGCGAGTTCGTGCCTTACGGATTCCTTGGCAGTCCCGCCGGGTTCCACGTCTTCACGCGGGACGCGTGACCGTGTGCCCCGAGCGGCTCGCTGCGTCGTTCCTGCGCGACGGTGATCGCGTCGTCACCGTTCAGATCCGCGACGACCTGACTGCGATCGCTGACGCCCTCGACTCGTCGGTCGACGGTGCACGCGTCGTTGCGCTCTTGCCTTGCTCGGGGGATGCGATGCCGGTCGGCCGGATCGTGGACGTACTGGCGCGCCACCGTGGCCAGGCCGTCGCCGTCGTCCCCGTCGACGACCGCACCCATCCGACTGCGCTGCTCCTTGAGCGGGGCGACGCGGCTCCATCGACGGCGTGGCTGCCCGCAAGCGGCCTGGTCGACCTCGACGCCGGTCGCAGCGCGCGCGTGCGCGCCGAGCTCGTCGTCGGTGGCGCGGCCGACCGCGGCGAGGCGCGCGCCTTCCTGGCTGAGGCCCAGACCCAGCGTCGTCGCGCCGAGGCCGCGGAGGTTCGCGCGACCACCGCGGAGGCGGAGGTGGCGCGTCTCACGGCCGCCCTGCAGGCGCTGCGCACGAGCCGCTCGTACGAAGTCGGTCAGGCGTTCGCGCAGGTGCGAAGCGCGCCGATGTCGGGGCTCGTGCAACTTCCGGGGCGGTTGCGGCGCGCGGGAAAGTCGTCCCCAGGCCGGTAGTCCCCGCACCCACCTGGCTTCGCGCGTCAGCAGAGCCAGCCACGCATGATCTTCCGTCCACCGGAAGTCGAAGTTGGCTCGCGACCTCGGGTGCGCTGAAATGAGGGGTGCTCCCCTTCCTTGCGCCGACCGAGAACCAGTACGGCCACGACATCCGCGGCCGGCTGCCCGACGCCAGTGCCCAGCCCGGGGTGTTCGGGTTCGAGCCGAGTCATGACCGCATCTGGCAGCTCGCCGAGCCGTTCCTGAAGGTGCGCAGCAACGACGGTCACACCGCGTACGCGTACGGCATCGCCCGGGCGCTCGTCGGCCTGCACCCGGAGGCTGACGCAGAGGTCGTGCTGCCGGGGATCATCCTGCACGACACCGGCTGGTCGCAGGTGCCGCCGGACGAGGTGCTGAGCGGGATCGCACCGGGGGGCAACCGGCCGGACCTCGTGATCATGCACGAGAAGGAAGGCGCCCGGATCGCGCGCGGGATCCTCGAAGACGTCGACCACGATCCGGCGAGGACCGAGGAGATCATCGCCATCATCGACGGGCACGACAGCCGCCTGACGTCCCTGTCCCTCAACGATGCGCTGCTCAAGGACGCCGACAAGTTGTGGCGGCTCACCCCCCACGGCGTCGACACGGTGATGAACTGGTTCGGGCTGGATCGGCGGGATGCGCTCGGGCTCATCGCCAGCCGAGTCGAGTCGCACCTGTTCACGGACGCCGCGCGTACGATGGCGCGCGTGCTGGCGGCGGTGGCCTCGATCGACGTTTCGCCTCAGCGCGTCGCACTCGGCTAGGTCCCACTTGGCTAGGTCCCACTCGGCACAGGGCTCGAGGAGGAGCAGTGAGGGGTGATGGGCGGACCGTCACCTCGAAGGTCCTCGCGATGCTGGCGGCCTTCGAACGCGGTCCCAGCTCGTTGTCGCTGAGCGACCTCGCTGCTGCTGCCGACGTTCCCCTTCCCACAGCGCACCGCCTCGCTGCCGAGCTGATCGAGTGGGGTGCCCTCGATCGCGACGACCGAGGTCGCTACGTAGTCGGCCTGCGGCTGTGGGAGGTAGCCCAGAACGCTGGGCGCCAGCTGCGTGATACCGCGCGGCCCTATTTGCAGGACCTCTTCTCGCTGACCCAGGAGACCGCCCACCTCGCGGTCCGCGAGGGCCACGAGGCGCTCTACATTGACCGCGTCTACAGCTCAAAGCGGGTGCCGCGCGCATCGCGGGTCGGTGGGCGGCTGCCCCTGCACGCGACGGCTGTGGGCAAGGTCCTGCTCGCCTTCGAGGACGAGTGGGTCCGCGAGGCGTACGTCGCGCGGCGGCTCGAAGTGGTCACCGCCCGGACCCACGTCAACCCGACCCGCTTGCTCGAGGAGCTGGAGACCGTTCGGCGGCAGGGGTATGCAACGACGATGGAAGAGGTGCGGCCGGGATCGTGCTCGATCGCCGTACCGGTCAAGGCCGAACCGCGGGGTGCCGCGCTAGGGCTGGTGATGCTGTCGACCCAGGCGACCAACATGACCCGACACGTGCCGGTGCTGCAGGGAGTGGCGCACCGCATCGAGGCGGCGATCGCCCGCCCGCAGCTCGGGGCTTCCTGGCGCCGTCCCGGCCGGGTCTGACGCCTCACCAGAGTCACTTCCGTCCAACGGAAGTTGCGAGTGGCCGCCCGTTGGTCCGGGCACACAATGAAGGCGCACCGAAACCCGCGTGACAGCGTTCCAGGAGGTCGGATGTCGCCCACCAAGGTCAAGAGCGAAACCCCATCGGTCTGCCCGGTCCACCATGGCTACCAACCGTTTTCGCAGGCCGACCCCTTCGGGGCGTACGCCGCTCTGCGCCGCGAAGAACCGGTCATGTACGACGAGCGGATCGACTGCTGGGTCATCACCCGTTACGACGACATCAAGGCTGTCTTCGACGACTGGGAGACCTTCTCCAGCGAGAACGCCCAGGCGCCGGTAAGAGGGCGCAGCGCTGAGACGGTGCGGATCATGGCCGAGGGCGGCTTCACGGCCTACTCCGGGCTCAGTGCCCGCGTCCCTCCGGATCACACCCGGATCCGCAAGGTGGTCCAGCAGGCCTTCACACCGCGACGCTACAAGGCGCTCGAGCCGACCATCCGGGCCAACGTCGTCCGGCTCGTCGAGCAGATGCTGACCCGCCCTGACTGCACCGGCGACCTGGTGCGCGACCTCGCGTACGACGTCCCGACCATCACGATCCTCACCTTGATCGGCGCCGATGTGTCGCAGGTGGGCACGTACAAGCGCTGGTCCGAATCCCGCGCTGCCATGACCTGGGGCGACCTGACCGACGAGGAGCAGGTACCGCACGCGCACAACCTCGTCGAGTACTGGACGGAGTGCCAGCGGCTGGTGAGCGAGGCCCACGAGTCCCCGCGCGACAGCCTCGTCGGCGACCTGGTGCGGATGCAGTCCGAGGGCGACGCGATCACCGACCACGAGATCGCGTCGGCCCTCTACAGCCTGCTGTTCGCCGGCCACGAGACCACAACGACCTTGATCTCCAACGCGTTCCGGGTGCTGCTGGCGCACCCCGACCAGTGGCAGCTGCTGCTCGACGACCCCACCCGGATCGCTCGGTCGGTCGAGGAGGTGCTGCGCTTCAGCCCGTCGATCGTCGCTTGGCGTCGACGGGCGACGAAGGACGCCGAGGTCGCTGGCGTGGCTATCCCCAAGGGTGCGAACCTGCTCCTGGTGATGGGGTCGGCCAACCGCGACGACAGCCGCTTCGAGGACCCGGACGCGTTCGAGATCGATCGGCCCAACGCCCGTGAGCACCTCGCTTTCGGCTACGGGATCCACTACTGCCTTGGCAACCAGCTGGCCAAGCTGCAGTGCCGGGTGGCGATCGAGGAGGTCACGCGGTTGGCGCCGGGCCTCCACCTGGTGGACCCGGAGGCGATCGCGTTCGGCGACAACCTGTCGTTCCGGGCTCCGGTCTCCGTGCCCGTGACGTGGGACGCGTCATGACGAGCCCTGTGTACGTCCAGTTCTTCGACTCCGGCCTCGAGGCGAGCCACGAGCTGCTGGGTGGCAAGTGCGCCTCGCTGGTCTCGATGACCGCCGCCGGGATGCCAGTGCCTCCCGGCTTCGCGGTCACCACGGCCTCGTACAACGCCTTCATCCACGAGTCCGGGATCGCCGACGAGATCGCCGCCCTGCTTACGAGCTTGAAGCCCGATGACGTCGCCCACGTCGACGAGGTGTCGGCGTTGATCCGTGAGCACATCGAGTCGTGGCCGGTACCCGACCGGGTGCGTGAGGAGCTGCGCGTCGCGTACACCTCGCTGCAGTCGCGCTTTGCCGAGGAGGTGCCGGTCGCGGTGCGCTCGTCGGCCACCGCCGAGGACCTGCCTGATGCGAGCTTCGCGGGGCAGCAGGACACCTACCTGTGGGTCACGGGTTTCGAGGCCGTCCGGCACCAGATCCGGGCCTGCTGGGCCTCGCTCTACACCAGCCGGGCCATCATCTACCGCCTGCGCAACAACATCCCCGAGACCGACCTCTCGATGGCGGTGGCCGTGCAGAAAATGGTCAACGCCAAGACGTCTGGTGTCGCGATCACCATGGACCCGACGACGGGCGACCGCTCGAAGATCACCATCGACGCGTCGTACGGCGTCGGCGAGATGGTCGTCTCGGGCACCGTCACCCCGGACAACATCCTGCTGGACAAGGTGATGCTGACCGTCGTCCGCCTTCACATCGGCGACAAGCACGCCGAGCTCGTGCCGGACCCAGTGATGCACTCGCTCGTCGAGCGTGAGGTGTCGGAGGAGCGCCGCCGGGTGCGTTGCCTGAGCGACGACGAGCTGCACGCCGTCGCCAGCATGGCCAAGCGGGCCGAGAAGCACTACGGCTGCCCGCAAGACATCGAGTGGGCCCTGGATGCCGACCTTCCCGACGGCGCCAACCTGCTGCTCCTGCAGTCGCGCCCCGAGACCGTGCACTCCACCAAGACCGTCACGACATCCGAAACCGTCACCACGCCCGAAACCTCAGCAACCACCGGCTTCTCCATGGCCAGCATCACCTCCGCCCTCACTGGCAAGAACTGAGAAGGAAGACCAGATGACCGTCGAAACGCAGACCCTGAAGTCCTTTCCGAAGCCGTCCGAGCTCACGGTCCCTGCGGGCGCCGAGGGGTGGGAGCAGCTCTATCCGTACAGCCTGGTGTTCGACAACGCCCCCGGTGGTGACGACAAGTTCTGGTTCTGCGACAGCCAGCATTGGCCGACGGTCTTCAAGCCGTTCGAGACCATCGGCGGTGAGTTCGCGGTCAAGTGCCTCGGGCAGTACAACACCCGCCACCTGCTGATCCCGCCGGCCAACGGCATCGAGTTCAAGATCCACCTGGGCTACCTCTACATGAGCCCGGTCGGCGTCCCCGAGGACCAGATCGCTGCGCGGGTCCCTGAGTTCGAGCGTCGGGCCGGCCACTACTTCCAGAACTGGAACTCGCTGCTCGAGCAGTGGCACGTCAAGGTGCGGGCCACCATCGACGAGATGGCGGCGCTGAAGTTCACGTCGCTGCCGGACGTGGTCCCCTTCGACGACATCGTCT
>Ga0302323_100005746_pt1 | contig 10175 bp, 8 predicted proteins | sample Fen_T0_3_FD_201950 | JGI IMG/M metagenome (GOLD analysis project Ga0302323, IMG submission 201950) | Peat permafrost microbial communities from Stordalen Mire near Abisko, Sweden - Fen_T0_3 | ecosystem: Environmental > Terrestrial > Soil > Wetlands > Permafrost | place: Sweden: Abisko... | reverse complement strand
CGTGATGGTCCTCGTCGATTGCATCAACAGTTGGGCATTCTCATGAGAGCCCGACCTCACGCATAGTCGCACGCGGCCCGGGATCGCTGCAGCGGATGCCATGGGGGCCGGGCGCGGGCGTAGGTACCCGGGCCCGGCCCCCCTTTGAGAGTCCGGAGTCTACTGGTAGTAGCCGGTGATATCGACGATTACGTCGGTGCTGGCAGTCCCGCCGCCTCCGACGACGAGCGTGACCTGGCGCTCCGCCGTGCCGGTCCCGAGGGCGATAATCCCGCCGGCCGCGATCGTCGCTTTCGATACCGTCCAGTTGATCGTGGAAACCGTTGCCGTGGTGTTCGTACCGGGCAGAACGGCAACGAAGCCGGGGTTGCCGGTATTGGTGACCGTGACGGTGAACGAAACGGCCCGAGCCCCCTGCGGGATCGCGTTGGAGGTCGTGACCACGCCGGTGAGAACGTTGATCGCGTCCTTGACGTTGATCGTGCGGGGAGACGCCTGGAGGATCCGGCCGCCGAACCGGGTGATGCGTGAGTCGAAGACCCGGACGGGCGTGATCGGCACGAGGGAGACCGTGGGCAGCGTGTACTGCACGACAGCCCCGACATAGCCAACGCTACTGCTGGTGACGGGCAGATCAAGCATCCAGTGGCTACCCACGGCGAGCGTGAGGCCGGTCGCGAAGGTCATGGTCGCGTGGGTCACACCGGTGCCGCTCGGGCTCGTCGCCCCGCCGACCGAGGACAGACTGTCCCCGCCGGCCGGGTTCTCGGAAGTCAGTGCCCAGACCTGGGTGCCTGTCCCGGTCAGATAGCCGTAGACGTCGATCTGCCAGATCGTGGCCCCGGCCGGGAGGTTGATCGGCGCCAGGACCGGATCGCCGGTCGAGCTGTAGGAGTAGGTACAGCCCGAAACGGTCGCGCTCACGATCGTCGACCCCGCCGTCGTCGAGTAGGCGAAAGCGTCGGCCGTGCCCAGGCTGAGCACCGAGGCCCCGGGCACGGAGGTTGGAGCAGTGGACCCGGCGCAGACGACCACAGCCTGCGGGTCGACGCCGGTTGACGGCAGAGCCCCGGCGTGTGAGGCGAGCGGCGGGTTCGCCGCAAGGCCCAGGCCCGGCAGGGCTAAGAGCAGGAGCGCCAGCGCGACGACGGAAAACAATCGAAACCTGGATCTCATCGGACCCTCCTCTTGGGCGCAATCGCACCCGGGCGAAAGGCTCGGTCTCGCCAGTGGCTCGACGCGATCCCGGCGGCCGGTGTTTGGATCGCGCGTCAAAGCCTGCCTCGCTCGACAGCCATGCTAGCGGCAGGGGCGGCAGCGGACAACGACATCGAGGAATCCAGCCGACATCGACGCGCCGCAAACGTGACGGAGAGTCCGGCGAGTCCCGCGACACGGTCGGACGCGATACTGCCGGATCTCGCGCGGAATGCCGAAGGTTGGGAAATCGTTGGTCGGCAGGCATTTGCCGGCGTCGCCTCCTGCGCCAGACTCGGAGCAAGCGGCGCGCTCGCGATCGCACCATCAGCCTGGGGGAAGAACGGCCGTGGAAACCAGGAACAACGGCAACCGCAAGATCGCCGCCGGGCTGGGGACGTCGGCGATCCTGGTCATCGTCGTGGCCTTGGCGGTCAGGATGGGCTCCGCGGCTGGAAGCGCTCCGTCGCCTTCGCTCGCTCCGTCGCCTTCGCTAGCTTCGTCCGCGGAACCCTCTCCGGGAGGAACCCCCAACCCGACGTCGACCCCAACTCCCGGCGCCACGCTCCAGGCAGGCTTGACGCCCGGGCCGACGGCCAACTCGGCCTGCCGAACCGGCAAGACGTACCGCTGCTGGGGGGACGGCGCCGCCGTAACGCTTGCCGACGGGCGCCTCCTGTATCCGCAGGCCGGCGCCATCTTCGATCCGGCCACCCATAGATTCACTGCCACGGGCAGAACGAACATCGTTCGCGTCGGCGGGGCGGCCACGTTGCTCGCGGACGGTCGGGTCTTCATAGCCGGCGGCTGGGACATCGACGCCCAGCGGGACGCGATCACCGACGAGATCTACGATCCGAGGACGGGCCGTTTCACGCCCGTCGGTCCCGTGGCGCCACACGACGCCGCCGTCTCGGTGACGCTCAAGGATGGCCGCGTCCTGATCCTGGGGGGTGATTACAAGTCCCCGGTCGCCCAGGTTGCCGCCGACATCTTCGACCCCGTGGGCGGAACGTTCACCGCAGCCGGATCGACGTCTGGTGAGGGATACACCTCGACCGACCCCAACGGCCACCCCATCTCCGCCGTGCTCCTCGGCAGTGGCAAGGTCCTCGTCTTCGAAGCGTCCGACGGGCAGACGGCCGTCACGGAAATCTACGACCCGGCCACAAACACCTTCACCGCACCGGCCACGTCATCTCTGCCGCGAGACTCCGCGTTGCTGGCGAAACTGCCCGACGGGCGCGTCATGCTCTTCGGCGGCGACAACGCTGCCGTCGAGGCATACGACCCGGCCACAGGCGCGTTCGGCCGTCTGGCGGACATGCCCAATGCGAGTGTCTGGACCTTCGCCGCCCTTACCGATGGCCGGATTCTCGCGCTCGAGGTTGTTGCGATCGGCCGCACCGGCTCGCCGCGGACTCCCGGCGGACTGTTCGCTCCGCTGCCGCAGGCGAGCGCCCGACCGGCGCAGGACCACTCCACCTGGCCAATCACCCTGGGCGGCGAGATCTACGACCCGGCCCGGGACAAGTGGACGGAACTGGGCCAGCTCAACATGCAACGAAACCCCGTCGACGTGGCGCCGCTGTCGAATGGAGGTGCCATCGTGACCGGCACAACGTCGGGCGGCATGGGCGCTGAAGTCGCCGAATTGTTCGACCCCAAGACCGGCAAGTTCACTCTCAACGAGTAGACGACGCGAGCCACGGCCGCCGAGGGATTTGGGCCGTGGGTATGGGCGGTGGCCGGACACCAGGACTTGACGCGTGTCAGCGACGCTCGTGCGGGGCTTCTGCCAGCCGGATCTCCACCATCAGGTCGTCGGCCAGGCGCTCCACACTCTGCCGGACCTCGGCGACGTTCGCGGACTCCGGGACGATCACGCGGATCTGGGCATGGAACATGCGATCGCCGGAGTGAGCAGCCAGGGAGCGATCCGTAGCGAGTTCCTCGACGTTGATGTGCTGAGCGGCGAGCAGGGTCGAGATCTCGTGGACCAGACCGGGGCGATCCAGGCCGATCAGCTCGATCTCCAGGGTATGTGGTCGAGGACCGTGGGCGGCAAGGCTCCGCTCGACGATGATCTTGAGCCCGGTGGTCTCGAGGCGGCCGAGCGCGTCTTCGAGGGCCGCGGCTTGCTCTTCGGAGACCTCAACGCGCAGCACGCCGGCGAACTTCCCCGCGAGGTTTGCCATTCGACTTTCGAGCCAGTTGCCGCCATTGGCGACGACCACCTCCGATACCGAGTCGACGATGCCGGGGCGGTCGGAGCCGATAAGCGTCAGAACGAGGTCGATCATCCCGGCATCGTAGCGCCTGGGCGATACGGGTGGTTCGTGCTTTGTGCGGCCGGCGCTATGTCCCGGAGTAGTCGAGCCAGCACTTGGAGAAGTCGCCGCGGACGGCATCCGACGGATTGACCCAGACGTGGATGTGACCTTCGCCGAATTCGTCCTGGTACAGCACGATCGGGATCTCCTTGACGGTGCGGCGGTGCACAAAGGCCTCGTCCTCGCCCTGCCAGTAGAGAGGCCGACCGAAGATGCGGGTGTCGGTGTCCTTGTAAGTCAGCGGGCAGCCGAGCGCCTTCTCCACGTCGAGCCGGAGCGCGTCGGGGATGAGCTTGTACGCCTCCTCGTACGTGTACGCGTCGCCCCCGAGGTAGAGGATCCCGTTTGGCGTGAACTCGATGCGGGCGGATTCCTTCATGAAGTCCTTGAGGTAGTACTTCGCGTCCGGCAACGAGGCGGGATCTGGATAGGGCGTCACCTGAAGCGACTTCAACGGGCCGTCGTAGTGCGCGACCGTGGCCCTGTCGCCTTCGCTGCTCATGAAGACGTAGAGCATGCCGTGCGTTGGGAAGACGCCGTAGGTGTCCAGGGGTGAGAGCGTCTCCAGGTTGAACTGAGCGGCGAAGTACTGGCCCTTGGGCCACTTGAAGCCGGCGGGCAGGTGCGGCAGGCCCTTGTACTTGGAGATTCCGAGCTTGGCCGAGGCTTCGTCCTTGAGTGTCTTGGTTCGCACCTTGATGATGTATGCGAGGCTCGCCGCGAGTATGTCGGGCGTGACGTCCTTGGACAGGAAGGTAGTCCGGCGGCCGTCGTAGTAGAGCAGGCGCGCCGAATCCACGGCGTAGCTACCGACGTCCCCCTTCCCCAGGAGACGGAGCTTGTCCGGGAGGGTGGCGGCTCGCAGTACGTCGCGGGCACGGTCCAACGCCGATTGGGTAGCGGATGTCACGGGACGCTCCTTAGCTGTTCGGTCGCGGAAGCCTCCGTCGCCGGCCGGCAACGGCAAGGATACCGAGCGCGGGCGGCGCCACGTCAGCCGGGCACAGACTGGTGGCGCCGTCCACAGGCTACTTGCCCGGCTTCTTCGCCAGTGCCTCGTCGACGTTCAGAATCTCGAAGACGTTCACCTCCGGATCGAAGGGGCTGCCCGCGAAGATGCGGTTGCCGCTCTCCCAGGTCTGCCAGAAGCTCGGACCCATGGCACCGATCTTCTTGAGCTTCCCGCCGTCGGTCCGATAGATGAGCACCGGCTTTGAGTTCGCCGTCGTGTGGACGAAGACGACCTTGCCATCCCGCGCGTATGTCAGCGAATAGCCGTCGACCGGATGCAGCAGATCGAACTGCTCGCCTCCGTCGATCTTCACGAGCATCAGGTTCTCGCTGATCAGGATCACGGCCCGGTCGTCACCCACCGGCACGGCCGAGGCGTACTCGTCGATCACGGGGAACCTGAAGATCTCACGGCATTCGCCACCGGGAAGGCTCAGCTGGTAGATCCGAGTAATGCGATCGCTCGAAAAGAGAGGCGGCCGCGTATTGAAGAATGCCCGCTTGCCGTCCTCGGAGATCACGAGCTTGTCGGCCCGGCCCTCGGCCTCGGCTGCCTTGCGCTCCCCGTTCGCGTCGAGGTAGTAGACCTTGTCATCGAGGCGGTTGATGCCCACGACGGAGCCCGCTCGCGACGTAAGCAGGCCGCAGTCCATGAGCTTCACGACGGCGGCAGGGATCGGATCGGGGCGCGGCACCGATACCTTGTCCACCCGCGCCATGCCGATCTTGTCGGCGGGCAGGGGCGCGGTGCCGATCTCCAGATCGATTCGGGTCTTGGAGCGAAGCTTCTCGACCGCCTCGTCCTCTTTTCCCGTGCCCAGCGACGCGTCCTTTGTCTGACCGAAGTCGCCGACCGGTTCGGCGCCGGCCCAGGCCGGTTCCGGCGTGGGCTTTCCCTGCTGGGAGATGGACCACTTGGTCCACTTGTCGTTATAGGGACTCCACTCCCTGACGCCCCAGTAGATGACCTCGGCGAGGGGGGCCACCGCGTGGAGCTTCCGCAGAATGGTCTGCATGCCGGCGAAGAAGTCTCCTTCGCCCGAGTCGGACTCGCCGACGGTCACCAATGCCCAGGAGCCGGCCCACCGCCACGCGTCGCCGTCTGGATCGACCGCGCTCTTGTAGGCGGCGCGCTCGAAAGCCCCGGCGATCTTCAGCCGTGTTTCGGCGTCCGGCGACACCGCGAACCTGAGGTCGAAGACGTGACCGCCGTTGGCGCCCTCGGCCCAGTCGTCGGGACTGGCGCCGTAGAAGAGGAAAGGGTATTTCCCCGCCGCGGCCGGGAGCGTTGCGGCCTTCGCGGATGGCGCGGCCACCTTTTCGCCTGCGCCGCTCGGAGCCTTCGTTGGAGCCGCCGCGCTGCCGCCGAATGTCTCCTCGTCCGCTACATAACCCTTGCCGGTCTTCTCGCGAATGAGCTTCGCGAGCTCCCGCTGGGCTGCCTCGGGTGAGCCCATGTCCTTGTCCTTGGATTGTCCGGCGGTCCCGATCCGGCCGAAGTTGACGGTCAGGATGGAGCCCTCGACCGAGCCTTCCCAGAACTTGGCAGACCCGTCCTCATGGCAGATGTATCGCACGTTTGGTCCCTTCCTCAGTCTGCGCGGAACGTGCGCGGCTCCCCGGCCGGCGTGTCCGCGTCAATCCTATCGACCCAAGCGGAGGTCGAAAGGTTCGGCAGGCGGCGATAGATCGAGTTGCGCGCCCGGAGGAATTCCGGGCGCGCAAGAAACAATGGGTCGGGCCGCTCCGCCGGCTAGATCGGTGAATTTGCAGGGATCGACACTCCCGGCGGCAGGCACCCCTATCATCTGGTCTCGTGAATTGGGCGTCGCGGTCTTTCAGGTCGGTCCTCTTGGTTGCGCTCGCGGTCCTGGTGGGCGCATGCGGAGGAAGCGGCCCCGCCATCGGTTCCGCGGGTCGGAGCGGCGGCACTCCGGAGTCGGCCGTGACCACGGATTCGCCGACCGGAGCCGTCCAGACCGGCGGCACGCCCGCGGCCGGCGCCGCAGGGAGCGCCACCGGGACGTCGGGTCTTGCCAACGCCGCCGACCTGTGCGATGGGCTTGTGCAGGACAAGCTGCCCCACCCCATGGCCCCACTCGCCAAGCCCGAGCTGCTCCAGACCGTGACGGACCCGCAGTTCCACACGACCATTCGCCGCATCACCAACGTCGGCAGTGGAGTCATCAAGCCCCTCTACTCCCCGACGCAGGCCTGGAGCGCGGACGAGCGCTACCTGCTCCTGTACCAGGTGGGGCACGGCCACAGGCTCTACGACGGCAAGACGTACGCGTTCATCAGGGACCTGGCGATCTCGCCGGCCGACCTCGAGCAGGTCTACTGGGACACCACCGATCCCGACATCCTCTATTACGTCGACGGCGCCCGGCTGATCCGCTATCACGTCGCGACCGATCGGAAAGAGGTCTACCGGCGGTTCGACAACTGTACGGGGCAGGTGACCGCCGACTCCCACGCCTGGATTTCGTGGGACGCCCGCTATCTCGGGCTCCAGTGCGTCGACACCGGAACTTCCTTCATCTATCGAATCGACACCGGAGCGGTCCTCGGCAGCACCACCGCGACCCCGGATCTCGGAGCCCCTTCGATCGCGCCGAGCGGCAAGCTGGCGCGGTGGGGTACCAACGTCGTCGACGACTCCATGCACGTGGTGGGCGCCCTCGACGTGGACGGCGCGGAGCATGCTTCGCTCGGCCGTCTCACGAACGGACACGACACCTACGACGCCGTCCAGTTCGACGCTGGACCCCATGGCACCCCCGTTGGGACCCTCGTAGTCTTCGACATGACCGACGGCACCTCCCGCGTCCTGGTGGGGCCGAGCACCGGTTACCCGTATCCCCCCAGCGGTACTCACGTCTCGGCCGAGATCTACCGGAACCCGGGCTGGGTGTTCGTCTCGGTCGTCGGCGACACGTCCGGGCAAGGCGTCCTGGATCAAGAGTTGCTTCTTGTGAACACGAACCCGGGGCACACAGTCGTCTGCCGGATCGGCCACCATCGCTCATGGGGCAAGGAGGGGCCCAACGACTACTGGGGCGAACCGCACGTCACCGGCAGCCCAACGGGTACCCGCGCCGTCTTCGCCAGCGACTGGGGCGGTGGATCCACCGTGGACACCTACGTCGTGGAACTACCGAGTTATCGGCCCTAGGGCTACCGGCGAAGGCTTCGACGTTGACGTTCTACCGCCAGAAGGCCGAGGATGCCGGACACCGTGCATATCAGGAGAGCAATGAGCGGGGTGGTGTCGCCGTTACCAGCCAACCTGCCGTCAGCGCTCGTCGGCGGCGGCGTCGGGGCGCTGACCGGCGTAGCGGTGGCCCCTCCGACTTGCTCGGTCGGTAGGACACTCGGGGCGGCCGTCGCAGCCGCGACAACGTCCAGCGTGCCGGGCACATAGGTAATGGTGTAGTTGGCCGAGGCCGCGCCCGAGCAAGTGATCGGATACGGTCCCACCGGGCTCCCTGAAGTCGCGGTAGTTGCGCACGTCGGCTGGGTCGTAAGACTGGCGGCAGTGTCGCCGTACATGAATCCGCCGTAGCTCGGAACGAACGTGGCGATCGCGTCCCCCTGGACCGCCGTTGCGTTGGGAGCGGTAACGATCAGCGCCGCCGCCGGTTCGAAGTTGTATGTGGTCGTGTTCCCGCCGACGCCGATTCTCAGAGCGTCTCCATAACCGGTGAACTGCCCGTCCCAACCCGAGCCGACGAAGAGGCCCACGCCTCCCATGATCGTCGCCTGTGGGTTCGCGGCCAGGATGACGCTCCAGGGCACGAATGTATTGAAGGCAACGGGAGCGCCAGGGATGTCTTTGGTCGCCCACCAAATGGCGTTCCCGCCCTGGTACGCGTCCCACGTTTGCCAGGTATCCGTCTGCATCGCGGCATTCCCGCCCGACTGATAGTCCGGCTCGAAGATGAGCGTGGCAAAGCCACCCGCCGTATCGGGTCCGTTGACGTCAACCTCGAGGGCGAGGGCGACAGTCTGTGTCGTTGGGTTGGTCGAGCTGGAAGCTCGGTAGGCGCGGTAGCTGATGGCGTCGAAGTTGGCCAGCGGCGTGCCGATGAAGCTGTAGTTCAAGAGCTCCGCCGAGGCGGATGAGCTGGCCGTCGTGAACTGCAAACTTCCGACGCCCAGGGGCGCCGTCGCGGGCCCGGTGACGAACGATGACGTCCCGCCCGGGCGGGATCCGGCAAGCCAGCTTGTCCCAACGTCGCCCGGCCGAACGACGACGGTACTGCTGGCCGCGACGCCGCCCGCGACTGACATCACGACGACCACCGCTACGGCGGCACCGAAGAGTGCTCTTGGGGTTCTCACAGCGTTGGGACCTCTGCTCAATCCAGTATCACCGACCACCACCACAGACGGCGGTGTGGCGTCGACGGACAAGGTCCGGGTCCCCCGCCGTGCTCCGAACTTGCGTCACCTACGGCCTACCCTAGACGGAGTCGGACGAGAAAGGGATGGCCAAACGGCACCAAGTCGACTGAGCGCACCACTTCTTTTCAGCAAGGCGCCGCCGGCCTAGATCGAGCCGCTGAAGGTGTCGCAACTCGACATCGAGCCCTTCTGGTAGCCCGAGGTGAACCACTGGACGCGCTGCGCCGAGGAACCGTGCGTCCACGACTCCGGGTGCACGCCGCCCTGCGACTGGGATTGGATCCGATCATCCCCGACAGCGGCCGCGGCATCCAAAGCCTCCGAGATGTCCGCTGTGGTTAGCGGCTGCAAGTAGTTGGTCTCGGTGGCGTGGTTGGCCCAGATGCCCGCGTAGCAGTCGGCCTGTAGCTCGGTCCGAACCGACTGGCCCTGAGCTCCCTGCCCACCGCTGGACTCATCGAGTGTTCCCTGGAGGTCCTGGACATGATGGCCGTATTCGTGAGCCAGGATGTAGCCCTCCGCGAAGGGGCCGCCCTTGGCTCCGAACTGGGTCTGGAGCTGCCCGAAGAACCCGAGATCGATGTAGACGAGCTTGTCCCCCGGGCAGTAGAAGGGGCCCGTCTGGCTCGTCGCGGCGCCGCAGGCGGTATCGGTCGCATCGGTGAAGAAGACGGTCTGGGATTTCGTGTAGGTCTTGCCGGTTGCCGGAAGGGCCTGCAGCCAGTAGGCCTGGATGCTGTCGACGTAGCCGACGATGCGGCAATCCTCATACGCGTTCGCGTCCGCGCCGGTCTTGCAGTGCGCGAGGCCAGTCCCTCCGGCGGACGGGTTCAAGAGGTTGTTGAGGTCACCCAACGCGTTGGAGGCGCCGCCGGCACCCAGGCCGTTGAGCACAAGGGTCACGATCAGAAGCAGTACGCCGGCGCCGCCTCCGGCGATCAGGCCGGTCGTACCCATGCCGCGTCGGTCGGAGACCTGAGACGTGTCGAGGTTGGCGTCCTGCCTGAATGTCATTCGTTCGCTCCACTGTAACTCGCCCGCCGGTCGACCCGGCCCGCGGCACGAACAAAATGCCCGAAGGAACCGCGATCACTAGTTGCCCCAACCAACGCAAAACACTGGCTGGATCACTAGATGTTCGATGCCCCTTCGAGCGAATTCACCATAGGCCTCAGCAGGCGTTCAGCGAACATCTAGTGATCCAGCCAGTGTTTTGCGTTGGTTGGG
>Ga0302323_100005745_pt1 | contig 10175 bp, 10 predicted proteins | sample Fen_T0_3_FD_201950 | JGI IMG/M metagenome (GOLD analysis project Ga0302323, IMG submission 201950) | Peat permafrost microbial communities from Stordalen Mire near Abisko, Sweden - Fen_T0_3 | ecosystem: Environmental > Terrestrial > Soil > Wetlands > Permafrost | place: Sweden: Abisko... | reverse complement strand
CGAGCGAGCGCAACGCGAGATCCACCGCGCGCTCGTTGGACCAGCCCAGCATCCGCGCGAGGAACGCTCTCAGCTCATCGCTGGCCGACACGCGTCACGCTCCCCGCCGACGGCTGGCGATCGCCTCGCCAGCGTAGGCCGCCGCGCGCACCGCCAGCTTGGCGGACTCGACCAGATGCGCCACCTGGTTCCGGCGGCGGGTGACGCTGTTGTCGTCGTGGCCCTCGTCTCCGCTGCCGTCCCAGCATTGTTCGATCAGGTTCTCCGCCACGGTGATGAACGCGTCGGCCTTCCCGAGGTTGTCGCGCAGAACGTCAAGCGTCCCGTCGAGGTCGAAGCGGGGCTCCCCAGAGCCAAGGTGGCGGCGATTCACGGGGCTCCCCCGGCGGAGGACGCGACCATCGGTGGGCCGCCGTCGGGCACGCGATGATCCGCGACAGGATCCGGCGCGGCGAACGTCCGCGGATCGCCGAGGATCTCGGTAACGCCGTGGACGATCGCATCGACGTGGTCGCCGAGCTGGCCGACGAGGTCGGCGCGGACGTTGTCGTCGAGGTGGCCGACGAGATGGGCCGCGAATGCAGCGTGATGGAGGAGTTTCTCGAGGGTCGCCTGGGGGATGGCCACGGGATCCAACCTCGCAAGGCCGTTGCTGTCGTTGTCGGTTGTCGTCGTCATCGTCGAACGTTGTATCACGTTGTTATCAACGTCTACCAATGTGTTACCAAGAGCTGCGCACAGATGCGATGTTTCCCAATGTTTGACGGGAGATAGGCGCGCGGTTACGATCTCGATCGTGTCCAGGAAGCTGACTCCCGTCGGACCGAGCGGGCTGCGAGTGCCCGTCCGTGCGAGCTCTGCGCCGCGCTGCCGTACCGTGCTGCCGTACCGCGCTGCGTTGGATGCATCGCGCGATGGTGGCGTGCGGATGCTAAACCGGCGAACCTTCGCGATGACCCAGATCGCCAGAATGACAAAGGCTGCATGACAAAGACGGTGCAAGTGGGCTTCCGACTCCCCGCGGATCTCGTGAAGCGGATCGACGCGTACGCAGGGCGGCTCTCCAGCGAGAACCCCGGCCTCGAAGTCACGCGAGCGCTCGCTGTGAAGGCACTGCTCACCCAGGCGCTCGACGCTGTCGAAGCCGGGCCAAAGCATCGCGGCAAGTAGCCGCCGCGCGCTCCGCCTACCTCGCCGCTGGCGGCTCCCGGACTCACCTGCGAGACGGTGCCCGCCACCGACGGATCGGGCTGCCTCACGGTCGCGGCCGTGTGTGGGACCAGCGCGCGCCAGCCGCGCATGCGGCGTCACATCGCCGGGACCCCGCCTGTCGCAGGTAGGTTCGGGTCGGACCGTATCGCCAAGCGTCCGTCACCGCCTTCGGATGTCCCGCGTGGATGCGGCGCTCGACTTGCGAATCGAACCCGCGATCGCGGCCGGGTGTCTGGTCGCATCGCCAGACGCCCAAGGCGCCAAGAACTGAAAAGCAGCAAACACTTGGACGCCGCGCGCGATTGCATGGGCGTCGCACGCGCCGATCAGGTAGATTCACCCAGAGCTACGAACGTGTCTCACGTCAACCCCATCGCGTCGTACGCGCCAACCGGTTCCGTCGGCCGTTCGCACGCGCCCCTGGGTTGTGGAGGCAGCTTCTGATGCCCGTCGCACGCCGGAGGATCCGGCAATGAGCGGCGATACACCCTACCGGGTGTCGCATGCCGCCCGGTGCGCTCGCTGCGAGACGCCGCTACCCACGACGGGGCCGCGAGAGCCGCAGGTCTGCGATAGCGGCTGCGGTGAGTGGCTGTCGCTTGCGGCGGTCGATGAACACCTTTGCCCGGCAGTGCTCGAGCTCTCCAACGGAGGCGCGTGGTGGAAGCCAGCTCCGAACACACCAGCGTGCTCGATGTGCGGACAGGCGATGCAGGCCATCGCGGCTGCCGCGGCTAGCTTCTATCGCTGCTCCGAACACGGCCTGTGGTTCGACAAGAAGCGACGCGACGAGGTGGCCCAGCAGCTTGCCAGTGAGATTGCCCAGCACCGTCAGCTCCGCGGGATCGTCGAATTGCTGAAGCGAGGCGACGAGGCGAGCCTTCGTTGCTTCGCGCAGCGCTTCCTGAGTCTCGAGATCCAGGTCGCCGTGCTGCGGCGCGAGCTCGCGCGGCGATAAATCATGTTGGCCACGTTGCAACACAAGAGAAGAGACAGAGGGTAGGTATCCGATGGGACAGCACGACCAGGATCAGACAAGGGCGCAGGCCGATCAGGACACCGTCGCGCCGACCAAGACCGACCAAGGGACGAAGACCAAGCCGACTTCGGGCGCGCAAGCGGACCGGATGCTCGCATCCCTGGCGGCGGACGCGAGCACCGCCGGCGCCGCGCGCCTGTCGCCGCTGGAACGTCAGCACGACTTCGGAGAGCAGGTTGTCGGGAGCCACGACACGGCTCAGATTCGCGCGCCATGGAACCTCAGCGAACAGGAAGCCGTCGCGCGGTTCTCGGTCAGCGGAGATGGGTTCGAGCTCGTCTCGGCCCCGACGATGACGTTGCCGCCGTCACGCGCCATGGGCGGACCGGACTTCGCGTACGCCGAGCGTGGGTCACCTACGATCGTGTACAACCCGAAGCACCCCGGTACGCATGCGGGAACGCTCACGGTCACCGTGGGCTGGAACCTCGACGGCCACATCGAGACCCAGACGGTCGCGCTACAAGGGCGCGCGCGCAGTCTGGATCAGGCGCCGGGCCATGAGACGACCGCTGCCGAGACGACCGACGAGGCCGCGCACGTGAAGCGTCATGAACAAGAGGTGGCCGACGACAAGAAGGCGATGGCTGCGGAGAAGAAGAATCCCGGACCGTACAACGATGAGTTCAACACGGCTGTCGGGCGTGCGGAGATCTCCGCGGCGAGTCTGGCTCGTGCGCAGAATCGCGGCCTCGCGATCGTGAAAGACGAGACCGCCGCGTATCACAAGCTCGTCGAGAAAGCGCCTCGGTCGATCTGGTGGGATCTGGCGGAGATCGCCTTGACGGTGGCCACAGCGGGTGTGGCCTCTCACGTCGCCAAGGGCTTGCTCCCGCGACTGCTCGCAAGCCAGGTCACCCACGACGTTCCTGTCCCTGGTGGCGCCACGATGACCGAGGTCATCCCTGCGAAGATCAGTGAATTCACCACTGACGCAATCAAGGAAGGTATCAAGCAAGCCGGAAAGAAAGCGATCCAGGCGCTCGGTCCCGGTGCCGATCACGGCCACGACTCGGCAGCTGCCGAGTCAACGTTAGGGCACTCCTCGAACGCTCAGATCGACTTCTTCGCACAGCAAAAGAAGATCCTGGATACGCAGGAAGGCCAGAACAGTGCATCGGTGCTCACGCAGGCCCAGCACCTTCGCCCACTTCTCCACAGTAATCCCGACCAAGCGGTCATGATCATGGACAAGGTCCAGGCGCAGCTCGACGCGTCCGCAGAGGATGCAGAGCAGCAACAAGCCAACGCGGTCGCGCCGCAGTGGGCGACCTTCGTCGCGCGAATGTCGCTCGGGACCGAGAACGTCTCCACGGCGCAACCCGGTGGCGCGCCCCAGCAGGCAGTGCGCACCGAGGCGCTGCGTCCGAGCCAGCTCGATGGAGCGCCGCACCCCGTCGATGGCGTGCTCGACGTCTTCGTGGAGAACGCGCGTTCGCCGGCCAGGGTGTCCGGCGCGACCCTTCATGGCGCGTCTCAGTCGGCGGTCGATCGGATCGGTGCGCTCGCCCTCTCCGATGTGAAAATGCCGGTCCGCTTCGTGCTCGGCCCGCGAGACGCGTCCCCGGCCATCGTGACGCGGGACGAGGCGGGCCGCGTACGCGTCCAAGGCGCGGCGAATGAGGCCGACGCCGTCAAGGGCGCCACCGAGATGGTCGACCAGATCCTGTCGCGGTCGCTCGCCTCCTGGGGCGTCGCGATCAAGTCGGATGATGACTCGGGTCACCGTGGCTGAGCGACGCTGGACGGTGTGCGCGCTCGCAAGCGTACTGTGCTCGCTGGGTAGCTGCACCTGCTCGTCGAAGGCCCCCTCGCACGACGATGGTCATCACCCTGCGGCAATCGTCGACAACATGGTGCCTGTACCGGCGGGCTGGTTCTCTGCCGGGTGTTACCGACTCCTGGCGAACGTGCAAGCGCCAGCTCCGGGCGATCAGCTCGATGACACCGACGAGAAGCGAATGGAGGATTGCGTCGAAGCCGATCCGCCGCGACGGCTCTGGATCTCGAGCTTCGAGGTCGACCGCTTCGAGGTCACGATCGGCGACTATCAACAGTGCGTCGCCGCCCGTGTCTGCGAGCGCCCCGCCTCGCGAGAACTGCTGCCCGGTGGTGCATCTGAGGAGCCGGAGCCGCAGCTCCCCACGATCGTCACGTTCGACGATGCCGCGGCATTTTGCCAGTGGCGTCACAAGCGACTGCCGACCGACGCGGAATGGCAGAAAGCCGCCCGCGGAACCGACGATCGGATCTATCCGTGGGGCGACGCTCGCCCGAGCTGCAAGCACACCGCCACGGTCACCTGGAACCACGATGGCTTCAATCTGAGCTGCGACGGGTTCGCGATTCGGCCCGTCGGTCAGCGCCGTGCCGGCGCGAGTCCGTATGGCGCCGAGGATCTCGAGGACAACGCGGCAGAGTGGGTCAAGGACTGGTGGTACCCGTACGGCCCGGCTCGAAATGCGATCGGCCCCGGACAGATCCACTTGCACCCACACGCGTTCTCGCGCAACACCGCCGGACCCGATCCAGTTCTCGAGTACGACTGGTCGACGATCGAGCTGCGCTGGCAGAACCCGGCGATCGTGGATCCGCAGGGACCCCCAGAGTACGTATCCAAGCAACCTGAGGCGCCGCGACACGTAGCCAAGGGAGGGGCACACAACCCGGGTATCTCGGGGTCAGCACCTGCCCAGCCTGGTGATTCGACGCACCGCCTGTACGCCGGCTTTCGATGCGTCCGCACGATCCCCGGTCCGCCACCGCCAGCTGTCCAGGCGCCCGCGACAGATCAGTTCACGCTCCCTTTCCGCGAGCCGGGCTACACGCCGCCTGGAACGCCTGCCACCGACGCCAAGACCCCGCCGAAACGGAACACCCCGTGATAGCCCCTCCCGAGGTTCTGCCCTACCCGTCGGCCGCAGAGCACACACGTGACGAGCTCGCCCTGGTCGGACTGTTCGTCGCTCGCGCGATCGCGCGTGGCCGGGCGCAGGGTTGGCTCCGCGAGGGCGTGCAGCCGATCGACGTTCCAGACGAGGCGGTCTTCGAGCGATTTCGCGCGATCGAGCAGCGACTCGCGGCGACCCGGGACCCGCTCCCCATGGATCTGGTGCGGCGCAGGCTCGGCCTGACGCTGACGGAACAGCGCGTCCTGTGGACGCTGGTCGGGTACGAGCTCGACCCGCGGCTGCGGCGTTTGCTGCAACACGTCGCGACCGAGGACACCACCGTCGTCACGATCGGGACGCTGCTGTCGGTCGTCTACGACGATGCGCCGGGCAGCGGGTACGTCGAGCTGTCGCCAGCCGGTCGCCTGATGGAGCTGCGCCTCATCGCGATCGACGACAGCGACAGCGCCGCGCCGATCAGCCAGCGCAGGATCCGCGTGGTCGACCGCGTCCTGGAGCTCGCGGCCGGCATCGTTCGCCTCGATCGCGACCTCGAGCGGTTCGCCCGCATCGAGCCACCAACCGAACGCGCCGATCTCGTCATGGATCCGGCGGTTCAGGACTCGGTCGACAGCCAGCTGTACACGGCGCTGGTGCAGCCCAGCTCGCCGGTGGTTGTCGTGGTGGGTCCTGAGGGTTCGGGGCGACGCTCGCTCCTGCGCGCCGCCGCCGCCCGCGCTGGCTTGACGCTGGTGGCGATCGACTCCGCCCAGCTGCCGGCCACGGCGCTTGAGCTTTCGCTGCGCGCGGTGTTCCGCGAAGCACTGCTGTTCGACGGCGGCGTGATCTTCGACAACCTGGACCTCCTGGAGCGCGACGAAGCCACCGGCGAGCGGTTTCGGCACTTCGATGTCGCCGGTCTGACGGCGTTCCAGCGGCCGGTGCTCGCAACCACGGCCGGTGAACGGCCGCTGCGCACCGCGCGCGGCGTCTCGTGGATCACCGTCCCTCCCCTTCGCGAGATCGACCGCGCCGCCCTGTGGAGCGGCGCGCTGCCGCCGACAACCCGCGATGACCTGATCGCGCAGATCGCTGCGCGCTACCAGGTCACCGGCGGCGTCATCGTGGCCGCCGCCGCCCGCGCGCGCCAGCGAGCAGAGGCAAGTGGGATTCTCCTCGATGCCGACGAGATCCACGACGCCCTCCGGAGCCAGATCGATACGCGGCTCGGCGGTCTCGGGACCCGCGTCACCACGACCCAACGCTGGGACGATGTCGTGCTCCCAGATGAGACCTTCGATGAAGTCAAGGAGATGATCGCGCGCGTCAAGCACCGCCGGCTCGTGTACGAGGATTGGGGCTTTGCCAGCAAGCTCGGCCGTGGGCTCGGCATCTCTGCGCTGTTCTTTGGCGCGCCGGGAACCGGCAAGACGATGGTCGCCGGCCTCATCGCGCGCGAGCTGGGGCTCGACCTCTACCAGATCGACCTCTCGCGCATCGTCTCGAAGTGGGTCGGGGAGACCGAGAAGCATCTCTCGACCCTGTTCGCGGCAGCCGAGGCCGGTCACGCCGTCATCTTGTTCGACGAGGCCGACTCGCTGTTCTCCAAGCGCACCGACGTCAAGTCATCGAACGACCGCTACGCGAACCTCGAGGTGAACTACCTGCTGCAGCGGATGGAGTCGTTCGCGGGCATCACCATCCTCACGACGAACCACGACACCGCGATCGACGAGGCGTTCCGGCGCCGCCTGTCGTTCCGGATCGAGTTCCCGGTCCCGGAAGCCGACGAACGCGCGCGGATCTGGCGAGCTACCCTGCCCTCCAAGGCCAGGGTCGCGTCGAACGTCAACTTCGCCGAGCTCGCCGAGGCGTACGAGATGACCGGCGGCTACATCCGCAACGCAGCCCTGCGAGCCGCGTTCTTCGCAGCATCGGCCGGGAGCGACATCAAGACCAGCCATCTGCGTCGAGCGGCAAACCTCGAGATGGCCTCGATGGGGAAAGTCGTGGGCCGCGCTCATGGCTGACTCGCAGCGAACTTGCGCGGGATCCCATGAACGAACCAGTGCAACGATCGCGTCAAGCGCCGCCTGCTCAGGTGATACGCCCGCGGCCTCGGTGCGGTTTGGGAAGACTGCAGCTTGCCCGGCGGAACCGGCTGTCCGCGCGGCTCACCCTCCGGAACTGCCAACCGATCTGCAACGAGACCTGCCTTCGGGCGTGCAGTCCAACAACGACAGCCGCTTTCGACGACATTGCGCGCTGACACCCCTCGTGATCGCCAGGACGTTCGTACATGCTTCCGATCGGTGATCGAGTCACAGGTGGGCTTACTCAGTCCGAGCGGTATCCGGTGCGTGTCAACGATTCTGAGACAGCTGTTGTCCAAATTTACTGAGCAGCGCCTCGCTCGAGACCACCTTGGTCGGCGCTCGGGACCGGGTCCATGGGCGGCGGGTTGATCCACGCCGCCGCAGGCGGCGCTTTCTGCGTCGGCTGGCCGCGGACGAAGCGTTCGGGGTGACGGAGGTGCGCCTCGTCGAGGACACGCTGGCGCGCGGCGATGATCGCGGTCGACCGGCCGTAGTGGACGTCGACGGGGTGAAGCAGCGCGAGGCTGGAGTGGTAGTGGTCGTCGTTGTACCAGTCGATGAGTTCTCGGGCGACCTGGCGGGCGTGCTGCAGCGAGCCGAGCTGGGCGGGCATGTCCGGTCGGTACTTGAGCGTCATGTTCGAGGACGATCTCATCATCTTCTCAGACAAAAGCTGTGCGATGCGGCAGGGACCACACGGATGGTCGCGCTGGTATCGCCGATCGGTCTTGGAGTCCGCGCACCAACTGCATCGCGCGGCCGGCTGGCTTCGAAGGCACACGGCGGACGTTTTCCTCGATGCCAAATGCACACAGCGGTTACCGTTCACGCTCCCCGTGTCACCGCGCATTCATCTGGTGGCGGTGGCGGTCGGTGCTGGCAACGCTTGCAGACAGCACTACGGAGGGGGGACGGGCAGTCTCGGGATCATGCCCGCCAGTGACGGGACGACGGGACGACGCCGTTTGTCATCGGCGATCTCGATCCAACGATGGACTTCGTTCACATCTTCGACGAGGTGACGCTCGACATCGTGCTCCGCGAGCTCGATACGATTGACGACTTCGTCCGGTATCTCCGTGCCAAGGTCGCATTTCTTCGCTCGGGACATGTCGGCCTGATCGTCGGCGAGGAAGACCTCCTTGCCTACTACCTACTCAACGAGCAATCGCTTCCGATCCCGAGCAACCTCGGCGACCAACAGATCGGAATCAAAGGTACGTGGGACTTCATCATCCGATCGCCGCGCTATGCAGCAAAGAAGGCGGCTGACAAGATCAGCTATCTCTGGGACGACCTCATCGAGCGTGTCACTCAAGCGTGCCTTGCCCAAGGTCTTGATCCTATCGGTGAAACGGACATCGGAAGCACGGAGCGAGGACTACGACTCATGGCGCGCGAGTCCAGGCTCGCACGCAGGGCGCTTGCTGCGAGCCTTGCCCGTTTCATGCGAGATTCCAATGGACAAGATGTTGTTGGTTACAACACCGCGCGACTACTCGATCGGCCGGACGAGGCTTACGTGTTCGCCACCCACAGTCGTTGGCCCAATGCGACCGAACTGGAGTACCGTCGAAGCCGCCAGGCGCTTCTTGAAGATTGTCAATGTCCTATTTGGGCCAGTTTTAGAACTCTAAGAGTTCGCCTGCGATGTAGCCGCGTGGACCCGGTCGCACCTTGACCACGTGGCCAGCACCTAACCACCTATATTTGTTCGTTAAATCGGTGGATTGGTCGCTGGGTCCGCCGGCCTGCTTGTTTTCACCGGCCCGCTTGTTTCCACCGGCCTCGAGAGGTCCGCCGCGCGGTCGATGGTCGAGCGCGCGCATAGCGAGCACGCGCGGCCGCTTCGCCATGGCCACAGCGTCGCCGGCTCGTGCTGCTGCATGGCAGGACCACCGCTTGCCGCCGCGACCGCGGTGGGTCATAACGCGCCGGCCGCAGGCCGCCGCCGCGGCCCGGGTCACGAAAGCGCCGCGAGGTGGATCAGTCCCAGAGCGACGCTGAAGCAACTACGACGGTGAGACCTCGAACGTCATCGACCCCTCCTCGTCGACACGAAGCAGCTCGTTGATCATCGCACCATGGTCAGCAAGCACCGCAGCGACCTCGCGGACGAGCGCGATCTGTTCGTCGCGCAGAAGGCCACCACGCTCGACGAGCACGATACCAGCATGGATCGCTCGCGCGGCGGCGAGCTTCACGAAGTCATCGACGTTCGACGTGACGAGCACGCGATCTTCCTGGTACGCGCGTTCGAGAACGTCGTGATCGCTCGCCCCGAGAATCCCGCGATCTCGGACATGGCATCCATCGATGCCATCGGCCGCCAGCGCGACCGCTGCCGCCGGGGACAGGTTCTCATCGAGCAGGAGCTTCACGGACACGCGGACGTCCGACGCGAGGATAGGCGGCCACGAACTGCTTCGCGAATTCTATGTCCTGGTCGTCGAGGTACGGGTAGTCCTCAAGAATCTCCTTCACCGGTGCGCCACGGCGCGCCATCTCGCCGATCTGGCGGACGGCCAGGCGGCTGTTCGGGAACACCGGTTCACCGCCGAGGATCTCGTTCCGGGTGACGAGCTTCTTCTTCCACGTCGCGAACCGCTCGAGGCGGCTCTCGACGTCATGAACCGCGCTGGCGAGCCTGACCTCGAGATACGCGCCGAGCTCGATGCTCTTCGGCGGCGTTCGCTGTGCCAGTGCGGCGGCGATGAGCCGGTACAGCTTCTTGCGGTCGTCCACGCCCAGCTCGACGCCGAGGGCGGCAACCGCGAACAGGTACACGACCTCCGCGAGCGCGAACCGCGGCGGGCCCCTGTGGCGATCGAACACGCCGTGCTCGACGTCCTTGCGCACGCGGCGCTCGTCGAGGCCGAACAGCGCGACGACTTCGGATGGGGTCAGCTCCATGATAATTGTTCCCTGAACAGGGAA
>Ga0302323_100005744_pt1 | contig 10176 bp, 9 predicted proteins | sample Fen_T0_3_FD_201950 | JGI IMG/M metagenome (GOLD analysis project Ga0302323, IMG submission 201950) | Peat permafrost microbial communities from Stordalen Mire near Abisko, Sweden - Fen_T0_3 | ecosystem: Environmental > Terrestrial > Soil > Wetlands > Permafrost | place: Sweden: Abisko... | reverse complement strand
TGAGACCTTCCCGGCGCAGAGCGTGATTTAGTGACACCAGCACATCTTTGAGGGCAGGACTCGGCACCGTCCAGCGGGAATGCGCTGAAGAAGTCTGAACAGACAGTCCGTCCAGTGTTTCCCTGGACTGCAGGCCGTGCTATTGACTATTTAAGTAGGGGGGTAATTCGCCCGTTATGACCGAAAGCATTCCGGTGTCATTCCCACATGACGAGCTTCGTCGGATAATTAAGTCCGCTATTGAAGCCAATAACAAGCTTCGGCTTACTATTTCATTTATCGGACAGGAGCAGCAAGGCAAACGTCTTGTTAGGGGTAGGCTGCTACTCGATAGCGGCTCCCTCGAAATTGAAACCAGTGCAACCTGCTATGAAGACGTTGAAACCACAATAAGAGCCGCCAACGGAGTCGGCCTGTTCTTGTTTGGTACACCGGCGGAACTCGATGCAACGTCTGCTCGGAATTTCAGCGGTGAAGGACTCAACGGCAGTGACAATATCGATCTCGAGCTTGTCAAGGAACAAGCCTTCGGTACGGCATTCACCTTCAAATCCACCGGTGAAAACAAGCTGGACGTCATGTTGGTATTCAACTAGTGCGACCAAAGGTCGGCTCGCACGCCAGCCGACGGTCCCACCAAGATTTGCAGGTGCGCCATTGTTTACTCGACTAGAGCGCTACATACTCGGACCAGTACCGGTCCAAAGATTGTCTCATGATGCGCTTCTTCCGCACGAAACTGTGCTTCCTCCGCCCACTTGCCATGATCGCTTTCGCACCATCATGCGTCCAAACCGGTGCCCCCGATTCTTCGCGCTCAACGGGCGGCACCGGAAATCAAATTAATACGAGCACGCGCTCCACGGGAGGCACTGCCACCGACGCAAACCTGACTGGCGACGCGGTCACCATGGCCCAAGGGATGGGCATTGGAGTCAACATCGGTAATACGCTCGAGAACACCGTGGCGTGGGAAACCGGGTGGGGGCAACCCCTGATTAGCCAAACGTACATCAATGGCATGGCCAGCCACGGGATAAAGACGGTGCGGGTTCCCGTCGCCTGGGATACGTATGCGGTGAACGGAGTCATTCCAGCTGACAAGATGGCCCGAGTCCACCAGGTGGTGCAGTGGATCATCGATTCTGGCATGTACGCCATCGTCGACATCCATTGGGATCGGGGCTGGATCGACAATCAAGGTAAAGTCGATAGTCAGGGTAATTCTCTTCAATACCAACTCACGGACGATGTACGGGCCAAGTTCGCGTCCTATTGGACGCAAATCTCCGCGGCGTTTGCGGACGTCGGCGATCATCTCGTTTTGGAAGCCATGAACGAAGAGGGCGTTTTCCGCGTAGGAGGCACCACATCGAGCACTCCCGACTACGCCCCGCTCAACGAGCTGAACCAAACCTTCGTCAATACCGTCAGAGACGGTGGAGGTGCCAACGAAACCCGAGCTCTGCTCATTTCGGGGTTCGCCACGGACATCGGCAAGACTTGCGTTGACGCATTTGCTATCCCAAGCGACCCTGCAGGAGCAGGCAAACTGTTCCTTTCGATTCACTACTATACGCCCTCGACCTTCTGTATCCTGGCCGCTCCCGCGAGCTATGGCAACCCAGCAACCACTTGGGGCACGCCCACCGAACAGGCTACGCTGCAATCGCTGTTCAGCAGACTGACCGTATTCTCGCTCGCACGTAACATTCCCGTCATCATTGGCGAGTTCTCCGTAACGCGCGGGTCGGGTCAGTACGTTCGTGAATCGGCGTCGAGGATTCTCTGGATGACGTCGGTGGCGTCCGCGGCGTTCGCGGGCACCATGGTGCCTGTCGTTTGGGACACCGGAAGCGACGTCAACCGCTCGGATGGCTCACTATCTTCCGATTTCCAAACGGTCATGACTCAGCTCGGGCAGTGAAGTGCCGGTGCAGCAACGGTGTTCTTACGGCGATGAATGCTGCATCTGCATACCAACCCCCTGCGGCTCGCAGCCAACGCAAATTCGCGACACGTCCAGGTCGCTGCCATATCATTCTCGGCAACAGTTGGCGATCTTGCGTCAGGAGGCGTAAGCTGCAGCACTTGAGGTTGATATGAAATCGGTTGGAGCGGCTTCACTTTGGTTGACCGAGATATTGATTGCCACCACTGTCGCGCCCGGTTGCGGCGGCCTGACGAGTGACGACGCCACTCAAAGTGGACTGGCAGGTACCGGCGGACTAAATGCAGGCTCAGGTGGCACCGGCAGCGCAGGCGGCGCGGGTAATTCGAGCGGCAGCAGCGAGCATTACACCGATGCCGGCCCCCGCGGTGGCGTAATTGGATCGAATGACGCTGGCTCGTCTCAAGACGCGGGCATTTGCAGCGCTGATGCTGTTTCGCGTGGCCTGCTAGTGAGCGCCAACACCGTCGACATGGTTGATTGCGCCATCCCAGTAAACCTGACCGTCCCCCATTATTATACGCTCAACGTAGCCGTCAACTGCACAGTCCTGCCGGATTCAGGGCTAAGCAGTGAAAGTTGGACGATCGACTACACGACTGACCCTGCTCGACTCGTGTTCGGCGCAGCGCTGTGCGCACAAGTCAAGGCACTGGGACAAGCGCCCGTTTATATCTTCTGGATTCACACCACCATAGTTTGAACCACAATCGGGAGGACGGAATGATCGATTCATTGAATGCCGTAGATTATCGTTGGGTAACGTAGCCTAATGGCGCTTGTCGTTGTCAGACCTGAGAAACTCGAAGAGACAAACACCATCCTTGGTTGGGTCGTTGATCAGCTTAAACATTCCTGCGGAAACTGAGCGAACCGTTTTTTGACTACGCCAAGCACTGGGTCGGCAAGCAAATAGAAGCTGCTTGAAATCCTTCGCTAAAGATAATGCCTCGGCATCCTCGACGAGTTTTCCGTTGTTGGTGACATTAACCCCACCGTAAGCGTTTAGGACCCATCGGTTCCCGTCCTGGGTCCCCTCAGCATCAAACCCTGACTGCTGCGTTGGATTCACTCGAAGATTTATGGATTGCCGCAATTGTGCCGTGCGAAGGGCGAGTACTATTACCTCGATTTGCCGCAGGTTAGTCTCGACTTCACCGCAATCCCACTGACCCCCATTTACCTTGATCCTGGCGGTAGAATCTAGCCAATCGCTGATATCTGTGTCCCTCCTATTGAGCAAAGTCCGCAACCTGTCGAATTGTAGATGTTGGTGTGGAAGAGTGTCCTCGAATGGCTTATTTGTGGGGTCCAGCACCTCAGTTGCAACTTGGATGAAGGCATCTTGCAGCAAGCTGACTGCCTCGATCGCAGTCATCCCGGGCGCAACCTCGACTAGGTAGGGCATATCGACCATTCTGCCTGATTACGCAGCCAAATTGCAATAGACGTACGCTTTTGTCGGAAACATCTTCCTACTCCCCGGCTTTTGCCATCAGGGACTTCACCAGAAGCCACACTCGCCATTCTTGCAACTGGGGGAGCAGCTTGCACTTGTATCTGCACACGGTGATATGCAAGCCTACGGCGACCGTAGGCTGAATTTCATTCGAAGGTTTTCGGCAGTAGCGCTAAGCGGACGCGGTGCCAGCACGCGAAGTCGTGTACTGGCACCGAACGAATTTCGTGGTCCGTTGCTAAGTTATCACTACCTGATGGTTACAATAAATGGGTCGGAGATGGCTTGGAAGCCATTCCAGTAGAACGCACCAACGGTGTACTGGTAGGAGCTGTTGCGGGCAATGCTTGTGAAATGTGCTGGACTGTACGTTTGGTATTTCGAGTCTGAGGATTGGCCCGACTGACTCACCCAGTACATGTCTGCACTCGTTGTATTCCAATAGAGATCGAGATACATCGGGTTTACGTTTAGATTCAGTGCATACTGCAACCCCGTTGGCGCATTGAAGACTGGGCTAATGCTTGGACTGCTGCCCGGCTTCATTGCCCCACCCGTATCTTGTATAACCGACGACCCGAAGAACCACAGATGATTGCTTTGGTTGGCCGTGAACGCGACCTCGTAGCTGTTGTCGTTGTATACGGCGATGCTCGGGCTGGTGTTCGACGCTATCCCATAAGGCGTCTGGATTCGGCCCAGATCTCCAGTGACCCACAGATAGCCGGTGTTGGCTCGAAATGCCATCTCATAGCCGCCAGTTGGCACTGCAGCGATGCTCGGACTACTGCTGCCGCTCGGCGCCATCCCCAAGCCTTGGTCGACCGGCAAACTTCCGTCGTAGGTCCAGAGATTGTTGTTAGTGGAACCTTGGTAAGCTACCTGCCAGGTACCGTTGGGCCGTGAAGCAATACTCGGGCTCGTATTGGGGGCCATTGGCGCAACTTGGTTGAATACACCCCCCGTTCCGACGACCCATAAATAGCCGGTATTGGCTTGGAACGCGACCATCCAGCCGCCGCCCGGCAATGCCGCGATACTGGGGTTGGTGCCAGCCTTCATTCCATAGCCTAAGCTCCCGGAACCCCAAGTTCCGTAGACACCCAGATAGTGAGCGGTGCTGTTGTCTTGATATGCCGCCTCATAGCCGTTAGGGTAGTCCAGCCCAGTGATGCTCGGACTGGTGGTCTTGTTCATGGGTATCTTGGTGTTGATCTGGCCCGTTTTCCCTGTAAGCCAAAGATAGCCCTGGTTACTGCCTTGGAAGGCTATCTCGAACCCGCCGCTATTCAGCGCAGCGATGCTCGGGCTGGTGGTCCCCATCATCGCAGCACGGGTGTCTGTTGTGGGATTTCCGGACTCCCATAGCGTGCTGCCGCTACCTTGGAATGCAGCCTGAAAGCCGGGCCCGGGGGTCACTATTGCTTGGTTGGTCTTGGCCACCTCCCCTTCGGACCCAAGATCCGACGTTTCACCGCAAGCAACGCTCAGCGGGGCCAGGGCCAATATGGCCGATATTGCGACAAATGGATGGCTCGTATTCATTCTATCCTCCTCATTTCCAACTCATTCCGTGTGCCGACTAACTTGCCCAGGTTGTTTACCGCGGAGGCATACCGAGACCCAAGGCACCACGGTTGATCGGTATCCCTCCTTCTTTAGATGGGCTCAGTCGCGGATGTCGCAGAAGAAAATGCATCGGTCGCCAGCTACCACACCGCCAAATTGGGCCACATTGGATTTTTGCTACGGCCGCGGTCTTGCCCAAATACGCCCACAGCCATGCGAAGAGGCTGCCAACGCCGCCAACGGTTGGCGACATCGTCCCGCGCAGCGGCCAAGGTTGCTCGGGGGTGACCTCTGTTCTCATTTCCCATTTCCACGCCATTGCCACGCCCAACGTTCCCTGGTGTCGCAATCTGTCCGGTTCTGACCCCACCGCGGAACCAAGATCACCTTAATTCCGCGGCAAGTTGTGTTGATTGTGAAATGACTAGGCTTGCATCGCAGGCGGCTGCGGCGAATGCTCCGGCGTTGGTTCGGCTGTCTCGACGGTTCGGCGTCGTGAGATGCCGAGCATGATGCGATAGTCGCGACGGAACATGCCGGCGGATGCCGTCGTGCGCCAATCGCGTAGCCAAGCTTCAAACATCTTGGCGGCATTTTGCAGCGATTCTTCGCTTGCCGTAACAAGTGCGGGTGCGCGCGGCGGGGCCGCTTGCTTGACGATTTCAATCAACCCTCGCAGATGTTGCTCGATCGCAGGAGTCACGATATGCCGCGACTCGAGCGTACTTGCGGCAGCGCGATCGGCCTCGCGCTTGTCAGCGCGGCCCTGGTCGGTCCCGTCGCGAAGCGCGACGTAACGATCCAAAAAAGTCTGCACCGAACCGAGCGACTCGGGCCCAGTCTTCGCGCTCAGACCATCCCCGAAGATATAACCGTGCTGCTCCGGGTGCAGCCGCAGCAAAGCGGCCGTTGCGCGACGAAACGTCGGCTCATCGAGGTCCCACCCCTGCTTGTGCTCAGTGTCCGAATAACCAAGCCCAATCAAGAGCTCCATAATCTCGGACTTAATGCTCGCAGCGCGCAAAAACTTGCCGCCCCAAGCCACCAATTGATCAATCTCCCTTGCTGAAAGTACAGTTTCCATGATTTATCCGTTTATTTTCTGATTTGTCTTACAACCAATGAAGCGCATCCCGCTCCCGATGGACGTGTGACCAATTCACACAGAAGCAACATCGGGCGCGCCCCACCGCGAGTTGTCTAAAAAATGAATCGCGAACAAACAAACTTCGCCGGCCTACGCGCGAACAACCGGCGTCGAGCTTCGTCCCGGGTTTGGAAGCTTCCCCAACGGGTTTTAGAGCTTGTATTTCGGCTGAAAATACCAGGTTCGCGCTCAGCGAAACGAGTTTACATTGTCATCAAACCCGATTTCCCGCGCGATTTGCTTCAAAACCTGGGAGGAAGCTTCAGAAGCCGGTGACCAAGCTTCAGAAGTCGGGAACCGAACGTCATTCCGACTGCTAAGCCATGCTAGTTTGGCCATTGTCTGGCCCAAGATTCACGACGGCAGTACAACTTATGAGCGGGAACAATGGTCAAGCGAATCTGCGTATCACTGGTTGTGCTGGCAACGTTGTCTTGCGGATCAACCCAAAGGCCATCGGCTATTTCGGTTGATGACAGTTGCACTTTGCTGACCACAGCCAATCTAGCGGAAACTCCAATTCTTGCTGAGGGTCGCTCGAGACCGAACTACGTTCTTGAAATCGCTCATTGTGATGACTTTGAGCGGGCAGATTACTACGGTTGCAAGGGTCCCTCTCCCAGGGACGAAAGCACCTACGTTGGAACCATTCAAGTGGGACCCGCTGCAATGCCAGCCTACTACGTGTCTCGCGGATGTGATGGGTCGAATCTCCCTAGCGTCAGACAGATGACTCCATCTGGGACCGGCACAGAACCTCAGCAGTCTACGGTCGAGTAGCCCTCATTCGACTGGTGGTACCACCCGTAGCAGTAGGTGTCCCCGCATCAACTCCCGTTGACCCACCATGGACGCGACCCTTACGACTTCAGCGGGAGTTGGTTTCGACTTCCGCTGGCTCGCACCGGGCAACGGCCAAATCGAGACGTGCGCCTGCCGGCCAGTGAACAAACGGCGCGTTCACTGTCCTTCGCGCTTGGAACCAGGGTAGACAGCGTACCCAACGCGCGTAGTATCCGTCCATGCGTCTTGCAGCGGTATGGCTTTCTGTTGGGGTGTTTGTGGCCTGCTCAGGCAAATCTGGCTCGCAAGGTACCAGCGACTTGGGTAATCCTGCGGGCACGTCTGCAGCCGGCGGGTCCACATCGGGGGCGTCCCCAACGGGTGGCACGTCGGCCGCTGAGGGCGGCGGCGCGTCAGGAGGTGGGGCTTCGAATACCGCCGGCAAATCTGCCGTTGGCGGTACGTCAGAGGCGGGGGGAGCCTCGGCAACGGGGGGCCTGTCCACGACGGGTGGAGCCTTGGCAACGGGCGGCGCGTCCGTACAGGGTGGAAACTCGATGCTGGGCGGAGCCTCGGCTGCGGGCGGCACGTCGGTAGCTGGGAACGCGGGTGCCATCAATGGTGGCTCCGCCACTCAGGGAGGCAGTTTCGCCACGGGCGGCACGGGTGGCGGCGCGAGCCGCAAGGTTCCCTCGCCGTGCACGTTGGCAACCGACACCGGATCGGACGGGACGATCGACGAGGTTTGGACATACACCTACGACGCCCAGGGCAACAACGTTCGCACCGTGCTCTCGAAGGCCGGTGTCGCGACGTACATAACCGTCGTTGTCATCGATCCCGTGGCGCGCACGCATACAATTCTAACCGATTACGGCGGCGACGGCACGGTCAATATGGTCACGGTCAATACGTGGGACGCCGCAGGCCATCTCGTGCTCCAGACCAGCGACAATAACAACGACGGTACGATCGACAAGAGTCAAGCAAGCACGTACGATTCCGCCGGCAACTTGATCCTGGTCCAAGAGAACTACACGGGCACCAGCGCCGGCGAGCGCATGTCGTACACCTACGACGCCCAAGGTCACATGCTCACCTCATCGCAAGACAACAACAGCGACGGCACAATCGACTTTTTCTCGGTCTACACTTACGACGCCCAGGGGCGCCTGATCGGACGCAACATCAACAACGGCGAGACCGTCATGACCTGGACCTACGACGATGCCGGCCACCAGCTCACGTATCAAGAAGTGACCTCGACTAGCCAGTTCATCACCAAGTCTACGTACGACGCGACCGGCAATGAAATCCGCGAGGAGACCGACCAAGGACCGAATCAACTGCCCACGTCGATCGAGACGATGACCTACGACAGCGCCGGCAACCTGATTCGCTCTGAGACCGACAGCAACGCCGACGGCACGCCCGACGCAATCGAGACCATTACCTACGACGCGTACGGCAATCCGCTCGTCAAGACGCAAGATAACCAGCCACCGACCGCGGACGTCACCACCACCTACGGCTACGCCTGCTGGAATTGAACGACATCAAAGGGCGCTAGCGCTGGCGTTCCAAGGCTGCCGCCCCCCTTCTTATGCCTGGCGCGCGTGTCCGTCGCGTGGGTTGGCAGGATGATGCCCTGAGCTCACGATGAGGGAACGCCAGCCCGCGTCGCGGGCTTGGCGCCCGGCCGGCGCGCCGTCAATCGCGAGCCGGTGGCGCCGCGACGCTTGCCGGCGCGGCGTCGGCCTGCTGAAATCGTCTCCATGCCTCGGCGGACCATGCTCAGCTTTCGTGCCCACGTGATCATCTGCGCGACGTTGTTTGCGCTCATCATCGTCCTCGCGATCGCCGGCAACGCGCTCGAAGCGGCCGGGGTCGTCGCCCACCCCGAGTCGTGGAAGGTTCCCTCGCTGGTCCTGTTCAGCACGCTGGCGGTCGCCCTCGCCTTCTCGGCGGTGCCGGTGATGGTCATGTTCGTGCTCCGTTTTCAGCGCTGGATCGGCAACGAGAATGTGCCGTTCATCAAAGCGCTCATCGCGCGACAAAACGTCATCATCTGGGTGATGTGGGGGCTCCTGGGCGCGGGTGTGGCATTCGGTCTGCTGGTGTTGATCCTCGGCGGCGTGCTTGGCGGCGGCGCGGGCGGCGACGATGGCCGCCGATCACGACCCTCGCCGGCAATGGTCTGTTGAGCTCGAAATCCCGGGCTGCGGCCAAGACGTTCAAAGTCATTCCGCGTGGATAGAGCCCATCAGATGACAACAAGCAAAATCCTTCACGATGCCAGCGCAGAATGGTCTCTGGCTTCACCAGCAGCACGGCGTCTCGTCAGCCACGGGCCAGCTCAGGGTTGCTGATTGGCATCTCGCGATAGCATCGTGTTGGGCAACATAGTCAAGGCATATTGCTGCGTCTGCCGGCCAACATCGTAGCGATGAGAAAAGCCATTTCCATGCTTTGATCGTAGTTGAGCCTCGGATCGCAACCGGTCTGGTAATTGCGTTCGAGATCCTGTTCGCCTGGAGCGGCTGAACCGCCAATACATTCACTGACGTCTTCGCCCGTCAATTCGAAATGCACGCCGGCCATGATGCTTCCGTGCGCCTCATGGCAGGCGAACGTTGCACGCAAATCCTCGAGAACCGCCTCGAAAAGACGAGTCTTCCTTCCATTGAGGGTCACGGTATTGCCGTGCATCGGATCGCAACTCCAAGTGACGAGGTGTCCGCTCGATCGGACGGCGTCCAATACACGCGGCAGCCCCGTAGCCACCTGCTGCCGGCCGAGTCTCGTAATCACGGTAACCTTGCCTACTTCGCGGTTCGGATTGATGAGCTCCAGCAAGCGAACGAGTTCACCCGGATCGGTAGCAGGACCCACCTTGACACCTACGGGGTTGGCAATGCCACGCAAGTACTCCGCATGGGCACCTTCCGCGTTGCGCGTTCGATCGCCGAGCCACAGCATGTGAGCGCCCAAGTTGTAGTAGCGCCTGCTGTTGCTGTCGAGGCGTGTTAGGCCTTCTTCGTAGGGCAGATGGAGCGCTTCGTGTGAAGTGTAGAACGAAACCCGATGGAGTTTGTCCGAATTAACGCCCCCAAACGACTCCATGAAGTGAATGGCGTCGAGGATTCTCTCCACGGTATTCTTGTACTCGGGCCATCGCACGGATTTTTCGATACCGTGCAGATTCCACGTATAAGGATAGTGGAGATCGGCAAACCCGCCGTCAACCATCGAACGGATGTAATTGAG
>Ga0302323_100005743_pt1 | contig 10177 bp, 9 predicted proteins | sample Fen_T0_3_FD_201950 | JGI IMG/M metagenome (GOLD analysis project Ga0302323, IMG submission 201950) | Peat permafrost microbial communities from Stordalen Mire near Abisko, Sweden - Fen_T0_3 | ecosystem: Environmental > Terrestrial > Soil > Wetlands > Permafrost | place: Sweden: Abisko... | reverse complement strand
GCTAGTTGAACCCGACCATGGCATCGAATTCCCGCCAGACTTGGAAGAAGCGTACGCGCCGTCACGGCAATGCCGGACACAAGCGCAAGGCAAAGGAAAGCCGCCACTCGACCCCGTCCGAGGCGGAGCTCTTCGCCGGTCTTGGCGAGCCTGGGAAACCGGCTCCCAAGTCCGCTTCCAAATGACCGTCACCAAGTAGTTTTGCGTTGCCGCGAAGCGGCGGAAGGCGAGATGTTTCTCGCATCTCGACGGGAGGAATGTTGATCTTGGGAGGGGCTCTGCCCTAAGATCGCCAGACTTCGCTCCCGCGACGGGTATTCCGAGCGGTCGGAGTGACACCACCTCCAGGTACCCCGGATGAAATTCTGCCCAACTTGCAAAACGCAGTACCCCGAGGACGCAAACTTCTGCCCGCAGGAGACTTGTGCGACTCCCGAGGGCCCACAACGTCTTCAAACCATGGTCGCCCCCCAACCGGCGGGCCGCTTTCAGCCCATCGAGAAAATCGGTGGCGGAAGAACCGGCGAGGTGTGGCGCGCGCGCGACAGCCAGTCTGGCCAAGAGGTGGCCTACAAGAGCGTGATGCCCGCGGTGGTTTCGACGCCCGCCACGCTGGCGAGAACGGAGCGCGAATTCAAGCAGCTCATGCGCGTGAGCAACCCCAAGGTTGCCACGGTGATCGAGTGCGAGAAGACGCCCATCGGTGGACTCGCCATCGCGATGGAGCTGTGCCAAGGCGATTCGCTTGAACGCATCCTAGCGGCGGGACCCGTGGACTTCGACGTAGCGAAATCCATCGTGGCGCAAGTCGGACAGGCCTTGCTTGAGGCGCAGAAGGTCGGCTTGGTCCACCGCGATGTGGCCCCGAAGAATATCCTGGTCGCCGCCTCGGGGGATGTGAAGGTCATCAACTTTCCCCTGGCCGTACCCATCAACGATCGGGTCTCCGGCGTGGCGGCCTACCTATCGCCGGAACAAGTTCAGGGCAAGCCAGTCGATCAGCGTTCGAATACCTACAGCCTCGCGGCCATTCTCTATCACCTGCTCACCGGCGAGCCGCCGTTTCAGGGGGCCAGCGTGCAGGCGGTTCTGGACATGCAGGTGTCCACGCCGGTTCTGCCGCCCACGCAGCGGCGGCCGGGCGCAAATCTGCCTCCCGACGCTGACAAGCTCGTGCTCAAGGCGCTCGACAAGAGCTCTAGCCGTCGTCACCTGACCTTGCGCCTTTTCTTGAACGAACTTGATGCGCTCAAGGCTCAATCCTCCGTCGCGAGCAAGCCCGCGGGCGAAGTAGGGCTGGCCAAGACCATGATGTTCGGTGGCAACCAGGCCGATATCGCAAGGCTGGTGGCCGAAGCGAGAGCCGCCAAGGCAGCGGCCGGCGGACCTACGACGCCCCCCGTGGCGCCCATGCCCATCGCGCAGCAGCCAAGGCCCGCGGAAATCGGTCAGACGATGGCCGTGGGTACACCTCACGCCGCGCCCTACGCGCAGCCCCTCGCCACACGCGCACCTGCTCCGGTACAAACGTCGCCCTCGACCCTGGTTGTCATGCCCGCGCCGCAAGTGCAGGGAACGACGGCATCGGCGCACCCGCCGACGCCCGCGCCCTACGCTCCGACCCCAGCCCCGGTTCCGCGCCCAGCCCAAGGGCCGCAGGCGGGAATGCCGACGGCCACGCCAGGGCCAGTGCAACCAACTCCCGCTCGCCCCGTCCAACCTGCACCGGCCCAGCCAGCTTCCATTCATCCCGGCGAGGCAGGCAAGGGGGCCCCACCCAAGGCGGGTGCGGCCTTCCGCGAAACCCTGTGGTTCAAACAGGGCGACGTAGAGCAGATGGTCGCCGATGCCAAAGCCAAGTTGCAAGCCACTGGCAAGGCACCTGCGGAAGGTCCGGTGGTGGCTGCCGAAGATGCGCGGCCACTCGAAGACCGCTATGTAGACGACGGTTCTGTCACCGTGGAAGATCGCAAGAAATTCTCGTTGCGAACAGGTGGCACGGCCACCGCGATGCCGACATCTGGCCCTGAGGTTCCGGGCGAAAAAATGGACGAGCGCGAAATCGTCGGCGAGATCAGCGGCGGTCGCCGCACGCTCATACTTGTCATTGCCGCGGTGGTGGTGCTCGCCCTTGTGGTGGTCATCGCCATGATGGTGAAAGGCAAAGGCAAGGCCAGTTCCACGGGGCCAGGGACGGCGACCGCAGGGGAGATCGCGGCGGGCAAAGGCACAACTGGCACCGGCAATCCCGCCGAGGGTTTGGGATCCCGGGTGCCGGATTCCGGCGTGGCGCTGGGGCCGGCCGCGCCCCCCGGCTCCCCGCCATCTGGCAAAGCCGCTGCGCCCGGGCTAGGTACTGCCGGCGGCGCCACCAAAGCAGGGGTTGGTGGTGCGGCCGGTGATACCAAGCCAGCTCTGGCCCAGGCCAAGAAGCCGCCCATCGTGAAGAAGAAGCCGGTCGCTGCCAAGCACCCGGTCAAGAAGAAACGGTAGGCTAGTCGTCCGCGATGGCGATGGTGAAGCGCTGGGGCTTCCCCTCGCGCAGGAATTCCACCACGATGGCGGTCGCCGTCTTCAGGGATTGTGCCACATCGAAGGCCTGTTCTGGTTTCTCGATGGACTTGCCGTTCACCTTCTGCACGACGTCTCCCTGGTGCAGATCGATGTCTTGGTAGCACGGGTCGCCGGGATAGATGCTCTTGATGAGCCAGCCCTGAAAGCGATGGTTGGCGAGCGCGCGATCGCCTTCAACCCCTTGCATCCAGCGCGGCAGTCCCGCATCGATCAGCCGGACCAGCGCCGAACGTCGAACCAAGCCGCGCTTGACGAACATGGTGCAGGTCGGAGGCGGTGCGGGTTCCACCATGGCTGGCGCAGGAGGCGGTGGCGCAGGCGAGGGCGGAGAAGGCTCTTCCGCGACCGCGAGCGATTCAGGGGTGGGCGCCTCCGCAACCGTCCCTGCGCATGAAGAACCCAACAGGGCTGCGACCGCGAGGGCGAAGCAAGCGGGCTGCCAAGAATGTTGCATGGGCCGATTGTCTCATGCCCGAACGGTGGGCGCGAACAAGGGTGCAATCGCTTGGCACATCGCAGTGGTCACGTCGTCCTTGGTCGTGGCACCATTCAAGATGACCACCGACGGATCTTGGCTGGCCAGGGCGCGGTAATTGGCCGCTACTTTGGCCAGGTAGGAATCGGCATCGTAGCGCTCGATCGGCCGGCCGGCCGCTTCGCGCCGCTTGGCCGCGACGTCGATCGGCACATCGAGCAACAGGGTCAGATCCGGGCGCAAGATTCCGCGGGCCAGGCCAAGCACCCAATCTCGTTCCGCTTCCTCGGCTTGGTAGGCCAGCGAGGAGAGGAGATAGCGATCCGAAATCACCGACGTGCCCGCGGCCAGCTGGGGCTCGATTTCCCGTTGCAAGTGATCGATTCGGTCGGCCGCGAAAAGCAAGGCCATGCTTCGGCCATCCATGCGCGTTCCATCCGGCATGGCAAGTCGGCCGAGCAATGCTTCTCGCAAGAGCCGCCCGATCGGGCCCGTGCTCGGCTCGCGCGTCGCCACGGCCGAATGACCAAGGCTTTCGAGATACGCCACCGCGCGGTCGAGCTGGGTGGTGGTGCCTGATCCATCAATGCCTTCCAGGACTAGGAATTTTCCTCGCACGGCGGTCAACATGACTTGCCTGGGACAGCGCTTGCAACCGATCTTTTGCGCCCACCGGCCGTCTGCAATCTTGGTCCTTGCCAAGCAAGGCCTGTCCTATACTCCTGTCCGAGGTAACCGCTTGTTCCGATCCAACGCCCTGCTCATCGCTTCTACCCTCTTGTCCCTGGCTGTGGCAGGGGCGTGCAAGCGATCCCCTGGTACCAAGAGTAGTCAGCCTTCGGGCAATGTTGCGCCCGTGCTGCGCGCCGTGCTTTGCATCGAGCAGCAGGAGGGCTGTGTCTACTGCTCTGGCCGTGATGTGTCGGCCGCGCCGTTCCTCGACGCCGACCAGTCACGGCCCACCATTTGTGATCCAAAGAACGACGAGAACTGCGTCGAGTTTTGCACCACGCTGGCGCCGGAATGCGCGTTGCCTTGGGCGCCCAAACCGCACTGCCTCTTTGGATCCGAGCTAGAATTCCAGCGGGCGGTCTTCAATCGCGACACCTCGGATCGTCCGGAAATCTTGGTTTCGGGCAGGTTGGTCGACGAAAGCGGCCGCCGCATTGAGGGCGCCCACGTCGATGTGTGGGTATCGCGGGGTACGCAGCTGACGGCGCTTGCACAGGAAGTGACCGCCAAGGATGGCACCTTCCGCATCCGTCTGCGCAGCGGTCCCTGGAACTACTCCCTGCGCTTCAGCCGTCCAGGCCTGGCCAGCGAAATGGTGGAACGCCTGCCTGCAGAAAAACTAGCACCCATGATGGGTGGTCAGCCGAAGATCTTTCGCCTTGGGCCAGAAGCCGTCATCAAGGGCAGGATCGTCGATAGTTCTCCCGCAGCGGTTCCGGTGGCCAATGCCGAGGTGTCGGCCTTGCGCACCACGGAAGACGGAATCGAAAGCAGCAGTGCCCGATCCGGGGACGACGGCAGCTTCATCCTGGGTGGACTGGATGCTCGCCGCTATTTTCTGCGCATCACGAAATTCGGCTGGCGGCCAATCGTGATGAAGGCGATCCAGGCCGGATCTGTCGCGCGTGTTGGCGTCAAGCTCCAGCGGGCAACGGTGATCCGCGGCATCGTACGCGACAAGAGCGGCGATCCCGAAGCCAATGCCACCGTAGCGGCCTTGCTCTCCGACGTGCCGGGGATCCCTACCACACCGATATTTTGGACCAGCGACAGCACAGGCGCGTTCGCTCAAGACCGATTCGCGCCAGGCACGTACTACCTTTGGGCGAGAAAGGGCGACATGCTGGCCTACCCGCCGGAGAAGATCGAACTTAACGAAGGCGGGGATGTGGAAGTCGATCTCTCGCTCAAGCAAAAAGGATCGCGTGTCACAGGGCAGGCGGTGCCGCAGCCCGGGGTTCGCATCTCGACCGACGCGCGGGCGCTTCTCATCAGCCGATCGTCTCCCTTGGCATTTCCCAGGCCTGCCGTGGCGGATCTCGACGACAGAGATGGCAGGTTTACGTTTGCTGGCATTCTCCCAGGGCGCTACGAGATCAGTATTCGCGATGGAACCAGGACACTCGCCATCGTGGCCGGTCCGCGCGAAGTGGAGATACCGATTGATGCGGACATGACCGTACCCCTCAAGGAGGTCATCACAGTCCGACCGAGCACTATCGAGTAGTCGCTCAGTTCAGAACGCGAAAGCGGTTCAGGCAATCGTGCAAGATCTGCTGGCTCTCGTGTTCAAAACCTTCAAAACGAACCGCCATTCCGGAAATCGACCGCGTCGCGCCACTTTGGACGTAGTTGACGAAGTAGTGGTTCTTGACCTCGCCGAGCGCAACGATTTCGGCGGTCTCCTCGGGATTCAAAAATGAGATGCGCACGCGGGCGCCCAAGGGCAGGGGGTCGCGCATTTCGATGAAGATGCCACCGGCCGATACGTTTCGGGCCACGCCGGGAAGTTCGCCGAAGAGGACCGATTCCACCCGAACCGGGAATACCTTGTCGAAGCGCAGGTGCTGGCGCTTGTCAGGGCTGGTGCTGGTCATCGCCGCGCTGGCTTGCGAGAGACTTTTTGACATACACACAAGGTAATACATGTGAACATATGAAGTCAAATTACCTACATCTACCTTCATCTGCTCCGGGGAAGAGAGAGTCCGGGGAAGAGAGAGAACGAAGAGAGCGCCGCTCTTGAAGTCGAGCTTACGGACCAGGTGGATTGAAACTATTGCGTACCTCTGTTACGGTGGTGATGCGAGGGAATGCGCTGCGAATGCTTCCGAATGAACGTACGACGCGAGATGTAGTAGCCGCAGCGCCGGGAGTAGTCGAGGGGCTGATCGTGGCGCCCGATCGCGAATGCGCGCGGCCATTGGTGGACTTCCTGCGCGCCGAAGGTGTCAACGTCCAGGTGGTGAACGCCGTCGATCTTGGCTTTGAGGAAGCATTGCTTCATCGGCCCAACGTCGTGCTCATCGACGAGCGCATCAGCAAAGCAGGCGGTGTGGATTTGTGCGAAAGGCTCAAGGCCAACACACGCACGCACTTCTTGCCCGTAGTCATCTTCTCCCACGGCAAACAGGGTGATTTGTTGCGGCTTGATGCGCTGGCCGCAGGAGCGGATGCGCTGTTTTCGCCAACGACTAGTAAAGAAGAGCGCCGCGCACGACTTTGGGCGTTGCTGCGCTCCCAGGCGGTTTTTCGCAAGCTCGATGGCAAGCGCGAGGCGCAGGGCAACGCCATCTGCAACAAGCGGCGCTGGGTGCGCGGGTTGGTTCACGACATCCAGAATTCGCTGGGAGCGATCCAGGCCAACTTTGAATACATCGCGCAGCAGCCAGATACCCGCGACAAAAAGCTGCGCGAAGAGTTCGACGAATGTCTTCAGGACACGCGCGCTACCTTCCGGGAGATGGTACGCAACCTGCGCACGGTGCTCGAATTTGAACGTTTCGAGGCCGGAGACGTCACGCTCAAAGAGGGCAAGCTTCTCCTGTCCGACATCTGCCAAACTGTCGCTTCCAGCCTTGAGCACATGGCTTCTGCCTCGAACAAGGAGCTTGTCGTCGAGAACGCCTCCTACGCGGTGCCCGTTCACGGCGACACAAACTACGTCAAAGAGGCGGTCACCAATCTGGCGAACTTCGTTCTGCGCCAACCCGAAAACACCAAGTGCTACCTGTGTTCATCGTCCGACGGCGGTATCGCGCGCCTGCGGGTCTACGGCGACAAGCAGCAGATACCGGCCGAGACGAGAGACAGCATCTTCGATCCCTATGCCGGGCACTTGAAGGAAAAGCCAGCGCGTGCCGCGCACAGGGTAGGGCTGGCGCTTGCCAAGGTTATCGTCGAAGTGCACCATGGCTCCATTTGGATCGAGGACACGCCTTCGGCAGGCACGGCCTTCGTGATCGAATTCCCGTCGCACTGGACCACGTCCAGGGGGCAGCGCTCGTCCGAATGAGGTTTCCTCGCTGGGGCCTGCCGGCGCTGGCCGCCGGCTTGGCGACAGTTCTTCTGCTCGCGAGCACCAAGCCTGCCTTGGCTGGGAACAAGGTGGACGACCTGTCCAATGCCTTGCTCAATGATCCCAGTTTCAAGGTGCGAACCCAGGCGGCTTTGCTGCTGGGCAAGCTGGGCGATAAGGCCGGTGTCGAGCCGCTCATCAAGGGCCTGGCGGACGAGAACAAAACCGTGCGAGCCATGGTTGCCCAGTCTCTAGGTAAGCTGGGTAGCGATGCGGCGGTGGTTGCGCTCAAGAACGTGCTTCAGCGCGACTCGGACAGCTTCGTACGCGCGCAGGCCGAGAAGGCCTTGGCCGCCATCGGGCCAGCGACGCCCGCGCCGCCGGACAGCAAGCCGGACAACAAAGATCGAAAGGTTTACTTGAAGTTTGGTCCGTTCACCGGCGGAAGCAAAGCCGCGGATGCCAGCCTTCTAGGTCTGCTGCGGGACAGTCTCAGGCAATCCCTGGAAAAGCTTCCCCACGTCACCGTGGTCGATGGCGCGGACGAAAAGAACATGGGCAAGGGTGGTAGGCCGGGGTTCTTGGTGGACGGCAACGTCCTCAAGCTGCAGGACAGCGAGGCCGGCTCCGCGCTTGAGACGAGTTGCGAGGTCAAGGTGATGGTCGCGCGCTGGCCGTCCAGGAGTGTGATCCTGTGGACGAGCGCGGGCGCGGCGGTTCAAGGGGGCAAGCGGGATCGGGACAAGCAAAATGCCCGGCGTGACTGCATCGAGGCTTCCGCCGGTCAATTGGGCGATAGCTTGGTCGGCTATTTCAAGTCGCAGGGGGGCTAGCCACGGATGGAACGAGGCATAGGAGCATATCCATGACGAAATCCGAGCGCGTACCGCAGCACAAGCGCAAGCTGCGCAACTATCTTCTCGATATCGGGCTGCAACTCCGCTACACGGTGTTCATCATCGCCATAGCGGTTTTCCTGACGGCCTTCCTTGGCTACCGTATCTACGCTGCCACCCAGGAAACCACCCGCATCGTGACCATGACCGCGGCTGCCGATCCGAGCGTCGAACGGGAGCTTCGCGCGCAGTTTGAAGCGAACGACCGTGTGGTTCTGTGGGGCATCGTCGGCTTCGGCGTGCTTCTGGTGGTCACCGTCAGCGTGGCGGGAATCTGGATGACCCACAAGATTGCGGGGCCGCTACACAACATCGGTTCGGCTTTTGCCCGCATCCGCGACAACAAGCTGCCGGCCGACATGGGAAACCTGCGCAAGGGCGACGAGTTGCAAGCCTTCCACGCTGGGTTCCGAGAGATGTACGAGGCCATTCGGACCCGCGTCGTCAAAGACACGGAAGCCCTGGAGAAAGTCATCGCCGCCATCGAGAGCCAGGCTGGCCGTCCCAGCGATCTCGACAAGGTGCTCGAAGAGCTGCGGGCGCTACAGGCAGAGAAGAGAGAGAGCCTCAGCGCACAGGGACGCTAGAGACTAAGCTGGGCCTCCGTGCGCTTCTTCCTGTGAAGTTGACATAATATCTGTTATCGGACATTCGGATTCGCTGGTCACCCAGCCGTCCGACTGGCGGATAGCTGGGTGTTGCGTCCCCGCAGCTAAACCGCTGGCGCTCGGCCTTGCAAGGACGCGCGCACGTCGGCTTCGTCGGACTTCACCATCATCTCAATGAGCTCCTTGAATCGCACTTTGGGCGTCCAGCCTAGCTTGTTCTTGGCCTTGCTGGCGTCGCCGCACAGGTGGTCGACCTCGGTCGGCCGGTAGTAGCGCGGATCGATCTCGACGTACTTCTGGTAGTCGAGACCGAGGGTTCCGAACGCCACTTCCAGCGCCTCGCGCACCGAATGCGCCTCGCCGGTCGCGATGACGTAGTCGTCCGGTTTTTCTTGCTGGAGCATGAGCCACATGGCTTCCACGTAGTCGCCGGCAAAGCCCCAGTCGCGTTTGGCGTCCAGGTTGCCCATGTACAGCTTCTTGTCGAGACCGTGGCTGATGCGTGCCGCGGCCCGCGTGATCTTGCGGGTCACGAACGGGATGCCTCGCCTGGGCGACTCGTGGTTGAAGAGGATTCCGCTACAAATGAACATGCCGTAGGCTTCGCGGTAGTTCTCGCACATGTGGTGCGCGAAGACCTTGGCGCAGGCGTAGGGGCTGCGCGGCTTGAGCGGCGTGCTTTCATTCTGGGGCGGCGGCGAGCCACCGAACATCTCGCTGGACGAGGCCTGGTACAGCTTGCACTTGTGCCCGGATTCCCGCAGGGTTTCCAGCAAGCGCAGCGTGCCGATGCCCACCGTGTCCGCGGTGTACTCGGGAACGTCGAAGCTGACCCGCACGTGGCTTTGCGCCCCGAGGTTGTAGATTTCGTCGGGCGAGTTCGTGCGGATGATGTGGTTGAGCGAGCTGGCGTCCTCGAGGTCGCCGTAGACCAACCGGAAGCGGTAGTCGCTGCTGTGCGGATCCTGGTAGATGCCCTCGATACGGTCCGTGTTGAAGGAGCTGGACCGGCGCACCATGCCGATCACCTCGTAGCCCTTCTTGAGGAGTAGCTCTGCCAGATACGACCCGTCCTGGCCAGTGACCCCCGTGATGAGCGCTCGTTTCATAGAACTCCCTTTCTGTGGTTTTCCTCGAAGTACTCAACGGTTGCGCGCAAGCCATCGGCGAATGAAGTCTTGGCCTCGAAGCCGAAGCGCTCGCGCGCCCGCGACACGTCCAGGCGCCGGCGTGGCTGCCCGTTGGGCTGGCTGGGATCCCAGCGCAATTTCCCGCTGAAGCCGGTCTTCTCGGCGATCAGAGTGGCCAGGTCGAGAATCGAGATCTCCGTGCCCGTGCCTAGATTGACCGGATCGCTGGAATCGTAGCTGGCCGCAGCCATGACCAAGCCCAAGGCGGCATCGGCGGCGTAGAGAAACTCGCGCGTGGGTGAACCGTCGCCCCACAAGACGATCTCGTCCCTGCCCGCTTCCCGTGCCTCGACGCACTTGCGGATGAGCGCCGGGATCACGTGCGAGGACTTGGGGTTGAAGTTGTCGCGCGGGCCGTAGAGATTGACCGGGAAGAGCACCACGCTGTTCATCCCGTACTGTTC
>Ga0302323_100005739_pt1 | contig 10180 bp, 8 predicted proteins | sample Fen_T0_3_FD_201950 | JGI IMG/M metagenome (GOLD analysis project Ga0302323, IMG submission 201950) | Peat permafrost microbial communities from Stordalen Mire near Abisko, Sweden - Fen_T0_3 | ecosystem: Environmental > Terrestrial > Soil > Wetlands > Permafrost | place: Sweden: Abisko... | reverse complement strand
TCGACTTTGTTTATTGCGCAGAGCGGCGAGCGCGCGGTTTTGCTGCCACGCGAGCGCACCTGCACCAATCGTGGTCAGCGCGAGAAGAACAATAAGGGTACTCTTTAACTTGGGGTTCACGTGCGAATAGGACGTGGCGAAGCGTGGAATGTTGCGCCCTAGTTTATCAAAACCAAACGTCTTACCGCGGCGGGAACTCGAACTCGGCCTTCTTCTTGTCCTTTGACAGGGTGAGGTAGGCACTGAAGTTTGAGCCGCGTTTGGAAACGAATCCTTCGATCAGGTTGGTCTTGCCGTCTTCGAGCAGGCGCAAGATTTCATCGGCAGGAAGTTCTTTCTGACAGAGCACTTTTTTCAGTTCGAACACCGCGCGCGGAGCGTTGTCGGCACCGCTTGGTTTGGCCACGACATAGGAATCTTCCGTCTCATAAAGATCGGCGTCGTGGGCTTTGCTGGTGCCGAGTTTCGCTGCCTTCGACAGGTCGAGCGGCGCCTTGGCCTTTCGCTCCTTGACCTTGCCGTCCTTGCCAACGCGCGGCGCGCGCGGCGGAAATTCCCAGGTGATCTTCGGGCCAGCGCGCAGCAGAAAGGCGTCAAACGGGCGACCTTTTTTTGAGATGAAACCCTTAATCAGGTCCGTCTTGCCGTTCTCGATAAACTGGATGGCGTGTTCCCGCGTGATCGGCTTTTGGCACATCGAGCGACCGACGCTGAAGGCCTGTTTCCATCCTTCGCCTTCACGTTCCCGCAGGACATAGCTCGTAGGAGCCTCGCATAGTTCGGCACCGGTCTTCGGGTCTGTCCAGAACGGCGTGAGTTCATTAATCTCGAATTTGTTTCCAAAATCGAGGTCGACCCGGCGCTTTCCTTCGTTTTTTGGGTCATCGACGAGGCGGAGCTTGGCCGGGAAACGATTGCCGGTGCGCGGCGAGACGAAACCGTCCAAAGGTCCAATTTCGCCAGCGGAAACGAGCTGGCGGATTTCGGATTCCTCGAGCTTGCGGCCGGTCATGACCTTGTAGACTGCGAGCACACCGTCCTGCGATTTGTAGGCGCGGAGGGTTTCAAGCATCGGCTTGCCGTCGGTCGGCGAAACGATGTCGGTCACGCGGGAGTTGGACGCGTCTTCCTCAAAGTTTTTTGTGCGGTCGACGATGCCTTTGGTCACCTCGACGATTTCGCTCATGAACTGCGGCCGGGCGTACTTGTTGTGCTCCATCAGACGGAGCTTGTGTTCCCATTCCCCGGTCATGTCGGGCTTGGTGAGCGCTTCGGCCTTGATGGCCGTGAGAAATTCGAGCAACGATTCGGCCTTGGTGGTGGGGGCTAGTTCGCGCTGCATCCGCTCCATGTATTTCTGGTTGATCAGGCCGTCGATCGTGTCGGCGCGGGTCGCGGGGGTGCCGAGTCCGCGTTCTTTCATTGCTTCCGCCATTTCCTCGTCATCCACGAGTTTGCCGGCGCCTTCCATTGCGGAGAGCAGCGTGGCTTCCGTGTAGCGCGGTGGTGGCTTGGTGATTTCGCTGTGGAGTTCAGCGGAGACGGTTTTCGCTTTGGCCGGTTGTCCGTCCGCGCTGGTGAGTGCGGGGAGCACGTTGTTGTTATCCGCGCCGTCGGCCGACATCGGAGCGCCGGTTTCCTGCGCGGCGGCCACGCTTTTGCCGTAAACTGCGAGCCAGCCTGGAGCGGTGAGAACTTTGCCCTCGGTCTTGAACTGGTGAATCGTAGCGACGGCGCTGATACGCGTGGTGACGTCGAATTCCGCTGAAGGGTAGAACGCGGCGACGAAGCGCCGCGCGATCATGTCGAAAACCTTCGCTTCCATCTCATCGAGGTTCTTGTGTTCGGACCCGGTCGGGATGATCGCAAAGTGGTCGGAGATCTGGGCGTTGTTGAAGATTCGCTTGTTGGGGCGGACCCAACCAGCCTCAAGCACCTTTTGCGCGTGAGCGGCCAGATCGCCGCCGAGCTGACCGAGGGTCTGCTTGACGGTGGGAATGTAATCCTCCGGCAACGCGCGCGCGTCGGTACGGGGATAGGTGATCATCTTGTGCCGTTCGTACAATGCTTGCGCGATCTGGAGAGTGCGGCGGGCGGGCAGGCCGAACCGGTTGTTGGCTTCCCGCTGGAGCGTGGTGAGATCGTAGAGTCGCGGCGACGCCTGCGTGGTGGACTTCTTTTCCTCGGTGACGACAGCGTTGGGTTGACCCTGGCAGGCGGCGACCACGGCTTCGGCGAGCGACTTTTGCCAGATGCGATCGATGCGGTCCTGGTCGTCGTTTTCGACTTTTTTGAAGTTGGCGCGCTGATACGTGCCTTCGTAACGACCCTTGGTCACCTCGAAGTTGGCGGTGACGCGCCAGTAGGGACGCGACTTAAAATTGCGGATTTCGAGCTCGCGGGCGAAGACGATCGCGAGCGTAGGCGTTTGCACGCGGCCGACGGAGGCAACGTTGCCAGCGCGAGAACCGAACATGCGCTTGGTCAGCGCACGCGTGCCATTGATGCCGATCAGCCAGTCGCTTTCGCTGCGGCAGCGGGCGGCGTCGGCGAGGCCGGCGAGTTGCGCACCGTCGCGCAGATTTTTGAAGGCTTCCTGAATACCGCCGGTGGTCATCGTCTGCATCCAGGCGCGCTTCACCGGGAGCTTCGATTTCGTGAGCTGATATATATAGGCGAAGATGAGCTCGCCCTCACGCCCGGCGTCGCAGGCGTTGATGACTTGATCAATGTCCTTGCGGGCTAAAAGTTTTTTGAGATGCGCGAAGCGGTCCTTTGACTGCTCGATGGGCTTGAGCTCGAATTTTTCCGGGATGATCGGCAATGTCTCCAAGCGCCAAAAACCGTATTTCTTCTTGTCGATGTCCTCGGGCATGAGGAGTTCTACGAGATGGCCCACGGCTGAGGAGATGACGAACTCGTCATTTTCAAAGTGATCGCCGGCCTTGGGGATTTTGCCCAGAGCGCGGGCTAGATCGGCCGCAACGGAGGGTTTCTCGGCGATGACAAGAGACTTCATGAGGACGCGAGCGGTTAGGGGGCCGCGCGGAGAATTTCAAGCACGAGTTTTTTGGGGGGCTGAAATATCAGCCGAGAAAACAAGTGTTTCTCAGAGGAGTTCTGCTCGCAAAACGATATCGCTAAAAAGGCAAGAAGCGGATCAGGCCATGCACCGCAAAGAAGTTGCCCGTAGCAAAGCTTAGCGCGAAGCGAGGCTCTTTCAACAGGCGGAGGTTAAACGCAAAGGTCATGGGCAGGCAGGCGCGCGCGGCCGCCCAATAACCGTGCCAGACAAAATCGCCGAGGAACCAGAACAAACAGGCGAACGCCAGGCCGATCCGCATCCAGGGATCATTTTCGCGCCAGCGGCAAATCAGAAAGACCGACTGGAAGGCCAGGCCGAGGGCGCCAACCAATCCAAAGGTATAACGCGATTCAAAGTCACCCGACCAAAGGGCTTGCAGACAGGTCGCGAGATGCCGGCCAAGGCCGAGTCCGGGCCAGCCGAGATTGCCTTCCACACCGTGGCTGGTGCCCGGCAGACGATAGGCCAGCCAACCGCACCAGAGCGCAACCGGAAAAATGCACGCGGCCGCCCTGAACCAGGCTTGTCGGCGTTGCGGCAAATTATCGACGGCGCCGAGTGGCTGCACGGCGAGTACCGCGGTTTCACGAACAAAGCCTGCGGCGATGAATCCGAGCGCGGCCAGACCATACCGGCGTCGTTGGAGTGCGGATACAGCGAGGGTCAGGGCAAGGACCATCGGCAAATCGGTGAGCGCCAGCCGGACGCTGTCGAGCGCACCCAAGCTCAGCAGGCAGGCGAGCCAGGCCCCCATTCCGCGTACGGAATCGATACCGAGCTGCCGCCACCAAAGCCAGACTAGCGCGAGCCACGCGACTGGGTTAAGCAGTGCATAGGCCTGCAAGATCCACCACGGCCGACCGGATCCGAGAAGATGCGCGGCGAGCGGCAGCAGGATGCGCCGCGCGCGATAGGATGGCTGGTCCAGCGCGGTTTTCAGGGCGGGCGAAGTGACGTCGGGTGCAACTGCGATTTGAGCGTAAAACTGTCCGTCGTAGCCAGAACCTGGAACAACCGCCAACGGCAGCGCCTTTATCTCGGGCAGACGGGTTGCTTCAAAGTCACTGCCAAAACGAATGAGCGAGGTAAAGCCAGTGGTGCTGTTCCACCGCGCCGCGACCCCGGCGAGCACCAGCAGTACAACGGCAGCGCGCAGCCAGAACCATGGCCGCGATTTTGCCGCGCGATGCGCCGGAACGGAGGAGGGCAGGGGATCCGTGTCGTTTGGGCTGCTCAAGCGAGCGAAGGGCTGGGGCTGAGTTTCGGCGCGAGGGCAAGGGCGGCATCGAGCGCGGCGAATAATTCCGCAATCGTGCCGTCGGTTTCATCGCCCATGTTTGAGATACGGAAGGTTCGGCCTTTGAGTTTGCCGTAGCCACCATCAATCACGAGATGGAATTGGCTTTTTAGAATCTCGTTGAGTGCAACGAGGTCAATGCCGTGAGTGTTTCGAAAACAGTTGAGTGTCACCGCGCCGAAGCGGTCTTCGGGGAGTAGCTCGAAGCCCTTGGCCGTGCCCCAGGACCTCACCTTTTGGTTGAGTTGCGAATGGCGCGCGTAGCGGGCGTGCAGTCCCTCCGTGCGAATATCATCGAGTTTCGATTGCAGCGCGTAGATGTGAGCGATGGTTGGGGTGGTGGGCGTCATGCCCAGTTCGTGATTCCGCTGGAATTCTTGGAAATCAAAATAATAGCCGCGGTTTTCCACCGTCGCGGCGCGGGCCAGCGCGCGTTTTGAAACGGAAAAAAGTGAGAGTCCGGGTGGCAGTGCGAGCGCTTTCTGCGAACCGGTAATGAGAACGTCGATACCAAGCCGGTCTTTTTCAATGGGCAGCGCGCCCAAGGAACTCACGGCATCGACGATCGAGATCACCTCGGGGAAAGCGCGCAACACGGCAGAAAGTGCGGCGATGTCGCTCATCGTGCCGGTGGAGGTTTCGCAGTGGATGAGCGTGACCGCATCGTACTGGCCGGTTGCCAACTCACGCCGGAGCGCGTCGGGATCGATGGGCTGGCCCCACTCGAAACGGAGTGCGCCGGCCTGCTTTCCATTGCGCAGGGCGACGTCGTACCACTTGTCGGAGAAGGCGCCGTTCATGCACGTGAGCACTTTTTTGTTCACGACGTTGCGCAACGAACCTTCCATCACGCCCCAAGAACTGCTTGTGCTGAGAAAAACGGGATCGGTGGTGCCGAACAACGTCTGAAGCTCGGGCTGGATCGAGCGGTAAAGAGCGACGAACTCCGGGCTGCGGTGCGGAATCATCGGCCGCGCCATCGCCCGGTAGGTCTTTTCGGATACGGCAACCGGACCCGGTATGAAGAGCTTGTAGCTCACAGGCGAACGAAGGGATTTCTAATCTGGAACTCAGGAACTCTGGAACGGAAGTTCATCGAATACTTTTTTAGACAGAATGAACAAAATTGTCCGAATGGGAGCCGCTTTTTCGTCCTGGAAGCGTGGTGTGCGACTTTGGGGCGGAAAGAGATAATGACCGATACATGCGGTCCATTTTGTGAATTCTGTCCAAATCGGCTTTGGTTTTTTCCAGAGTTCCCGCTTTCCAGATTAACAAAGCTTTCGGCTTACTTACTTCTGCGAGACCTTGATTACTTTCCGGTTCGCTTCGCCGAGCACGAGTACGCGCGGATGCCAGTCGACGGCTTCCTTTTCGTCGACCACCGCGAAATTCATGATCGTGAGTAGATCTCCGCGCTTGCCGAGCAGAGCTGTAGCGCCATTGAGGCTGATTGTTTTTGAACCGGCCGGGGCGGGGATAGCGTAGGTTTCGAAGCGTTCACCATTGGCCATGTTGCCGATAAGAATGCGTTCGTAGGGGCGCAGACCGACGAGGTCCATGAATTCGTGATCGATGGCGAGGCTGCCTTCATAGTTGAGGCTTAAATCGGTTACCTCAGCGCGATGGATCTTCGACTTGAGTAGATTGAGTTGCATGGAGTGGCAATCGGCGTGATAGAACCTGCTAGAAGACATCACTCAAAAGTCATCGTCAATCTTCAACCCCTGCGCATGTCGTCCTGGCTTCAGAAAAAATTTAACTCACTCGTTGAGTTCACCATCGATATTCATCACGGGCGGGCAGAAGGCTTCTGGGCGATGCTGTTCGCCGGATTTTTGCAGGCCATTTCCCATCTCTGGAGTTTTGCCGCGCAGCTGAAGCTCTGGCTTTATCGTCAACGTATAATTTTGCACGACCAGCCACTCGGCTGTCTTGTCGTGGTGGTGGGAAATATTACAGCGGGCGGCACCGGCAAAACTCCCGTCGTGGAAAAATTCGCGCGCGCGCTCCGTGACCGCGGACGCAAGGTCGCCATCCTCAGCCGTGGTTATAAAAGCAAGTCGGCCCCGCTCTGGTCGAAATGGCTCAACTGGCTCACGCATGCGAGCGAGCCGCCGCCCCGCGTCGTAAGCGATGGCGAAAAGGTTTTGCTCAACTCCGAGCTGGCGGGCGACGAGCCTTACATGCTCGCGCGTAACCTCCCCGGGGTGATCGTGCTCGTTGACAAGAACCGCGTGAAGTCCGGTGCGTATGCCATCAAGAAATTCGGCTGCGATACACTCGTGCTCGACGATGGTTTTCAATATCTGCCGCTCAAGGGCCGCCTTAACCTGTTGCTCATCGACAAAACAAATCCGTTTGGAAACGGCTTCCTCCTGCCGCGCGGTGTGCTGCGTGAGCCCATCAAACACCTGCAGCGCGCAAGCTACGTTTTCCTGACCAAGTCTGATGGCAAACGCGACACCGAGCTCGAAGACCTCATCAATAAACATAACCCGGGTGTCGACATCATCGAGTGCGCGCACCGGCCGCAGTATTTGCAGCGTTTTGACAGTGACGAGCGCCTGACGCTTGCGCACTTGCAGGGCAAACGCGTCGGCGCCTTCAGCGGCATCGCCACGCCGGAGAGCTTCGAGAAATTCCTCAAAGATCTTGGCGCCACGCTCGACTACACCCGGCGCTTTCTCGATCACTATCGATTCAGCTACGAGGATCTCGTTTCCATTTTCAGCGAGGCGATGGAGAAGCGCGTCGATTTTATTGTGACGACGGAAAAAGATGCCGTGCGCCTGCCCGAGCACCTGCCATGTCCGGTACCGCTCTATTATCTGCGGCTGGAAATCGATATCATCCGGGGCGCGGCGGATTTTGACGAAGCGGTTGGCCGGATCTGTTTTCCAGAGTCGACCACCCCTTGGTAAACGTGCCGGCTCGTTTTCCCTCTTGCCCGTTCTGCCCGTTCGGCCGTTAGTCTCGGCGACAATATGATCATCGACCCACGTTTCAATGAGTTGGCGGAAGGGCTCACGGGCTATTCGACTTCGCTCAAGAAAGGCGAGCGCGTCCTGATCGACGCATTCGATGTGCCCGACGCGATGATCATCGCGCTGGTCCGCGCAGCCCGGGCGCTCGGCGCTCACCCGAGCGTGGCCATCCATCGCGCCCGGGTTACCCGCGAGCTCACCCTCGGCGCGACCGAGGAGCAATATGGCCCGCACGCCGAGGTCGAATTGCAGCGTATGCAAAAAATGGATGCCTACATCGCTCTGCGCGGGTCGGACAACATTTTCGAAGCCTCCGACGTGCCGCCGGAACGCGTCCAACTGGTCAGCCGCCTGATGAAGCCGGTGCTCGACCATCGCGTTGGGCGGACCAAGTGGGTCGTGTTGCGCTGGCCGACATCGTCCATGGCACAGCAGGCCGGCCTGAGCACGGAAAAATTCGAGGATTTCTATTTCAAGGTCTGCACGCTCGATTACAGCCGGATGGTTCCCGGAATGAAAGTGCTGGCTGATCTGCTCCGGGCCACCGACCGTGTTCAGATCAAAGGCCCGGGCACCGATCTACGTTTTTCGATCAAGGATATCGGAGCCGAACCCTGCGGCGGCCTGCGCAATATTCCTGATGGCGAAGTGTTTTCATGCCCGGTGAAGGACAGTGTCGAGGGCTTCGTCCAGTTTAACGCGCCGTCGGTTTATCTCGGCCAGTCGTTCGACAACATCCGGCTTGGGTTCAAGGCCGGCCGAGTAGTTGACGCGACGTCGAACAACACGAAGCGCCTAAACGAGATTCTAGACAGTGACGCCGGAGCCCGCTACATCGGTGAGTTCGCCCTCGGTTTCAATCCGCATATCCTCGATCCAATGCGCGACATCCTCTTCGACGAAAAGATCGCCGGCTCGTTTCACTTCACGCCCGGCCAGGCTTATTCAGTCGCCGACAACGGTAACAAATCACAGGTTCACTGGGACATGGTTTGCATTCAGCGCCCCGAATACGGCGGCGGCGAAATCTATTTCGACGGCAAACTTATCCGCAAAGACGGGCTCTTCGTCCCGAAATCGCTACATAAGCTGAATCCTGAATATCTACTCGGAGGGAAGTGAGTTCACGGTTCTCCGTTCACTGTTCTCAGTTATGAACGAAAGAATCGCAGCACCTTCACGACCGTGAACCGTAAACTGAAAACGGAAAACTTGGCTGCCTTCATCCAGGCTCTGCCCAAGACCGAGACGCATCTGCATCTCGAAGGAGCATTGCCCTACGAGTTATTGCAAGCGTGGCGGCCGGACCGGTTTCCGGCTGATCCCTCGTTTCGGAACCCTGACTATCGTTACTCCAATTTCCCGGCGTTTGACGAAGTGTTGCTCGGCCATGCGCTGCCCTGGTTCACCTCGACCGAACGTTACCATGAAGCCGCGAAGGTCATCTTCGCCCGGCATGTCGCGCAAAACGTTCGCTACGTCGAAACCAGTTTCCATCTGCCAGTAACGGGTTTCATTAAGACGCCGGGTCGTGAGATTATCGCGGCAATCCGTTCAGCCGTGCCGAAAGGTCTGGAGGTCCGGATATTTGCCGGAATGTTGCGCACCGATTACGACGGGCCGTTGCGCGCGGTGATCGACGACCTCGAAAACTGGGAGGAGCTTCTCGGGGTTGATTTACATGGGTATGAACAGGTGCCAACCCAGGCATGGACGGCGAAAATTTGGGCGCGGCTGCGCAGTGCGGGCAAGGTGACGAAGGTTCACGCGGGCGAATTCGACGGGCCGGCCCGCGTGCGCGAAGCGATCGAAGAACTTGGTTCGAATCGGATTCAGCACGGTGTGCGCGCGATCGAAGATCCTGCCGTGGTCGCGTTAGCGGCGGCGCGTGGAGTGACTTTTGACGTTTGCCCGATCAGCAATGTGAAGCTCGGCGTCGTTTCTTCTCTGCGCGAGCATCCGCTCGGGCGCCTCATGCGGGCCGGTGTGCGTTGCACGGTCAGCACGGACGATCCACTTGCCTTCGCCAATTCGTTGACGAGCGAATATGTTGCGCTGGCGGAAGAACTGGATTTCGGCCGTGAGGAACTGGGGATGGTTTGCCGGAACGGGTGGGAGGTGGCCAGCGTCGCGCCGGAGGTTAGGCGCCGGGCATTGGCCGAGATCTCCCATTTACTCGCCGAGAGTCCGCTTCCTACCGATTGAACAGACAGCGTTTGTCGCGGCAGGAAAGTCCGGGCGATTTCGCTTCAGGTTGCGTGTTTAGGCCCGATTAAATTGAGAGGCGATCCTCGCCTACCCGTATGACGTCGTACCCGATGGAAAGTGCTCTGAACTTAATCAATGACATGACCGTCATCGGTTCGAAGAATGCTGGAGAGATTTTCCTGGGTTCCCTCATGGATGATCCCCACGGCTTGGATTACCGCCGCGTTGTCGTCGATGTCACCCGGCAGCATTGGCACCAAATGCGCGGACAAATGGTTTCAATGGGCTGGCACACTTTTGGCGAAGACGGTATGATTCATGAGCTGCCCGGCGGGAACTTCTTGCTGGCCGAACCGAGTTTCTAGCCCGGCTGACTCTGACTTTTTGTCGCCTGCCGACACACGGCCAAGGGCGGACTTGCGGTGTTCACAAAAATTGGTCCATGCTTCCGGAAAGTTGCTTCATTCACCGAGCGACCATAAAAGATGGCCCAGCCCACCACTCCATTCATGTTACGGACAACACTTCTTTTGCTCATCGTATTTGCAGGCTTAACGGGTTGTGTCAGCGAAGGACCGTTGGTGAAAATTCCAGTTTCAGGTG
>Ga0302323_100005738_pt1 | contig 10184 bp, 8 predicted proteins | sample Fen_T0_3_FD_201950 | JGI IMG/M metagenome (GOLD analysis project Ga0302323, IMG submission 201950) | Peat permafrost microbial communities from Stordalen Mire near Abisko, Sweden - Fen_T0_3 | ecosystem: Environmental > Terrestrial > Soil > Wetlands > Permafrost | place: Sweden: Abisko... | reverse complement strand
AGGTTTTAAAGGTGAGAATGCCTGTGCGGATATTCATCTTGGAAAAAACGGCCAATATCTTTATGGTTCAAACAGGGGTGAGAATACAATTGTTGTATTCAAAACGGGAACAGAGGGGAAACTGACTCTGGCAGGACGAACATCATGCGGAGGCAACTGGCCAAGGAATTTTGTTATCGATCCTTCAGGGAAATATATTCTTGTCGGAAATCAAAAATCAGGTGATATTTCACTTTTTAAAATCGACGAAAAAACAGGTATTCCTGTAACTACTTCAAAGAGTTTTAAAATTACGACACCATCTTGTTTGAAATTCTAAAGTAAGAAATTAACTAGCTTTGGCCTAATAGTCTGTTAAAAAGCACTTTGTGTACCTTTGTGCAAGCCTTTGTGTTCCTTAGTGGTAAACATCACTTTAACCACAAAGGATCACTAAGTAAAACACAAAGGAGCTCGAAGGAAGAAAGTATTCCCCATTTTTTAAAATCTCAAATGTGTAGTTATCTGGACTTAAGGAATTCATTTGTACTTATAACCGCAGCATAATTCTTTAGTGTACTCAGAGTTGAATAATGCACGTCTTCGGCTTTAATGATCCTGTCTCCAAACTTAAGATCTTTTGTTGCGCAGGCATCATGAATTAGAATGCACTTAAATCCATAATCACTTCCTGCCCTGGTTGCTGCTTCCACACACATATGAGTCTGCATGCCACATATAACAAGCGTGTCAATAGATTTTGTTTTAAGAAAGGCAAGAAGGTCAGTTCCCAGAAAACAATTGACTTCATCTTTGGAAACGATTTTTTCTGTCGGCAAAGGTTTAACAATATCATTTATTTTTCCTCCCGGTTCTGAATTATGCCTCACATGTACCACCAGCAGATTTCTTTTCCTGAAATCAGCAAGAAGTAATGCTGCATTTGCCGCAGCTTTTTCAGGTTCTACAAGTGCTGACTTGCCTCCCGGGAAATAAAAATCCTGAATATCGATGATTAGCAATGCCTTATGAGAGGATTGAGCTGAAACTGTTATAATAGTCAGAATCAGAACTGAGAGAGATAAAATAAGTTTTTTCATAAGATTGATGATTATATTATTAATCGCAATTTACACCTGTTTAAGATTAAAAAGATCATACAAAAGTAATAATTCCAGTTCTTAACCCTGATTTTTTTCTCTCTTTGTAACTCTGTGGTAATCCGTGTCACTCTCCCGCTGAAACGGGACAAGTTGTGCAAGTTTTTTTTTTTGTTACACAGAGTCCCGATAGCTATCGGGACACAGAGTGACACAGAGAACAGGTCAATTTACAGGGAAGAGTTAAGAAAAGTTAAAGTATTCAATATCATCTCTTCCCTAAAAGTTTCAGATTTTTTTTATTGTATATTTGGCCCTCTCGTAACTGACAGATTAAATGAATCAGAAATATTCAAATCATCACGGAATTTTATTAAGAAGAACATTGAATTTGATAGTAGTGGCTCTCGCTGCCATACTAATCATATTACCCGGTTTCAGAACGGATAGGAGAAAGCAATTTAAGAACTACGTTCTTCTGGTTTCTCTCGATGCCTTCAGATGGGATTACAGTAAAATCTATCATACTCCTAATCTGGATAAACTTGCACATGACGGCGTTAAGGCAGACAGAATGTTCTCATCATTTCCAACAGTCACTTTCCCGAATCATTATTCAATAGCTACTGGACTATATCCTGATCATCATGGTGTGATAGATAATAATTTTTCCGCACCTGATCTTGGACTTTATTATAGGAAAAGTGACAGAACTGCGGTTACGAATCCTGCATTTTACGGAGGTGAACCTATGTGGGTAACAGCAGAGAAACAAGGTGTCAGATCAGCTTCATTCTTTTGGGTGGGATCTGAGGCAGCAGTAGGGGGAAAACAACCTACATACTGGAAAAAGTATGATGAGTCTGTAAATTTTGAAGCCAGGATAGATACAGTTATTAAGTGGCTTGGCTATCCTCCCGAAAAACGGCCTGAACTTGTAAATCTCTATTTTGATGAGCCAGATGCGACGAGTCATTCTTTTGGACCGGTCTCACCACAGACAGGCAAAATTGTTGAACGTCTGGATAGCCTTATGGGAGTATTAAGGACAAAACTAGCCGCATTACCCGAAGCTAAAAAGATTAACCTGATTATTTTATCAGACCATGGAATGGAAGCTATTTCCGCTGAAAGGTATATCAATCTTAAATCATTGGTACCTAACAGGATGATAGCTTCGATATCCGGTGGTAATCCGGTCTATATGATAAATCCATCTCAAGGTAAAAAAGACAGTGTTCTGCTTCTTCTCAATAAATCAAAGGGTTTAAGGGCATGGGGCAAATCTCAGCTTCCTGCAAAATGGCACTTTGGCACGAACCCGAGAATTCCCGATATTGTTGTTGTTGCTGATAGTTCATGGAGTATAGGTACCAGACCTGAAGGTTCTTCTGTCAGGGGCGGGGCACATGGCTATGATAATTCAAACTCTGATATGTTTTCAATATTCTATGCAGCAGGTCCTTCCTTCAAAAAAAATTATACATTCAAAGAGCTGAATAACATCGATGTTTATAATCTCGTTTGCAAAATTTTGAATATCGTTCCTGCAAAAAATGATGGTGATACCAATCATATTAAAAATATGTTGAGATAATCATTTTTCTCATTTTTGTTCTTCTCTGTGGCCCTCTGTGGATGCTCCGTGTCTCTCTGTGTAACAAAATATTAAGAACTGACACAGAGTTCCACTGAGGAACACTGAGATACACAGAGTGACACCAATAGGTTTGATTTTGTTATTTCGGAAATTTCTCCGTAATATTATTATCAAAATCGGAACCGTATGAACCGCCAGAAATTTGTCGAAGAATTAAAGAAACAAACAGATTCAGTATGGGATATCATTGTCATAGGCGGTGGTGCCACAGGGCTGGGTGTTGCTCAGGATGGTGCTTCCAGGGGATTTAAAACACTTTTGCTTGAACAATCTGATTTTGCTAAATCTACCTCATCGCGCAGCACCAAGCTCGTTCACGGAGGTGTAAGATATATGGCGCAGGGTGATCTGCTTCTTGTGATGGAGGCATTGCATGAGCGGGGATTAATGCTTAAGAATGCACCACATCTGACTTTTAATCAGGAATTTGTTATTCCCGTTTATACAATATGGGACGCATTTATGTATACAGTTGGTCTGAAATTCTATGACCTTCTGGCAGGCCGTTTAAGCATGGGGAAATCATACTTCATAAATAGCAAAAAGACATTATCACGTTTGCCACTGCTAAAACCAAAAGGGCTGAAGGGCGGGATAGTTTATCACGACGGTCAATTTGATGACTCGCGAATGGCATTTGCTTTGGCTCAGTCATGTGCTGAAAAAGGGGGTGTCGTACTCAATTATTTCAAAGTAACCGACCTGCTGAAGGACCCAAATGGGAAAATTAATGGTGTTAAAGCTGTTAATATTCCTACCGGTGAGGAATTCATGCTGAAAGCAAAACTGGTTATAAATGCAACAGGAGTTTTTGCAGATGAGATTGCCAGGATGGACAAAAAAGAATCAAAACCCACTATCAGACCAAGCCAGGGTGTACACATAGTCCTCGATAAATCTTTCCTTGGAAGCGATTCAGCAATAATGATCCCTAAAACCACCGATGGAAGAGTTCTTTTCGCTATTCCGTGGTATAATGAGGTTGTAATCGGGACAACCGATACTCCACTTGATGAAATCAACCTTGAACCGGTTGCACTCGAAAAAGAAATTAATTTTATTTTACAGACCGCTGAAGGATATCTGGTTAAACCTCCCCGTAGAGAGGATATTCTCTGCGTATTTGCAGGTCTGCGCCCACTGGCAGCTAATCCCGATAATCCTGCTTCAACGAAAGAGGTTTCCAGGAGACACAAAATAACACTTTCTGCTTCCGGACTTCTTACTATTATTGGTGGAAAATGGACTACCTACAGGCGTATGGCGGAAGAGACTATTGACAGAGCAATAAAAGAAGGATTTCTGAAAAAAACCAAATGTGTAACTTCTGATCTGAAATTTACAGTTTTAACAGGTGATAATATTTCTGAACGGCTTCATATTTATGGTGATCAATCGGTTAATATAAAAAAGATGATATCTGAAGATGCTGGATTGGGGATACCTGTTGATTCAAGATTGCCATATACAAAAGCTGAGATACTTTGGATCTGCAGGAATGAAATGCCGTTAAATGTAGAGGATATCCTTGCCAGAAGAACACGTTCCTTATTTCTTAATGCACGCGCCAGTGCTGAGATGGCATCTGAAATAGCAGATATGATGGCGGTTGAATTCGGGTATGACCAGAAATGGAAATCCGATCAGGTGGATTCGTATAACCGGTTAGTAAAAAACTATTTATAGTATTAAAGAATACATCTAATAATACGTAATATGAAAGAATTCATTTTAGCCCTCGACCAGGGAACTACAAGTTCACGTGCTATAGTTTTTGACAGGAATGGACTTCCGGTGGCAACTGCCCAGAAAGAATTTACGCAATTCTATCCCAAACCCGGATGGGTTGAGCATGATCCCGACGAAATCTGGTCAACACAGGCAGGCGTTGCCCTTGAGGCAATAACCAAAGCCGGACTGGAAAGTGAGAATATTGCCGCTATAGGTATTACAAACCAGCGTGAGACAACTGTGGTCTGGAACAGAAAAACTGGCAAGCCGGTATACAATGCGATAGTATGGCAGGACAGACGTACTTCTGATTTTTGTGACAAGTTGAAAAGCGAAGGGCAGAGTACCACAATTCTGCAAAAAACAGGGTTGATTATAGATGCCTATTTTTCCGCAACAAAAGTCAGGTGGATTCTGGATAATGTTAAAGATGCAAGGAAACTTGCAGAGGAAGGAGAACTGGCTTTTGGAACCATCGACTCATGGCTCGTCTGGAACCTGACAAAGGGACATTTGCATATAACCGATGTATCAAATGCTTCAAGAACAATGCTCTTTAATATTCACACTTTAAAGTGGGATGAAGAGTTACTCAGAATATTCAATATACCGTCATCTATGCTTCCTGAAGTCAGGTCTTGCAGCGAAGTTTATGGAAAAACTGCAGGCCTTTTTGCTGCTTCAGTACCTATAGCTGGTATTGCAGGTGATCAGCAATCAGCTCTTTTTGGTCAGATGTGTATAGAACCAGGTATGGTCAAAAATACGTATGGAACTGGCTGTTTTATGATGATGAACATAGGTAATAAGCCCATTGAGTCAAAAAGCAGGCTTCTTACTACTATCGCCTGGAAAATCGGAAATGAAACAGAATATGCACTTGAGGGGAGCATATTCATCGCCGGAGCAGTTGTTCAATGGCTTCGCGATGGTTTGGGAATTATTAAAAAATCGGCTGATATTGAGAAACTTGCAGCTAAAGTAGGTGACAGTGAAGGGGTATATTTTGTACCTGCATTTGCCGGTCTGGGAGCTCCGCACTGGAACCAGCATGCACGGGGTACAATAGTCGGCATTACCAGAGGTTCAACTTCAGCACATATTGCACGTGCCGCACTTGACAGTATCGCTTATCAGACTCTGGAAGTACTTCTTGCCATGCAGAAAGATTCGGGTATTGATATCCGCGAATTGCGAGTTGATGGCGGAGCAACCGTAAATAATCAGCTTATGCAGTTTCAGGCGGATTTATTGCAGGCGAAAGTAGTTCGTCCAAAGATCACTGAAACAACAGCTCTCGGTGCGGCTTACCTGGCCGGACTTGCTGTCGGATACTGGAGCAACATTAATGAGATCAGGCAGCAATGGCAGATAGATCGGACTTTTTCACCACAAATTGAAGAAGGTGAAACGCTGTCTCTTATTAAAGGCTGGCATCGTGCTGTGAAGGCTGCCAAGGTATGGGCAGATGATTCGGTATAGACTATATATTGGTAGAGACAGGTCGGTAGAGACAGGTCTCAGACCTGTCTCTACAATAACCATTAATAACCATTATAACATACATTAATTTAATAACCAACCTATATGAACGCATTTTTTGCTGAATTTTTCGGAACTGCAATAATTCTTGTTTTTGGAGGAGGCGTAGTGGCAAACGTTGTTCTTGATAAAACAAAAGGAAACAATAGCGGCTGGATAGTAATAACTTTCGGATGGGCAGTAGGTGTATTTACAGGGGTATTAATAGCAGCTCCATTCAGTGGTGCCCATTTGAATCCTGCTGTCACACTTGCCCTGGTACTTGCTCATAAATTTTCAATTAATCTTCTGCCGATGTATATGTGTGCCCAGTTGCTTGGAGCTATGTTCGGTGCATTCCTGGTATGGCTGGCTTATAAAAAGCATTTTGATGCAACAGCGGACGCAGATTCTAAACTTGCTGTTTTTGTTACAGAGCCTAATATCAGAAGTTACTGGTATAATATACTGACAGAGGCTATTGGCACCTATGTACTGGCGCTAGCGGTCCTTTATATGGCTCAGCCTGAAGTGGGATTAGGTGCCCTGAATGCTTTGCCAGTAGCTATTGTTGTATTGGGACTTGGTCTTTCTATCGGAGGCCCTACAGGATATGCTATAAATCCTGCCCGTGATCTTGGTCCGAGAATTGTTCATTTCTTTCTTCCTATTCCCGGCAAACGTGATAGTGACTGGAAATACGCCTGGGTACCGATTTTAGGGCCTTTTATCGGGGCATCACTTGCAGCTTTAATGTTTCTTATTTTTAAAGGTGCCTGATCGTAAATAATACGCCGGTCCCTTGTGTATCTATTTTCGTCGTTTCTTTTACAGAATTAGTCAAATTATTTGAAAAAAAAAGCTGAGCATACTTCTTTACTTAAATTACAAATTGTAAATTAGCTTTTACTTTCACTTATATTTAAGTAAAAGTAGTGAGGAGAGAGAAGCTATTTTATAAGTTAATTAGTTAGTAATGTAAAAAATTATTTTTTAACTGGGTTAAGATAGAGCAGATTACCAAACGAGTGCAGATATTTTAAACTTGGATAAACAAAAATCAATAACTAATGTTAATGATGTAAATACTAATTAATGATTAAAAACTTTAAGACTATGAAGAAACTTTTGCTCGTATTATTAGTTGCTGTATTCTCCTTATCACAACTACTAGCTCAGGAATCTACCTTTAAACAGGGTGACAAAGTTGTTAACCTTGGTATCGGCTTTGGATCCACATTGTATACTGGATCAAATTATACAAACTCAGTTCCTCCTCTCTCAGTTTCTCTTGAGGTTGGAGTCAAGGATGGAGTTCTCGATAAAGGATCAATCGGAATAGGTGGAATGTTGGCTTACTCCTCAAGTAAATGGGAATATTCCGGCTGGGGATGGAAATATTCAAATTTTATCATCGGGGCAAGAGGCGCTTTCCATTATCCTTTATTAAATAAACTAGACACATATACTGGTATTGTGCTTGGTTATAATATTGCGACATCAAAAGAATTTGGAAACGCTGTTGTAGGTTATAACTATAGTGCATCATCAGGTGGTATTGTAGCTTCCTGGTTTGTAGGTGGAAGATATTATTTCAGTAATAGTTTTGCTGCAATGGCAGAATTAGGATATGGTATAACTTATCTCAAAATTGGTATAGCTCTAAAGTTTTAAATTAAAATCGATCTTAAAGGCTGATTGGAGTTATCTGAATTTTATAAAAGCAGTCCCATATTTAATGGGCTGCTTTTTTTTTGATTTTTCTTCATCTTTTAAATATCTGTCATTCCTCTCAAAATCCAAAAACAGAATTATCTTTATCAGAAAAATTGATCATGAAGACAAAGCATAAACTGTTTTTTCTTAAGATTAAAGACCTGGTCGGTCAGTCTGCCTGGAATAAAATTGTGTTCATTATATTAGGAATCTCTTCTACAGTCTGGTTCCTGATCAGAGTTATTCCAAAACCTCAAAGGGCTACATATCCTTGTATGAGGGCTGCGGCACCAATAATGTCAACGTTTGTTATTTATCTGCTTACATTATCAGGCTCAGTTTTTGCCTTTAAGAGAGCACAAAATCATTTCAGGAAGGCCAGATACCTCTATGCTGTCTCTTTATTTTTAATCGCTGTTGTTAGTTCAGCGTTATTTTTTGCCAATAAAACTGAAGTTGCAAACGCGAGTACCACTGATATTAACAGTCTGCTTCCAAATTCGCCAATTGGGGTTGGGCATGGCATTTTTCCGGGCCGTGTTACATGGGTCTTTGATCCGAAAGTTGCAACATGGGACGGTACGAACAAATATTGGTGGGATGAAAAATCAACTTCCCAGGTTGAGGCTGACAAGATGTTTGAGAATGTATTGAAATCTCTGTCGGGTAAGGATACCGAAGCTAAAGCATGGGATGCGCTTTTCAGAAATTTCAATTCAGAGAAGAAAAAAGTCACTGTCGGCTATACACTAAATCAGAAAATAGCAGTTAAAATTAACCAGAATAATACAAAGAGTCATGCCGATACGACAGGACTTGACGGGACTCCTCAACTGGTGTATACCTTAATTACCAGTCTGACAAAGAATGCAGGCGTACCACAGAAAAATATTACAATTTTTGATGCAAGTCGTTTCATTACCGACAATATTTTTAATAAATGCCATAAAGATTTCCCCGAGGTTTTATTTGTTGATAACGAAGGTGGTAACGGCCGTATAAAATCTACTTATGCAGATAAAGCTATTCCTTATTCTGTTGATAATGGTAAGCTGGCAACTGGTCTGGCTTCCTGTGCTGTTGAAGCTGACTATATTATTAATATAGCTTTACTTAAGGGACATATCGGACAGGGTGTTACACTCTGTGGAAAAAACTTTTATGGTGCAACAAGCATAGACAGGAGCTGGAGAAAAAATGCTCATGATAATTTCAATCAGGATCCTCAGGGCAAAGATAAATATATGACTTTTACAGATTTCCTCGGCCATAAGGACCTGGGAGGAAAAACGTTGTTGTTTATGATTGATGGCTTTTATGGCGCTCGTTCGCAGGATGGACCTCCTCTTCTGAAAGACAAATGGCAAATGGCTCCCTTTAACAACAGGTGGTGCTCAAGTATCTTTGCCTCACAGGATGGTGTAGCAGTCGACGCTGTGGGTATCGACTTTTTACGTGCGGAGTGGCCCGATCTTTCAGATATTGCCTATACTGAAAAATATCTGGTCGAAGCGGCACTCGCCGACAATCCTCCTTCCAAAACTCTCTATGATCCGGAACGCGATGGTACACGGTTGAAAAGCCTGGGGATTTTAGAACATTGGAATAATGCTGCAGATAAAAAATATAGCCGGAATCTGGGTAAAAATTATGGTATTGAGCTGGTTTACATACCGTTGAATGACAAATAGATTTACAGACTCAGCCAAAATTGTTGGTAATGCTAAATTCAATTTTTCCCGCTGATATCGCAGATTTACGCAGATAGCCGATCTGTATATCTGCGTAGATCAGCGAAATCTGCGGGAAATCAATAGATATTTAATTACAATTCTGTTCAACCCTGATAATTGACTTTATATCATAGCCATTCTCAACAGCCTTCTGAAGAAGCATATTGTAAGTCACTTCATCCATTTTCTTTTCCCTGGATAATATCCAAAGATATTTATGTGCCGGATCGCCCACGAGAACAAATCTGTACTCTTTATCAAGCTCCATAATCCAGTAATCTCCTGAAAAAGGCCAGAAAAATTGCACCTTGAGTTTTGCAGGGCTGTTTTTATCAGGTATCCAGGCGACTCCCTGTGAAGAAGTCGATTTTTCAGGTTCAGTGAGATAATTGCCTTTATTCAGAACTGTAATTCTCCCGTCATCACGAAGGGTATAGGTTGCTGATGTACACTTAAGTTTTCTTTCGAAAAAATTGGGAAGACGTGCAATCTCATACCATAAGCCTTTGTACCTGTTCAGGTCTACAGAAGATACAACTGAAGGTACTTTTTGGGGTATAGCCGAATTAAAAATGAATGCAGTAAAAAAGATAAGTATGGTTTTTTTCATGGTCCAAATTTATATATAAACGCTGACAATTTCCGTTAGTTCAAAAGACTTATATTATTTTCTGAAAGCGTAATGGTATCAGATCCATATCTGTTATATTTGGTTTCGCCAGCAGGTTTCATTTAAGAGCTATT
>Ga0302323_100005735_pt1 | contig 10185 bp, 10 predicted proteins | sample Fen_T0_3_FD_201950 | JGI IMG/M metagenome (GOLD analysis project Ga0302323, IMG submission 201950) | Peat permafrost microbial communities from Stordalen Mire near Abisko, Sweden - Fen_T0_3 | ecosystem: Environmental > Terrestrial > Soil > Wetlands > Permafrost | place: Sweden: Abisko... | reverse complement strand
TGGCCACTGCATGCGCAAGGCGCTCAGCATCGTCTGGGGCGTCTGGCGCAACGGGACCGACTTCGACCCCAACTGGGGAGTCGGGACTTGACAAGACCCTATGGGATCTAGACTGCGGACGGGTGGTCCACGGGGACCGCGGAGCGACCAGGAGGCCAGGGTGCCCGAGGACCATGTCATCACGGTCAGCGGCCCGCGCCCCGCGGCGGATCTCGGCGTGATCGATGCCCACGACCACCTGTTCCTGGACTCGCCGGCGCTCCAGGGCCAGGCATTCTCGGACGTCGAACGTGCGATCGAGGAGGTCCGCGACGGCCTCGCGAGCGGGATCAGCACGATCGTCGAGATGACCCCGATCGGGCTCGGGCGTCGACCGGACGGGATGCGCGCCGTCGCCGACGCCACCGGCGCGAACGTGATCGCCGCCACCGGCTACCACCGCGACGCTCACTACCCGGAGGGCCACTGGGTGTACCGGGCGAGCGTGGAGATGCTGGCGGCCCGGATCTGCGCGGACATCACCGAGGGCATGCACCCGGCGGACTGGCTCGATCCGTCCCTGCCCCCCGACCCGGCGCGCGCAGGGGCGATCAAGGGTGGCGCCTCCTACCACCACATCTCGCGCGGCGAGCGGCGCCGCCTCGAGGCCGTCGCCGGGGCCTCCGCAGCGACCGGTGCCGCCGTCCTGGTCCACAGCGAGGTCGGGACCGCGGCCCACGAGATCGTCGACCTGCTCGAGGCCGGCGGGGCCCGTCCCGACCGCATCGCGCTCGCCCACCTCGACCGCAACCCGGATGCCGAGCTCCACGCGGAGATCGCGGCGCGGGGCGTGACGCTCGAGTACGACACGATCGGCCGGACGAAGTACCACCCCGACAGCACCGTCCTGGACCTCATCGAGGCGGTTGTGGCGGCCGGGCACCTGGACCGGATCATCCTGGGCCTCGACCTCGGCATGCGCGACTACCTCCGGGCGTACGACGGCGGACCCGGGCTGCGGTACCTGATGACGACGTTCGCGCCCCGGCTGCGGCGGCGCCTGGGCGAGCACGCGACGCGGCGGATCCTGGAGGCAAACCCGGCCCGCCTGTTCACGGTCCGGGAGGGGCCCGCACGGTGAGTGATCCGTTCGATGTCGTGGTGGTCGGGGCCGGGGCCGCGGGTGCCAGCGCGGCGATCTCGGCCGCGCGAGATGGCGCCCGAACGCTCCTCGTGGACCGGCTGGCGTTCATGGGCGGGACATCGACGGCCGTCCTTGACACGTTCTACGCGTTCTACACACCGGGCGCGAACCGGCGGCGTGTGGTCGGCGGGCTGGCGTGGGAGATCGCGCAGCGGCTGACGGCGGACGGCGTCGCGTTCGAGCGTCCCAACACCTACGGGGCCGGCACCGGGGTCACCTACGATGCCGAGGCCCTGAAGGTCCTCTGGGAGCGCCTTGCCGAGGATGCCGGCGTGGACCTGCTGCTGCACGCGTGGGCCACGGGCGTGCGGGTGGAACGTGGACGAATGGCCGCGGTCCGGCTGTGGACGAAGGGCGGCGAGCGCTGGGTCGAGGCGGCGGTGTTCATCGATGCCTCCGGGGACGCCGACGTGGCCGCCATGGCCGGCGTTCCGCACGACGCCCCGGGAGACGGGGGCACGGTGCAGTCCCTCTCGACCCTGTTCAAGGTCGCCAACGTGGACGTGGAGCGGGCGGCCGCCGTCCCCAGGGCCGAGCTCGTGGCGCGCATGCGTGACGCTGCCGCGAACGGTGGCTACCGGCTGCCCCGGATCGAGGGCTCCTGGCACCGTACGCCGTACCCGGGCGTGGTCCTTGTCCACATGACCCGCGTCCCCAACGTGGACGCCACGGATCCGGAGCAGCTGACCCGCGCCGAGATCGAGGGTCGCCGGCAGGTGCAGGAGTACCACCGGTTCCTCCGCGACCGCGTCCCGGGCTTCGAGCGGGCCGTCATCGTGGCCACATCTCCCGCGATCGGAGTCCGCGAGAGCCGGCGCGTGCACGGTGACCACCGGCTGAGCCGCGAGGACGTGCTGGGCGGCCGCCGCTTCGAGGACGAGATCGCGCTCTGCGGCGCACCGATCGAGGACCATCACGCCGGCGGCGACACCGCGTGGAAGTACGTCGGGGACGCGGGCGTGTACGGCATCCCCTATCGGAGCCTCCTGCCCCTCGGGATCGAGGGCCTGCTTGTCGCGGGGCGCTGCTTCTCGGCGACGCACGACGCCCACGCCTCGGCGCGCTCCATGGCGACCTGTATGGCGATGGGCCAGGCCGCGGGCACCGCCGCGGCGCTGGCGGCTGAGCTGGGGATCGTGCCGCGCGCCGTCCCCGCGGCGACCGTCCGCACGCGCCTGCTTGAAGACGGCGCCCTGTTGGACCCGATATCCGCTGAAGGAGGCGACCGATGACCGGTTGTTCCCGGTTCTCCGGCCGGCACGTGCTCATCACCGGCTCGACGGGCATGGCGGCCTCGGCCGCACGGGCCGTGGCGGCGGAGGGCGGCGAGGTGTTCCTCGTCTCGCGGACCGCGGCCCACCTGGAGGCCCTGGCCGGCGAGATCCGCGCCGCGGGTGGACGCTGCGAATGGCACGCGGCCGACCTCCGCCGTGAGCAGGAGGTCGAGGCGGCGTACTCGGCCTTCGACCGGACGAGCGGCCGGCTCGACGCAGTCTTCAGCGTAGCGGGCATCTCCGGCCGGCGGTTCGGCGACGGGCCCATCCACGAGGCGACCCTGGAGGGCTGGGAGACCGTGCTGGCCGCGAACGCAACGAGCCAGTTCCTGGTCGTCCGGGCCGCGATCCGCCGGATGCTCGCGGCCGAGCGCGACGCGGAAGGCTCCCGCGGCTCGGTGCTCCTGATGTCCAGCACGCTGGCATCGCACCCGACGCCCGCGTTCTTCGCGACCCACGCCTACGCGGCCAGCAAGGGAGCGGTCGAGGCCCTCACGCGCTCGCTGGCGGCGCACTACGCACCGCACGGGATCCGCGTCAACGCCGTGGCACCGTCGCTGGTCGCGACGCCGATGAGCCGGCGGGCCCAGGACGACCCGGTGATCGCCGCCTACCTGGCGGAGAAGCAGCCGCTCGCCCGCGGGCCGATCGATGCCGCGGCGGTCACCGATGCCGCGCTCTGGCTCCTTGCTCCCGGGGCCGCGATGGTCACGGGCCAGGTCCTGGCGGTGGACGGCGGGTGGTCCGTCAGCGAGCCGGTCTCCAGCGGCGCGCCCGGGCAGGAGACGCGCCGGCCGCGCTGAGGGCCGGCCAGGGGCCCGACCGACCCGTGCTGGAGGGGTGCACCGTCGCCCGTGTCGAGGTGGAGGCCTGGCGGATGCGGCGACCGGCCGCTACAGCGCCGCGGGGTCCCCGACCGGCTCGCCGGGCCGGATGGCGATTGCCGCCAGCGGCCGCGAGGCCGAGATCCGTTCGCGGTTGACGAGGATGACGTCCTGGTGCACCGGTTCGGCCGTGGTGTCGCCGACCTCAATCATGGCGTTCGTCACCGGGACGAAGCGAGCCCAGCGGGTCAGGGCCGCCAGCGGCGGCGCGCTCGGCGGGCGGTGGAGGTTCCCGGTCACGACGAACGGCCCGACCCGGAGGGCCACGGGATCCTCAACGGTCCGGAGGCGCCGGATGGGATCGCCCCGACGGCCGTTGACCTCGATGAGGTGCAGCTCGCGGCGCTCGACCTCGAGCTCGCCCACCTGGACCCGGTGCCCGTCGTCCAGGGACTCGAGTGTCGCGTCGAAGAACGTGAGAAGGTCCAGCTCGTTGACCTGGTCACTCAGGCGGCCGTCACCGATGTCGACGCTGCCGCGGACGACACAGTCGCCGGCCCAGGCCACGAGAGGCTCCCGCACGTTCGGACCCCTTTCCGGGCGGCCGCGGGTACGACCGTCCACCCCTGGACACGAGCATACGCGCTTGGCGTCAGGTGCGGAAGATGCCGGTTGGGGTCAGTCTGGTGGGATCCCCCGGACCCGCCCTATGCTCGGACCCGCGCCCCTTCAGGGGAGGGCGGCGGCGGCAGCGGCGGCCTGCGCCGGGTCCGGAGTGGTGATGACGATCACCGCGTCGCCACTCGTGCGCACGTAGTCCATCGCGCCCTCGTCTCCGTAGTCGACCCGCGTGAACTCCTGGCCGCCGAGCGTCACCTTCTGCTGGGTCACGCCGGCGCCCGAGGCAGCCAGCCAGGAGTCGAGCACGATCGGGAGCACCTTGGCGGTGCTCATCCCGTCGACGCCGATGGCCAGGATCGTCAGTTCCGAGTTGGAGGTCTCGTCGTAGGCCTGCGCCACCTTGAGGTCATCGGCGACCTTGCCGCTGGCGCGCAGGGCCGCGGTGATCGCGCGGCTCCCCTGGTCGTCGGCGAGGAACGTGCTGCCCGTCGTGCTGTCAACGGTCAGTACGACGTCACCGACCTTCGTGGGCAGCTTGGCCTCCAGGTCGGGGGCCGCCGGCGGGGCGGCCGATCCGGAGTCGCTCGATCCGGGGGCGGCCGATCCGGGGGCGGCCGATCCGGTGCCCGGGCCGCTGCTCGCGGCCGGGCTCCCGGTGCCCGGCGTGCCCAGGGCCACGGCCCCACCGTCCCCACCCAGGGACTTGTCGAAGGCCGAGGCGATCGTGTCCACCTCCGCGGCGGTCGCGTCGCCGGACCCCGCCAGGTACACGACGAGACGGTCGTGGCGGAACTGCAGGAAGTTGGCCCCCGAGCTGTCTGCGGCGCTGAACCCCTGGTCCCCGAGGTCGTCCCGGCTGACCACGGTCTGGCCCGCGGCTGTCGACGCATCGGCCGAGCGGGTCACCGCGTCCGCGGCACCCGACGGGTAGCACGTGATCGTGGCGTAGACGACGGCCTGGCTCGTGGTGTCGTCGGCGGGCGCCGGGCCCACCAGGGACATCGACTTGCGCGACACGTCGTACTGGCTGGACGCCACCGACCAGCCGGCCGGCAGGTTCGTGTCCTTCGGGGTGGTGTTCCAGGCGGACGTCTGGCAGCTGTCGTCGACCGGGGCGAGGGCAGAGAAGGCGGCCAGGCCAATGCCCACGACCGCGACCACGAGGGCCGCCACGGCGAGCCGCCGCGTCGCCCGTCCGGTGGAATCGGCGCGCGACCGCTCGCCCGTCGTCCGCGGAGAGGGTCCGCCCGGCTCCGGGCGTGGTGTCCTGGGGTTCGTCACCGCCTAATCATGCCCTGACTTGCTGAGTGCTGCCTGAGAGGCCCTCGGCCCTACCTGGCCCGGACGCGGTTGTTCTTCGCGTTGTGCTCCAGCTCTGCGAGCCCGAGGACCTCCAGGAGCGGCGGGAGGTAGGCGCCGAAACGCCCGCGATACCCCTTCCGCAGGCCGTACCACCCGCCGACCGGGTTGGCCTCGGACCGGCCCCATGCCTCGACGGACCCATCGGGCGCCGGCTTCTGCTCGTCGGCGCCCCCGAGCGGAACCCAGTCGCCCTGTTCGCGCAGCCACGCGTGCAGGTCCTCGACGGCGCGCAGGTGGTAGCGGAGCTGGGTGGCGCCCACCTGGCACACGAGGGCGGGGGGATCCGCGGCCCTGTCGCGCCACATCCGGTACGCGGAACCGCCGTTCGCCGTGACCAGGTCCCAGGGATCCTCGCTCGTGCCGCTGCCGGCCATGGTGCCCTCCTTCGTGCGGCGCCGTGGACGATGGGCGCCGGAGCGGGACGCTACCACGCCCGACGCGCTAGGCTCAATGGGAGGCCGCATCCATCCGCGCGGCCGATGGAGGGCCGCATGCCGATGACGCCCCGCGAGCGAGTGATCACGACGCTCGCCCACGAGATGCCCGACCGGGTCCCGATCGTGCTCGGACCGAGCAACGCGACCGGCATCCGGATGTCAACCTACCGGGCGATCAAGGCTCGCGAGGGCATCCAGGCGCCGGACGAGTACATCTACGACTGGCCGGAGCTCGGCACGGCCAGGGTCGACGAGGCGACGTACGAGCGCCTCCACGCGGACGTTCGCGGCGTGCTGGACCACTTCCCCGCCGCGGTGCGCGCGCGGAACGCCGCCCGGGACCCGCACTCCCCGTTCATCGACGACTGGGGAAGCGGCCAGGTGGAAGGGGCGCCGGGCGTCTGGTTCCCGGGCGTCCACCCGATGGCGGACGCGTTCACGCTGGATGCGATCGAGCGGTACCCGTGGCCGGACATGTCGGACCCCACCCGGTTCGAGGGCGTGCGCGCGGAGGCGCTGCGGCTCCGTCACGAGAACGTCTACGCCTCGATGGGCACCCCCTGGCTCGCCTTCCCGCTGGAGCGTGCGTTCGCCATGCAGGGCACGGACAACTTCCTGGCCAACCTCGCAGGCGAGCCGGAGTTCGCCGAGGCGCTCCTCTGGAAGACGCAGTCCCTGTGCAAGACGCTGATGGCCGGATTCCTGCAGGAGTGCGGGGACCTCATCGACATGGTGAAGATCGGCGATGACCTCGGCTCCCAGGTGGGGCTGCTCATGTCGCCCGCGATGTACCGTCGGATCCTCAAGCCGATCCACGCGGACCTGATCGCGTTCATCAAGGAACGGACGACAGCCGCCGTCGTGTTCCACACCGACGGCGACGTCTACGACCTCCTCGGCGACTTCATCGAGATCGGGGTGGACGTCCTCAACCCCGTCCAGGCGTCCGCCGGCGGGATGTCGGACTTCGCCGGGCTCAAGCGGAGGTTCGGTGACAGCCTGGTGTTCTGCGGCGGCATCGACACCCATCGCGTCCTGCCGAACGGGACGCCCGCCGAGGTCCGCGCCGAGGTGCGGCGGGTCATCGGGACGCTCGGCGCCGGCGGCGGATACATGCTCGGAGCGGTGCACACGGTGATGGGCGACGTGCCACCGGAGAACGTGCTCGCGATGGTGGATGCCGTCGAGGAGTTCGGGCGGTACCCGCTGCGAGACTGACCAGCGCGACTCCGCGCGGGCCGACCCTCGGCGGTAGGATCGCTGTCATGCCCCGGCCCGGAACCGCCTGATGCGCCTGTACGCGATTGCCTGCGACGTGGTCGCGCGCCCCGTCTACCTGTGCGCGGCCCGCTCGCCCCACGTGGTGGACATCCGCCTGTTCGAGCGCGGGCTCCACAACGAGCCGAGGGACCTCCGTGCGCGGCTCCAGGAGGCGATCGACGAGGCGCCGGCGACGGCAGACGCGGTCGTCCTCGGGTACGGGCTGTGCGGCGGCGCCACCGCTGGGATCGTGGCCCGCGACATCCCGGTCGTCCTGCCCCGTGCCCACGATTGCATCACGCTCTTCCTGGGGGCCCGCGAGCGCTACGCGCAGGAGACGACCGACCGGCCCGCCACCTACTGGTACGTGGCCGACCAGCTGGAGCGCAACGACGGCTACCGGGCCAGCGTCGGCGGGCTTGCCATCGGGTCCGACACCGACGCCCAGGTGGATGCCACACGCGCCGAGTACGTGGGGAAGTACGGCGAGGACAACGCCGACTACCTGATGGAGGTCCTGGGCGGCTGGCGGGTCCACTACGGTCGCGCGGCGTTCGTCTCGATGGGCGTGGCCGACGAGGCGGCGTCCGAGGGGGCGGCTCGGGACGAGGCCGAGCGCCGCGGCTGGGCGTTCGAGCGCATCGAGGGCAGCCTGGTCCTACTGCGCCGCCTGATCGACGGCGACTGGGGCGAGGACACGCTGGTCCTGCAGCCCGGCGAGCGCCTGGCGATGAGCTACGACGACAGTGTCGTCAAGGCGGTCCCCGCCGGCTGAGGCGCGGGAGCGAACGGAGCTCCGGACATGGCGCCGACGGCCCTGGCGGGACGAGACGCGCCTTGGTGACTTCCAGAGGTCCTTGGGCGGGGCCGGATGGAGCCGGCCCTCACCCGCGCAGGATCACTTCGTGCCGAGGATCACCTGGGTGGCGCCGTTTGCGTCGCGCAGGGTCACGGTCGCGCCCGACGGCTCGACCGTCGTCGGCGTCTGGAGCGCGGCCAGGAACTGTGTCTCCTGGTCCATGATCGCCGGCTCACAGGCCTTCCTGGTCGTGGCAAGCGGGCCGACGGTCAGCGACGTGCCTTCGAGCTTGTAGGGGCCGTTGTAGGTGTTGCAGCCCGCGTCGCCGGAAACCTGGCCATCGGGCGTGAACGTCGCTGTCAGCTCCGTGCCAGTGATCGTCCCCGTGACGGCCCCCTTGCCGTTGTTGTACCCGGTCACGAGCCACTCGCCCTCGAGGGGGTTCGCCGCGCCGGCTGCGTACGTCAGCACGAGCTTGCCGGTCTTGTTGTAGACCGTCAGCTTGTCGGCGGTGGCCGTGAAGGTCGCGGCGTTGCCGAGGTTCGCGAGGTAGGACGCCTCGAGTGTCGTGGCCGTCGGCTCGCAGGCTCGCGCCGAGGTCGCGGCCCTGCCCACCGTCAGCTTCGCGCCGTCCACGGTGGCCGGGGCGTTGTAGACGTTGCAGCCCGAGAAGCCGGCGACCTTGCCGTCCTTGAAGGTCGCGTCCACGGCGAAGCCGGCCGGAACGGCGGTGTCGGTACCGCTGAAGTCATAGCTGGTCAGCTTCCAGTTCCTGCCTTCCAGCGTTCCGCCGGTCCCGCCGGAGCCTCCGCTCGAGCAGGCGGCGACGACGATCCCGACCGTGGCAAGGGCGATCCCGATGAGCAGGCGGCGTCGCACGTGCGGTCCTCCGATGCGGTTGAAGTGTCCAGGCGAGACCGGCGCGGCCGGGCACCGGGTGTGACTCTAGTGCGGACGGCTACTCGGCGCCAAGCCGGCCCTCCCGGAACGCCAGGACGTACTCGCCGCCGAAGGGGTCCCGGCCCAGGAGCATGTCCGCCGCCAGCCGGTAGGGCTCGCTGTCGCGGTCGGCGCCAAAGACGCGCGGCAGGTCCGATGCCACGGGGTCGATGATCCCGCTGTCGATGCCGGCCTCGGCCGCGAGGTCGATGAACGTGTCGTTCAGCAGGCGCCGCTCCGGCATCCCGAACGAGACGTTGGACAGTCCGCCGGTCAGGTGGACCGCGTCGCCGTACTCCGCACGGAGCCGGCGGGCCGCCTCCAGGACGTACTCCGGGGCCTCCGGCGCGACCGCCACGGGCAGCACGAGCGGGTCCACGAACAGGCGGTCCGCCGGGATGGCGCGGGCGAGGGCCGCCTCGATCAGGTTGACGGCGTTGGCCACGCGCTCCTCGGCGTTGGCCGGCATGCCGCCGGGGCTCGTCGCCGCGAGGATGACCGCGCAGCCGGTGCCGGCGGCGAGCTCCAGGACCTCCGGGCGCTCGATCGACGCCGAGTTGAGCAGCAGCCGGCCCACGGGCCGGGTGGACGCTGCGACGCCGGCGACCAGGACGGCGACATCGGATGAGTCGATCGACACGGGCACCCCGGCGGTCGCCTCCACGGTCTCGACCAGCCAGGCCATGGCCCGGGCGCGGGTACCGGAATCCGAGGCGATCTCGTCCGCGTTGAGGTCCAGCCAGTCCGCGCCGGTCCGCTCCTGGCGGGCGGCGAGGACCTGGATGTACGCGGCGGCGGTCTCGGCGAACTCGTCGCCGGCCAGGCCCCAGCGGATCGCGCTGGCGACGTGCTTGATCTTGCCCTGGCCGAAGTCGCGCGCGGCGACGAGGTCCGGGTGGACCGGGAGGACCAGGCGGGACCCGTCCGGGCCCTCGAACCAGATGCCCACAGAGCCGTCCTGGAGGTCCGCGGCGTGCTTGCCAGACCGCTTGAGGATCCGGGTGGCGTGGATGTTCTCGCCGACGACGAGGAACGGGGTGCCGGTGCGGTCGGGCCTCATGCGGTGGGTCCTTTCTCGGGCTTGGGATCAGGGGTGGCGGGGGCGAGGGCAGGTCTGGCGGGCGCCGGTGCGGGCGCGGTCGCCGAGAGCGCGGCCTTGCTGCCCGTGGCGAAGTGGTCGCGACCCAGGAACGTGTTCCCCCAGGCGCTGGTGCGGCGGAGGTCGTTGTCCTGGATCACGGGCGCGCGGTCCAGCATCGTGAGCTCCTCGCCGTACGGCTTGAGACGCCGGTATGCCTCGGCCCAGACACAGGTGTGTCCCGGGACCTCGCACATGCCGTCGGTCGCGCCGCCGCAGGGGCCGTTGCGCTGGTTCTTCTGGCAGTGGGACTCGGGGCACAGGTACGCGATGTCCGGCAGGGAGCAGTCGCCGCAGTCCCGGCAGTCGTACATCGGCACCTTCACCGCCTGCTCGAAGACGTGGAGC
>Ga0302323_100005734_pt1 | contig 10186 bp, 8 predicted proteins | sample Fen_T0_3_FD_201950 | JGI IMG/M metagenome (GOLD analysis project Ga0302323, IMG submission 201950) | Peat permafrost microbial communities from Stordalen Mire near Abisko, Sweden - Fen_T0_3 | ecosystem: Environmental > Terrestrial > Soil > Wetlands > Permafrost | place: Sweden: Abisko... | reverse complement strand
CTTTCAAGAGCATGGGATTCGCTGACGCAGGCACGCCATTGACCCGGTTGTACGCCGCCATGACGGAGAATGCGCCGCCCTCGCGCACCGCCGCCTCGAACGCCGGCAAGTAGTATTCGTGCAGGATCTGCTCGTCGATATCCGACGAGCCGTTGTGTCGGTTGTATTCGGAATTGTTGCCGGCGTAGTGTTTGGGCGTGGCCACCACCTTGAGAAACTTCGGGTCGCGCCCTTGCAATCCATGCACGAAGGCCACCGCGGTCCTGGCCATCAGCCAAGGATCTTCGCTGTACGATTCTTCGTAGCGTCCCCAGCGCGGGTCGCGGAGCATGTTGATGACCGGGGCCCAATAGGTCAGCCCCTTGCCGGTCTTGACGTGGATGGCGCGTGCCTCGTCCGAGATCGCCGAGGCGACCTCTTCGACCAGCGCCGGGTTCCACGTGCTGGCCAGGGCGATGGCCTGGGGAAACGATGTGGCCCCCCCGGTCAAGACGCCGTGCAGGCATTCGCTCCAGTATTCGTAGGCCGGGATTCCCAGCCGAGGGATGGCGGGGGCCGTGTTCCCGAGCTGGGCCGCCTTCTCGGCGATGGTCATCTGTGCGATGAGGGCGCGTATCTGGTCGTCGGGCCAAATCGCGATCGAGCCGCCATCGAGATTGGGCTGGGCGTCGAAGCCGGGCAGGGGACGGTCGGGCACGGCACTGCCGAGGTCGGGCTTGGTGTCCGGGCCAGGGAGGGGACCGTCCGGAACGGCACCGTCGGTGGTGCGCGGCGGGTTGCTTGACTGTTTCGTGCACGCCAAGGCGGAGGCCAGTGCAAGCGGCAGGACGAAATGGAGACTCCTCATGGACGGTCCTCTCTTTGGCGCGCAGATTTCCACAAATCGGCTTCCGGAGGAAGCATCAACGCCGGGAACGCCGCGCAGCCGCCACCGCCTTGGGCTTTTTGTTCCTTCCAACTGTCACAGCCTGGCGCGCGCTTCGTCCAATGGTCTAGAAAGGATGACGTCGAGCCATGTTTCAAGACACCGATACGGACGAAGCGCTGGTTGACCTGGCCACGGCTGGTGACCGGCAGGCGCTCGAGGCGCTCTTGCGCCGACAGCAGGCCTGGATTTACAACCTGGCCTTCTATATGTTGCATCACCGGCAGGATGCGGAGGACGCTACGCAGGAGATTCTGGTGCGCGTGGTGACGGGACTTTCGTCGTTTCGGCGCGCGAGCGCGTTCCGCACGTGGGCCCATCGAATCGCAGTCAACCATGTGCTCGACCGCAAGCGAAGCCGTCCCGAGACGGTGGTGACAGGGTTCGACTGCTACGCGGACTATCTGGACCGCGCCCCCGACGAGGATTTCCCGGACGGCGCGCAAGCTTCGCCCGAAACGGCGTTGCTGGTCGAAGAGGCCAGTATTTCGTGCACCATGGGCATGTTGCTTTGCTTGGACCGCCAGCAACGAATGGCGTTTCTGTTGGGCGAGATGCTCGAAACCAACGACGTCATTGGCGCTGAGCTGCTCGGCACCACGCGCGAGAACTTCCGCCAGTCGCTGGCACGCGCGCGGGCCAAGCTTTCCGGATTCATGCGTGGCCGATGCGGTTTGGTCGATCCCCAATCTTCGTGTCGGTGCGCCCGCAAGACCCAGGCTTTTGTCCGCGACCGCATCGTCGATCCCAAGCGCCTTCAATTTGCCGTCGGGCACGGCGAGCGCAACGGTACAAACGGTACAAGGGGCGCAAAGGGTACAACGGTCGAACAAGAGGGCAGGGCGCGCGCCCAGGCACTCGCTGCCTTCCAGCGGGCAACCTTGGAAGATCTGCGCGGCCTCTATCCCTGGTTCGAGCCGCCCGATGTGGTGGAGAAACTGCGCAAGGCGATGACCAGCGACACGGCGAGGGCGCTGCTCGATCCGGATAGGTCGGGAGGTGCCGCGTGAGCGCGCCGTGCGATGCGGGGGCAAGTGCAAGTATTGCGACGACCCTGCTTTCTCTCGAGCACGCAGCCCTGGAACGCTGGTGCGCCGGCGATCCGTCGGGCTTTCTCGAGATCTGTGCGGCCGACGTCGTCTACTTCGACCCGTTTGTCGACCGGCGACTGGACGGCCTGGCTGCGCTTGCCAGCTACTACGAGGCATTGCGGGGCAAGATCAGCGCCGAACGATTCGAGCTACGAGATCCCCAGGTCCAACGTGTCCCGGGCATGGCCGTGTTGACCTTCAATTTCGTTTCGTTCGGGCGCGACGGCGGGGAATCGCGTTGGAATTGCACCGAGGTCTATCGCCAGGACCCCGACGGCTGGCGGATCATCCAGTCGCACTGGTCGTTCACGCAGCCCCGTCATGTGACGTAGAAGAACTCCTCGCGCACGATCTTACCGTTGCGGACCGTGTACAGCGCCACCTCGTCCATCTTGATCCGTTCGCCCGTCGCCTTGCGGGTGATGTCGTAGACGAAGCGCACGGCGAACCTGTCCCCGTTCGGGTACGGGCCCTCGACGGTGGCCGAGTGCACCTCGTGATTTTCCGTCCACCACTTGCCCTTGCCCTGAATGGCCGGGATACCGCGCATTTCCTGCGGCATGCCTGGTATCGCGGCCGCCTCGATACTGACCGCATCGTCGTCGAACATGGTCAACAGCGCCTCCGCATCTTTGTGCTGTTGGCACAGCGAAACGAACTTCTTGCCCAATTCGAGCGTGCTCATGAGATAGGACCTCCTTGGTAGGGTTTTGCTTAGCATGGTCCCCATGAAATGCACGGAGGACGCCGCCGCAGCACGGACCGGCATCGAGGCAGGCACGGGCGCGGGGCATACCGGGCCGTTCGCCCAATAGCCGTTCGTCACGAGTGGTCGTGCAATGCAGAGGTAAAAGTCGCCATCGAACGCATTGCCGCGGTATGGTCCTCGCTCGATTTTCGCTATGCCCCAGTTTCGCGCGATTTCTCATCGAGGTGCCATGACCAAGCTAACCCATCTCCAGCGGCTCGAGGCCGGGAACGTGCACTGGCATGCACTGGAGGTCAACAAGGCCGCTCGTGCCGGGCTCAAAGGACAGAAGTCCTGCGTGGTGTGGTTCACCGGCCTTTCGGCGGCGGGCAAGTCCACCATCGCCAACCTGGTGGACAAGAAACTCCACAGCGCCAGGCGACACACCTACCTGCTCGACGGCGACAACGTCCGTCACGGTCTCAACAAGGATCTGGGTTTCACCCAGGCAGATCGGGTCGAGAACATTCGTCGTGTCGCCGAGGTGGCCAAGCTGATGGCCGATGCCGGGCTCATCGTCACCACGGCCTTCATCTCCCCCTTCCGGGCGGATCGTCAAATGGCGCGCCAGCTGATCGGCCCGGGTGAGTTCATCGAGGTTTTCGTCGATACGCCCCTCGAGGTAGCCGAGCAGCGCGATCCCAAGGGGTTGTACGGGAAGGCTCGACGTGGCGAGCTCAAGGACTTCACGGGTATCGACTCGCCCTACGAAATTCCAGAGAATCCGGAGTTGATCATCGATACCACCAAGACGTCGGCCGAGGATGCGGCTGAGAGCATCGTCGGCTATTTGCAAGGGCACGGGATACTTGAGCCATGATCTGCAGTAGGGTGGTCGAATAGTTGAGCCATTTTGCTGCCATAAGGTCACTTTGCCTATGTGCTGGCCCCAGGGCTCGGGGCCTGAAGGAGTCTACGGATGACCCGACCGCTACCGATCGTTGGCGTGGCCGCCTTGGCCACGATGGCAGCAAGCTTCCCATCTCGGTCTGCACAGGCCGACGGGGAGGGCGCTTTTACCCTGAAACCTTATGGCTTTCTCAACGCAGAGACCGAGCGGGTGATTGCCGAAGGCGGCGCAACACCCTATCGGGCGCGCGGGCGTGTCTCGGACGGCAACTCGCGTCTCGGACTTTCCGCGTCCATCGCCCTCAGCTACAACGTCAAGGCGTTGGTGCAGATCGAGGGTGGGCTTGGCAGCTTCGACCAAGGCGGCGTGAACGACCAGGGCGTTTCGACGACGCTGGTGGCGCGCAATACCTTCGTGGGCGTGCTCGATCAGCGTGTCGGACGCATCGTTTTCGGTTACAACGACTCCGCCTATCGTACCTTGGTCGGTTCAGCCGGCGAATTCGGCGGCAATCTCGGGCTGACCAAGACCGGTCTCGATGTCTGGAACAACACCTCGGCGCAGATGAGCGGCAACCCCGACAGCATCTTCAGTCGTGGCGAGGACCGCTTCAAGAACTCGATCCACGTCGATTCACGCACCGTCCATGGCTTTTCGGCAGCGGGCTCGTACGCCTTTGACGAGGGCATCGCGGGTGGTCGATTGCGTCAGCGCTACTGTGTAGCGCTGAAATACGCGTGGGGGCCCCTCACGGTGGGCGTGGGCCATGACCACCGCTCCCAGACGGGGGTCAATCTCGACCGGCTGCGCTTCGGCAGCGGCTTCTTCGTCGACGGGCAAGAGGGCGTGTCGACCAACTTCTACAAGGCGCTCGCGGTCGTCCAGTTGCCCACCCATACCAGCCTTGCCGCTGGCTACGAATACGGGGTGTATGGCTATTCCGATTTCGTGCCACCATCGACGACGCAGTACTACACCCAGCTGGGAACCGGAAACATGCAGCAGAGCGGTGTGCTGGGGTCGCTCTCGCAAAGCTTCTTCGGCGAGCGTCTGGTCCTGATGGCGTCGGCGGGGAAGCTGTGGAAGCTGCGCAATGCGGTTGTCGAAATGCCCGAGGACTACGAGGCATGGCAGTTCTCGGCGGGCATCAAGTATATGGTCAATGCGCAGTTCGCGGCCTACATCTATTACACGCAGATCCAGAACAACATCGGCCAGAACGTGAACTTGGGGCAAGCGCCGCTTTATAGTGACAAGCTTGGCACCCAAGGGGCGTACCTGGCGCCGGGTGACAGCCCGCGCGCGATGGGTGTCGGGGTCATTGCACGCTTCTAGGGTCAACGAGAGGAGACAGCGATGAAACGGTTTACTTCCAGCTCCGCTCGTAAGGCGGTTCGTAGAGACAGCAATCTTTCCCACAATCTTTCCCAGCTGGCTTGGCTCTTGGTGCTCGTCGCTTGCGATCCGCCGGGCAAGGACAGCCAGGTGACCTACGCTTCGGACATACCGATGCGCGTGGGCACGATCAGCCATGACAACAATCTTCCGCCCGAGCCCAGCCTGCCGACCGACGACCAGGTGTGCGCAACCCTCGAGGCCAACAATGCCTACGTGAAGCGACCGGACGGCGCCTTGGCGCCGGAAGCGGACAAATCGCCAGCTGGCGTCGCCGTTGCTGCCGATCCGGCCATCGTCAATCCGGACCAGGCACGGATCCAGGCCGCTCTGGATGCGTGCGGCGTCTCGGTCGACGCCGAGGTGGGAGCCGCCATAGGTGCAGCGGACGCTGCGGCCCTGGCCCAGCAAAAGGCGGATGGCGCCACCCAGTCGGGTGCGTCCGCCGAGGAATTGGCAAAGCCGCAATATCGCGCAAGCAAGTACGCGGTACGCCTGGTGGTTAGCAGCACAGGGCCCGGCAATGGCTTCATCAGCGGTCCCTTAATCCTGCCGTCGGGCGTGACCCTGTGGATCGACAAGGGCGTGACCCTGTTCGCCACCCGCGACGTCATGCCCTTCCTACCAGCGGGCAAGTACTGCGCGAACACAGCGGTTGGTCCTTCCACTGCGGGAAGCTCGGGCAATTGCAATGCCTTGATTGGCGGCAAGTACCTGGTCAACTCCGCCGTGATGGGCGAGGGGAGCATCGACAGTCGGGCCTACGCCGAAATCGTTACCAGCAATGCGCTGTATCCGTTGATGAAGGTCGACCTGACCTGTTCGAATACCTACGCCGCGTACAAGAATGGCGAGAAGGCCGCTGATGGCACGCCGTGTGACGACGGTGGGACCATCGTCAATTCGCAATCGTCGGCGCGCAACATGACGTGGTGGGATCTGGCCTGGCTGGGCAACATGGTGGAAAACGGCCGGACCGGTTATGGCTCGCAGTCGAATTTTCGGATGATGGTGTTCGACTGGGCCAAGAACCTCACCCTCTATCGCATCACCATGAACAACAGCGCCAACTTTCACTTCGTTCCCGGTGGCGTGGACGGCCTGACGGTTTGGGGGATCAAGCTGCAAACGCCCTCTCAGGCAGCTTACGCGAATCCGGCTGGCAACTACAATCCGCTCTACACCGGCGCGCTGTTCGACGAGGATAACGTGAAAAATACCGATGCCATCGACCCGTCGTCCGAGTCAGCGTCGGCGCTGGCCTTGCCGATCATCGGCAGCACCGCGACGCCGACCGCGACGAGCGGTCAGGTGATGTTCGACGGATACCTGAAGAACGTGGCGGTGGTCTACAACTATGTCAGCACCGGCGATGACGACATCGTGCTCAAGGGTAGCAAGAATCCCTCGGCCGATGCCAGCATTCCCGGCGTGGACGGCAACCGCGATGTGGCTAGCAACCGCAAGTGGGGCATCATCATCGCCCACAACCACATTTATTGGGGGCACGGCATCTCGATTGGCAGCGAAACCAATTCCGGCGTCGCCAACGTTCACGTGTATGACAACAGCTTCAATGGTTCGGAGGAAGCCCTTCGGATCAAGTCCGACTACGCCCGTGGCGGTGAAGTCAGCAACATCTATTACGACCACATTTGTGCTCGCAATATCCTCAACGCCCTGCTGTTCACACCGTACTACAGCACCAAGGCCGTGCCCGCCGCCGGGCCCCTGTTTCCCAACTTTCACGACATCTTCGTGAGCGATATGTACATCGAGGGCGCAAGCAACGTGCGGCTGGAAGGGTTGAGGGAGAACTCCGGCGGATATGCCGTTCCCGCGCATCCACTGGGAATGACCTTGAAGAACGTCGTCGCCAGCTCGCCCGACGACATCAAGGTAGTTTCCTCCGAAGCCAACCTGACGTTGAGTGGCGTCAACCTGGCGCTCTTCCCGTCGAGTGACAACAGTGTCGCTGTGACCGGCGCCGCCACCCGTAGCGTGGATCCGTCCCTGGTCGTCAACTGCGATCAGGCGTACGTGGACTTCCCCTCCGCCACCAGCCCGTTCGGCACCAGCTGGCCCTAGGCGACCCACTGCCTACCATCGGGGGAAGCAGCCTCAGGCGGCGCCAAGTGACGGCTGTTTCATGGGACCTGGCCTCCTTGAATCGTTGGCGGGAGGCGGCCAACTAGCTTGGCCGTCTCCGTGACCATCCGGGGTCGCCACTGCCATTCAATGCGCCAAGGGGGCGAGTGGCCTACTTCGTGAACAGCGTCAGGTCCACCGAGTCTCCCATCTTCTTGTAGCCCGCGGGGCCGGGGTGGAGCCAATCCTGCTGGGACCAGGCCGCGTAGGCCGCCTGTAGTTTTGGGGGATTGCCGCCATCGCTTAGCGCCGCATCGAAATCGATGGTTCCGTCGAATGCGCCGCCCTTGATGTACGTGTTGACCTGCTGGCGGACGCTCTCGTGTGCCGTGGTGTAGTAGCTGTTTCCATTGAAGGGGAGAATGGTCGCGCCAAAGATGAGCAGCCCCTTGGCGTGCGCTCGGCTGATCAGGTCGTCGTAGGCAGCCTTGAGGGTCGCGAACGACGAGCCGGTACTACCGATGTCGTTGACACCGTCGTAGACGATGACGTACTTGACGCCGCTTTGCCCAAGCACGTCGCGGTCGAAGCGAGCTTGAGCCGCTGTGCCGCTGTTCCCAACCAGGTTGGTTGCACCGATCGCCTGGTTCATCATCGCCACATTCGCCGTTGCGGCGTTTGCCTGCAGACGTGCGGCCAGGATGTCGGTCCAGCGGTTGTTGTGGTTGGTATCGGTCCCCCTGCCGTCGGTGATCGAATCGCCGATGGCGACGACGCCTATGGCCGACGCCGGGGCCATGACGTCGATGCCCGCGATGTAGTACCAGTGGTCGGCGGTCTGGGCGGTCGACATGCTGGCAGCGTTGACGGTGGTGCTGTTGGTTTGTTGGTAAGACGTGGTCCTCGAGCCCGAGTGCCCGGTGAGGTTGCTGGGGACGCTGGTGAAGGCGGTGGTGATGGAAATGTTGCCCTGATTGGCGACAGTGAAATCGAGCGGATCGGACCAGACCTCTTTGCCTTGTGCGATGGTCACCGACTCTGATCCCGAGAAGGCGAGGGCCTTGTCCGTCGCGACGTCGATGGTGCTGTCGACGGCGGGGCTGGCTTTGCAGATGGCGACGTGAGCCGCTCCGATGACGACCGGTCCATTCCCCGAGAGATTGGAGAACTGCACGCGAATCTGGCTGCCACCCAGCGAGATATGCGCAATTTGGCGAACAACGCTCTTCGACAGCGGTGCTGGCGGTTCGCCGTCCGAAGGGATGGGATAGGGCGACGCTGTCCACGTGCCCACCCAGTGCATCGTTCCCGTGCCTGTGCTGCCGGCCGCGCCACCGTCCGGGCTGCTCGTCGTTCCGCCAGCACCCGTCGCGCCTCCCGTCGCCATCGATCCGCCCGCGGAGGTGTTTCCGCCGGTTCCTGTGCCGCCGGTTGTGCCTCCCGTCCCTGCGGCCCCCCCGCTGTTGCCGCCGCCCGCCCCTCCGGTCTTCGACGCTCCACCCTGGCTGCCGATGGTGGCACCACCGCTGCCGGTCGCTCCGCCCATCGGACTGCCACCCTGCCCGGATGTTCCCCCTGCCGCCTTTGCGCCTGAAACCGACGCGCCTCCCGCCGCGTTTCCGCCCGCGCTGGGGGCACCACCGCCACCGCTGCCGCCAAGGCCGGCGCCGCCGCTGCCTACGGCGCCACCGCTGGGACCGGCCGCTCCGCCTTGTCCGCCGCCCGCGCCACTGCCGCTCGACGAGCAGCCGGCCAAGACTGCCGCGGCGGCAAGAACTTGCAACACACATCGGTTACTTTTCAAGACGACTTCTCCTATCCAATGGGTCCGTCAACTTCCAGATAGCGCGGAACCTAGAACAGTCCCAGCCGCATTCATAACACACGCGGAAAGGCGTCGTTTACTCTCCTTGGCTGGGCCTCCACCTCGCGCTTTCGCGTTGGAATTAGCGGTTCGCGGCGATGCAGGTCGGGCGTCAACCGTGTACGGCTTTGCCTAGCGCCCGCATGTGCGCCATTTCTTCGTCCGACAGCGGACCTTGCGCCAGGGCTTGCATGTTTTCGCGCATCTGGGCCGCGGTCTTGGGCGCCGAGATCACCAAGTCGACATGGGGATTGGTCAGACAGAAACGGTAGCAGTCGCCCGCGGTCGCGGCAGGACCGGCAAAACCCTTGGGTGGACGCAACAGCTTGGTCCACGAGGTGGCAGTGTAGGCTGCGATGATGGGCTTTTTCGGCGGTAAGTTCGGAAAGATGTCGACCTCGGCGCCCGGATGGGCGGCGTTGTAGCGAATCATGAAGAAGTCCAGGGGCCCTTGCGCGGCCAACTGTGCTGCCCGCTTGCGGTCGTGTATCGACACGCCGATGGCGCGGGCCTTGCCCTCCTGGCGCAGCTTCACCAATTCGTCGATCACCGATTGGGTCAGCGCCGACATCCTCCCGGCCCAGAACACCTGCACCACGTCCAGGTAGTCACTGCCGCTCGCGCGCAACGCCCTCTCGGTCGCGCGTCGCACCGAGCCGGCGAAGTAGCCAAGCATAGGCCCCGTGGCCAGCATGAAGCGTTCGCGATCTTTCATCACGACGTCCTTGATGACGGTCTTCAGGAACTTCTTGCCGGAGCTCCAAAAGATGTAGTTCGCCCCGAGAGCGATGGCTTCGCGTACGCCGGCCTCATCCAGCCCGTACGACGCGGAAATTCCGTAGCGGTGTACCGACTTTCCCAAGAGCTCGCGATGAACGAAGCTTTGAACCATATCCCACCATACCCCCGTCTCTGTCTTCCGGTCTACTCGCCCAGGCCAGCGAGCTTGCGTTCTCGTCGAGCACGCATTCGAGTAGTGGCAAGGCCACCGATGGCAGTGGTTTCATTCTCGACCAGGGAAGCGCGGGGGCAACCTTCATCAACAACATCGGCTTCGACGAATAGCTAGCTCCTGATCGCCAACAACACATGCTACGGCGTAAACCCCTTACAGGCAAGGGTGAAGCGGGGGCGTGGATTTCGTGCATGCTGGGGGTATGGAGAAGAACGGAAGTTTGGCAGCGCCATCGCCGAAGCAAAAGCGGCGGCCACGAAGAGAATGGGT
>Ga0302323_100005733_pt1 | contig 10186 bp, 6 predicted proteins | sample Fen_T0_3_FD_201950 | JGI IMG/M metagenome (GOLD analysis project Ga0302323, IMG submission 201950) | Peat permafrost microbial communities from Stordalen Mire near Abisko, Sweden - Fen_T0_3 | ecosystem: Environmental > Terrestrial > Soil > Wetlands > Permafrost | place: Sweden: Abisko... | reverse complement strand
CTCATCGAGCCGACTGAGACCGAGTCGCTCGAGACTCTGGACGCCTTCGTCGAGGCGCTGCGGTGCATCGTGGCCGAGGCTCACTCGGACCCCGAACTGCTGCACTCGGCGCCGCATACATCGCCCGTTCGCCGCCTCGATGAGACGACCGCCGCCCGGCAGCCCAACCTCGCCTGGCGGGCCATGACCGGCAGCCAGACGCCCTGCCCCGACTGATCGCCCCGGCAACGCCGATGCAATCGGGGCTCGTGGGCCCGTTTGACACTCCGCTGGTGCCTGGGCATAGTAGGGTTCTTGTGACAGTCCGGCATTTGCCGACCCTGATCGGGGTCGCGTCGATTCCCGTCCCGCCTCGATGGCCCCAGCGATTGTGGGGGTGCCAACAGCCACTGTCGGTTTGATTTGTCAGGGAGCTGTCCGGATGCGAAAACGCCTGCTCGGCGTCCTCGTCGTTTCGATCTTCGTGGTCGGTGGATGCGGCGGATCGTCGCCTACGACGCCGACCGCCACGCACACGGCGGGTAGCTCATCGGCAGTGGCAACAGAGGCTGCGGTCGCTACCGCGGCGCCGATCGATCTCACCGGCACGACCTACAAAGCCGTGCCGGCCGCCAAGAAGGGCGCCAAGCTGACACTCGCCGAATGGCAGTGGCCCGGCACTGTCAATCCCTACTACGCCCTCACGGCGACCGACATAGAAGTGTCGGACAGCATGTTCAGCAACCTGGTCGATGTCACTCCGGACCTGAAGTACGTACCGGACCTGGCCCTGAACGTGCCCACCCTGGCCAACGGCGGCGTGGTACTGGCCGGCGGCGGGATGGACGTCACCTGGAAGCTCCGGCCCAACATGCAGTGGTCGGACAGTTCGCCGATCAACTGCGACGACATCAAGGCGACCTGGCTGTGGATCATGAACAAGGACAACTCCGGCCTCGCCGCCGGGACTGTCGGCTGGCAAGACGTCACCGGAGTTGACGGGGGCGGCAGCACCAACTGCGTCATGCACTTCGGCAAGATCTACGAGGGCTACCTGACGCTGGTCTCGCCGGTTCTGCCGGCCCGCTACCTGACCTCAATCCCGGTCAAGAGCGCGAGGACCAAGCTGTACCCGATGGCGGATCTGTCGCACTCGGTCTTCAGCGGCCCGTACATCCCGACGACCGTGACCGACCATGAATCCATCATCCTCAAGCCCAATCCCTATTGGGCGTCGATAGGGGGGCACACCCCGTGGCTGTCGTCGGTCACGTGGAAGTACTACGGCGACGCCGACACGATGATCGACGGATTCCAGGCCGGCGAATACGACCTGGGGCAGGGCCTCGACAACACCAACTATCCGGCACTCAAGGCCATCCCTGCCGACCAGGTGGTGGTCCACGACTCCGCGACCTACGAACAACTCGCCTTCAACAACGACAGCCTGGTAGCCAAGTACGGCACGGACACCGGGCCGATCGTTCAGGCGATCATCCTCGCGACCGACCGTCAGGCCATTGCGAAACTGCCGCTGGTCGGCAACGTGACCGCCGCCAACAACTTCGTTTCGCCGCTGGCCTGGTACTACAAGGCGCTCGGCGGATCGAAGGGCGTAGAAGGATCGACCGTGGCCGATCCGACAACCGCCTATACGATCCTCGCCAATGCGGGCTGGACCAAAGGCCCGGACGGCTACCTGACCAAGGCCGGCAAGACGCTCGCGCTCAACTACTGCACCACTACATACCAGTTCCGCCTCGACACGCTGAATGCCATGGCGACCCAGCTTCGCCAGGTGGGCATCAAAGTCAACATAAACCAGAAGCTCCCGTCGGTCGTGTTCGCGAACTGGGTCACACCTGGATCCGACACCCTGTGCAACCTGCGGCATGGTCAGTTCGATGTGGCGGAGTTCTCGTACGTGTCGCGGTTCGATCCTTTGGCCGGATACCGCATCTACCATTCGAGCCAGGTCCCGAGCAAGACATTGCCCGACGGCGAGAACATCAGCAGAATCAGCCTGCCCGCTCTTGACAAGGCCTACGATCAGATCGCGCGGACGGTCGATGTAGCCGAAGTCCAGAAAGCAATGTTCGCGGTCCAGGACCTGTATGGGTCCGACCAGAACACCTATCAGATGCCCCTTTACTTCCGAAAGGACATCTGGCTGGCAAACCCGAAACTCCACAATTTCACCGGCAACCAGAGCGCGTCGGCCGGCGAGTGGAACATCGGCGATTGGTGGGTCGGCTGATCGCGGCTCGAGAAACGGTGCGCGCCGCCTTGGAAGTGCTCTTGTCGCGGGTTTCGTCCCGGCCGAGGTTACCGTTTGGGAGACTCTTGGAAGCGACCAGGGACCATACGGGGATTCCGGTGCGACCGGCCTCTCAGACGACGTTTGACACTCTCTGATCACCCGCGCATAGTGTCCGCACTGGTGGGCCGGGCCCAATTTCGGCCGCCGCTATTGGAGTGGCCGCTCCGTGGCTGCAATATGCACCTTGAGTTGCTGACATTCCCTGACCCGCAGGGCGCGGCGGTCGTTCCAGAGAATTGTGTCTACGCCAAACGAGTACACCCTCAGTCGATGCGAATCGCCCAATTCGGGCATTGAAGGAGGTGGACTAGCGCAAGTGTCGGCCCATCGATTCGTGGACGCTCCAGGAAGTGCCCAGTGGCACCCGGCGCGGCCGGTGGGCCACCGAGATGCCCGATGGATTGAGGAGACGCAATCCATTCCGAGGAGAAGGAACCAACCAGGAGGAGCATTGCATGCGTAACCGGCTAACTGGCCTGTTGGCCATCGCGGCGATAGTGGCAGCCGCCTGCTCGAGCACCGCCACGCCGGCTCCGACCACGGCCCCCACTAAGGCCGCCGTGACCGCCGCCGCCGTGACCCCGGCCCCGACCCCGGCGGGCCCGGACCTGACCACCACCACATACAAGGCTGAAGCTGTCGGCAAGACCGGCGGCAAGCTGGTTCTGGCCGAGTGGCAGGAGCCCAGCAGCATCTGGACCGGCGTGTATGACAACGCCGCCACGGACGCCGAGGCCTTTGGCCCGGCCCTGTGGGGTCTTTGGAACGCGACCGGCGACATGAAGTTCTACGGTCAGCTGGCGACCAACGTCCCGACCACGGCCAACGGCGGCGTCAAGACCACCGCCAGCGGCGGCATGGACGTGACCATCAACCTGGTCCCGGGCGCCCTCTGGTCCGACGGCCAGCCGATCACCTGCGACGACCTGGCCTATGAAGCCACCTGGTTCATGGACAAGGGCCAGGTCGGCAACATCCAGGGCACCACCGGTTGGGAAGATGTCACCGGCGTCGACGGCGGCACCGGCAGCGCCTGCGTCGCCCACTTCTCGAAGCAGTACGAGGCCTACCTTGGCCTTTGGACCCCGCTTCTTCCGAAGCACTACCTGAATACCGTCTCGGTCGCCGACGCCCCGACGAAGCTGTACTCGCAGAAGGACCCCGCGTCCGGCGTATACAGCGGCCCGTACATGCCGTCCACTTGGGCGGCCGGCGCCGAGATCGACCTCGTCCCGAACGCCAAGTTCTGGTCCTCGATCAAGAAGGCGACTCCTTCGTTCGACTCCGTCGTCTTCAAGGTCTACGGCAGCTCGGCTGACGAGATCGCCGGCTTCAAGAACGGCGAGTCCGACGTTGCCCTCAACTTCAACCACAACGACCTTGCCGCCCTGAACAAGTCCGGCATCAACACCGCTTCGATCGATGCGATCAACGGGCCGACCTACGAGCACAACTCGTTCAACTTCGCCTCGCTGACCAAGAAGTTCGGAGCCGACGGCGCCAAGGCGCTGATGACGGCCCTCAAGTACGCCTACGACAAGGACCGCGTCATCCAGCAGATCACCGGCGGCACCGTCGAGTCGACCTGCAACCTCTTCCCGGCGACGGCCTGGTGGTATTCGAAGTTCGACTGCGCGAAGCTCGACTACGCCAAGGCCAACCAGATCCTCGACGACGCCAAGTTCACCAAGGGTTCTGACGGCATTCGTGTCGCCCCGAACGGCGCCAAAGTCGAGCTCACGGCCTGCACCAGCGCCAAGCGCCAGTACCGCATCGACACTCTCACCCTCGTCGGCTCGATGCTCCAGGCCAACATCGGTGTCAAGTACAACGTGACCCCGGTCCCGAGCACCAACGGCGGCATGTTCCCCGGTTGGAACGATGCCCCCGCTGACACCCCATGCAACTTGACGCGCGGCAACTTTGACGTCGCCGAGTTCGCCTGGGTCCCGGGCATCGATCCGGTCGGCGCCGTCTACACGACGTACCTCTCCAAGTACGACCCGAGCAACGAGGCCACCGGTCACGGCGGCAACAACGAGATCCGCGTGAATATCGCGGCGATCGACACCGCCCTCAATGACGCCAATGCCACGGTAGACCTCACCAAGGTCGCCGCTGACATGAAGACGTTCCAGCAGATCTACACCGACCCGACGCAGGCCTTCCCGGAGATTCCGCTCTACTTCTGGAAGACGGCGATTCTCAAGGGGACCACGATGCACAACGTCGTGAACAACCCGACCAGCGCGACCAACACCTGGAACATCGAGGATTGGTGGCGCGCATAGCACCTCTCGCCTCAGGCGATATTGCCTGATCAACGGGTATGGACTGCGGGATTGCGGCGGCATCGCCGTCGCAATCCCGCTTATCACAAAGAGACCCAGATTGACTCGATACATAATCCGCCGCTTGCTCGGGGCGATCCCAACCCTGTTCATATGCTCGCTGCTGATCTACGCGATCCTGCTGGCAGCTCCCGGTGGACCGAGTGCGCGATTCGCCCAGAATCCCAAGGTCACGCCGGAGGCGCGACAGGCATTCATACATCGATGGGGACTCGATCAACCGTTTTACGTGCAGTACTGCCGGTGGCTCGGCGCATGCAATCCGAACCGTGATGGCGCGGCCACGTTCCTGAGCGACGACGGCTGGCCGAATCTCTTGCCCGGCTTCATCGGCGGCGGCGACAACGGCGTCCTGCATCTTGACTTCGGGGATTCCGTTACGACCGGCAGCCCCGTCAGCGACGCGATCGGCCAGCGCATTCCGCGCACCGCCATCCTCGCCGGCTCGGCTCTCGTGATCTGGCTGATCCTGGCCCTCGTCACCGGCATGGTGGCCGCGGTCAAGCGCTACAGCAAGATCGACACCGCTATCACGGTGTTCAACTACATCGGGTATTCATTCCCCACGTTCTGGCTCGGCCTGTTACTGATCATTATCTTCGTGATGCAACTAGGCTGGTTCCCCGCAGGGGGTATGTGGGACGTCCGGCTGGACGACAAGCCGAGTTTCTATTTCGGCAGCGCCGAGTATTGGTCCTTCTTCCAGCAGCACCCGCTGGCGATCCTGAAGGATCTCGGGAGTCATCTGGTCTTGCCGGTAATCACACTCGTTGCGGTGAGCGTCGCGGGCGACTCCCGTTTCGTGCGGGCCTCCATGATCGACGCGTTACGCGAGGATTACGTACGGACCGCGCGAGCGAAGGGCGTTCCAGAACGGCGAGTCATATATCGGCACGCGCTTCGCAACGCGATGCTGCCGGTCGTGACGAACATGGGGCTGGAGTTGCCGTTCCTCTTCACCGGCGCCATCGCGACGGAGACCATCTTCAGCTGGCCTGGCATGGGCCGGTACTTCTATGAAGCCGTCGGGGCCTACGACTATCCGGTCTTGATGGGCATCCTTGTCATCACGGCGGTTTTCGTTATCGGGGCCAATCTCCTGGCCGACATCATCTATGCCATCGTGGACCCGAGGATCAGCTATGGATGAGTTGACACGGGCTGGTCGTTCGGCGTCGCAGGATGCGGTGATCGTCGAGTCGCCTGCCGCGCTCGAGGAACTGCTGACCGAGCATCCGGACTATGACGTCCAGCTCGAATCCCTCAACCAGTGGCAGCTGGCCTGGCGGCGTTTCCGGAAGCACCGGATGGCCATCATCGGCTCAGTGCTGTTCGTGACGATGCTGCTGCTCGGCACGATCGGACCGCTGATCCTGCCGTACGACCCGAACTCGGTCCCTGATCCGGGGGCGGGCAACTACGTGAACGCCGGCCGCCCGCCGATGCTGTTCCCGTCGTTTCATCTGTTCGGCGAGACCGTCGGTCTGCAGCGCGACGTCTTCACCCTGGTCATCAACGGAATCCGCCTGTCGTTGCTGATCGGTGTGCTGGCCACGACCATCGCGACCCTCGTCGGGACGCTCGTCGGTGGAGTGGCCGGCTACTTCGGCGGCTTCCTGGACACGTTCCTGATGCGCGTCGTCGACGCAATGCTGTCGCTGCCGCTGCTGTTCCTCATCCTCGTCTTCAGCCGCTTCCTCGGCGCCGGTAGCTGGGTGACGGTGATGATGATCTTTGCCCTGTTCGGCTGGATGGGTATCGCCCGGCTCGTCCGGAGCGTGATCCTGAGCATGCGTGAGGCCGACTGGGTCGATGCGGCGCGTGCCGTCGGCGTCTCCGACGTCCGAATCATCTACCGCCATCTGATGCCGAATGCCCTCTCGCCGATCATCGTCTCGGCCTCGCTCAGTGTGGCGGGCGTGATCATCAGCGAGGCCTTCGTGAGCTTCCTCGGCTACGGCATCGACCCGGCGACGCCAACGCTGGGCAACGTCCTGAGCGGTGCCCAGGATGCTCTCCAGCAAGGCAACTGGTGGTGGGCGTTCTTCCCTGGCGCGGCCATCGTGGTCATCGTCATGGGCATCAACTTCATGGGTGACGGCCTCCAGGACGCGCTCGACCCCCGAGCCAAGATATGAAGATCAAGGAAATGGTGCCCAAACTGGAAGCTGCCGACCGTTCGGTCGGTCCGCCAACGGACCCCGACGTACTGATCGACGTGCGCGGCCTGCGCACCTACTTCCACGTCATGGACGGGACGGTCAAGGCCGTGGACGGCGTCGACTTCTCGCTCAAGCGTGGTCAGACGCTCGGTCTCGTGGGCGAGTCGGGCTGCGGCAAGAGCGTTACCGCGCTCTCGATTCTGCAGCTGATCGACATCCCGCCCGGCGAGATTGCGGGCGGCGAGATCTGGTTCGACGGCAGGGACCTGCTGAAGATGACTACGGACCAGATCCGTCACGTCCGCGGCGCCGACATCGCGATGATCTTCCAGGAGCCGATGACGAGCCTGAACCCGGTCTTCACGATCGGCGATCAGATCTCCGAGGCGATCATCCTCCATCAGCATGTGAACAAGAAGGAGGCCATGTCGCGGGCGATCGAGGCTCTAGCCGCGGTCGGTATCCCGGACCCGGCACGTCGCGTCAAGCAGTACCCGCACGAGATGAGCGGCGGCATTCGCCAGCGCGTCATGATCGCCATGGCGATCTCGTGCAATCCGAAGCTGCTCATCGCGGACGAGCCCACCACGGCCCTCGACGTGACCATCCAGGCCCAGATCCTGGAGCTCATCAAGGAACTCCAGGTTCGGACGGGCGCCGCCCTGCTGCTCATCACCCACGATCTCGCGGTCGTCGCCGAGACGGTCCAGAACGTGGCCGTGATGTATGCCGGGCGTATCGTCGAGACGGGACCGGTGGAGGACGTGCTCCTCTCGCCCAAGCATCCGTACACCCAGGGACTGCTCAACTCCATCCCCGCGCTCCACAAGCGGGGCCGCGAGTTGGACGTGATCAGGGGTGTGGTGCCCAACCCGTTCCGCATGCCGCCCGGATGCAAGTTCGAGCCGCGTTGCCCGTACGCCTGGGAGCATTGCCGGGAGGCCGAGCCGGATCTGCTCGTCCCGCCGGGCACCCACGACAAGGCCCGCTGCTTCCTCCAGGCGCCCGAAAACGCGACGAGGCGGCAGGCATTCGACCAGGCGACGGTTGCCACCGTCCGCGGCGTGATCGGCTGAGCCGGAGATGACAATGCAGTCCAGCAACGGCACCAGCCCGAACAAAGACGGTGCCACGTCCGCCGGAGTCGCCGGCGTCAAGTCAGGGAACTCCGGCGCACCCCTGCTCGAGGTCCACAACCTGCGGACCTACTACCCGATCCGGGGTGGCATCCTCCGCCGCCATATCGGCGACGTCCACGCGGTAGACGATGTCTCGCTGAGCATCAATCGCGGCCAGACGTTCGGCATGGTGGGCGAGTCCGGTTGCGGCAAGACGACCTTCGGCCGGACCATCCTGCGGCTCGAGAGGGCCACCGCCGGGACCGTGTCGATGGACGGTCAGAACGTCCTGGCGCTCCAGGGACAGGACCTCAAGTTCATGCGCCGCCGCATGCAGTTGATCTTCCAGGACCCGTATGGATCGCTGAATCCGAGAATGCCGGTCAGCGACATCATCGGCGAGGGCCTGCTCGCACAGGCGGACTCGGAGAATCGCTGGGGTGATCGCGCGATTCGGGACCAGAGAGTCGGCGACTTCCTGGAAGCGGTCGGGCTCCGGCGCGACTACTCGCGACGCTACGCCCACGAGTTCTCCGGCGGCCAGCGCCAGCGCATCGGCATCGCCCGGGCGCTCTCGCTCAATCCGGAGTTCATCGTCTGCGACGAGCCCGTGTCGGCCCTGGACGTGTCGATCCAGTCGCAGATCCTGAATTTGCTCTCGGAGTTGCAGCGCCAGTTCAACCTGACGTACCTGTTCATTGCCCACAACCTGTCGGTGGTCCAGTATTTCTGCGAGCGGATCGGGGTCATGTATCTGGGCAAGCTCGTCGAGGTCGCGGACACGGACGCGCTCTACGCCCACCCGCGCCACCCGTACACAGTGGCGCTGCTGTCGGCCATTCCGGTGCCGGATCCGCGCGTCCGCAAGAAGCGGCTCGTCTTGAAGGGCGATGATCCGTCGCCCGCCAACCCGCCCTCCGGCTGCCGGTTCCACACCCGCTGCTGGCTTCGCGAGCGGCTCGGCAATCCAGAGGTCTGCTCCACGGTCGACCCGCCCCTCATGGACATGGGCGGCGGTCAGATGTCGGCGTGCCATTTCGCGGACAAGGTCTCGGCCGAGGCCGCGGACGAAGCCGCCGCTCGCCAGTCCGTTGTGGATACCGCGGTCGCCGAATCCTAGCCGGACTGGAAACCGCAGCCGGCGCCGCGTGCTTGCGGTCGGAGCCGGCTGACAGGAATAGCCCCGGCTCGCTAAGGTGTACGCCTCACAGGGTCGTGCCTGCGGGCAGGGGGCCCTTGGCTCGTATCGTTGCCAACGATCAGTCCAGGGCGGAGCAGTGATCAGGAAGGAACGAAACGTGAAACGTTGGGCGTCGATGCTGGCCGTCTTGGCCCTGGTAGCAGTGGCTTGCGGCAGCTCGAGCACGACGAGTCCGAGTTTCGGTCCCAAGACCGGCGGCACCCTCACGGTGGCGATGGATAACGACATGGCCTATGCGGATCCCTCGTTCGTGAGCGACCCGAGTTCTCTGTACGTCGCCAATCAGGTGGTGCAGGGCCTGGTCGGCCTCGCTCCCGGCTCGACCAGCACCGTCATCCCCGTCCTGGCGGCCGCGCTGCCGAACATCAGTCCGGACGGGCTAACCTACACGTTCAAGCTCCGGGCCGGCATCAAGTTCCACGACGGGACGGACTTGAACGCCGCCGCGGTCAAGGCCAACTACGACCGCTGGACGGCATTTCCCAGCGGCGACCTGCAGAAGAACGCCTACTACTACGGCGCGATATTCGGCGGCTTCGGCAATGCTTCGAACCTGGCCTCGGTGACCGCCCCGAACCCGACTACGGTCGTCATCAACCTCGACCACGCTCAGAGCAATTTCCTTGTGTCTCAGGCGGTCGCCGCCTTTGGCATCCAGAGCCCGACCGCGATCAAGGCCGGCGACGGGAACAACCCCAGCCTGTCCAAGAACGCCTACGCCCTGGGGTCGGGCGGCAAGGGCAAGGCGATGGTCGGCACGGGACCCTTCATGTTCAGTGAGCGGAAGACCGGGGACCACGTAACTCTCGTCAAGAATCCGAACTACTGGGATGCGGCCTCGAGGCCCTACCTGGACAAGATCGTGTTCAAGGCCTACAAGGGTCCCGCCGACGAACTCGGAGCCCTCAAGTCCGGCGCCGTGGACCTGATCGAGACGCTCGATCCCAACGGCATCAAGACCATTCGCGGCGATTCCAGCTACATGATCCTGGGGCGTGGAACCGGCTGCAACATAACGCAGCTGGGTACGAACGGGTTCGACAGCAGCGGTGCCT
>Ga0302323_100005731_pt1 | contig 10188 bp, 7 predicted proteins | sample Fen_T0_3_FD_201950 | JGI IMG/M metagenome (GOLD analysis project Ga0302323, IMG submission 201950) | Peat permafrost microbial communities from Stordalen Mire near Abisko, Sweden - Fen_T0_3 | ecosystem: Environmental > Terrestrial > Soil > Wetlands > Permafrost | place: Sweden: Abisko... | reverse complement strand
GTGATGGTCCCCGAGGGCACGCCCGCGCTGCCTCCGCCCGGGGCTGCTCCGCTCCCAGAGCTTCCGCACCCTGCCGTGAGCGCGAGCACCGCGACTGTTGCTGTGGCGGCCGCGAACCGCCTGCGTCCTACTGGGAACATCGTGATCCTCTCGAAGGGCCGGCACCTCTTGTGTCGGCGTTGGAGGGCGACCTTGCCGCGGGCCGTGGTCGGCCTTCCTCCTGCTACAGTCTTAGTTCGTCAAGCAAAGTAAGTCAAGCGGGCTGCCGAACTGGTCCTCGTTCTGACCCAGCGTCCGTGAATGCCACACAACGAGGACCGCCATGACCACGATCGATATTCGCTCCCACGGCGCAGTCGGCGACGGCATCACGAATGACGCCGTCGCGATCCAGGCGACGATCGATGCCTGCCACGAGGCCGGTGGTGGCACGGTGCTGGTGCCGGCCGGTGCTACCTTCCGGACCGGGTCGATCGAGCTGAGATCGCATGTGGAGCTACACGTGGAGCGCGGCGCGGTGCTCGCGGGCAGCAGTGACCCGGCCGACTACACTGCCCGGCTGGCGGTCGGCGCCTTGTCCGCCGGAGTGCTCGACGCGGAGAACGACTCCGCGCTGATGCTCATCACGGCCCGTGACGCCACCGACATCGCGATCACCGGGGCCGGGACCATCGACGGTGCGGGTCGGTCTTTCATCTCCGAGGACCTCGGGCACATCTACCGGTGCCCGAACCAGCGCCCGTTCACCGTGTTCCTGATTGGCTGCCGGCGGGTCACGATGCGCGACATCCGGCTGCAGGACGCCGCGTTGTGGTGCGTGCGGCTCTCAGGCTGCCAGGACGTGCTCATCCACGGGATCCGGATCGACACCGACCTGAAGTACCCCAACGCCGACGGGATCGACCTGGACCGGTGCCGGCGGGTGCGGGTCAGCGACTGCGAGATCTCCAGCGGTGACGATGCCATCTCGCTCAAGACCACCCAGGAGTTTGCCGGCTATGGCCCGACGGAGGACGTGGTCATCACCAACTGCACGTTGCAGTCCACCTCAAGCGCTGTCGTGGTCGGGGTGGACGCGGTCGAGGACATCCGCAACGTCGTGGTGTCCAACTGCGTGATCCGTTCGTCGCACAGGGGGCTGGCCGTCAACCTCGGCCAGGAGGGCAGCTTCTCGAACATCCTGTTCACCGACTGCATCGTCGAGACGCGGCACTTCGCCAGGGGCTGGTGGGGGCACGGTGAGCCGATCTACGTGAGCGTCGGCGCGTGGCACGACGTCGTCGGGCGGCTGCGCAACCTTCGGTTCCGTAACATTCTGGCCCGTTGCGAGAACGGCGCCTACATCGCGGCCGACGCGCCCGGCCTGATCGAGGGGGTCGTCCTCGACGGTGTCCGGATCGAGCTGGATCGGTGGTCGAGCTGGCCCGGGGGGGAGTACGACCGGCGTCCGACCTCGAACGGACCCGAGATCTACGCCCACCCCACCGCCGGCATCCATATCGACACCGCCTCCGACGTCACCCTGCGCAACTGTGAGGTCGTCTGGGCCGCGCGGCCGGACGACTTTGGGTACGCGGTGGAGGCGATCGACGTCGACGGGCTGGCGATCGAGGGCCTGCGCGGGCAGTCGGCGCACCCGGAGAGGCTGGAGGCCATCCACGTGCGCGACCGTGCTCAGGGCGAGAACCGCTACCCCATCCAGGTGCCGGCGTCCGCCCTGCCCTCGTGATCCCGGCTCAGGACACCTTGATTGCCACCGGCGTGACTGGACCGGGCGCGCCCAAACTGGCAACCGCGACCCGAGGAGTATTGCCGAGGTGACGACACGAAGCGTGGTTGATGGGTTCGACGGGACGCACCCCGCAAAGACGGCGATCCGGTTGTACTCCGGTCAGCGAGGGCGGCTCGCCGTGGCGGCTATCGCCTTCGCCTTCAAGCATTCTCCGGTCTGGGTGATGCCGTTGCTCACGGCCAACGTGATCGATGCCGTCGTGCAGAAGAGGCCATTGTCGGTGATCTGGGTCAACGCCGCCGTCATGGCACTGCTCGTGCTGCAGAACATCCCGTTGACACTTGTTTACGTGGGCCGGCTGAGCCTGGCGGTTCGTACGGTTGAGACCGAGCTGCGAGTCGCGCTGTGTGAACGGCTGCAGCAGCTGTCGGTTGGCTACCACCGCAGGATGAGCGCGGGGGTCCTTCAGGCCAAGGTGATCCGAGACGTCGAGAATGTGGTCGAGACGTCGCGGCAGACGTTCGACTCCGGTATGGCGGCGCTCACCACGTTGGTCGGGGCGGTCGTCCTGACCGCGATCCGGGTGCCGGCGTTCCTGCCTGTGTTCCTCATCGCGGTGCCCGCGTCGGCCCTGCTCATCCACGTGACGCGCCGGCACATGAGCGTCAGGAATCAGGCGTTCCGGCATGAGGTTGAGCACATGTCTGCACGGGTGAGTGAGATGACGCACCTGATCCCGATCACCCGCGCGCACGGGGTCGAGAACGACGAACTGGCCCGGATGGACCTCACACTGGACCACGTGCGCCATGAGGGGGTCCGATTGGATGTGCTCAACGGCCGTTTCGGTGCGGTGGCCTGGGTGTTGTTCCAGCTGCTCAGCGCCGCCTGCCTCATCACCGCGGCCTGGGCCGCCCGTACCGGCTTCCTGGACCTGACTGCCGGTGACGTCGTGCTGCTGTCCAGCTACTTCGTGGCACTGACGGGGTCAGTCACGATGCTGATGGGTCTGGCGCCCATGCTGTCCAAGGGGCTCGAGTCGATCAAGTCGATGGCGGAGGTCCTGACGGAGCCCGACCTCGAGGAAAACGAGGGAAAGCGAGAGGTCACCGAGGTCGAGGGCCGGGTCACCCTGGAGCACGTCACACACACCTATCCCGGTGCGGCCGAGCCGGCAATCATCGACGTTTCGCTTGACGTCCAGATCGGTGAGACCGTCGCCTTCGTCGGGCAGTCCGGGTCTGGGAAGTCGAGCCTGCTCAACCTGGTCATCGGGTTCATGTCACCGACGGCGGGGCGAATTCTGATGGACGGCGTGGACCTGCGGGACATTGACCGTCGCAGCTACCGGCAGTTTCTGGCCGTCGTCCCGCAGGAGACGCTGCTCTTCGAGGGGACCGTGCGCGACAACGTGACCTACGGCCAGCGAGAGCTCACGGACGACACGGTACGAGAAGCTCTCCAGGCCGCGAACGCAGCCGAGTTCGTTGCGGAGATGGGCGGTTTGGACGCCATCATCGGTCAGCGTGGTTCGAGCCTGTCTGGTGGCCAGCGCCAACGCCTTGCGATCGCTCGCGCGCTGATCAGGGACCCGCGCGTCCTGGTCCTTGATGAGGCGACGTCTGCTCTGGACCCCGCGTCCGAGGTGCTGGTCCAGGACGCCCTCGCCAAGCTCATGAGCGGAAGGACCACCTTCGTCGTCGCCCACCGACTGTCAACCGTTCGGTCTGCGGACCGCATCGTCGTCATGCAGCACGGCCGGATCGTCGAGTCCGGCGGCCACGATCAGCTGCTGGCGGCGGGTGGGGCCTATGCGCGCCTGAACCTCCTCGATCGACGTGGCGGTGGCCTCGTCTCTGCGTCTCTCTGAGCCTCGGGACTCCCAACCGGTTCGCGTGATCGCGGTCTGGTCAGAAGGTTTGGCTTGCGGCGTCTGTCTGTACGGGCAGGTTGGCGCCAGGCAGTTCCGCCAGAGCTACGCGGTCAGGGATCGCGAGACCGTCGCGGACTGCTGTCACGAGACCGGGAGCCAACGGCAGCAGGGGGAGCAGCGTTGCCTGGAAGAGTGGTACAGATCCGGTTTGCCTGACCAGACCTCACTGCTCGGCACGTTCGACGCGTCGAGTTCGTGGCACCAGGACCCGAGCTCGCGGTCGATCAGGTAATCGGCCGCGTAGTCCCACCAGCGGGCGTAGTCGCGGGCGTATCGCGGGTCGCCCGTTGACTTGTGCAGTGTGGCTGCTGCGCCGATTGCCTCGGCGACGACCCAGTGCATCCGGGTGTGCACCACTGGAGTCCCCGCCCAGTCGGTGGTGTCGACAAACCCCTCAGCGCCGTCGGCCGACCAGCCGTCGCGTACCGCACGTTCGTAGAGCGCCCGGGCCGCCGGGACGTAAGTCTCTGGGGCGCGCCCGGGCAGGGCGGCATCGATCTGCAGCAGCAGGCGGGCCCACTCCAGGCCGTGCCCGATGGTGGCTCCGTATGGCTTGAATGGGTCGTCCGGTCGGTCCGCGTTCAGCTCGGGCTGCGGGATCCAGGTCTTGCTGAAGTGCTCGGCGATGCGCCAGTGGCAGGCGGCAGCCCAGGTGACAAGGTGATCGGCGATCGTGGCGGCGCGTTCGTGCCAGCGCGCATCCCCGGTGGCGTCCCCGGCGGCCAGAAGTGCCTCGACCGCATGCATGCTGGAGTTCACGCCGCGGTATGGCTCGAGCGTGTTCCAGGTGCGGTCCCACTCGTCGGCGTGCAGTCCGGCATTGGATTCCCAGAACTGTTCGTCGAGCACCGCAAGGGCTTCGACTAACAGGTCGCTGGCGCCGTCTATCCCGGCCACCCTTCCGGTCGACGTGGCGAGCACGACGAAAGCGTGCGCGTAGGCACTCTTGGTGGTGTCGGGCGTGTCGTCGGGTGCGAGCGAGGCGTACCAGCCGCCGTACTCCCGGTCGCGCAGTGACGTATGAAGGGCGGCAAGCGCCCTGGTGGCGACTGCACGGCTCCCGGGGACGCCGAGCAAGTACCCGAGCGCATACACGTGCGCCGTTCGGGCGGTGACTCAGGTGAAGACGGGCCGGGTCGTGTCGACCACCCCGGCATCATCGAGCCAGCCGGCTCCCCGATCGGTTGGCACGATGTCGTGCCCGAAGTCGAGCAGGCGAAGCGTCTCAGTTTGCAGCCAGTGTCGATGGCTGGCCCGTTCGACCCAGGTGTTCATCGTGCGGCTGCTGCAAGAAACGTTGAGGTTGTGGCGTCCCGGGCATGTGCGGCGCCCCGGGCACGTGCGGCGAGCCAGGGCAGCTGGCGAGAGAACTGGTGACCGCCACCGCCCTCGTGCTCATTGAACGGGTACACCTCGATCTGCTTGTCCACTTCGCCGGCGATGGCTCCGTAGTGGTTGTACGCCGCATACACCGTGGAGGGCGGGCAGATGGGATCCATCAGACCGACCGAGAACAGCGCCGGTGCGGTCGCGCGTCGGGCGAAGCTGACGCCGTCGAGGTAGGACAGCGTGCGGAACGCTGCGGCGGCATGTGCGCGGTGCACTGAGAGGTAGGTCGTGATCTCGGTGTACGGCTCCTGGTCGGACAGGTCGACCGACCGGCGGAAATGACATCCGAAAGGGACATCCGGAAGTACCCCCAACAGACCGGGGACCAGCCCTGCGGCCGCCAGCGCGATGCCGCCGCCCTGGCTGCCGCCGGTCACTGCCACTCGGGCCGGGTCGACGCCCTTGACCGCGCGGACGGCCTCGACGGCGCGGACCGCGTCCGCGAAGACCCGGCGGTAGTAATGGTCCGCCGGGTCGAGGATCCCGCGGGTCATGAAGCCGGGCGTCGCCGGCCCTGAGCCGACCGGGTCGGGGGTGTCCCCACCGCTGCCCCAGCGGCTGCCCTGGCCTCGCGTGTCCATGAAAAGGCTCACGTACCCGGCGGTGGCCCAGCCCAGGCGCTCATGCGGGAGTCCCCGACCGCCGCCGTAGCCGTTGAACTCGACCATGGCCGGGAGCGGGCAGTCGGCGGCGCCACCGGCCGGCCTGGTGAGCCATGCCTTGATCGGGTGCCCGCCGAACCCGGCGAACTCGACATCGAACACGTCGACCAGGGTCAGACCCGTGTCGACCGGTGTCACCGTGAGACCCAGGTCGAAGGAGCGAGTCTCGGTGAGCGTGTCGGCCCAGAAGGTGTCGAAGTCCGCCGGCTCGTCAAGATCGGGGAGATAGGTCTCTAGCGCAGCGCGGTCGAGGTCATACAGGGGCATGTCGAAGTCCTTCAGGAAACGTGGGGTTAAGTGCCAGGCCGGCGCGACTGAGGGGTGCCCGGCAGTCGGATCAGTTGGAGCTCCCCGGGCTGGCGACGTATTCGGAGTTCACGTAACTGGGGATGCGCAGACCCTGGCGCACTGGCACCAGCTGAGCCTGTAGCACGAGGGCCGCCGCCCCGATCGCGGGCGCCGTCGCCGCCGAGCGGGACAGCTGAACCGATACCGGGTGTGTGGCCCGGGCGAAGAACGACCGATCGAGCTCTGCCTGGACCACCGGCAGGTAGATCGAGCCGGCGACCGCCAAGCTCGGGCCGGTCAGGACGACGAGCTCGAGATCCAGGATGTTCGCGAGAGTGCGGGTGGCCACGGCGAGATAACGCGCGGACTGTTCGAGCAGAGCGCGCGCTCCTCTATTGCCGCGACGGGCGGCGCGGGCGACTGCGGCGAACTGGGCGACCACGCTCAGCGGCGGGCGATCGCTGTCGAGGCCCGATGCAAGCGCGATGTCGTGATCGGCGCGTGCCGCAGCCGCGACGGTGGCGGGCCCGGCCAGCGCCTCCGTGCAACCGCGGGCACCGCACCAGCACTCAGGACCGTCGGCGTCAAGGCAGATATGCCCGATTTCTCCTGAGTTGCCGCTGGCACCGCGGTACGCGGTCCCGTTTACGAGCAGACCCGCGCCGATTCCGGTACCCATGAATACCGATGCGAAGGTTGTGGCTGTCCCCACCCCACCGGACCAGTACTCGCCGAGGGCTGCCGCCGTGGCATCGTTGTCGAGCATCACCGGCAAGCCGACTGCCGCCTGGAGTTCGCGATCGAGCGGGAAGTCCTCCCAGTGCCGCATCGACGGTGGCGTCAGACGCATTCCGCTCTGGGGGGTGAACGGACCAGGTGAGACAAGTCCGAGACCCAGCACACGGGAGCGTTCGACACCGACCCCGTCGATGAGTGCCTGGACTTCGCGTGCCATCCGAGCCACAACAATGGGAGGGTCCTCTATGCCCGCGCCGCTGCGCGACATGCGGCCGACCACAGCACCGCCGAGATCGGTCAGGACATATGTGATGCCGGAGTGGTCGAGGAGCACGCCCACGGCGAATCGAGAGGCTTGGTTCAGTTGCAGCAGTACACGCGGTTTGCCGCCGGTCGACTCTGCCCGGCCCGTTTCGAGGACGAGGCCGTCATTGATCAGACGCCGCACGACGGTCGAGACGGTCGCGCCCGTCAGACCTGTGGTCTGCGTGAGGCCGACCCGGCTGATGGTGCCCGTCGCCCGGATGGCGTCCAGGACGATCGATCGACTGTTCGGGTGAGACACGCCCCCCACCTGTCCGCTCATCCGGCCCAAGCCTTGCACCGTGTCGCTGGTGTTCACGCTGTCCCTCCCTGGCGGGCGCCCTGCCAAGCAGGCGCGATCTCTTTGACTTCATTATTCTGATAAACGATGTCAACGGCATCTGGGGCGTGAATCGTGTTGACAAACTTTGTTCGTGAACGGAACAATGTTACTACGCGGTGGGACCGGACTCAAAACGCAGTTAGGTCCAACTGCTCGTAATGTTCGACAGTCCCCAGCGACAAACCCGTCAGCGGAGACTCGGCGGGCAGATCAGGAGCACTGGTGACCAACCGTCAACGGCTGACCGATGGATGGCTTCGGTGACCGTGTCTGAGCCTCTTAGTGGCTCCGACGCGCCCAGTGCGGTCGGTCTCGTGCTCGCGCGGCCTGTCCGGCTCCTTGGCCTCGAGCCGTTCTTTATGGAGTTCATCGCCGGTCTCGAGGAGACCATGGCGGAGCGGGACCTTTCGATCCTGCTGCAGGTGGTCCCTGAGCAGGACGCGGAAGTGGAGACCTACCGGCGCTGGGCTGCCCGGCGATCGGTCGATGCCGTCATCGTCGTCAACCTCGTCGAGGGTGATCGGCGGCCAGAGGTGCTGCATGAACTCGGTATGCCATTCCTGCTCGTGGGTGCCGGGAACGAGCCAGGCTTCCCCGCCGTCCGAACGGATCACGCGGGCGCTGAGCGCGCGGCGCTTGCCTACCTGCGCGAACTAGGTCATCTACAGATCGCGCGCGTGAGCGGCCCGGCGCAGTTGCTGCACACACAGGCAAGGACGGTGGCCCTCATCGAGGACTGTCGTTCGGTCGGGGTGGAGCCGATTCTCCTCGAGGGCGACTACTCGGACGAGGCCGGCGCCGCCCTGACCCGTCGCCTCCTTGCCCTCTCGGAACCGCCGACCGCGATTCTCTACGACAACGACGTGATGGCCGTCGCAGGGCTCCGGGCCGCGCAGGACCTCGGCCTCGTCGTTCCGGACCAACTCAGCCTTGTGGCGTGGGATGACTCAACCCTGTGCCGGCTGGCGTCGCCCGCCCTTACGACCATGAGCGTGGACGTGCACGAGTACGGCGTGCGAGTCGCACGCTCAGTCTTCGAGGTCCTGGACGGGGTTCCGGTTCAGGAGCGCTGGTCACCAACTGCCCGGCTGACACCGCGCGGGACCACTGCACCCGCCCGGCTGGAGCAGATGAGCGCTCCCCTGATCCCCTGACCCTCCTGACGGTAAGCCTCTGGCACGTCACGTCCTGAAGCGGCGAAGGGTCGCCAGTCCCGCTACCTGCTCGTGCAGGCCGTTACCTGACCGGAGGCGCGTCGTGCACTGTGGCGCTCCCCGCCGCCCGAAGCCCCGTTGCGCTTTGTCTGGTAGAGCAAACCGTTTGAAAACTTCGGGGTCATGTTTCCTGGGATGGGGACGACACGCTCGCCCAGACGATCACCGACGCCAGCGCCCTCGGTGCCTGGGTGATTTCGGCCCGCTCGGGGATCTCCGGCGCCCCCGCGGCGGTGGCGCCAGAAGTAGGTCGGCTCCCGCTGCTCGCCGAGGTAAGCGTCAACTATCACGCCCGTCTGAAACGAGGAGACCTCACCGGCGCATCTGACAGCGTCCGGGAGGCAACGGCGCCCTGCAGCTATAGGTAAGTCATTGGTGAAGCTGAGGGCACCAGCGGCGCCTGGATCCTCCGCCGAGGAGGCGCTCGGCGACAGTCGCGAGCTTGACGAGATTGCCGACTTCGGATTGGCAGTGATTCCTGGCCGTCGGGCCTCCCGACCGAGGGCTTCTTCGCTACGGACGGGGTCTCTGGCCTGCGGGAACACTGCTCTGGGTTACTGGACTAGACCCCGGCCTCTTCGTCCCAGCGAAGCCCAGCCTGGGGCTGGGGGAGCCCGTTCGATGAGTTGGTCAAAGCTCGGATTTGTTGCGGTAGTGGCGGTATTTCGTTGCGGTACAGGCAGCGAGAGAGGCCCTCACCATCTCTGGTAAGGGCCTCTGGCCTGCGGAAACACGGTCGGGGTGACAGGATTTGAACCTGCGGCCTCTTCGTCCCGAACGGGGGATCACAGTTCGCTGCAGTGCCATTGAGCACGGGCGGTGGCGTTCTGAGCACGATAGCGGTGCGTCTGGTTCGTCCAGTGCGGTCTGGTGGCCTTGAGTTTGTTCCTTTTCTGTTCCCCGGCCGAGGTTCGCCGTCGCCGGCCATCGGGTGCAGGCGCGGCACCCGGTTCATAGCCGCTCGGCGGCGTCAACGATGGCATGGGCTTGTCGCACGAGTGCGACAGCATCGGTCTTGGAGATCAGTCGGGGCGAGTAGTGCACGTTGTCCTTGGACGCAAGGACTCGTCGCAGCTTGGCTGGCAGGGTCTGGTCGGGCAGGTCGACAGTGTCCAGCAGAACCGCCGCGCTGTCGTGGTCCTGGCCCCGGCTGTAGCGACCCAGTTGGAGGCCGCAGATGGCATCGGTGGCGGCGATTGCGGCGAGGACCGCCAGCGCTGCGGCTACGTGCGGGTCCGTTTGTGATGCTGGCTCGCTCAGGACCATCTCGGCGACGTGATGAATGCCTTGGCTTGTTCGCGACGTCCGCGTGCTTCGGCGGGGGTGCAGGAAATGACTCGTGAACTTCCTCTCGGACTCATGACACGCTCCGGAGGAGGTCGAGGAGGCGGGTCCCCATCAGGTGGATGTGGTCGGCCCTCCATGAGACCAACAGAGGGTCTTCGGCGGCGACCATGGCGGCCAGGATGTCGGGCGTCGGGTCCACGATGTGCCCGCGGTTGCCGGTCCACCTCAGGACGTCCGCGGTCAGTCGATCTACCTGGGTGGCCCGTGCATTCTGGTCTGCGGCGCCTGCCGGGCCGATC
>Ga0302323_100005730_pt1 | contig 10188 bp, 7 predicted proteins | sample Fen_T0_3_FD_201950 | JGI IMG/M metagenome (GOLD analysis project Ga0302323, IMG submission 201950) | Peat permafrost microbial communities from Stordalen Mire near Abisko, Sweden - Fen_T0_3 | ecosystem: Environmental > Terrestrial > Soil > Wetlands > Permafrost | place: Sweden: Abisko... | reverse complement strand
TCGCCGAGCTCTGGCAATTGGCCGTCGTGGATGCGGTGGGCGTTGGTGACGATCAGGCTCTGCGCCGCCTGGCGAAAGATCTCGTCGAGCCTGACCACGGGAACCGCGCCCGAAGCGATGGTGTCCCGCAAGACCGTCCCCGGTCCGACCGAGGGAAGCTGGTCCTGATCGCCCACCAGCACCAATCGTGTTCTGTCCGCCAGCGCGGCCAGCAGGTCGGCGCACAGTCGCACGTCGATCATCGACGCTTCGTCGACCACCAAGAGGTCCGCGTCGAGCGGGTTTGATGGATTGCGGCCGAACTTCCCCTCGGCCGGACGCCATTCCAGCAATCGGTGCAACGTGGCGGCCGGCTGTCCGGTGGCTTCTTGAAGCCGTTTGGCTGCGCGTCCGGTGGGCGCAGCCAACGCCACGCGCTGCTGGCAGCGCAGGAAGGTCGATACGATACCGCGCACGATGGTGGTCTTTCCCACGCCGGGGCCGCCGGTGATGACCAAGAGCGGCTCGACCAGGGCCCGGCGCACAGCTTCGGCCTGCCGAGGTGCGAGGCTGATCTTCGCCTCACGCTCGTACTCAGCGACGGCGCGGTCGGGGTCGATGGGAAGCGGCCTTCTCTGCGCGCGAAGGATTCGCTGCAATCCGTGGGCGGCGGCCCTTTCCGCCCGCCAAAGGCTGGTCTCGAACACCGCTTCGTCGTCGGTCTCGGTGCGCTCGACCGTCACCTCACCCAGGCGAGCCAGCTTGTCCACCGCAGCCTGGATGCGATTCACGTCGATCTCAAGGCGTTGACCCGCCTCCTCGACCAGCCGGCTGCGCGGCAAGAACACGTGCCCCTGGCCGCCCGCCTCTTCCAGCACGTGGCGCACCCCCGCCTCGACGCGAACCTCGGTTTCCTTGCCGATGCCCAGCGACATGGCAAGCCTATCTGCCGAGAGAAAACCGATGCCCCAGACGTCGAAGGCCAACTGGTACGGGTTTTCGCGCACGCGCTTGATCGCGTCGGCGCCATAGCGCTTGTAGATGCGTGCCGCCAGCGCGGGCGAAACGCCGTAGCCTTGCAGGAAAACCATCACCTCCCGCTGGCCGCGCTTTTCTGCCCACGCCTTCTTGATGGCCAGCGCGCGCGTGCGACCGATCCCGGGGATCTCACGGATTCGGTCGGGGCGTGCATCGAGGATCTCCAGCGTCTTGTCGCCGAACCGCTCGACGATGCGGCTGGCGAACTCGGGGCCGATTCCCTTGATGAGCCCGGCGCCCAGGTAGCGCTTGATTCCCTCGACCGTGCGCGGCGTCAGCTCGGTGTACGAGACCACCCTGAATTGTCGACCAAACCGAGCGTTCTCTTCGTAGTGGCCCGCCGCCCGCAGGTTCGCCCCAACTGGAATTCCGAACAGGTTCCCCACGACGGTGACCGGCTCGGGTTCCTTGCCGATCTTGAGGCGCGCGACGGTGAACTCGCCTCCGCTCCCGGAGAACACTATCCGCTCGATGGTGCCCTCTAAGGTGTCGGTGGCGTCCGCGTTGGAACGCTTGTCCCGCCCGCGCTCGAAAAGATCCATGGACCGCTACAGCCTCCTTTGCCGCAGCGGGAAGGTCAAGCTGAAGTCGTTGTCTCCGGCGCGCTAGCCCTTGTAGGTAATGCCGTGCTTGGCCAGAACTTCGAGCAAGTCGAGCAGGGAGAACACACCGAAGCCTCGGATTTCCAGCAGGCGCCCGAAGGTCCAGTGGTCCGCGTGGCGGCCGGGTTCGTACCGGCAAAGGGCATTGTGCGTACGCGGCTCCAGCTCGTAGCCGTACTGCTCCACCAGGAAGTCAGGCGTTTGTACGACCCGGCCCAAGAACTCCCGCGGCAGCCCTTCCGAGCTGGTCGAGTTCACCCGGTGGCCGGTCAACGCCTCGAACCGCTCGATGAATCGGGCGGTGTCATCGCGGCGCCGAGCGGAGCCGCGCGGGGGCTGTTCTGTTTCATTCATTATGGGATTGTTGACTTCCGGCATGGTGGTGTTTCCGGAATGCAAGTATTAGACCGCTTCGGGACCTCGCTCGCCAGTGCGGATGCGGATGACATCGGCAACGGGCGAGACGAAGATTTTTCCGTCGCCGATCTCGCCCGTGCGAGCTGCGGACACAATTGCGTCGATGATCGGTTGGACCATTTCGTCGTCTGTGACGATCTGGATTCTCACCTTGGGCACGAAGTCCACCGTATAGGACGAGCCTCGGTAGACTTCGCGCTTGCCGCCGGTGCGGCCGAAGCCGCGAACCTCGGAAACCGTCATGCCTCGAGCGCCAATCTGGAAAAGGCGATCCTTGACCTCGTCGAGCTTGAACGACTTGATGATGGCTTCGATGCGTTTCATGGCTAGATCATTCCTTGAATCGGGTTGCCGGGAGGTTTCGCGGAGGTGAAAAGATCGTAAGGGTTCCTGATTGGCTAGAAGTAGGCCAGGGCTGCGAGAAGGCCGGTGACCTGGTTCTTCTTGGCCTCGGCGCCCTTGAGGAAGAGTTCCTTGTCAGACATGTCCGCGCGCACCTCGGCGCGAAGCTCGTAGTGCTTGTTGACGGTCCAAGCGCCCAATCCGGTGAACTCGTAGACGCTGCCGTCGAAGGCACCGAACATGACGGTGTTCTTGTTCTTGACGTACTCCACGCGAGCCGCTGCGTAGAACGAATCGTTGACGATGAATCGGCCCATGCCCGCGACGCCGAACCAGTTCGTGTCGCCTTCTTTCAGGTAGTCGACGTTTGCGCCGACGGAGAGGCTGCCGATGTCCTTGAGGACGACGCCGTCAAAGAGCATGCGGGCCTTCCCGCCAGCAACCTCAGTTCCGATGTAGGTCGTCACCGAGGCCGTCAGGCCCGCGTTGGCCGGGGTATAGGTGATATTGCCACCGAAGGTCTTGTCCGAGTTGATGTCAGGATCGTTGTTCCAGCCGTTGCAAGCCTCAAGCATGATGACCAGCTCGGGTGCGGCAATGGTGCCGAGGGCGGCATAGTTGATACGCAGCCCGGTGTGGAGCAAGGGAACGCCGTAAAATAACAAGGAGCGGCTATACAACCAGTTCTTGTTGGACTCGATGACTTCGGCACTGGCAGACGTGACAAACTTGCCGACGTCGATCGATAGGGTTGGGGTCGGCCGCACTTGCGCGAAGGCCTGTTGCACGAGGAAGCCGTTGCCGTACAGCGAGAGCGTATCCGTCGCTGCTCCCGTCGCACCCGGCGACGAGGAGCCGCCGCTGGCGGCGTTGATGATCGAGGCGGTGTGTCCGAAGCCCAGATCCATGCGGAAGGTGACGAGGTCGGTGTCGGCGTGCACGCCCAGCTTCGCGTAGTTTAGAGCGAAGTTGTTCGCCGTCGTGTCGAACTGCCGCAGCGCCGGCGCTTGTGTCTTCGGATCCCCGGTGAAGTTATACAGGTAATACGAGTCGACCAAGGCCTCCCAGCCGAAGGCGATGGGGGCGGGTGCAGGTGCAGGTGCGGCGGCGGGCGCGGGGGCAGCGATCGCTGCCTCGGGCGCAGGCGCGGGCGCGGTGGCGGGCGCCGGCTCAGCGGCCGGGGCCGCGGGGGCGGCTGCAGCCGCCTCGGGCGATTGGGCGTTGGCTAGCATTGGGAACAGCGAACAAAGCACAACTACCGTGGACGAAAGTCGCATTGATTTCTCCTCTTCTTAAGAATCGCGAACCATGTGATGCGAGCCTAGAAGAGCAAGTAACCGACGCGCTTGCAATGGGGCCTCGTCAGAGTTTGCGGCGCTTTTCCCGCTGCGATACATGGTGGAAACCTGCAGTCTTTATGGCTGGCGTCTTCGCATTTCGGCGGCTAAACATTCACGGCTCGGAAACAGCCCGCTAACACGAGGACGACTACACTCCAAGGACCAACAATGGACGCAAGAGCAGAGAAAACGTTACGCGAGCAGCCTGGTGTGCGGTCCCGGCCGTCTATTCGTGTGCGGGAAGCACGCTCGGCTGACGTGTCCTCCATGGTGGAGCTCTTGGGCTATCTCTTCAAGCAAGAGGCGGACTTCGGGCCATCGCCCGCGAAGCAAAGGCGGGCATTGGAGCTGATCCTCGCGCAGCCTTTCCTGGGCCGCCTGTTTGTGCTTTCTAGAGGCAAGAAGGTCTTGGGCATGGTCAGTCTGCTGTTCACCATCAGCACGGCCGAGGGCGGAAAAGCTGCCTGGCTGGAAGACTTGGTGGTCAGGCCCGACCATCGCGGCCACGGGCTTGGAACCCGGCTTTTGCGAGGAGCCGTGGCTTGGGCGCGCAAGGAAGGCATCACGCGAATCACGCTTCTCACCGATGCCGACAACGTGGGGGCGCGCGGCCTCTATCTCAGACACGGCTTCTCGGCCTCGGCCATGCAACCCTTGCGGCTTCACCTGGCGCACAGGTCCGACGTGCGCCCCGCTACCTTGACGATGGTTTGATGACCTCACCAGAAACATTTCTTCTCAAGCCAATCAACGATTCCTGTCAGATGTGTCGCGCCGGATCGCGACGGCACGTCCAGTCGCTCAACGCTCTGGCCGCGGTGGCGCAGGCCCTGGCCTCGATCTCGTCTCAGGAAGACATGTTGCGCGAGATCCTTCGGTTGCTCGAAGAGTCTCTGGAAATGCGGCGCGCGACGGTCATGTTGCTCTCGTCCGATGGCAGCGAGCTGTACGTCGAGGCCCTGCGCTCTTCGGGAACCAATCCTCGCGACGGGGCACGCTACCGTCGTGGCGAAGGGATCCTCGGTCGTGTGGTGGAGGGCGGCCGGTCGCTGGTCATTCCCAGCATCGAGGATGAGCCACGCTTTCAGGACCGTGTTCACCGTCGCAAGGGGGCGCCCCTCGATCCCAAGGGCTGGAGCTTCATTGCCGTGCCGGTCCTGATTGGCAAGGAAATCGTCGGAACGCTGTCGGTCGACCTGCCCAAGCGGGATGTGGACCTTCTACAGGACGCAGAACGCGTACTTGGCGTCGTCGCGGGGCTGATCGCGAACGACATCAAGCGACGTCGAGAGCTGCGCGCAGAAACCGCCGCCCTGGAGGACGAGCGCAAGCGCTTGATTTTGGAGCTGGAGACAGCCACCCGACCCGAGAACATGGTGGGTGATTCGGCGCCCATACGGGCGGTCTACACCCGGATCCACCAGGTCGCCGAGGCAGACACGACGGTTCTCATCCGCGGCGAATCAGGTACGGGCAAAGAGCTGGTCGCGGCGGCGATCCACTATCTCAGCAACCGCGCCCGCGGACCCTTCGTCAAGGTGAATTGCTCGGCATTGAGCGAGGGTTTGCTGGAAAGCGAGCTGTTCGGGCACGAAAAGGGCGCGTTCACGTCGGCGCTCTTCGCCCGGGCCGGGCGCTTCGAGGAAGCCAACGGCGGAACCCTGTTTCTCGACGAGATTGGCGACTTTTCGCCAGCGGTGCAGGTGAAGCTTCTGCGCACGATCCAAGAGAGAGAATTCGAACGGGTCGGAAGCAACAAGACCGTGCGGGTGAACGTCCGCCTGCTCGCGGCGACCAATCGCGATCTCGAGTCGATGATGAAGGAGGGGCGCTTTCGGGCAGACCTCTACTACCGGATTAACGTCTTCCCCGTCATGCTTCCGCCCTTGCGCGAACGCAAAGACGACATCATGGCGTTGGCGAATCACTTCAGCCAGAAGTTCTCGGCGAAGATGCAGAAGCCAATTCAGCGAATCACCACGACGGCCATCAACATGCTAGTCGCATACCACTGGCCAGGGAATATCCGCGAGCTAGAGAACTGCATGGAACACGCCGTGCTGCTGTCTCGCGACGGCGCCATTCATGGCCGAGACTTGCCGCCGACGCTGCAGATGCCGACTGCGCTGCCTGCAAACGTGGATGGTTCGCTGCGATCGAACGTGGCCCAGCTAGAGCGCGACATGCTCGTCGATGCCCTCAAACGCTCGAGTGGTAACGTCAGCGCCGCCGGACGTGAGCTGGGCGTGGGAGAGCGCATGATCCGCTACAAGGTCAAGAAGTTCGGAATCGACCTCGGATTGCTAGCCCCCGGTCGCCAAGCCCGCGGAACCGCCCTCTAGAGGTTTGACCCGCTCGGTCCGCAGTAGGGCCCCACCCCTTCCCCGCCCTCTCTGCGCCCCCATCCCGCCGCTTCTCTGCGCCCTCGGGGTCCGCCGCTTCTCTGCGCCCTCCCCATCCGCCTACTCTCTGCGCCCTCGGGGTCCGCCCCTCGACAATTCTCGACGGAACCATCCCGACATTCGTCGCTTTTGTCGAGAGCAGCAGGTGGAGCACCGATAGCGGCTTCGCAATTCCGCCAATCGCCCGTGGCACTGCAGTTGCACTGTGGAGGGTTGAGAAGAGCCAGCGAAGTTCGAATTTAACGAAACGACATAGGAAGGACACAATGAGGCAAATCGCAATCTACGGCAAAGGCGGTATCGGCAAATCGACTACCACGCAGAATACCGTCGCCGGTCTCGTATCGCTCGGGAAGAAGGTCATCATTGTAGGATGCGATCCTAAGGCTGACTCCACCCGCCTGATGCTGCACTCGAAAGCGCAGACCACGGTCATGGATCTGATCCGCGAACGCGGCACGGTGGAAGACTTGGAGCTGGCGGACGTCCTCAAGCTGGGCTACGGCGGCGTGAAGTGCGTCGAGTCGGGCGGCCCCGAGCCCGGCGTCGGCTGTGCAGGCCGCGGCGTCATCACCGCCATCAACTTTCTCGAGGCAGAGGGCGCCTACACACCGGATCTCGACTTCGTCTTCTACGACGTGCTTGGTGACGTCGTGTGCGGCGGGTTCGCCATGCCCATCCGGGAAGGCAAGGCCGAGGAAATCTACATCGTGGTCTCTGGCGAGATGATGGCCATGTACGCGGCCAATAACATTTCGAAGGGCATCCTGAAGTACGCCACCTCGGGCAAAGTCCGCCTGGGCGGCCTCATCTGCAACTCGCGCAACACCGACAAGGAAGCCGAGCTCATCGAAGCGCTGGCCAAGCGTCTCGGCACGCAGATGATTCACTTCGTTCCGCGCCACAATCAGGTGCAACGGGCCGAGCTGCGCAGGATGACGGTCATCGAGTATTCGCCGGAGCACGAGCAGGCCGAAGAGTACCGACAGCTGGCCAAGAAGATCGCGGAGAACAAGATGCTGGTCATCCCCAAGCCTCTGGCCATGGAAGAGCTGGAAGAGCTGCTCATGGAGTTCGGCATCATCGAAGAGGACGCGCCCGGTGTGGGCGTTCCGGCCGCCGCCGTCCCCGCCTAACTGCTGCTATCAAGGAGAAATAACCATGTCCGCCGATGTGAAGAAGAGAGTGGAAGGCATCACCCGGGATTCTACCCAGGCCATGATCGACAAGGCTCTTGAGGTCTATCCCGAAAAGGCTCGCAAGAAGCGGGAGCCCCACCTGGCGCCCAACGACCCCGAAGCCACATCGGCGTGCGTGAAATCGAATCGAAAGACCATTCCCGGTGTCATGAGTGCGCGCGGTTGTGCCTATGCCGGGGCCAAGGGCGTTGTGTGGGGGCCAATCCGTGACATGGCCCACGTCTCGCACGGCCCTGTGGGCTGCGGCTGGTACTCGTGGGGCACGCGCCGCAATCTGATGTCGGGCGTGAATGGTGTGTCCAACTTCGCCATGCAGATGACGTCGGACTTTCAGGAGAAGGACATCGTTTACGGCGGCGACAAGAAGCTGGCCACGCTGCTTCGCGAAACCAAGGAGCTGTTCCCCCTGGCCAAAGCAATCTCCGTCCTGTCGGAGTGTCCGGTCGGCCTCATCGGCGACGACATCAACTCGGTGGCACGCACGATGTCGAAGGAACTGGACTTGCCCGTCTTCCCTTGCAACTGCGAGGGCTTTCGCGGGGTCAGCCAGTCCCTTGGCCACCACATCTCGAACGACACCATTCGCGACTACGTCATCGAAACGCGCGAGTTCGCCGAGCCGGCCGGACCTTACGACATCGCGCTTATCGGCGACTACAACATTGGCGGCGACGTCTGGTCGGTCAAGCCGCTTCTGGAAGAGTGCGGATTCAACGTCAAGGCCTCCTGGACTGGGGACGGACAAATCGAACAGATCGCCGCTACCCATCAGGTGAAGTTGAGCGTCATCCACTGCTACCGCTCCATGAACTACATGGCGCGGGTCATGGAAGAAAAGTACGGGATCCCGTGGCTCGAATTGAACTTCTTCGGCCCAAGCAAGATCAAGGCGAGCCTACGAAAACTTGCCGAGCGGTTCGATGACAACATCAAGGAGAAGGTCGAGGCGGCGATTGCCAAGTACGACCCGGAAATGCAAAAGGTCATCGCGGAGTACCGACCGAGACTGGAAGGCAAGAGGGTCATGCTCTACGTGGGCGGCCTGCGCCCGCGACACACGGTCAGTGCCTATGAGGATCTGGGCATGCAAGTCGTGGGATCGGGCTACGAATTCGCGCACAATGACGACTACGAACGGACTGCCCCGGAAATGCCGGAGGCGACCGTGATTTACGACGACGTCAGCGAATACGAATTGGAGCAATTCGTTCACACCCTCAAGCCGGACCTCGTCGGCAGCGGTATCAAGGAAAAGTACCTGTTGCAGAAGATGGGAATCCCGTTCCGTCAGATGCACAGCTGGGACTATTCGGGCCCCTACCACGGCTACATGGGATTCCCGGTCTTCGCCCGCGACATCGACATGGCTGTCAACAGCCCCACCTGGAAACTGGTCAAGGCGCCTTTCTAACTGAATCTTGCGGAGTTCATTATGTCCAACGATCTAGGATTGCCCGTCAAGCCCGTTACCGAGATCTCTCCCGAAGATGAGAAGCGCGTTTCCGCGTGGCTCAACACCGAAGAATACAAGCTGAAGAACTTTGCGCGCACGGCATTGGTGGTGAACCCCGCCCATGCCTGCCAGCCTCTCGGGGCCTACCTCGCGGCCGCCGGGTTTGAAGGCACCCTTCCCTTTGTCCATGGCGCTCAGGGGTGCACCTCGTACTACCGTTCGACCTTCAACCGCCATTTCCGTGAGCCTTCGCCCGCGGTCTCCAGCTCCATGACCGAGGACGGCGCCGTGTTCGGTGGCCAGAACAACCTGCACGAGGGTCTCGAGAACGCTTACACCATCTACAAGCCGAAGATGATCGCGGTCTTCACCTCGTGCATGCCCGAGGTCATCGGGGACGATCTCAGGTCGTTCATCGGGAATGCTCGGCAAAAAGGGTGCATTCCCAAGGACTACCTCCTGCCCTTTGCGAACACGCCTTCGTTCACCGGATCACACGTCCATGGCTATGACGCCATGCTGATGAGCATCCTGCAGACCCTCACCGAGGGCAAAGCAGTCGAAGGGCGCTGCACGGGCAAGCTGAACTTCATCGCCGGTTTCGATGCCAACACCGGCAACTACCGCGAGTACAAGAAGATCTTCGACGCCTTCGATCTCCCATACACCTTCCTTGCTGACATCGCCGAGACCTTCGACTCGCCCAACGATGGTACTTACCGTCCCTACCCGGGCGGAACCTCACTGCAGGAGGCCGCGGATTCCATCAATGGGAAGGCCACGATTACGGTTGCGCCGTTTGCCACGTCGAAGACTTTCGTTTGGCTCAAGGAGCAATACGCGGGCGAGCACGTTTCCATGCCCATGCCCATGGGCATCGCCAAGACCGATGCCTTGCTTATGAAGATCTCGGAGCTGTTTGGAAAGCCGGTTCCGGCAGAGCTGAAGGAGGAGCGCGGCCGCGCCGTGGATGCCATGACCGACGCCCAGCAGTACATGCACGGCAAGAAGTTCGCGGTGTACGGCGACTCCGACTACCTCCTCGGCTACGTCTCCTTCCTGCTTGAGATGGGGGCTGTGCCGCACCACATTCTCTGCTCGAAGGGCTCGAAGAAGCTCGAACGCGAGTTGCATGCCTTGCTCGAGGCTTCTCCGTTCGGAAAGACCAGCAAGGTCTACATGAACAAGGACCTCTGGCACCTTCGGTCGCTCGTCATGACCGACAAGGTGGATGGCATCATCGGCGACACCCACGGCAAGCAGGTCGCTCGGGACGCCGGCATCCCGCTGTTTCGGTTCGGCTTTCCCATCTTCGACCGGGTCAACTTGCACAGGCGGCCGATTATTGGGTACCAGGGCACCATCAACATGCTGACCGAGATCTGCAACAAGTTCATCGATATCGTGGACGAGACT
>Ga0302323_100005729_pt1 | contig 10188 bp, 9 predicted proteins | sample Fen_T0_3_FD_201950 | JGI IMG/M metagenome (GOLD analysis project Ga0302323, IMG submission 201950) | Peat permafrost microbial communities from Stordalen Mire near Abisko, Sweden - Fen_T0_3 | ecosystem: Environmental > Terrestrial > Soil > Wetlands > Permafrost | place: Sweden: Abisko... | reverse complement strand
GCAGAGGCGACGCCGGCCCGACGGGCGCGGCAGGCCCGACGGGCTCGACGGGCTCGACGGCGGTGGGGGCGGTCGGGGGGGCGCCGGCGGGCGTGACGGTCTCCATGACCGCGTCAGCGCCGGGAGGGGCCGGTTCGTTCCCGTTCCCGACGACCGGGACCAACGTCAGGGGACGCGCTTGAGCCGGGCCGACACGTGCGCGCCGAGCGGGTGGCCCACGGCAGCCATCTCCATGACCCACATCAGGTCACCCTCGACGAGCCCGTAGAGCCGGTGCGCGGCGTTGTACTCCTTGGCGGTGGCCGTCCGGGCGACGACGTCCGTGGCCAGCTCGACGCGGGCGCCGTCCACGTGGCCGTAGTACGTCTCCACGATCCCGGTGGGGTGCGCGAGCAGCACCTCCAGGGCCGGCCGCCCCTCCTCGTCGACGCCCGCCGGGCGCCAGAACCCCGACTCGGTGGAGAGCGGGCGCACCTTCGACCCCGTGTCGTCGAGGAGCCACGAGCGGGACGTGTACGTCAGGAACGGGCGGCCGTCGTGCGAGAAGGAGACCTCCTGGCCGAAGCGCAGGTCCTCGTCCATGCTCGGGTAGCCGACGACCCCGGCGCCCGCCCACTCGCCGAGGAGCCACAGCAGCGGCACGAGGGGGGCGGGGGTGTCGGCGGACAGCTCGACGGGCATCGCTGGCTCCAGTCCATCGGTCGGGGCTCGTGCGGTCAGCGCCGGCCCCGCAGCAGCCGACGGACGACGTACCCGCCCAGCCCGACGATCACCACGGCCGCCAGCACCAGCACGGCGGCGGAGATCACCTCGGACACGCGGGGATCCTATGGTCCCACCCCGTCCGGCTGCAGGCCGCCCGCCACCTTTCCTGGCCCCACCGGGACCACGATCAGGGCAGGTGGCCGTCAGGAGCCCGGATCAGCCGACGAGGCGGGCGACGGCGTAGGCGACGGTCCCGACGGCGAGCACCGGGGCGGCCCCGCCCGCGAGCACGGCCAGCACCGAGCGCCGCCCGGTGAGCCCGAGCAGGAGCCGGTCGAGGCCGGCGACCACGGACGCCACGACGACGGCGACCGCCAGGAGCGGCAGCACGCGCGTCGGGTCGACGACCGCGCCGGCGATCGCGCCGATCGCGGCGCCCGTCGCGAGCGCCGCCCACCCGGCGATCCGCTCCGGGACGGGCAGGACCGCCACGAGCCGGGCCCCGCCGGTCGCGGCGGCCCCCGCCACGAGCGCGGCCAGGCCGAGCCGGGTGCCCGGCAGCAGCGCCCAGCCACCACCGAGGAGGGCGAGGGTCTCCCCCGCCGCCGTCCCGGTGACGGACTCGACCAGGTGCGGCCGCCCGCGCCGCCGGGTGAGCTCGTGCGCGAACGCCAGCAGCACCGCGCCCGCCAGCAGCGCCGCGTAGGGCGCCAGCGGCCGCGTCATGTTCGCGGCCTTGACGGCGAGCGCCGCGCCGCCGCACCCGACCAGCGCGATCACCAGGCCGGTCCCGCGGCGCGCCGGCAGGTCCAGGAGCGAGCCCCAGCCGAGCGCGAGCACGAGCACCGACACGGCGACGGCGCCCGCGAGCATCAGGGGGCTCACGGCGTAGCCGGCGACCACGATGAGACCGGCGAAGGCCACCGACGCGATCGCGCCGAGCACGGCTGTCACGCGGGCATCCTGGCAGACGTCCCGCCCTCCCCGGTCCCGCCCGCCCCCGTCACGCCCGCCGCGGGTCCGGCCGTCGCCGTCACGCCCGTCACCCAGCGCGCGATCCGGTCCAGGAGCGCCGGCCCGACGGCTGCCTCGGCGTGGCCGAAGCCGGGCACCTCCCACAGCTCGGCCCCCGGCCCCGCGGCGACGGCCAGCCAGCGGGCGTGGTCCAGCGGGAAGTAGCGGTCGGCGTCACCGTGGACGAGGAGCAGCGGGGTCGGCGCGATCCGGCCGACCACGGCGTCCGGCGGCTCCGGCACCGGGTCCCAGCCGGACGCGGCGACCCGGGTCCCGAACAGGCGCGCCAGCACCGCCCGGCCGAGCCGGGTCTCCACCCCCAGGTGCAGCAGGCGCATCGGCGCCGTCCCCCGGAAGTGCCAGCGGCTCGGGCCGCTCACCGCCACCACGGCGTCCACCGGGCAGCGGCCCAGCGCCGCGTGCCGGACGACGACCGACGCCCCCATCGACCAGCCCACCGTCACCACCCGGGCGTACCCCAGCTCGCGCGCCCAGCGGACCGCCACCTCCAGGTCCTCCACCTCGAGGTCCCCCACGGTGCTCGCCCCGCCGGAGAGCCCGTGCCCGCGGAAGTCGAAGCTGACGACGCCGCCGACCGCCCGCAGCGCCGCGACCACCGACCGGACGCCGGGCCGGCGCGCGTGCACGGTGAACCCGTGCGCGACGACGAAGGCCAGCGGGCGACCGGCGCCGTCGACAAGGCCGTCGACGAGGCCGTCGACGAGGCCGTCGACCGGGCCGGGATCGTGCCAGGCCATGACCGGGGTGCCGTCCGCGGCCAGCAGGAGGCGGTCGCCGGCGGACCGCGCCGGCGCCGTGAGCGACATCACCACATCAGTGTCCTCGGACCGTTGACAGGGGCATCAGGTAACCCGCCGTAACACAACCTGCATCTTAGTGTCATTGGGTCGCGACGGATCGTCATCAGGGCAGGTGGGAAGGCAGCACATACCGGACACCCTTGCCGTCCCACGACACATCCCGGCTATCCTTCCTTCAACGTCCCGCAATGAGGCGGCGCGACGCCGGACTCACCCGGCCGGTCTGCCCTCCGCGACGATGCACCCACGAGGCCGGCCAGGGTGAACGAGACCGCGGAGGCTGCCCATGGCTCAGCTACTGCTCCTCACCAACGCGCTCGCCCCCTCGGCGGAGGTCCTCCCCGCCCTGGGACTGCTACCCCACCAGATCCGCGTCCTGCCGGCCGAGGCCGCCGTCCTGGTCGACGCCCCACCGGCGGACGCCGTCATCGTCGACGGTCGCCGTGACCTCGCGGGGGCCCGCTCCCTCTGCCGGCTCCTGCGCACGACGGGGCTCTCCTCGCCGCTGCTGCTGGTCCTCACCGAGGGCGGCATGGCCGCCGTCGCCGCCGACTGGGGCGCGGACGACGTCCTGCTCGACTCCGCCGGTCCGGCCGAGGTCGAGGCCAGGCTGCGGCTCGCCGCCGGTCGCAACCGGCTGGCCGAGGCCGCCCGCGAGCCCGAGACCTCCGAGATCCGCGCCGGCGACGTCGTCGTCGACGAGGTCACGTACAGCGCGAAGGTCCGCGGCCGCACCCTCGACCTCACCTACAAGGAGTTCGAGCTGCTCAAGTTCATCGCCCAGCACCCGGGCCGGGTCTTCACCCGCGCCCAGCTGCTGCAGGAGGTCTGGGGCTACGACTACTTCGGCGGCACGCGCACCGTCGACGTCCACGTCCGCCGGTTGCGCGCCAAGCTCGGCGTCGAGCACGAGGCGCTCATCGGCACCGTGCGCAACGTCGGCTACCGCTTCGTCCCGCCGGGCCGCGACCGCGTCACGGCCGACGAGACCGTCGACGCCTGATCCGACGGCGGGCGGCCCCGGCCCACCGCTCCGCCCGAGGGATCCGGAATCCCGTCCGTCCCGCGCCGGGAGACCCTAGGGTCCGCGGATGGGCCTGTTCTCGCGCCGCTCGGCGTCCCACGAGGCGGCGCGCGACGCCGTGCCCGCGATCGAGTCCTTCTGGACCTGGTGGACGACGACGGGGGCCACGGAGACGGACGCCGCGATTCTCGGCGGCCGCACCGACGACGTCGTCGAGCGGCTCGGCGAGCTCGTCGCCGCGATGGACGACCGGCTGAACTGGGAGCTGTCGGCAGGCACGACCAGCAGGCACGTGCTCGTGGTGACGGCCGACCAGAAGCCGGTGGTGGCCGCCGTGGCCCGGCGCTGGCTCCGCCACGCCCCGGCACCGGACGACGTCTGGCAGTACGCCGACACCCGCCTCGCCGCCGCCCACCTCGCCGACGTCGAGCTGCAGTTCACCGGCGCCGCCGTCCCCGCCGCCGAGGTCGTCCTGGACGTCCGGGCCCGCCGCACGGCACTGGACGTCGGCCTCCACCACCCGGCTCTCGCCGCCCTGCCCCGTGACGCCCGCACCCGGGCGATGCTCCTGCTCCTCGACCAGGCGCTCGGCGAGGCGGACGTCGAGCTGTGGATCGGCACGATGGAGGTCCTGGACGCCGCACCGGCCACGCCCGTGCCGCTCACCGAGCTGCCGGCACGGGTCCGCTCCCTGCGCGCGGAGTGGGTGTCCGACGACTCCGACGTGGGCTGGGCCCTGGCCGGTGGACGGGACCGGAAGGGCCGGCCGTTCGTGGCCACAGTGAGCGTGCCGCTGAGGTCGGCCGTCGCCCCGCAGCTCGACACGCACGTCGAGGTGACCGTCCCCTACACCGACCGCACGGACGTCGGGATGCCGCGCACCGAGACCCTGCAGCGGCTGCGCGGCCTCGAGGACCACCTCGTCGACCGGCTCGGGGACAGCGGCCGCCTGGTCGCGCACCGGACCGGCGACGGCGTGCGCACCCTGCACCTCTACGTCGACGGCACGACGCCCGCCGCCGACCAGCTCAGGGCCGCCACCGGCGGATGGGAGCAGGGGCGGGTCACCGTGACGGCGCGCCACGACCCGAGCTGGGAGCAGGTCGCGCCGCTCCGCCTCTGACCGCCCGACCGGAGACCGGCCCGGACGGGGCTGCTTCGTCCCCCGTCTAGGGTGGGTGCGGTGAGTGCCCCCGCGACCGACCCGGCGCCGACCGACCCGTCACGATCCGGGCCGGCGCGATCCGGTGCTCCGGTCGCCGTCCGGGTCTACGACGTCCTCCCCACCGACCTGGTGGCCGAGGTCAACCGGGTCGTCGACGCGGCCACCGAGTCGGACGGCGTGCGCCCGCTCTCCGAACACGTCAGCCTCCACCTGCGCCTCGGCGGGGAGGGCGCCGACCGGCACCTGCTGGTCGTCGACCGGGCAGGCGGCCAGGTCGTCGGGTACGCCCATCTCGATCCCACCGACCAGGTGGCCGGGGCCGCCGCGGAGCTCGTCGTCCACCCGGACCACCGCGGCCACGGCATCGGGCGCGCGCTCGTCGACGCCGCCGCCGGCCTGACCCCGGACCGCCGGCTGCGGCTGTGGGCCCACGGCGACCACCCCGCCGCGCGCCGGCTGGCGGCCGCCTTCGGGTACCACGAGGTGCGCCGCCTGGAGCAGTGGCGTCGCTCGCTGTTCTCCCCGCTGCCGCCCGCCGAGCCGCCGCCCGGCGTCGTGCTGCGGTCCTTCCGGCCGGGCGAGGACGACGACGCCTGGCTGGCGCTCAACGCCCGCGCGTTCGCCGGTCACCCCGAGCAGGGCACCTGGACGGCCCGTGACCTGCGCGTCCGGACGGGTGAATCGTGGTTCGACCCCGAGGGCTTCCTGCTGGCCGAGGAGGACGGCGCGCTGATCGGCTTCCACTGGACCAAGGTCCACGGCGGGACGGCCCACGGCGAGGGCCCACGCCGGCACGCCCACGACCCGATCGGCGAGGTCTACGTGATCGGCGTGGACCCCGCCCACCAGGGCCGCGGCCTGGGCCGGGTGCTCACCGTGGCCGGGCTGGCCCGGCTGCGGAGCCTGGGCCTGCCCCAGGCGATGCTGTACGTGGAGAGCGACAACACGGCCGCTCGCGCCACCTACCGCTCGCTCGGCTTCACCCTCTGGGACACCGACGTGATGTTCTCGCGCTGAACAGCGGGTCCGAGGCCTCCTCGCCCCGCGAGGGCGGGCGTGACACCATTTCCCCATGACAAGCCCCGCGACGAGCCCGCAGGCGACCCGGGGCACCACGCCCGGCGGCCGCCGTCCCGCCGGACGTCTCGCCGCGGCGGTCCCCGCCCCCGTCGAGGTGGCCGACGACTACGCCGCCGAGCCGGTCATGCCGGTCGGCCGATTCCTCGACCGGGAGATCTCCTGGTTGGCCTTCAACGACCGCGTGCTGGCGCTCGCCAAGGACGACGAGCTGCCCCTGCTGGAGCGCGCCCGCTTCCTGGCGATCTTCGCCAGCAACCTGGACGAGTTCTTCATGGTGCGGGTCGCCGGCCTCAAGCGCCGCATCGCCACCGGGCTCGCCGTTACGGCGGCCAGCGGCCTGGAGCCGCGGCGGGTCCTGGAGCGGATCAGCGAGAAGGCCCACGAGCTGCAGGCCGAGCACTCCCGGGTCTACCGGGACCTGGTCGCGCCCGCCCTGGCCGACGCCGGCATCGCCCTGGTGCACTGGAACGCCCTCTCCGACGGCGAGCAGGACCGCCTGCACACGTTCTTCGACGACCAGGTGTTCCCGGTGCTCACCCCGCTCGCCGTCGACCCGGCCCACCCGTTCCCCTACATCTCCGGCCTGTCGCTCAACCTGGCCGTGATCCTGCGCAACCCGGTCACCGACAAGGAGCACTTCGCCCGGGTCAAGGTGCCGCCGCTGCTGCCGCGGTTCATCGCCGTCGGCGGCGACTCCGACCACGAGCAGGCCCGGTTCGTGCCCCTCGAGGACGTCATCTCCGTCCATCTGGAGAAGCTCTTCCCCGGCATGGAGGTCCTGCAGCACCACACCTTCCGGGTGACCCGCAACGAGGACCTCGAGGTCGAGGAGGACGACGCCGAGAACCTCCTGCAGGCCCTGGAGAAGGAACTGCTGCGCCGCCGGTTCGGGCCGCCCGTCCGGCTCGAGATGGCCGAGGACGTCGACCCCCACGTGCGGGACCTGCTGGTGCGGGAGCTGGGCGTGAGCGAGGCGGAGGTCTACACCCTCCCCGAGCCGCTCGACCTGCGCGGGCTCAACCTGGTCGCCGACCTGGACCTGCCCGACCTGCACTACCCGAAGTTCATGCCGAAGACCCACCGGCACCTCAACGAGGTCGAGACCGCCAAGCCGAGCGACGTCTTCGCCGCCCTGCGGGCCCGCGACGTGCTGCTGCACCACCCGTACGACTCGTTCTCGACCAGCGTGCAGGCCTTCCTGGAGCAGGCCGCGGCCGACCCCAAGGTGTTGGCGATCAAGCAGACCCTCTACCGGACCAGCGGCGACTCCCCCATCGTCGACGCCCTCATCGACGCCGCCGAGGCCGGCAAGCAGGTGCTCGCCCTGGTCGAGATCAAGGCCCGGTTCGACGAGCAGGCCAACATCACCTGGGCGCGCAAGCTGGAGCAGGCCGGCGTCCACGTGGTCTACGGCATCGTCGGCCTGAAGACGCATGCCAAGCTGAGCCTCGTCGTCCGGCAGGAGTCCGACGGGCTGCGGCGGTACTGCCACGTCGGGACGGGCAACTACAACCCCAAGACGGCCCGCATCTACGAGGACCTCGGCCTGCTCACCTGCGACCCGCAGGTCGGCGAGGACCTCACCCGGCTGTTCAACCAGCTCTCCGGGTACGCGCCCAAGACGGCCTACCGCCGGCTGCTCGTGGCGCCGCGCTCGCTGCGCAGCGGCCTGGTCGACCGGGTCCACCGCGAGATCGCCGCGCACGCCGAGGGCCGCCCGGCCGGGATCCGGTTCAAGATGAACTCGATCGTGGACGAGGTCCTCATCGACGCGCTGTACCGGGCCAGCCAGGCCGGCGTGCCGGTGGACGTCGTCGTCCGCGGGATCTGCGCCATCCGGCCGGGGGTGCCGGGGCTGTCCGAGAACATCCGGGTGCGGAGCATCCTCGGCCGGTTCCTGGAGCACTCCCGCGTCTTCTGGTTCGCCGGCGGCGGCGACCCGGTCGTCTACATCGGCAGCGCCGACATGATGCACCGCAACCTGGACCGCCGGGTCGAGGCGCTGCTGCGCATCAAGGACCCGGGTCACCTGACCGAGCTCGACGAGCTGCTCAACCTCTGCATGAACCCGCAGACCATCTCCTGGCACCTCGACTCCGAGGGCCGCTGGACCCGCCACCCGCTGCCCGACGAGGCTCCGGGCCGGGACCTGCAGTCCCACCTCATCGCCTCCCGGCCACGCCGCCGCGGGACCCGGCGGAGGTGACCCTCGACCGCGCCGAGCCGGGCACCCGCCCGGCCCCACACCCGACCCCGGCGGCAGAGTCGGACCCCGCGACCGGCCCCGCGACCGCCCCGTCGACCGGTCCGACCGGCCCCCCGACGGCCCCTCCGCCGGCCCCGGCCGACGTGCTGGGCGCCGGGGTGATCGCCTGGCGCACCGCGCGCAACGGCGAGCTCGAGGTCCTGCTGGTCCACCGGCCGGCGGACGACGCGTGGTCCTGGCCGAGCGGCCGCCCCGAGCGCGGGGAGGGCCTGGCCGAGTGCGCCGCCCGCGAGGCCGTCGAGACGACGGGCCGGCAGGTCGTACTGGGGCGCCCGCTGCCGGCGAGCCGCTCCGGCCCCGGGCCGGCCGGCGCCGGTCACGAGGTGCGTGAGGTCAGCTACTGGGCGGCGCGCCTCAACGGCCGGCCCGACGACCGCCCCCGTGAGCACCCGCGCGAGGTGGACGACGTCCGCTGGGTCACCCCGGAGGCCGCCGCCGCCCGGCTCACCCACCCGTCGGACGCCGTCCCGCTGGCGGCACTGGTCGGCCACGCGGCCGCCGGGACACTGGCGACCACCGCCACGCTCGTCGTCCGGCACGCGACCGCCCGCCCCCGGGACGCCTGGGCCCGGGCCGACGCGGACCGCCCCCTGGTGGCATCGGGCAAGCGGCAGGCGATGGCCCTCGGAGCCCTGCTGCAGTGCTGGCGGCCCGAGCACGTGGTGTCGTCGCCGTGGCGGCGCTGCCTGGAGACGATGGACCCGTACGTCGCCGCGTCCGGCGCCCGGCTGCGCACCAAGGGCGGGCTCTCGGAGGCCGGCCACCGGCGCTCGCCGGCCAAGGCGGGCCGGCACGTCCGCGGCCTGATGGAGAGCGCGCACGGCGGGGTGCTGTGCACCCACCGGCCCGTCCTGGGCGACGTCCTGGACGCCGTCCGGGCGTGGTGCGCGCCCGAGGTGGTCGGGCTCGTCCCCGCGGCCAACCCCTACCTGCACCCGGGCGACGTCCTCGTGGCCCACGTGGCCCACGTGTCGAACGGCACCCCGCGGCACGCCACCCACCCGGTGGTGGTCGCCGTGGAGCGCCACGGCACCCGCTGAACCGGCGTCGGCGGATCGTCCCTTTCAGCCTCCCGCGTCACGTGGAAGCCATCCGGCGGTCGGCGGATGGTCATGTCCGAGCACAGGCGGATTCACAGTGCGTTCACCCCGCCCCGGGACCCGCTTCACCTACCGTGCCTAGCGTCGGTCCCGGTGCCGGCCGGCACCCGGCGGGGGCCAGGCTCCACCCATGGCCCGTCGCCGACTCACTCGAGACAGGGATTGACCGCAGTGAAGCTTTCTCGGTCGGGTCGGGCAGTCACGGTCGCGGTAGCGGGCACCCTCGCGCTGGCGGCCTGCGGCTCGGACAGCAACACCTCCACCTCGACCTCGTCCGCCGCGGCGGGTGGATCGAGCTCGGCGAGCTCCTCGGGCGGCGCCGGTGCCACGGTGTCCGGCACCTTGAACGGTGAGGGCTCGACCGCACAGAAGAACGCGATCCAGCAGATCATCGCGGACTTCCAGACCGCCAACTCCGGCGCCACCGTGAACTACAACGGGACCGGGTCGGGCGCGGGGATCAAGCAGTTCAACGCGGGCCAGGTCGACTTCGCCGGCTCCGACTCCGCCCTCAAGACGGAGGCGGCGGACGGCGGCAAGACCGAGGCGGCCGCCGCCAAGGAGCGGTGCGCCGGCAACGACGCGTGGAACCTGCCGATGGTGGCCGGCCCCATCGCCATCGCCTACAACGTGCAGGGCGTCGACAAGCTGGTGCTGACCCCCGAGGTCGCCGCCAAGATCTTCAACGGCACGATCAAGACCTGGGACGACGCGGCGATCAAGGCGCTCAACAGCGGTGCCACGCTCCCGGCCACCCCGATCAAGGTCTTCTTCCGCTCCGACGAGTCGGGCACCACCGAGAACTTCCAGAAGTACCTGGCCGGTGCCGCGGCCTCGGTGTGGACCGACAAGCCCGCCAAGAAGTGGGCCGGCAAGGTCGGCGAGGGCAAGCCGAAGTCGGACGGCGTCGCCGCCGCCGTCAAGGCCACCGTGGGCGGCATCTCGTACGCCGAGTGGTCCTTCGCGACCAAGAACAGCCTGGGTGTGGCCCAGATCGACAACGGCGCCGGTGC
>Ga0302323_100005728_pt1 | contig 10188 bp, 8 predicted proteins | sample Fen_T0_3_FD_201950 | JGI IMG/M metagenome (GOLD analysis project Ga0302323, IMG submission 201950) | Peat permafrost microbial communities from Stordalen Mire near Abisko, Sweden - Fen_T0_3 | ecosystem: Environmental > Terrestrial > Soil > Wetlands > Permafrost | place: Sweden: Abisko... | reverse complement strand
CGGACGCTGGCAAAGCGGCGCACTCACTCGCGAAGCCCAGCGGAGCACACTCGGCGGCCCCTTGGACGGGACCCTGTGCGAATACTTCGTGGCCGACGCCGACGCTTTGGTGCGCGCGCCGAGCCACCTGACTGCGTCCGAAGCAGCCTGCTTGCCGTGTGCCGGCGTCACGGCATACCGCGCCATTATCGAGCTCGGACAGCTTCATGCCGGACAATCCTTGCTGTGTTTGGGCACAGGCGGGGTGTCACTCTCGGCGATCGGCATTGCCAAAGCACTTGGCGTGCGCGTGGTGGTGACCAGTCGCCACACGCAGAAACTGGAGCGAGCGCTTGGGCTCGGCGCCGATCACGTCATCGATACGACCGTGACCCGAGATTGGGGCACAGCCGTCCGCGCCTTCACGGCGGGCGCTGGCGTCGACCACGTGCTCGAGCTCTGCGGCGCGGAGACCATCGAACAGAGCCTACGCGCGGTGCGCCTCGGCGGGACCGTGAGCGTGATCGGCGTGCTCTCGGGCGCGCGCGCGGAGCTCGACCTACGTCCTATCTTGATGCAAGACATTCGCCTGCAGGGTGTCTTCGTCGGGAGTCGCGCCACGTTTCTCGATCTCGTGGCCTTCTACGAACGACACGCACTACGCCCAGTGATCGATCGGGTGTTCGCGCTGACGGACGCCCGCGCCGCGTTCGAGCACGCCGCAAGCGGGCTCGGTTTCGGTAAAGTCGTGATCGCGCTCGACTGAGCGCTCGTGCCTATTTTCCCGGTTTGGCGCACTGCGTGCTCGAACCGATGAGCGTGCAGCGAGTGCCTAATTTGCAGGATTCGTCGAGCGTGAAGGCCCCGGCTTTGCACAGCAAAACCGCGTGTGAGTCGGGGGTGCACGCAAATGCCTGACCCTCGAGCTTCTTGTCGCAGAGGTCCCCGAGCTCGGCGACCGAGCTGTCGCAAGCGAGCCTGCCACCCGAGGAGCCGCAGCCATTCTTGCCGCGACAGGCATACATGCGCTGCATTCTGCCTTGCTGGCAGCTCAGCACCTGCGAGCCGTCACGCGAGCAGGCCTTCAGGTTTGCGTCGTGACACGGGTCGCCCGCTTCTGCGAGCGACGTATCGCAGGAAGCCCGGCCGTCCGCATTGACGCAGCCTCGCGTGCCGCGGCACGGCAAGAGCTCGTACCGGCCAGCGTGGCAGGCGAGCATCCCGTCCTGGTTCGCACACGTAGCGGCCCCTTCGTCATCGGTGCTACACGGGTCTCCAGGCTTGTTGCCGCTGAAGTCGCAGCTCGTCCCCTTCTCACTCGTGCTGCAGCCACCCGGGCCGCGGCACGGGGTCTCGATGAACTTGTCGATCTGACAGATCAACTCTCGCTGCGAGTCGAGGCACCTGGCTTCGCCCTTTTCGCACGAGCTACCCGCTGACGGCTTGCAACTCGCAGCGAGGCACAGAGCGAGGAGGACACGAGACCTGAGCGAGCGAGCGGGCAAGGCGCGCTCGAGTCTAGCCCCTGACGACCGAGGCGAACACGCGGGCGGGGCCGAATTTTGCGCTCGCGCCAGTGGCCCGCGGCAGCCGCCAAGGCACTGTTATCATTGATAATTTCGCCTCCTGTCGGCGATTTCGCCGGGCGCGTGGGCAGAACGCGACCGCCACGGCATACTCATCGGTCAAAACCGGAGGACACGATCAGATGGGACTTCACATCGGCAGCATTGCGCCTGACTTCGAGCAAGACTCGACCGAGGGCAAAATCAAATTCCACGATTTCATCGGTGACGGCTGGGCCGTCCTGTTCTCACACCCCAAGGACTTCACGCCAGTTTGCACGACCGAGCTGGGGCGCGCCTCGAAGCTCAAGGAAGAGTTCAGCAAGCGCCACGTCAAGATGATCGCGGTCAGCGTCGATGACGCCGCATCTCACGCCCGGTGGGTGCCGGATATCGAGCAGACTCAGGACACCAAGATGAACTTTCCGATCCTCGCGGATTCGGACCGTAAAGTCGCCAAGCTGTACGACATGATTCACCCCGAGGCGAACGACACGTTGACGGTGCGCTCGGTCTTCATCATCGACCCGGCCAAAAAGATCCGCGCGACCATCACCTACCCAGCCAGTACTGGTCGCAACTTCAGCGAAATCTTGCGAGTCATCGACTCTCTGCAATTGACCGACCAATTCAAGGTCGCGACTCCCGCAGATTGGAAAGACGGCGATGATTGCGTGATCGTCCCGAGCATCACCGACCCGGCAGAGATCAAGCAACGCTTCCCCAAGGGACATAACGAGCTGCGCCCGTACTTGCGCATGACGCCGCAACCGAACAAGTGAGGCGCGGCGCGCTCTCATTTTGAACCGAGCGAGGTGGGGCGACTCACCTCGCTCGCTGCTTTTTGTGGGAGCCGTTCAGCGGGCCTTGCGGCGACGCATGAGCACGCCGCCGAGCGCCCCGACCAGTGCGAACGCGCCGAGCACGTTGCCCCCCGCGTTGCTTGGAGAGAACGCGCACGACACACTGCCAGCGGCTTGCCCGCTCGCTTGGCAAGTGTTGCCCGAGCAGCTCGACTGACCCGTTGCGCTCCCGTCGACGTACACCGTGGGCAGCAAGGCACGGATTGAAGCGATGCACTCGTTCACTGTTCCGGTGTGATCGACATACTGTCCTTGGCAGAACAGTGCGCCCTGTTTCTTGTCGAGGCAGTCCGTCGAGCAGTGCTCCTCGAGCTTCGCCTCGCATGTGGCGTAGCCTTTGCCTTGACAGTCGACCTCACACTTTAGCTTCGACTGCGCGGTGCAAGAGCCTTCACAACGTCCAGCGCATTTGGCCTCGCAGCTCGCGCTGGGTGGCTTCCCTTGACAGCTGGCGTCACATTGGGCGGCAAAGGTCGCCGCGCACGTAGCGTGGCATTGGCTATCCGAAGCGCACTCGGCATCGCACTTGGCGGAGGCATCGAGCCGACACTGGGCAGAGCAATCGAACTCCGCAGGCTTGGCCTGGCAGTCGGCGGTACAGCTACCAGTGCAGCTACCGGTGCAGCTCAACGACGGCGTTTGCGGGCATGAGCCGGTGCACGAGGCCTCGAGCTGGGCCGAGCACGCGGCCTCGAACTTGGGGGCCACGCAGTCGACGCTGCAATCGAGTTTGACCTCGCACATGCCGTTGGCCTCGACGTTGATGTTGCCGCATGCGTCGAGCCCTGCGCGTGCCGGGCTGACCGCGAAGAACGGCGCTGCGAACAGCGCGACGGCGAGCATTGTAGAAGTGGACGAATTTCTCATTCAGGGCCTCACGTTGTGACAATTTCAAAAGCCGAGCACATTTGCCCCCACGGTGACCGTGGTCAGCCAACGATGCAAGTGGAGTGCCGGCGCGCCAACCTCAATTTACGCGATAATCTGCGCATTCTTCCTTAGCCTCGGGAAAATCGGGCGCGACAGCGGAGTCTCGGTGTGGTCGATCAACGACACCGAGACGATGGCGCAATCGCTTAGGGCCGACTCGCAGCGCCGTAGAACGAGCGGCCCGTTTGAGCCATCTCGCGCAAGACCGGTGCTGGAGCAAATCGCAGGCCGTGCGTTTCCCGATAGCTCTCGAGGCGTCGCACCACCTCCGCCGCCCCCAGACGGTCCACGTAGTGAAAGGGGCCGCCGCGAAACGGGGGAAAGCCCAAGCCGAAGATGGCGCCGATGTCCCCGTCGCGCGCGCTCGAAACCACACCGTCGCCGAAGCAGTGCGCCGCCTCGTTGATCATCTGCAGTGCACAGCGTAGCGCGATCTCATGCTTCGGTACGCCTCGCCCGGGCTCGACGCCGAGCAAGGCGTAGACGCCGCGATCGGCGCTCTTGTCGCTTTTTTTGCCAGCTTCATAGACGTAAAAGCCGCGCTGGTTCTTCTTGCCCAAGCGCTCATCCTTGAGCAAGCCATCGATGCCGGGTGGCGCTGCCATGCGCGCACCCAACGCCTGCTCGAGCAGCTCCCCCACCCTCGCCGCCACGTCGATGCCCACCTCGTCGAGTAGGGTGAGCGGTCCCACGGGGAAACCCCACTCGACCAACGCCTCGTCGATGCACTCGATGGCAGCGCCCTCGGCGAGCAAAAACGAGGCCTCGTTCAGATACGAGCCCAGGATGCGTGACGTATAAAATCCCGGACCGTCGCGCACCACGATCACGGTCTTTCCTTGACGTTTGCCCAGCTCGACGCAGGTGGCGGTGACCCAGGGTGCCGTGACCGCCGTGACGACCACCTCGAGCAGCGGCATCTCGTGAACCGGCGAGAAGTAATGCATCCCAACCACGTGCTCGGGCCGACGCGCGGCGGCGGCAATTTGGTTGATGGGGATGGCCGACGTGTTGGACGCAAAAATGGCGGTCTTCTTCGCGCTCGCTTCGACCTCCGAAAGCACTCGACGTTTCAGCTCGAGATCCTCGAAGACGGCTTCAATCACCACGTCGAGAGTGTCAAAGCCATGGTAGTCCGTGGTGGCGGTGATGCGCGCCATCGTCAAATCCCGATCGGTGCTGCTCTGGCGGCGCGACTTCACGCGCTCATCCAGGACTTCGCGCACCTGCCGTAAGCCTTTGCCGAGAAGCGCGTCGTCCTTGTCCTTCAGACGCACGTCGATCTTCGCCTGATCGGCCGTTACTTGGGCGATTCCTGCACCCATCAGTCCCGCCCCCAATACTCCCAAGCGTTCGACCGTGCGCGCTGGCGCGCCGTGCGCGGCGGCGCCGCGATTCTTCAGCTCCGTGCTGGCGAAGTACACGTGCATCAGCGCCCGCGCTTCTTCGCTCATCACGAGCTTCCCGAAGGCGAGGGACTCCGCTTCGAGGCCGCGCTCGAAGCCCTCGGACAGGCCGAGCTGCACGACCTCGAGAATCTGCTCGGGAGCCGGGTAATTGCCGTGAGTCTTTGCGAACAGTGCCTTGTTCGCCCGGTCGAATAAGAGCTTTCGTCCGATGGGATTCTCCGCGAGCGCAAACTCGGTCAATGCGGCCACGTGGAAGAAGCGCCGGAGTGATGGCGTGCGGGGCGGGCGCGCGCTGCGAGCCAGAGCCACTCGCACGGCGGTCTCGAGCAAAATCGAGGGCGGCACGACCTCGTCGACCAGGCCCATCCCGAGCGCGCGCTGGGCATCGATTTGCTTGCCCGTAAGCAGCAAATCGAGCGCGTTCTGCACGCCGATCAAACGCGGCAAACGCTGCGTTCCTCCCAGGCCGGGCAGCACGCCCAGGCGCACCTCGGGTAGCCCAAGCCGCGTCTTTTCGTGGCTGCTCGCCACGCGCGCCGTGCAGGCGAGCGAAAGCTCGAGCCCTCCGCCCAGACAGGCCCCGTGAATCGCCGCCACCACCGGCACACGAAACCCCGCGAGCATCCCGAGGGCGCGCTGCCCCTCGCGTGAAAGCTCCATCGCGCTTTCGGCGCGCTCGACGGCACGGAGCAGCTGAATGTCGGCACCTGCGATGAAGCTGTCGGCCTTGCCGGAACGAAAAACGACGGCCAAGAGCTCCCGGTCCTGCGAAAGGGCATCGAGCACCGCCGTCAATTCTTCCGCGAACCGAGCCTGAAGCACGTTGAGCGCCTCGCCCTGCACGTCGAAGGTAACGGTAGCCACGCCGTCGGCGCGCCGTGCGACCGATAGTGAACCGGGCCCCGCGCCGTTCATCAGGCAGCCTCCAGCACTAGGGCGGCACCCAAGCCACCCGCCGCGCAGGCGGTACACAGCGCATAGTGCCCGCCGCGGCGCCTCAGCTCGCGCAAGGCTTGTGTGATCTGGCGCGCGCCGGTCGCCGCGAATGGATGCCCAAGCGCAATCGAACCTCCGGAGACGTTCAGTTTCTCCCAATCCACCTTGCCGACTCGCTTCTCGCGACCGAGCTTTTGCTGCGCAAAAACGTCGCTCTCGAAGGCCTGAATGTTGCTCAGTACTTGAGCCGCAAACGCTTCATGCATGTCGATCAAGTCCATGTTCTTGAGCTTCAGCTCTGCGCGATCGAGCGCCAGCGGAGCCGCGTACGCCGGGCCCATCAGGAGCTGCTCGGCCGGATCGAGCGCCGTGAAGGCGTAGCTACGCAGGTAGCCGAGCACGTCCAAACCGAGGTGCTTCGCCTTCTTCTCGCTCATGAGCAGCAGCGCGCTCGCACCATCCGTGAGGGGTGAGCTATTGCCCGCGGTGACCGTGCCATAACGACGGTCGAAAACCGGCTTGAGCTGGGCATAGGCCTCGAGCTCCGAGTCCTTGCGTACCAGGTTGTCTTCGTCGAACACCTCGTAGGTTGGCGGCACGAACACCGACATGACCTCTTCACGCATGCGCCCGTCTGCCCAAGCTTGTGCGGATAGGGTGTGGCTGCGATGCGCAAATGCATCTTGATCCGAGCGAGAGATGCCGTTTTCCTTGGCCATCTTCTCGGCGCTCTCGCCCATCGTGAGGCCAGTCGATGGTTCCTTGAGCGCTGGAGCGATCGGCAAAAAATCGGACGCTCCGACGCCGGAGAAGGCTCGTACTCGCTCGGCGAGTGAGCGAGCGCGGCTCATCTTGACGAGCGCGGCGCTGAGCGGTTTGCTAACGGCCATCGGCACGTCGCTCGCGCTGTCCGCGCCGCCCGCGAGTCCGCAATCGATCACGCCGGCGAGGATCGATTCAGCAACGTTGACCGCAGCCTGGTAGCTCGTGGCACAAGCTCGCGCGACACTGTAGGCGTCGATGGTGCGCGGCATGCCCGTACCAAGCACGATTTCTCGAGCAATGTTCGGCACGGACAGCGAAGGAATCACCTGCCCGTAAACGACCTGTTGAACCTCCTTGGGTTCGAGCCCCGTGCGCTGCAGGAGCTCGGCGACGACCAGCTTTCCGAGCTCGAGCGCGGAAAGGTCCTTGTACGCCGAGCCTTGCTTCGCGAACGGCGTACGCAGACCTGCCACGATCGCGACGCGCCGATCGGCGTTGGATTTTGCCATACCGCCCACGATTACGGCCCGTGACGCGGCGTGTCAAGCCGCTCCGCGGCGCGCGAGCAATGCGCGTAGCCGTGCTTCGCTCAGCGCGAACCGTCGAGCGCTCGCACGGTGCTCTTTCGGATGCCGTCGACCGGGGTGGCGACCGGGGCGACCTTCATCACACCACTCACGGCCCGTGGCGGCCTCACGGTGTCGAATCGAACGCGCACACTCACCGCACTCCCGTGCAGGCCATCGCACAACGTGCCGGCCAGTGCGAAGAGCTGATGCCGGACGTCATCAGCGGCCGTCACGTCTGCAGCGAGCACGAGCTCCCCCTGTTGCTTCTGCAACATGACTCGCAGCAGCGCCGCACACATGCGCTCCCGCGCCTGGACGGAACCCGCGTCCAAGAGGCCGTTGCTCACCAAGAGGCCAGCATGAATCGCGGCCTCGTGCGCACCAATCTCGACCATTTTTCGGTCGATGCGCCGCGCAAAATCGGAGCCGGACTCATCGGCCGATTGCGCGATGACCATCGAGTTCGGCGCATGTTTTTGGTACTCCCCGAGCCACGGCGGCCAAGTTGCGCCGAGCTCTAGAACGACCACCGAAATCAGTGTTTCGTCCGCATATTCCATGGTCTTCCCTCCGCGTAGCCGCTGGGCCGCGCGCCTCTACTCACTCGTGTCCCGATCCACGTGTGGGACGCTTTCGGCCCGCGCGGCCAGAATGTCGCGCGAGCAAAGAGTGTCCCAATCTGGGGATTAGAAATGCCTCCAATTTTTTGGGTTCGTCAACTGCCAATTGACCAACTCGCGCGCTCGGCATTGTGAATTTTTTGAGTCGGGAACCGCCGCGCACTCTCCTCGGTTAAGGCTAGTCATTCATGCCCTGCGTCAGGCCATCGCCCGAGCTCGCCTCGGCGCAGACTGCCTACACCGGCCCCTGCTCGACCGGACGCGCGTGAGGGCCAATGTTTGCTCGCGACGCCCGCAGTCGTGACGCAGGGTTTCCCGGCGACCACCGCAGCGAACGCGTCATTTTCGCGCGACAGTCCCCCCTCAGCCGACGGCCGCTCAGTAGCCGAAGTCGGGCGCGTTTGGCTTTGCTGGGGCCCCGTGCTGCGGAGGCTGCGGTCGAGCTACGACCGGCTTCCCGGACCTCGCAGCTGGAGCCACAACGGCGCGCCCAGGGGAGTGCGACGGGAGCGCGGAGGGGGCGCTACTCGGCGCCGCACTGCCCGCTGCTCCGGCGACCGCGACGGGCTCCGGCGTCACCGTCGGCGCATCGCCCGTCGCGGCGGGGATGGACGTCGCCTGCGCAGTCGGTGTCGCTGTTGCGCTTTCGCTCACCGCGACGGGCTGGGCGGCGGGATTCGCCGTCGGCAGCCCCTTACTGTGCCAGGAGTAGGCGGCAAACGCGGCGCCGCCGAGCGCCAGCACGCTAGCGCCGAGCACGGCTGCGATCAGCGGCGCTGCGCTCTTTTTGGGCGCGGGCGCGATCGACCCCGACTGCGAAGTAGCCCAGCTACCGGCGGTCTTCTCGCCGCGCACGGGCACCACGTCGTTCACCGACGCCATCGCGGCACGGGCACCGTGCGGCAAGTGACCCGCCATTGCGGCCTCAGCGGCAGGCGGAAGGGTCACGGCCTGGCCGCTCGCGAGCCAGGCGTCGATGGCCTGCAGCACTTCCGTGGTGCTTTGAAATCGGTGCGCCAGATCGCGCGCCATCGACTTCGAGATGATGCTCGCGAACGCCGGATCGAGGTCGGGCACGATCGATTGCGGTGGCGGCACGTCCGCGAGCACGATCTTGAACATCAACTGGTTGAAGGTACCGGCATCGAACGGCACGCGCCCAGTGACCGCCTCGTACATGATGACGCCCAATGAATAGACGTCGCTCCGCGCGTCCGCCTCAGCGCTGCCGCTCGCTTGCTCCGGAGACATGTAATAAGGCGTCCCCATGACGGCACCCGTGCGCGTCATCTTCATCCCGTCACCGCTCAGCGGCTGAAACTTGGAGATCCCGAAATCGATGATCTTGAGGTAGTCCTTCTGACCCGCTTTTTCGCGCTGGATGAACAGATTGTCGGGCTTCAGATCCCGGTGAACGATACCTGCGGCGTGGGCTGCCCCGAGCCCCACCAACGCTTGGCGCATGAGTAGCGCGAGCTCATGGGGCATCAGTCGGCCTCGGCGCTGAATGCGATCGGACAGCGACTCGCCGTCCAAAAACTCCATGATGATGTAGCGGTCACCGTCGGGTAAGATGCCGAGGTCGAGCACCTCGAGGATGTGGTCATTGCCGATGCGACCCGCGGCCTGCGCTTCGCGCTCGAAGCGCTGCATCACCTCGGCGTTGCCGGTGAACGCCGCGTGCAGAATTTTGATCGCCACGCGGCGATTGATGCGGACGTTTTCGCCTTCGAAGACGGCGCCCATGCCGCCTTCACCAATCAACCGGACGATGCGGTACTTGTTGTCTACTAGCTGGCCAACTTCGAGCGACATCGCGGTTCCTACCCAGGCAACGAGCCTGATAGGATTATACGTCGAAGGCGGGTCCCGGCTCGAGAATTCCAGAGCTCGTGCGCGTTAGCTTTCTTGCGGCAACCTGCGCACCTTTCAGGCGACGCGCCGCGCGTCTTTGGCGGCGCCGCGCGAGCCACTCGCACGCTTCGGGGGATCCAGGGGCGCGGGCTGCTCTCCGCCTTCATCGTCACCAAAATGCAGTGTCGCCCGCACTCCGCGGCCCTGCCACTCCTTGGCGAGCTTCGCGGTAAACCCAGTCAGGGCGGCGCGCGATCGGCCCTCATTTCGATCCGAAACCGCAATCAACAGCACCCCACCCCGGGCGCCAGCGAGCGCCAGAGCCACGGTGCGCGCGAGCTCGGCTCGCGCACCTTGTGCGTGCTCGTCGAGACGCTCGCTACAAGCGACGACAGCAGAGGTCAACGCAGTGCCACGAGCGAACAGGCCGGAGATCTGTTCCCGAACGCGGACGGCGAACGCCGCGGGCGACTCCACCTCATCCTGAACCAAGACCCGTTGGATCTTTGGAGAATTGCTACGCGAAAGGCGGGGCCATTCGGCGCCGAGCTCCACGATGATGAGTTGGCCCTCGGTCGACATAGGATTTTGCATGGGAAGCTCCCGGTCTATACGCGCTCCGTGCGGGAAATCTTGCAAAAGTTTTCTCGATTTGGCCAAATTTCGGGCAAGCTTCCAGGATTCCTTCATCATTGCCG
>Ga0302323_100005727_pt1 | contig 10188 bp, 8 predicted proteins | sample Fen_T0_3_FD_201950 | JGI IMG/M metagenome (GOLD analysis project Ga0302323, IMG submission 201950) | Peat permafrost microbial communities from Stordalen Mire near Abisko, Sweden - Fen_T0_3 | ecosystem: Environmental > Terrestrial > Soil > Wetlands > Permafrost | place: Sweden: Abisko... | reverse complement strand
TTTCGATTCCGCCGTACAACGGACAGTTCCAGCCATACCTCGAAAACTACAACGAATACGGCGGAAAAAAATTTATGTATCTTCTCAAAAAGCCAAAATATTAGGCGATGTCTCACCCCACGCATTGTTCCTGCTCAACAGATATTTGCCACACTTTGAGTTAATCATCCTCCCAAACAACGGATCAAACGTACCCATAGCCTGATCCTGTTTCAAAGGCATTTTCTTCCGCAAAGAGTAAGTCGGAGTGGCACTCCGACCTACAAAAAACAATGAAAAAACTTCCCTTTCGAGTAACCCTACTGTACTGGCTGGTGTTAACCATATCAGCGTGGAACGGCTTACGCCTGTGGACAGCCCTTGCCTGGCACAATGTACTGGATGAATTTTCCGTACAGCCTGCCTCGATCATCATCGCTATCAGCGGCGCGGTCTGGCTGATCACTGGTATCATTCTCCTCTGGAGCATTTGGCAGGAAAAAGCCTGGGCGGCGAAAATGCTCCTTGGGGCTGCGACAGGCTACAGTGTGTGGTACTGGAGCGAGCATCTCCTCTGGCAAAATCCGCACCCAAATTGGTTGTTCGCTGTTATAGTAAATCTGGGTTTAATTATCTTTATTCTATTTACAACAAAATCATTATCGAGAGAGGCTCATGAGCGAAATAACGAAAATCCAAAAATTGACTGACCTGAAAGCGAAGGCGCGACTCGGCGGCGGACAAGCCCGCATCGACGCACAGCACAAAAAGGGACGACTGACCGCCCGCGAACGCCTGGACCTGTTGGTCGACAAAGGCTCCTTCCGCGAAGTGGATGCTTTTGTTGTTCATCGTACGCATGACTTTGATCTCGACAAACAAAAGATCACAGGCGACTCGGTGGTGACAGGCTGGGGCACAATTGAAGGACGCCTTGTATATGTATACTCGCAGGATTTCACAGTGTTCGGTGGAAGCCTGGGCGAAGTGCATGCCGCAAAAATTTGCAAGATTATGGATATGGCGATGAAGAACGGCGCGCCGATGATTGGCTTAAATGATTCAGGTGGTGCGCGCATTCAGGAAGGCGTTGTGGCTCTCGCAGGTTATTCGGATATTTTTCTGCGAAACACAATGGCTTCGGGAGCCATTCCGCAAATTTCCGCCATCATGGGACCCTGCGCAGGCGGCGCGGTATATTCGCCCGCATTAACAGATTTTATTTTCATGGCACGCAATACTTCCTACATGTTCGTTACAGGTCCCGATGTTGTAAAAGCCGTGACCCATGAAGAAGTGACTCAGGAAGAACTTGGCGGCGCAAGTGTGCATTCTGAAAAATCTGGTGTGTGTCATGTAGCCGCGGACAGCGAGGCGGATACGTTGTATCTCATCCGCAAACTGCTTGGCTATTTACCGCAAAACAACATGGAAGATGCACCCTTTGTTTTGGGCGACGATCCTTTGCGTATGGAAGAAGCGTTAAACAACATTGTCCCCGATGATCCAAATAAACCGTATGACGTAAAAGAAGTCATTCAGATGATCATGGACAACGGTCATTTTTTTGAAATCCACGAAAATTACGCTCAGAATGTTGTGGTTGGCTTTGCCCGTTTAGGCGGACATTCGGTTGGCATTGTCGCAAATCAACCCTCAGTATTGGCTGGCGTGTTGGATATTGACGCAAGCGAAAAAGCCGCGCGTTTTGTGCGCTTTTGCGATGCATTCAATATTCCGATCATCACATTTGAAGATGTGCCTGGCTTCCTGCCTGGTACGTACCAGGAACACCACGGAGTTATCCGCTCTGGCGCAAAGTTGCTTTATGCCTATTGCGAAGCTACTGTGCCAAAGTTAACCGTCATCACACGCAAGGCTTATGGCGGCGCGTATTGTGTGATGTCATCCAAACATATCCGTAGTGACGTGAACCTCGCCTGGCCCACAGCCGAAATCGCAGTCATGGGTCCCGACGGTGCCGTGAGTATCATCTTCCGCAAGGAACTGGATGCGGCACAAGACCCCGTCCAAAAGAAAGCCGAACTGGTTGCAGAGTACAAGGAAAAATTCGCAAACCCTTATGTCGCTGCGCAGCGCGGATACATAGACGATGTGATCGAGCCGAAAGAAACCCGTCCACGCCTGATCAATGCGCTGGAAATGTTGAGCAACAAGCGCGATGCGAATCCTGCCAAGAAGCACGGAAACATACCTTTATAACCATGCCTACTAAAAAATCACTCATGTTCAAAAAAGTATTAATCGCAAATCGTGGTGAGATCGCAGTCCGCATCATCCGCGCCTGCCGCGAACTTGGCATTGGAACTGTGGCCGTTTTTTCCGAAGCAGATCGCCATGCGCTTCATGTCCGCTATGCAGATGAAGCCTATTTGCTTGGTCCCGCCCCCTCGCGCGAATCATATTTACGGGCCGATAAGATTTTCGATATCGCCAAAAAATCTGGCGCTGACGCAATCCACCCTGGCTATGGTTTCCTCGCAGAGCGAGAAGACTTTGCCGCGAAATGCGACGACCTGGGAATCAAATTTATTGGTCCCAAACCATCGTCCATTGCGGCAATGGGAGATAAAGGCAAGGCACGCGCGACGGTTGTCAAAGCTGGCGTACCTGTTGTGCCTGGCACGGAAGACGTTGGCAACATGACGGACGACGACCTGCTTGCCATTGCGCCCACCATCGGATTCCCATTGCTGATCAAAGCCACTGCGGGCGGCGGCGGAAAAGGCATGAGGGAAGTCCGAAGCCTGGAGGAAATGCCAGCCCTGCTTGCGTCCGCCAGACGCGAAGCGGAATCCTCTTTCGGTGACGGGAATGTCTATCTGGAAAAATTAATCGAAGGCGCGCGCCATATCGAATTCCAAATTATGGCCGATTCGTTTGGCAATGTCATCCACCTAGGGGAGCGGGAATGTTCCATTCAACGCCGTCACCAAAAATTATTGGAGGAGGCGCCGTCCTCATTCCTCAATGACGACCTGCGCGAAAAGATGGGAAATATCGCCGTTAAATCCGCGCAGGCAGTGGACTATGTCAACGCAGGCACGATTGAATTCCTTGTGGATAAAGACCATAATTTTTATTTCCTTGAAATGAACACCCGTCTGCAAGTGGAGCATCCAATTACAGAGATGGTCACAGGCGTGGATATCGTCGCAGAACAAATCCGCATCGCGCGCGGGCGACAATTGAGTTACACGCAAGAGCAGATCAAAATCAATGGACATTCCATCGAATGCCGTATCAATGCAGAAGACCCGTTCAATGGCTTCATGCCTTCCACTGGGCGCATCACACACAGCTTGCTCCCCACTGGCCCTGGCGTACGCGTGGATACAGGCGTTTACCCTGGCTTTGAGATCACCCCATACTACGACCCCATGATCGCAAAACTGATTGTTTGGGGCGAAACACGCGCGCAAGCCATTCTGCGTATGCGCCGCGCACTGGAGGAATATCGTGTCGTTGGAGTACGCACCAACATACCATTCCATCAAACATTGATGGACTCTCATCGGTTTATGGGCACACAATTTGATACACGCTTTGTGGAGGAACGCTTCACCATGGATGATGCATTAGAGGCGCGCGCAGCAAATGCAGAAATCGCAGCCATCCTCGCCACACTGGCTGCACATCAACAAAGTGAACGCAACGCAAACATCGTCCGACGGAATGAGCGCGATACCAGCAACTGGAAATGGGTCGGTCGCTGGGAACGTATGCACCGCTGAGGTTAGATTAATGAAATATATTACAACGATTGACGATAAAGAATTTGAAATTGAGGTTGTAGACGAGCACCACATTCGCATTGGTGACCGCTTGCTTGAAGTTGATTTTGAATCAGTAAGCGGGCAGCCCGTTTTTTCCTTGATCCTTGACGGCAGATCCTACGAAGCCTTTGTATACCAGAGTGAGCAGGATTGGGAAGTTTTAATTCGCGGACGGCAGTATCAAGTCAATGTTGAGGATGAACGCGAGAAACGCCTCAAAACCGCAGGCGGTGATATATCAGGCGGTGAGTTTCATCTCAAAGCCCCAATGCCCGGGCTTGTGGTTGCCGTCTTAATGGAAGAAGGTCAGGAAGTAAAGAAGGGTCAGGTCATGCTGATCCTTGAATCAATGAAAATGCAGAACGAGCTCAAAGCCCCGCGCGACGGTACCGTAGGACGCATACGTGTAAAAGCAGGCGAGAGTGTTGAGCAAAAACAGACCCTGTTGAGTGTACATTAGACATTGAAATAAGGTGACAGTCACTTAATAAGTGACTGTCACCTTTGGTTACCAATCAGGGTTGAAAAAATGAACGGACAAGAAACCGAAGCCAAGTTTTATGTAAAAAATTTAAGAAAGATCGAACTGCGCCTTCAAGAGTTGCAGGCGCAGTTGATTCAACCCCGCATCCATGAGACCAATCTGCGCTTCGACAATGCAAATAACGATCTGAGAAACGCCTACCGCGTCCTGCGATTAAGACAGGATGAAAAAGCGCATCTCACATTCAAGGGACCTAGCACAGAAAAAGAAGGCGGCATACTCAGCCGCCAGGAAATTGAATTTGTTGTTGAAGATTTTGAAATCGCCAAACAATTTCTGAAAGCGCTGGGGTTTAAAGCTATCGTGTTTTACGAAAAATTTCGCACGACCTATGAATTAAGTGAGGTTCACATTATGCTGGACGAATTGCCCTACGGCGAGTTCGTTGAAATCGAAGGCGATAGTGTGGAAGCAATACGCAATACTATAAATCTGCTCGGACTAAACTGGGACGCCGCGGTAAAAGCTGGCTATCACGCTCTATTCGAAAAAGTGGCAGAAAAATACAACCTTGAGCCTTCGCAGTTGAGTTTTTCCGCTTTGGAAAATACAATGGCTACGGCGGATGATTTGGGTGTTCAGTCCGCTAATTAAGTAATGCTTTCGCCTAGTTGATCGGGAACAGAATTAAATAAATTTTGAAACTGTCGATTTCGAATTCCCAATAGAATGTATGTAAGTATCCAAATTCAATTTCACCGCCAAAACAATACAAACAAGCCACATAAAAAGATTAGCATAAAACACATACCTAACAGAACCGGAGAGAAAATAAGTAGTCAATATTATAAAAAATATAGCTGCTCGTTCATTTACTATGCGGCCCGAATGCTGCAAAAGTAAAACCACTGGCACAATTAAGAAGGTGCTATAAAAAAACTGGTTTCCAGGATAGACAATCAGAGCGAGAAACAAAATCGACAAAACCACCCAGTCATGATTATTGTTTTTCTTAATGGTTACCCAAGCTGTTATTAAGGTTAATAGCAATGAAATTCCCAAGTACAAAGGATTTAATATTGGCGATTCTTTTATAATTTGGCTCGGGGTTGAACGCAAGATCGTTGCTAAGAGTGATTGATTGGTCGTTTCAGTATAATTCCAGATAGGTGCTTTAGGAATTGGATTATTTATAAAACTTACAAAGACATCTGTTCCAAATACAAGAACACTTAAGAATGTAAGTACCAGTAAAGTTAAGATGGCAATTGCGAGCAACTTCCATTTTCTAGTGAGTAATGGGTAAATATAAAGAAACGCCATATAAGGCTTAACAACTACGCATAATGCAAGCCAAATGCCGCCCCACTCTTTTGATCTATTTTTCCAAAACAACAAAAAAAACAACAAAGTCAGAAAATTAGTTTGAGCAAAACTAAACGTAGACCGAGACGGTTCCAACCTCAACATTAACACAGCTACTAACAATAAGCTTAATATCCCGTGGTCTTTTAAGAACAAGCTCCATAATCCATAAATACACGCAGCGCATAATAATAAATTCAAGATTTGCCACAATATATATGCTTTACTAATAGTAAACAAGCCCAATGGCAGAAGAAGTAACATGGTAAAAGGAGGATACTTAAACCCAACATCAATTATTTCTTTTCGGAATTCATCCCCTGGATCATAGGGCAACGGCATTGCCTGATAATTCTTTACGTCATAAAAGTTTCCACCAGTAAGTGCTACCTTTCCATCAAGCCAAAAACAAAGAAAATCCCATTTTGGTGGTTGGTGATAACTTGCATAAACTTCTCTTCCAATACTAAACAGAGTAATACCAATTAATAATATTAAATAAATACTTGCAAGAACAGATAAAGGAGATTTTTTTTTGAAAAAAAAATAAAACAAAAAAGCAATAACCGGGATGATCGCAATTATGAGTTTGAATACAGATTGCATTTTTGTTCACCTTTTCTAATCCATATACTCACTTCCCCTTGATTAAAACTGCACAAGAGGAGGTGAGTATATATTTATTTCCTGCCGCACATCTCACAAACTGGCGTAATCCACAAACCACCGCTTCAATTACGCTTCGATTCGTTCAGCGCGCAATGAATCAATTACAGACGCATTCGTCACAAACTTGAATTTTGGCTCAACTGTCTGTATATGGCTCTCGCGGGAAATAGAGCGGGCATGTCTTCCCATTGGGACGATGGTAAAGTACTCTGCATAGATACTAAGTATATCGCTGACCAACTTGATCTTCTCCTCACCATTAAGATTCATCGCGGGAAAGAAAGCCAGTTCTTTTACGTCATTACCGCCCAGGAAATCCAATGGATGCAACAGCAACGAAGGATGTGTGCCAGTCAACTGGCATAGTTTCATTGCCAGTCGGAAGTAAACACGTGCCAGAACGGGCGAAAAGCGATATATATACAGAATATAGCTTACATGAAACGGAATCCTAAAGAGCGGCATGGTAGTTACTGGAATTTCGATGAGGTTCTCAGCGTGTCCGTCAATCTGCCATTTATATGGGCGGATGGGTCTTAATCCATCCCGCAGTTGACCAAATAACAGTTTACGGTTTTTCTTTTCTTCAGGACTCAATTTTGTGGTCATAAAATAATAAGCACGTGCCAGTGGACCAAGGAATGTTGGTAGTGTGGATGCGTCATAGCGATAACCACGCCGGGCTAAAACACGCAAAACAGACAGGGAAAGGCTGTAACCCGGGCCTCTAAATCCAATGGTTTTATAACCTGTAACCCGTTCAAGGTGTTCTTCGGTTTTGGACAGTTCAGCCTCAATTTGCTCTTCGCTGTAAAGATGTAACCAGGGCTCATGGTTAAAGGAATGATTCCCAATCTCATGTCCTGCCTCCGCTATCGATCGAATGGCATTGTGGTTTTCCTCCAGAGCGGCATCCTGACCTACGACAAAAAACGTAATTTTGAGTCCTCGTTTGTCAAGGAAATCAAGAACCCGTGGAACTACAATGTCTAGGTAGGAAGGGAATGATTCCCACCCCTTGTCCCCGTGAGTTTTCATGTAAGACCACAGATTATCGAGGTCAAGAGATAAGCTGGCTAAAGGTTTATTGGTAATCATAATGTCTCCTATTTGACTGCAAATATAAAAGTAATCATTCTATTGGGTTTTGCTCATTACAAGTTCAGCAACTTCCCTAGCTTTCCGGCTGACCGACTCTCCATTGGTCAACGTTGGGTATATCTGGGCATTGGTGGCAAGATAAAGGTTGTCAATGGGTGTATACGTTGACGGGATAAGGTCAGTACCATTCAACGGGTGCAATGGTTCCACGTAGCGCGCACGTTGCACCAGAAAATAACGAATCCACTTGCGATCAAATTGTGGAAACATCAACTCCAGTTGATTTAGCCAGATCATCTTAATTTCTTCATCGGTCATTTTTTGCAATGGGCTATCAGGAGCTGTATATTTAGGCAAATACACCAAATGATGGCCACCCGCATATTGAGGGTCAATATATGAAGTAGTCTCGATCACGCCGGTGAAGGGGATGCTGTCGTCTGTAAGATTTAAAGTCCAGTAGCCGGTCAAAGGACGATCCAAAACTAAAATCGGGCAGATAATCCCCAAATACCTGGTTTGAGTAAGGAAATTCTGGTATTCACTGGTTGCATCTGGAATCATGTGTTGAAGTATTGGGGGCTGTACCGTGGAAATAATCAGGTCGAATGAATGCGTTTCGCCATCGATCAAGAGCCCACGCGCTTCATTCTTCTCAATCACAATTTTACTAACCGGCTTCTGCAGATTAATTTTTCCGCCCGCCGCCTTAATTTTTTCTGCCATGGCTTGGATCAAAGTAATATAACCACCGATTAAGTGACCAGCCTCTTCCTTTTGACTTGCTCCACTACGTGTGGATTTCATCCTCACCAGGCGCGCCCAGATATAAGTAGCGGGAGTATTGTCAAAACCACCGTCAAATTTGGCTTTTAACATTGGCAGCCAGATGTTTTTGAAAGCCGTCCTGCCTCCCAAGTTCACCAGCCATTTCTCCACACTAACGCTCTCCAAACGCTTCCAATCACGAATAAATTGGGCGTAAAACACTGTCAGTCCTAGACGGAACCGATCTATCCATCCCAACGGCGGAAAACGTAAAAATTCAATTACATTATTCATCGAATGGATTTTTCCTTTGTAGAAAAAGCCCATTCTGGTTTCATGAAATCGCAACTGGTCGGCAATACCCAATTCCTCACAAAGTTGGCGCAAATGGCCATCGCTGGATAAAATCGCATGATAATAACGATCAACCGTCGTTCCATCTTCAAGGGTTAGCGGTCCCGCCAGCCCACCAAGCATTGGAGAAGCCTCAAATATTTCCACCTCAACGCCTTTTTGCGAGAGGAAATATCCGATGCAGGTACCCATTATTCCGCTGCCAATTATGCCTACTTTCATTTTGAAGTCACTCCTTCATAGGAATTCAATTTTTTCCCCACAACATTCTTTTCTTCACGATTCCATACCGCAGGATCATTCAAAATTACAGCAATGCAATTGGCGGCGTTTCCAGTTCCATAAATGGGCGGGTGTTCGGTTGGAGAAGCAAAACTGAACCAGTTATCCAGAATTGTGTCTTTGTCTGCACCAACCAGTTTGTTCCAGCCTGTTTCAATTGTCGCTCCCCACTCAGTCTCATCTCGCAGGGTGAGGCAGGGAATTCCCATATAATAAGCTTCACGTTGCACCCCGCCGGAATCTGTGGCAATCAATCGCGCGTTCTCCTCCAAAGTTAACATATCAAAGTAGCCAACTGGTTCTATTATCCGTATATGATTCTCCAGATGGATATTTAAACTGGAAAGCGCTTTCTCAGTACGGGGATGCACAGGCAGAATCACGGTTTCTGAAACCTGATTAAGCGCTGTGATAATCTGCCTAAGTCGTTCAGGGTCATCTGTATTAGCTGCCCGATGAATGGTGGAGAGCGCATAATGTTGCGGCTCGATTTGCAAACGATCAAGAATATGGGACTTGGCTCGGGCAATCGGCTGAGCATACAACAATGCATCCAACATCACATCCCCCACCCAATGAACTGAGTCTGTGATGCCTTCCACAGCCAGATTATTTACGGCTGTCTTGCTAACACAAAAATGTAAATTGGCAAGACGATCCGCTATCAGGCGGTTTATCTCTTCCGACATGAGGCGGTTGAAACTGCGTTCCCCCGCCTCAATATGCGCAAAAGGAATATTCAATTTGCTGGTTACCAAGGCAGCGGCAAGTGAAGAATTTGTGTCTCCTCGCATAATTACGAAATCCGGCCTTTCCTTGAGCAACACTTCTTCCAGGCTGACCATCATTTCTGCGGTTTGCTGTGCCTGTGACCCCGATCCTGCTCCGAGGTTATAGTCTGGGACAGGAATATCCAACTCATCGAAAAAAGCCTGCGACATGCGGTAATCATAATGCTGCCCAGTGTGCACCAATATTTCCTGATGGTTAGCGCGAATAACACGGCTAACCGGCATGGCTTGAACAAATTCAGGACGCGCTCCAACAATTGACAAAATTTTCATTCTTTATTCTTCCCAATAAAAATTGACCTTACACGATACAACAAAACCCATCCTTGAAATCTTAAATGAGCTGAGATCGTTTGGGCTATTTTGGCTTTTGATACTCCATACATTCGCCTATGAAGCACTGCCGGGAACTCAACTACTCGATACCCTTTAAGCATCGCATTAACTAATAATTCAGTTCCGGCAAGAAAGCCATTTGACTCAAACTGAATATCCTTGATAACTTTTGAGCGGTATGCCCGAAACAAGCAAGTGTAGGTATGCACATTCCAATTAACTAGAATGCGATATAAAACTGACGAACCCCGGCTAAGAAGCA
>Ga0302323_100005725_pt1 | contig 10191 bp, 11 predicted proteins | sample Fen_T0_3_FD_201950 | JGI IMG/M metagenome (GOLD analysis project Ga0302323, IMG submission 201950) | Peat permafrost microbial communities from Stordalen Mire near Abisko, Sweden - Fen_T0_3 | ecosystem: Environmental > Terrestrial > Soil > Wetlands > Permafrost | place: Sweden: Abisko... | reverse complement strand
CCGGGCCACGCCGCGCACCTCGTACGCGTAGGCGCGTGCCGCTTCCGGGCCCCACCGTTCGGCCATCCACTCCGCCATCGGCTCGTGGATCCACCGCGCGGCACCGGCCAGGAGCTCGAGGCAGCGCTCGACCGGCAGGAACTCGGCCTCGACGACGATGCCGTCGGGATCGTCGACGACCACCTCGCCTTCGTACGCCACGGCGCGGTACACGTGCGCGCGCATCTCCCAGTTCATGTCGGGCGCGATCGCGAGCACCTCGTAGAGCGGGCCTTCCCACTCGGTGACCCGCAGCCCCGTCTCCTCCTCGACCTCACGGGTGAGGCCGGCGATCAGGCTGGCGTCGGTGTCGTCGATCACTCCGCCGGGCGTGGTCCAGTCGGTGTGCCCGCCATGACGGACGTTGCGCACGAGGAGGAGATGGTCGGCCGCTTCGAGGAGCGCGCCCGCGACCACCCACTCCTTGCGGGTCACCGGCCCACGACACGCGTCACCGAGCGGGCGCCCCCACCGCCGGGCGCGTCCGCGTACCGAAGATCCGGTCACGGAGCCCCCACCGGGTGACGAGGAGGAGGGCTTCGATCACGATGCGCGACGACATCTTCGAACGGCCGAGCGTGCGGTCGCGGAACTCGATCGGGATCTCCGCGATGGTGCCGCCCATGGTGTGCACCCGGTACGCCATCTCCACCTGGAAACCGTACCCGTCGGCGCGAACATGGTCGAGGTCGATCGCCTCGAGCGCGGCGGCGCGGTAGGCGCGGAACCCGGACGTCGCATCGGCCACTGGCACGCGCAGCATCAGGCGCGCGTAGCCACAGCCGGTACGCGAGATCAGGCGGCGCAGGAGTGGCCAGCCGGGCACCGACCCGCCGGGGACGTAGCGCGAGCCGATCGCGAGGTCGGCCCCGGACCCGATCGCGCCCACGAGCTCGGGGAGCACCGCGGGATCGTGCGAGAGGTCGGCGTCCATCTCGATCATCACGTCGTAGCCCTCGGCGAGGCCCCGGCGGAACCCGGCCCGGTACGCGGAGCCGAGACCCTGCTTCGCGGGCCGGCGGAGCACGTGGAGGTCACCGTCGGCCCGGGCGAGCACGTCGACCCGGTCGGCCGTCCCGTCGGGACTCCCGTCGTCGATCACGAGGATGGTGGCGCCGGGGAGGGCCTGGCGGGTGCGCCGGAGCACCTCGTCGACGTTCTCGATCTCGTTGTACGTCGGCAGGAGGACCAGCACACGCGTGGCGGGAGCGGGTTGCGGCGCCGTGCGCCACGTGGGCTCGAGCAGCTGAACGGCCATACCATCCCCTCCGTGAACCGACCGACGGGCGGGCCGCCGGAGCAGGCCGGGAACGACGTCACCCCGCTCGGGGTTCCCGACGCACCGCCCACGCTCCCCTCACGAACGGCGTTTCTGCTCGCGTTCTTGAGCATCCTCGTGGCCGGATTGTTCGGCGGGATCATCGGCTACGGCCTCGCCGACATCAGCGGTGGCGAGGACCCCGGCCTCGGGCCGTTGCTGGGAGCCGTGATCGGGGCGATCGTCGCCGCCGGTGGCGTGGGCGTGGTGGCGATCCTCGTCCTTCGGGCCCAGGCCGAGTGGCGCCGCATCCCGCCACCGCCCGCCGCGGCCGCCGACCCCGTCGACCACGAGGACGACGCCGTCGGGGGCTCCCCGCAGGACGCTCCGGAGGGCTGAGCTACCCGGCCAGGTCGAGGCGACGGAAGGCCTCGGCGAAGGGGACGCCCGCCGCCCGGCCCGCCTCCTCGGCGGAGCCCCGCAGGAAATCCCGGAACCACTCGCCCGTCTCGGTGAGCTGGCTCGCATGGCAGAACAGCGCGTCGATCTTGGGCTCGAGGGTGTCGCCGATGTCGATCCAGGTGTCGGGCTCGAGCGTGCCGCTCAGGTACACCGACCGCACCTGGTGCACGCCGAGGCCCTCGGCCCGCTGCTCGGGGAAGTAGTGCGGGTTGGCCGCGGCGGGCGCGACCGCGTCGAGCGTGGCCCACCCGGTGACCCGGTGGTCACGGTGGTTGAAGTAGCTGCCGCCGAAGAACACCGCGGTCGGGTCGGGGCACAGCACCACCTCGGGCCGGAACCGGCGAACGTGGTGAACGATCTCGCTCCGCAGGACCTGGTCGTCGACGAGGTCGCCGTCGCCGTGGTCGAGGTGGTGGGTCTCGGTGACGCCGAGCACGGTGGCCGCGGCCAGGGTCTCCTCGCGGCGAAGCGCGGCGAGCGCATCGAGATCCGCCGCGGGATCGACCGTGCCCTTCTCCCCCCGCGTGGTGACGAGGATCGACACTCGGCAGCCCGCCGCAGCCCACTTCGCGAGCGTGCCGCCGCAGGAGATCTCGGGGTCGTCGGGGTGGGCGTAGACCGCGAGCGCGCGCGCGGGCACCGCGTCGGCAACGGCCATCAGTCGGGGTCCCCCGCGCTCGGCCCCGGACGACGCGCGATCGCGGCGAGCGCCGCGACCGCGCGGGCGATGCCGTCGTCGTCGACGTCCTTGTGGGTCACGAACCTCACGGTACGGGCATCGATGGTGCCCGCGCGCACGCCTCCCGCCGCGAGCACGGCGAGGAACTCCTCCGGCGAGGACCCGGGAAGCGCCGCCGCCGACGCGCACACGATGTTGGTCTCGACGGTCACGGGGTCGACGCTGCCGGGAAAGCGGTCCGCCAGCGCGTCGGCGAGGCGCCGGGCCCGAGCGTGGTCGTCGGCGAGACGTTCGACCATCGTCTCGAGCGCGACGATCCCGGCGGCGGCGAGCACGCCGGCCTGACGCATCGCGCCGCCGAGCCGGTGGCGGAGGTCACGGGCCGCGGCCACGTGGTCGGCGCTCCCGCACAGCACGGAGCCGACCGGCGCGGCGAGGCCCTTCGACAGGCAGAACATCACGGTGTGCGCGCCCGCAGCGAGCTCCGCGGGCGGGCGGCCAGTGGCCACCGCCGCGTTCCAGATCCGCGCGCCGTCGACGTGGAGCCCGAGCCGGTGGCGGCGCGTCGCGTCGACCACCGCGGCGAGCTCGTCGGCGCGCCACGGCCGCCCGGACGCGGGCATCGCGGTGTTCTCGATGGTGACCGCGACGAACGGCGGGAGGTGGTGGCGCTGGTCCGCCGCGGCGGAGTCGATCGCGGCCGCGTCGATCATGCCGCGGTCGTCGGCGAACGGCCGCAGCTGGATCCCCCAGTTCGCCGATGCGCCGCCGGACTCGTGGCGCAGCACGTGCGCGCGGGCGGCGCAGCCCACTTCCTCACCGGCACGCGCGAGCACCGCCAGCGCGAGCTGGTTGGCCATCGTCCCCGACGGGACGAGCAGCGCGGCCTCGGTGCCGAGCAGGGCCGCAGCGAGCGACTCGAGCCGGTTCACGGTGGGGTCCTCGCCGTACGCGTCGTCGCCCACCTCGGCGTCGGCCATCGCTGCACGCATCTCGGGCGTCGGCGTGGTCACGGTGTCGGAGCGCAGGTCGACGACGCTCATCGTCGTGGAGTCACCCGCCATCCGGCTGGTCGCTCGACGCGTGCGGCGCGACCGGCCGGATGAGGCCTTCCTGGATGACCGTGACCGCGAGCGCGCCGTCCTGGCGGAAGACGTAGCCCTCGGCCAGCCCGCGCGCCCCCGACGCCGACGGGCTCACCTGGTGGTAGAGCAGCCACTCGTCGGCCCGGAACTCGCGGTGGAACCACATCGCGTGGTCGAGGCTCGCGACCATGAACTGGCCGTCGTACCCGATCGCGTGGGGCAGCGTGGCGGTGTCGATGAGCGACATGTCGGACGCGTACGCGACCACGCACGCGTGCAGCAGCGGCGTGTTCGGCAGGGTGCCGGCCGCACGGAACCAGAGGTCCTGGGTGGGCTCACGCCGGGTGGGCACGAGCCAGTGCGGGTCCTGCACCGGACGCGACTCGAGCGGCGTCGACCGGTCGAGCCAGCCGAGCGCCTCCTCGGAGAACCGGTCGGCGTGCGCCTCGACCCGTTCGCGGACCGTCGGCAGCTCGTCGGGGCCGGGCACCTCGGGCATGGTCATCGCGTGGTCGGGACCGGGCTCGTCGATCTGGAACGAGGCCGCGAGGTTGAAGATCGCCCGGCCGTGCTGGATGGCGACGACGCGGCGGGTGGTGAAGCTCTTGCCGTCGCGGATGCGGTCGACCTCGAAGATGATCGGGATCGTGGGGTCGCCCGGGCGCAGGAAGTACGAGTGCAGCGAGTGGACACGCCGGTCCGCGTCGACCGTGCGCCCCGCGGCCACGAGCGCCTGGGCCGCGACCTGCCCGCCGAACACCCGCTGGTGCGGCGTGGTGGGGCTGAGCCCGCGGAACAGGTTGACCTCGAGCACCTCGAGGTCGAGCAGCACCAACAAGGCGTCGAGCGAGGTCGGCATCATCGGCGGCGACGCTACTCCGCTCCCCCGCGACGCCGACCCGCCTCGTGCTGCACGAGTCCTCCTAACCCAGGAGCACCTTCATCGAGTCGAGCAGCGCGGGCGGCACCGTCTTGAGCTCGCGCACGGCGTCGGCCAGTGGCACCCGCACGATGTCGGTGCCGCGCAACGCCACCATCGTCCCGAAGTCGCCGTCGTTCACCGCCGCCGCGGCCTCGAGCCCGAAGCGGGTGGCGAGCAGCCGATCGAATGCGGTGGGCGTGCCCCCGCGCAGCACGTGGCCGAGCACGGTGACCCGCGTCTCGAACCCCGTGCGCGACTCGATCTCGGGAGCGATGAGGTTGCCGATGCCCCCGAGGCGCACGTGGCCGAACTCGTCGACCTTCTGCACCTGGAGCACGAGCGTTCCCTCGGCCGGCGTCGCTCCCTCGGACACGACCACGATCGAGAAGTTGGCGCCGTCGCCGTGCCGACGCTGCAGGCGCGCACACACGTCGTCGATGTCGAAGGGCTCCTCGGGCACGAGGACGATGTCGGCGCCGCCGCCGATGCCGGTCCACAGCGCGATCCAGCCGGCGTGGCGACCCATCACCTCGACCACCATGACGCGGTCGTGGCTCTCGGCGGTGGTGTGCAACCGGTCGACCGCGTCGACGGCGATCTGCACCGCGGTGTCGAAGCCGAAGGTGACGTCGGTGGCCGAGAGGTCGTTGTCGATCGTCTTGGGGACGCCGACCGCGTGCACGCCGTCGTCGCCGAGCTTCCAGGCGACGCCGAGCGTGTCCTCGCCACCGATCGCCACGAGCGCGTCGATGCCGTTGCGCACCATCGTCGCCTTCACCGCATCGACGGAGTCCCCCTCGCCCTTGTACGGGTTGGTGCGCGAGGTCCCGAGGATCGTGCCGCCCCGGTGCAGGATCCCGCGCGTCGACGCGACCGACAACGACATGGTCTGGTCCTCCACGAGGCCCCTCCAGCCGTGCCGGATCCCGATGAACTCGTGGCCGTACTCGCGCTCGCCGCGCCGGACGAGTGCGCGGATCACCGCGTTCAGGCCCGGGCAGTCCCCGCCTCCGGTCAGCACTCCGATTCTCATGGCCGCCTTCCTACCCGCGTCGAGGAACGTCCATGTTGCCTGCCTGTGAACTCCGGGCGACGCTCGGCGCCGCCACCATCACGCGGCTTCGGGTCCGGCGCGGCCCTGGGTGGCGGCGAGGTCGGCGAGGTCGGGGAGGTCGTCGCGGTGGATGAGGGTGAGCCCGGCGGGGTTGTTGGGGTTGCCCAGGAGCAGGAGTGGTCCTTGGGGTGCGAGTTGGGCGTGGTGGATCGTGCAGACGCCGGCGAGGTTCCACTGCTCGTCGCGGCCGTGCCAGGTCTTGGGCCAGAGGTGGTGGACCTGGAGGCCGACGCGACGGTCACAGCCTCGCCCATGGGCAGCGCTGCTAGTGCGTGTTCGGGACCATCCACTCGAGCATGGTTCCGCCGTTGGGACGCGCCACACGCTGGCACTGGCCGCCGAGCATCGATGCCCGGGCGGTGAGGTTTCGAGTTCCGTTGCCTTCGATGGCGTTCTCGTGGATCCCATCGCCATTGTCGAGTACTCGCAACACGACGTTGTCGTCGCATTCGAGAACGACTTGGACTGATGAGGCATGGGCGTGGCGAGTCACGTTCGAGAGCGCCTCGCGCAGCGTTGCGGTCAGCTGGGTTGCGATGGCATCGCTGACCGTGTCGATCAGACCGTTGAAGCGAACCTGCGGTTCGAAGCCCAGAACACGGCGCTCGTCGGACACGATTCGTAGGATCTCGCTGCGCAAGCCTCGAGTGCGCGGGTGGAGGCCGAAGATGACCGATCGGAGCTCACGGATCGTGTCGTCCAGATCGTCGATGACCGCGCCGACTCGCATCGCGACTTCCTCGTCCGCGTCCGATAATGCGGCTTGAAGCATCAGACCTGCAGCGAAGAGCCGCTGGATCGTGTTGTCGTGGAGATCACGCGCGATGCGCTCACGGTCTTCCACGACACGAAGGTCCGTTTCGACTTGGCGCAGACGCCGGTCAGCCTCGAGCCGCTCGGTGATGTCGCGCACGATCGTGATGTAGCTACGTGGGCTGCCGTCGTCGTCGCGGCGGACTTCGAGCGTGATCTCGACGGGCAGGTCGGTGCCGTCACGGTGGCGGTGAGTTGTCGTGAACGTGGTCGAAGACGACTCTTCGCTCTCGAACGGTTCGAGGAGCGCGCGGAGGCGTGCCTCGTCGAGCTCTGGCGCGATGTGGAGCATGGTCATCGTCAGCAGCTCGTCGCGCGTGTAGCCGACCTGATCGACGGCGCCTTGATTGACGTGTGTGAAATGCATTGTCTCCGCATCGAGGATGAAAACCCCGTCGCCAATTGCGTCGAACATCTCGTAGACGCCTCGAGCTTCGGCCTCGAGCTCTGTCCGTGCCGTGACGTCGCGGATCGCCGCGACGATGCGCAGACCGCTGTCGGTCGTGATGGGGCTCAAGCTGATCTCCACTGGGAACTCGCCGCCGTCGGCACGCCGACCCAACAGCGCCATCCCGGCTCCCATCGACCGCGTGTGGGGCTCGACCCGATAGCGAGTCCGATCCGCCCGGTGGATCTGGCGCAGTCGCTCCGGCAGCAACTCGTCGACCGACCGACCCAAGAGGTCGCCGCGGTCGTAGCCGAACAGCTCCTCGGTCTGGCGGTTCACCAACAGGATCCGGCCGCCTTCGTCGACCAGGACCACTCCGTCGGGAGCGGCGTCCAACAACGCCCACGCACCCGCATCCGACAACCCGGCATCGCTGAGGGGGCGGAGGGGCTCCAGCTCGGACACGCGCTCTCGGGCGATGGATCCTGGAGTCTCTCCCGACATGGGCCCGCCTCTCGTCGTAGGGCGTCCACTCGAGTGCCTCCGACCCTAGGCGCCTTGTCTCCTTTGCACCATTCCTTGGGACGTTCGCCTCTACCCCCCCAGATGCGACCGGTCATGCTGCAAACCTGATGACACGAAGCCTTCGTCACCTCTCGCGCGAACAGTGCTTTGCCCTACTCGGGGAAGAACAGGTGGGTCGGGTCTCGGTCAGCATGGGCGCGCTTCCCGCGATCCTGCCCATGAGCTACGCGCTCATGGACGGCGACATCGTGCTGCGCGCCGCAGCCGGGACCAAGCTCACCGCTGCGCTCATCAACTCCGTTGTCGGGTTCGAAGTCGATCGGATCGAGAACGACCCCACCGCCGGATGGAGCGTCCTCGTGTTCGGCCATGCCAGCGAGATCACGGGTCCCGACGCCCTGCACGAAGCACGCAAGCTGCCACTCGAGTCCTGGGCGACAGACGGACACGACCACTACATCAAGATCCGGACCGAGATCGTCTCCGGTCGCGCGGTCGGGCTGCCCGAGGACCGCGACGACCTCTAGGCCTGCGACCGACGTCCGCAGAGACCGAGTGCGGCCGGACCTGCGGCCGGCAGATCCCTCGTTCCTCCGAGCTTGCGTGTTAGGCCTGCCATATCAGCATCCCAACAGGGGAGGACAGCAATGCTCGCAATCAGTGTGATGGGCGCGACACCGAGGGCAATCTTCTACATCGTTGCCGTAGTGTTGTTCATTGGCGCCGGCGTCGGGTTCAAGCCGGCTGGTGACCGCGTACACCTGGTGGGACTCGGCCTAGCCGCAGCGTTCTTCCCGATCATGTGGGACGCGCTCTCCGCCATGTGAGTAGGGGATCCAGACACACGCAACCGACCCAGCGCGCGCAAGTGTCTCCTGAGCGCCCGCACAGATTGTGCGGCTATGCGCCGGTCGGGGCGGTGCCGGTTGCGGTCGTGTCGAATGTCTTGCCGAGCTCGTAGGCGTGAGCGAGGTACCGCTGGATGGTCTCGGGTGGTGCCGCGGTGGCGCCGTAGAAGTAGACGTGGTCGACTTGTTCGATGCCGGGGTAGCGAAACGCCCAGTCGTCGACGACCCTGCCGATCGCGTCGCGGATGCCGTCGTCGTGGGCACGCTCGTTGAAGATCGTCGACGTCATGATGAGCGCACGCCGATGGTGGAGCAGCGGAATCCTGCCATCGATGTCGCCACGCCAGCCCTCCGACGTGAGGCTCGAACGCGAAGTCGAGCGTGAACACGCGGTCGATCCATCCCTTGAGGATCGACGGGAAGCTGCAGAAGTGCACGGGTGCGATGAACGCCAGTGCGTCCGCCGCGGCGACCTTCTTCTGTTGCGCGATCACGTCCTTGGGCATGTGGTTGCGGATCATTGCGGCGATCTCGGCCTGCGATCTGATGCGCGTACACGGCGAGAACCTTCACGTCGCGTTCCCATCGACCGCGTCGGGCGGCTCGCTGCCTCCGTCAGCACGACCCTCGAGCAGCTCGAGGATGCGTTCGGCGTTCGGGAACGTCTGGAGAGCAATCGGCTGGCGCCTGGTGGGGAACTTCGCCTCTTCCGGATCCGTGGCCGCGTGGCCATGCTCGATCGATGCGGCTCGACCGTGGAGGTACCGACATGAAGGTTCTCGTTGGATACGCCAGTGCTCACGGGTCCACCAAGGGCATCGCGCAAGAGATTGGTGACAGGCTGACCGACGCGGGCTTCCCAACGGACGTCTGCCCTGTCGATGAGATCGACGCGATCGGCACCTACGACGCCGTGGTGCTGGGAAGCGCGATCCACAACATGGCCTGGCTACCCGAGGCGACGGCGTTTGTGCAGCGTCACACCGCGGACCTGGCGGTCCGCCCGATCTGGTTGTTCAGTGTGAGCTCGGTCGGCGACACCAGCAGCTTCTTCGGGCGCAGGGTCGCGCGTCTCATGCGACGGATGCGGAGCGAGCCGCGAGACATCGCTCGTCTCCGCCGGGCCATCGGGCCTCGCGGGCATCGAACCTTCTCCGGCGCGATCGAACGGGCTCATTGGAACCTCGCAGGGCACCTCTTCCTCAAGGCATTCGGTGGGAGCTACGGCGACCACCGCGACTGGCCAGACATCGGTGCCTGGGCCGAAGCGATCGCACGAGAGCTCCGAGCCCCGAACGCGGCGCCGTGACTTGCGCCGGAATGCTGCGCAGGCGCACCGGCACCAGACCCAGCGGAGCAGCTCCAGGTCGAGGCCGGCCCAATCAAGGGTTGGGCCAAGAATGCCCACGGCAACGCTGGCTCGGATGGAGCCCTCGGACCTGAAGGTCAGGGCACTCGGGCGGCTCTCACGCAACCCGCGCCGCACCCGAGCGTGATCTCATCCGCTCCCGGACCGGGTAGAACGGGGCCATGAACCTCGATCTCCATGTGTCGCGCTTCGACTGGGCCGGCGGACCGTCCGGCATCGGAGAAGGCATCTCCGACCTCGCCCAGCGGTCCGAGGCCCTCGGCGTGCGCACGCTCTCGGTCATGGACCACTTCTTCCAGATGGAGTGGATGGCCCCGGCCGAGGACCCGATGCTCGAGTGCTACACGGCCCTCGCGTTCGTGGCCGGCCGCACCCGCACGCTGCGCCTGCGCACCCTGGTGACCGGCGTGACCTACCGCCACCCCGGGCTGCTCGCGAAGACGGTCACGACGCTCGACGTCGTGTCGGGCGGGCGAGCCGAGCTGGGGATCGGCGCCGCCTGGTACGACCGCGAGCACCGCGGCCTCGGTGTGCCCTTCCCGCCCACGGCCGAGCGCTTCGAGCGGCTCGAGGAGACCATCCAGATCTGCCTCCAGATGTGGAGCGACGACGACGGCCCGTACCGGGGGCGTCACTACCAGCTCGACGAGACGCTGTGCCGCCCCGAGCCCGTGAGCGCGCCCCGACCG
>Ga0302323_100005723_pt1 | contig 10191 bp, 9 predicted proteins | sample Fen_T0_3_FD_201950 | JGI IMG/M metagenome (GOLD analysis project Ga0302323, IMG submission 201950) | Peat permafrost microbial communities from Stordalen Mire near Abisko, Sweden - Fen_T0_3 | ecosystem: Environmental > Terrestrial > Soil > Wetlands > Permafrost | place: Sweden: Abisko... | reverse complement strand
TAATATTATTGACTGCTGGTATGTTTTTGTATCGGCAGTCCCAAGGGATCAGCGCCATGACAATCGAATATGATGACAAGGGAAAGTTTTACACCGATATTGTAAAAAAACTGCCTGTAGCAGTTGTGATACAAACCAGTACCCATTTGGTGCGCGGATTGATCCACGTGCGTGATGGGGAACGGTTGAAGAATGAACTTGAGCGGGATGAAATGTTCCTCGCGGTGACCAGTGCTGTTATTTATGGCGCAGAGGATAAAGTTCTATACAATGTGTCGTTCATGGCAGTGCAGCGCGCGCAGATCATTTGGATCATGCCTGTTGACGAAGAAGAGCAAAAGGATTTAAGCGCATGACCTCCCTTAATTCATCAGCCCCCGGCAGGCTTACCAGCCAGGACCTTATTCGATTAAAAAAATATCTTGCCGATAATCTTATGCGCGCTCTGGAATCGGAGAGTGTCTCTGTTGAACAACGTAACGCCTTTGTAAAGCAGAACATCATCCATGTCTATGAACAGACGCAGTTGAAACTGCCCGATGACTTGCGGAAACAAATATTCGACCAGGTGTTGAATGACCTGCTTGGCTTTGGTCCGATCCAGTCATTGCTGGATGATGATGATGTTTCGGAGATTATGGTCAACGGCCCAAAGAAGGTCTTCGTTGAGAAAAAGGGGAAACTTACCAAGACCAATGTTACCTTTGATGATGACGATCATGTCTTGCGCATCATTGATCGTATCATTCTGCCGCTCGGACGCCATGTGGATGGCGATTCTCCCACAGTGGATGCGCGTTTGCCTGACGGTTCACGTGTGAATGCTGTGGTGCGCCCCGTGGCTATTGACGGTCCTTCCATTACCATTCGCAAGTTTGCCAAAGATAAACTCCAGGTGGATGACCTGATCAGGTTTGGCTCGCTGACAAGTCCCATGGCAGATTTTTTGCAAGCCTGTGTCAAGGCGCGCTTTAATATTATTATCTCCGGCGGTACAGGCTCAGGCAAGACGACCCTGCTCAATGTAATGTCTGGTTTTATCCCTGAAAATGAACGCATCATTACCATTGAAGATGCCGCTGAATTGCAGCTTCAACAGGACCATGTGATGCGTATGGAAACAAAAGTTGCCGATGCAGATGGACTTCATGCAGTTACCATCCGCGAACTGGTGAAGAATTCCCTGCGTATGCGCCCTGACCGGATCGTGGTGGGTGAGGTACGCGGCGGCGAAGCGCTCGATATGCTCCAAGCCATGAACACGGGTCACGATGGTTCATTGACCACCGTTCATGCAAATACACCGCGCGATGCCATTTCTCGTATCGAGACCCTGGTGCTTATGGCTGGCATGGACTTGCCTCTCAAAGTGGTGCGCCAGCAAGTTTCTTCGGCGGTGGATTTGATCGTGCAACAAACGCGCTTGAAAGATGGTCAGCGCAAAGTGACGGCTGTGACTGAAGTGGCGGGCATGGAAGGTGATGTGATCGTGCTGAGCGATATTTTCAAATTTAATCAAACGGGTGTGACCACCGAGGGCAAAGTTCTCGGCGAGGTGAGCGCTACGGGAATTCGTCCCAACTTCACGCCGAGGCTGATTGCCGCTGGTTTTAATCTCAACGCTGAGATTTTCGCCCCGAAACCATCCGCCAACCAGAACTCGCGGCGTTGATACACTCTGCTATAATTAAGATAATCATACATTTGCAAAGAACCAATAACTTGTCTATTTTTTATAAATGAAAAAAATTATGTGACAAGCAGTAGAGGAAACATGAACAACGCCCAGATCGTCCTACGTGAAAAGAAACTTGGTTTGCTGATTCGAGATGCGCGCATGGCGGAACGCCGAAGCATAAAAGAATGCGCCGATGCCATCGGTGTGAAGTCGGGTCTGTTCCGCGCTTACGAGGAGGGACGACGCGCCCCTTCCCTGCCTGAACTCGAAACGCTTGTGTTTTATCTCAAACTTCCCATTACTCAATTTTGGGGAAATGAGACCAGGTCTGATTCAACGCCTACCGAACCGTTGGATACTTCGCGTTTGATCGCTTTGCGCCAGCGGATGATCGGTGCGCTTCTGCGGCAGGAACGCAACAACGTCAACATGTCCATCCGCCACCTGTCCACAGAAACGGGGATTTCGCAATCGGCGCTCAAGGCATATGAGTTGGGTGAGCGCGCCATCCCTGTGCCGGAATTGGAGAGCATTCTTGCCGTAATGGGAAGCCGCATCGATACCTTCTTTGACCAAAATGGACCCGTAGGGCAGTGGATGATCAGCCAGCGCGCCATGCAAAAATTTATTGAACTGCCCGAGGAAATGCAAAATTTTGTTTGTCAGCCGGTCAACCGTCCCTACCTTGAACTGGCAATGAAACTCAGCGACATGTCCCGTGAAAAATTGCGCTCCGTGGCTGAAGGCTTACTTGACATTACCCTCTAAATTTTTTACCATATAAAGTGACAGTCACTTCGCAAGTGACTGTCACTTTTACAATTCACCCTGGAAAAAAACATGACAACTCAACCTGATCAACTCGCTGAACAAGGCAAACAGGCTTTCAAGGATAAAAAATTCGATGAAGCCGCTGAATTATTCCGCCAGGCTGGCGAAGCATACGCATTAAGCGGTGCAGGCTTAAGCTCCGCTGAAATGCGGAACAATATAAGCGTGGCTTTGTTGCAGGCAGGCAAGCCGCAAGAGTCACTCGCGGCCGCGCTGGATACCGACCAAATCTTTGCGGACGCAAAAGATATTAAACGTCAGGGCATGGCTTTGGGAAATCAAGCCGCCGCGCTCGAAGCCCTTAACCGTTACGATGAAGCCGTTGAAAAATATGACCTTGCCGCCCAATTGTTTAATCAAGTTGGCGAAGGCGATTTGCGCGCGATGGTCATGAAATCTTCCGCTGCCATAAAACTAAAAACAGGCAAGGTGACAGACTCGGCTTTCAAGATGATGGGTTCGCTTGATGCAAAGGACAACCCCAGTTTATTTGAGCGCATTCTGAAATTCTTTCTTCGTTTCATCAAATGATCAATGTCAGTTTGCAGATCCGCCGCGCAGTTGAGCAGGATCACGACCAGATCTCCAATCTCGTCTTTTACGAATCCAATACCCATCGCCATTTGGATTGGCATTCCCCGCTTGAGTGGATCGGTTCGCCCTCTTACTGGGTGAGGGCGGAGGACGGGCGTATTACCGCCGCATTTGCATGCCCTGAAGATCCGCCTCACGTGGCATGGATTCGTTTTTTTGGACATTATCAATATCTTTCCGCTCCACAAGCCTGGTCTTCCCTGTGGGAAACCGCACGCGATGAAATGACGCGCACAAAGATAAAAACACACGTTGCAGCGATCGTTGTAAAACAATGGTTCCAATCCCTCCTGCTTTCCAGTGGTTTTGAATTAAAACAAAATATTGTTTTGCTCGAACTGAAAAATGAGAATATCAGATCTTTTTCCATGCCTCAAGGAATCAGAATTCGACCCATGCAAGATGCAGATATGTCCGCCGTAACCAAAGTGGATTTAGCCGCCTTCGGACAGTTTTGGCATAACGCCGAAAGCACGCTTCAAAGAGCGCTTTCGCAGTGCGCGAGCGCCACGGTTGCAGAAGATGATTCGGGCGTGATCGGATATCAGCTCAGCACCAGGAATCCGCTTGGGGCGCACCTCGCCAGGCTCGGGGTCCAGCCTGAAGCGCAGGGTAGGGGAATAGGCTCTGCGTTGGTGAGTCATCTGATCCAGACTCTTGGCGCAAGTCACTCCGGCAGGCTTTCTGTCAACACACAGGCAGACAACACCGCCTCTCTGTCGCTTTATAAAAAAATAGGTTTTGTTTGCACAGGCGAACAGTTCCCCGTGCTGGTTTACCCAATAGGTGACCAATGACTGGGGTTATTTTTTCCGCGCGCATCATGCAAAGATTTGTGGAAACCCTTTCCTCGGAAGTGGGCATCGAAACTCTTTCGGCGGCGCTTTTGAATGCAGGCTTGCCTAATGAGTGGGCGAATTCCGCGCACTTTGCCGGGCTGGATGATGAGCGTGCGGCACAGGCATATGCACGCTTGCAATCTGCGTTACGCACATATTATGGGCGCGGCGCGCGCGGTATCTTATTGCGCATCGGCTCAAAACTTTGGGAGCATTTATTGGATGACGCCCCACTTGCGGTCAAAGCACAAGCGGCGCTTATTCGCGGACTTCCCAAATCCATGCGACGCAAACCTGCGTTGGAATTGCTCGCGCGAATCCTGAGTACCACAGCGGGAAACATAACGGTTCATACCCTCGACCTTGACCTGCTTCTTGTTGACCAATCATCTCCCACCACCCTGAATCAATCTGACGACGCCCCGGTCTGTTTTGTGACCTTTGGGCTGATCCGTGAATGTTTATATTGGGCGGATGGTCAGGTATATGATATTGAAGAACGCGCCTGCCACGCAATGGGTGCGCGACAATGTGAATTCAAAGTCACCATCGGAGGGTGAAATGAACCATCTTGAAATGAATTGGAAAACACGCGATGGTTTGGATATTTTCGCGCAGCGTTGGGAGCCGACCATATTGCAGCCCAAAGCAGTAGTTTGCCTCGTGCATGGACTTGGCGAACATACTTCGCGTTATGACCACGTTGCCGAGGCATTTTGCAGGCAGGGCTTTGTGCTCTTTGGCGCAGATTTACGCGGGCACGGCCGCTCGGGCGGCGCCCGCGGACATATATCCTCCATCGAAGATTTCATGCAGGATATTGATGAATTGCTGACACAGGCGCATGTGCGTTATCCGGGTTTGCCGATCATTTTGTATGGACACAGTCTTGGCGGTATTCAGGTTTTGTATTATGGATTGACTCGTAAACCGGATGTAAAAGGTGTGATTGCAACCAGCTCAGGATTGCACACCGCTTTGGAAAAACAGCATTTAAAGGTAATGATGGCAAAGATACTTGGCGCACTGATGCCGAATACTTCCATTGCCAGCGGTCTGGACCCAAAAAGTATCTCGCGCGATGAAAAGGTGGTGCAGGCTTACATCAATGATCCGCTTGTGCATGACAAGATCTCGCTTGGTTTTGGAAAGGTCATGGTCGGTATTACAACCTGGACATTGGCTCACGCCGGAGAATTTCCACTTCCATTATTGCTTTTGCACGGCAAGGCAGATAGGATCGCTTTCCCCTCAAGTAGTATCGAGTTCGCTGCCTCTTTGAAAGAAAAATGTACCCTAGTTTTATGGGACGACGCTTATCACGAACTTCACAACGAGCCTGAGAAGAACGAAGTATTCAAGACAATGGCGTTGTGGATGGATGCGCGCCTGCACGAGTAAAAATAAGAGCCTATTAACTCTTTACTGGACAAATCCATTTTCGCATGGGACAATTCGCACTTATTACATTTAAATCAGAGGAGAAAGTATGAACAACCCGAAAGATTCGAGCAAGCGACAGATACGCCGCGAACAAACACGCCGCAAGGAACAGCGTAACCGCCTTATCGGAATTAGTCTCATGAGTATCGGCGCGATCTTTGTCGCTTTTTTGATCATATACCCAAGCTTTAAGCCGGTTGCAGGGGTTAATTCAGTTACACCGAATCCGCGCCCGCAGGCAGATGCGAACAACATGGGCGATCCGAATGCGCCTGTCAAGATCGTGGAATTTTCCGATTTTCAGTGTCCTTATTGTGAGAAATTCTTTAAAGATACTGAACCATCATTGGTTGAAACGTACATTGCAACAGGCAAGGTGTATTTTACTTATCGTTCGACAGGTAACTGGGTAAGTAAAAATAGCGGGGGTGGCAAGACTGAATCGGAAGATGCCGCCAAATCCGCTTATTGTGCAGGTGACCAGAACAAGTATTGGGAAATGCACGATATGCTCTTCGGTAATGTGTTGGGCGAGGATGCCGGTTCTTTTACCGAGCGTCGCTTAAGCACCATCGCCGAAAAAACTGGATTGGACATGGATCTTTTTAATAAATGTTATTCGAGCAATAAATATCAGGCACAATCGGACTTGGACGGCAGGGATGCGCTTAAAGCGGGTGTAAGTGGCACCCCGTCATTTGTGTTGAGCTATACCGATGCCAATGGCGAGGCAAAGTCGAAACTTATTGAAGGGGCGCAACCCTTTGATACTTTCAAGCAGGAAATTGAAACGGCACTAACTGCGGTCGGGAAGTAAATCATTCTCAAACAAAAAAGGACACGGCGATAAAAGCTGTGTCCTTTTTGATTCTTCGGCTATGAACTCAGGTGACTGTCACCTGGAATCCAGCGCCCTGAACCGATGAATAAAATATATCCCAAGCATGAACAAGACCAGCGCATTGGTTTGATGGGCGAGGGCGATGACAATGTTGACGTAGGAGAGAATGGTCAGCACGCCCAACGTGATCTGCAAGGCGACGACGCCTATCAACCACAGCAGTCCCTTTTTTATATCCTGCGGGTAATTTTGTTTTTTTACGAAGTAATAGACTAACGGCACGACGATCAACCCGCTCCATGCCAGCCAGCGGTGAACAAAGACGATGGTTTGCGGGGTTTCAAAGAGGTTGATCCATGAGTTGAACAGGTTGGGGGGAATCCATTTGCCGAACATGAGGGGCCAGGTATCTGAAACATGACCGGCCTTGAGTCCCGCTGTCATACCGCCGTATGAGATTTGAAGGATGAGCAAAGCTATTGACCATGCTGTTAATTTCGAGGGTAGAGACCATTTTACTTTTCTGTTTGTATCGGGGAAGCCATACTTATGTCCGAGGGCTGTCCACAGGCTGAATCCTATCAGGGATGCGGCGAGGAGCAGGTGGGCAGTCAATGCGAAATGGCTAACAGACGGGCGGTCAACCAATCCGCTGGAGACCATGATCCATCCCATGACTGCCTGCCCAATGAAGAGCAGTCCCATGAAGAAATAAATGCCGAATTCCTTGAAGGGGATTGTTTTCTTGGCTAGGAAATAGAAAACTGGGAAAGCATATACCAACCCGGCAAATCTTGCGATGAGTCGATGGAACCATTCCATGTAGAAGATGAATTTGTATTCCGGCAATGTCATGGTCGTATTGACCTTCAGATACTCCGGGGTTAGTTGATATTTGGCAAATTCCTCTTGCCAGGCTTGCTGTCCGATGGGCGGAACAACGCCGCTGATAGGATTCCATTCCACGATGGAGAGCCCCGAGCGGGTAAGGCGGACAAATCCCCCGAAGACAACGAGAAATGCCACGATGAAGGTGAAGATGAATAACCAGATCATCACGGCTGTATTTTTTGTTTTTGGCATGTTGTTCTCCGTTATTTAGTTCACCTTACGCAAGTTATGGATTTGCCACAGAGTTCACAGAGAAAGTCTTGAGAAACTTTGAGGCGTCTATGGTTGGGCTGTGTAAGGTTACAAGTTTATCTTGTTGGATTATAGCATTTGAAAATGTACCGGCTGGGACCATGCCTGAGAAACGGGATCAGGTTTCGGGTCGGGTGGGAGGCGAAAAAAATGCCCGTCGTGTGCTGACGGGCATTCGATGTCTTTATCCAGGGTTTAACTATTTTGCATTTGGAAAAGAAGCTGACGGTAGTCTTCCACGTTGGGCGGATTCATCATGACGATCTGATTGATCACTTCGAGCGCGCCATGCTTGTTGCCCGATTGCATGAGGGTTTCGCCCAGCACATCCAATATCGAGATGGCTTCTTCAATGCGTCCCGCGTGATGGAACTGGGTGGCAAGTGCGCGTTTGAGAAGCGGTTGGTCGGGATGTTCCTTCAACATATCTTCAATGAAAGCGATAGCCACATCGTTCTTGTTCTGACTTTCAAGATGGGCGATGTAATTATCAAGTTCGTTCATGGCTTTATCATTTTGTGCCATGCGCAGGTTGAGTTCCACAAGCTGCCTGCGTGCGGTTTCGTCGTCGGGTGCGATGGTGCGGATCTGCTCGTAGACGCGCAGGGCTTGTTTCCAATCGAGGCGCTGCAGGTCTATATCTGCCATGCGCTGCAAGATGTGCGCGTTCCAGTCGCGGTCGGCATTGCCTTGCTGTACCACGCGCAGGGCGGTGGTGTATGTTTTGCGCGCCATATCCAGTTCGGCGAGACGGTAATAGATGGCGGCAAGCTCAAGATATTCGCGAATTGCATCGTCAACTTGACCCCGCGCGATAAGTTGATCTATAAGACGGCTGCGCACGCCAAGGTCCATTGGCGCGAGTTGAATGATGCGCCGTAATAATTTTGTGGCTTGTATTACTTCGCCTCGCACGCTGTAGGCATGAGCCACGATGCTGTATTTTGCGATTGCGTCTGCCTCGTGTTTTTCCTGCACGAGCAGGTCGCCCATCAGCATGTGGAGCGGAAGGTAGGTGGGCGCATGCTGCATGGCGTAGAAGGCTTCATCCATTGCGGAACGCAGGCTTCCGATGCGCGCCAGTTGATTGACGCGATTCATGGATTCAAGCACGGAACTGGATTGAGCTTGCATGATCACATCTGCAAGTGGGGCAATCATGTCGCCGTCCTGCTTTGGCATCTGTTCGCGCATTTTATGCAGTTGTTCACGCCAGTCGGGACGGATGAGCAGGTTGCTGATGTTGTCGCATACTTTGCGCAGGATGGCTTCATCCTGTTGGTTTTCATGTGCTTCGATCAGGGGCTCGTATTGCTGACTGATCTCGTCCGATTTTTCGGCGGGGACAGTTATTGAATCGGCGAGTTTTAATGCTTCGAGATATTCCAGCGCGGCTTCGTTGAAAAGGGATTTCTTTGCAAGCAGTTGTCCCATCAGCAGGCGCGTGCCGAGCGCGTAATCGTGATGTTTGATGGAGTTTTGTAAAAATCGTTGGGCGCTTTCGACCCGGTCCCCTTTGGAACGTAAAAATCCAAGCATGAAATACAGCGATGAATGCTTGAAGCCTGCTTCGAGCGCGTGTTCAAACTCTTCGGCGGCCTGGTTTTCGTTGCCTTTGGTCTGCGAGTCGATTGCCAGACCGAGGTGTAGAACCACTTTCGATTGTTCGGATTGCTGTAGTGAAAGTCCGCCTGTGCCTTTCATGATCGAAGACATGTTTTTTCGTTCCTGCGCGGATGGACTATCGTCGGAGTATTCGAAGAGAAGCTCTGCAAGTTGGGTCAACGCTTTTTGACGCGCTTCGGCGATGGGGTCCAGTCCGGAGGAGGCTTTTGGCTTTTGCAGTTGTTTTACCTGCGCCATGCGGATGGGTCCCGTGCCGCCTTTGCCGCGCAATGGTTTGGGAAGCAACTGCCCGGTGTTGAGCAATGTCTGCGCTTGTTTTACTTCGAGGCTGTTGGGTAAAAGGGAGAGGGCTTTATCTACCATCTCTTTTGTTTTATCGGCGTTGCCTGCGCGTTGAAGAATGCTGGCAATGGCAAGATATTCCGTGGCGGCTTGTTGCAGATGACCGAGTTTTTCATGCACCTGCGCGAGGCGCGAATGCGCAATGGCATTTTCAGGATTTACATTTGTGACACGCACCCAGTTTTCGAGCGCCTTATCTGTGTCGCGTTGTTTGAGGAAGAGATCGCCTGCGCGCAGCGCCGCATCTACTGCGGTTTTGAGGTCACCGGTGCGCTCGGAGAGTTGCGCCACTTTTTCCATTGGCACGGGATCGTCGGGTGAGAGCTTCGCCACGTTCAAGTAAATCTGCAAGGCTTCCTCGACACTGCCGAGTTGATAGAGCGCCAGTCCGAGGCTGTTCAATGCCTTTGGATGGTCGGGGAATTCCTGCAGAGCTTGGCGGTACGCGGAAACAGCCTTATCCCATTCCTGGTCCCAGGCAGCGGAGTGGCCGTCGTTCATTGCTTTTTGGAAAATATCATCTCGTCCGGGCATAGTGATCCAATTTTAGTCGAATGTGTGAGATTTTATGATTACAAGGTAATTATAACCTTTTCGTGTTTCGTGTTTCGTACGCAACATGAAACACGAAACATTTACTCCAGCACTTTCATCTCGCCCCAGCTTTGTCCCGCGCGCGCTTCGGTGGATAGGGGAATGCTCATGGGGTAGGCGTTTGCCATTGTTTCCTGCACAAGGCGTGCAGTCTGTTCCAATTCCGCCTTCGGACATTCCAGCACGAGTTCATCATGCACTTGCAAAAGCATCTTTGCTTTCAAGCCGGCGGCTTTGATCGCAGGTGGAATCTTGAGCAT
>Ga0302323_100005722_pt1 | contig 10193 bp, 4 predicted proteins | sample Fen_T0_3_FD_201950 | JGI IMG/M metagenome (GOLD analysis project Ga0302323, IMG submission 201950) | Peat permafrost microbial communities from Stordalen Mire near Abisko, Sweden - Fen_T0_3 | ecosystem: Environmental > Terrestrial > Soil > Wetlands > Permafrost | place: Sweden: Abisko... | reverse complement strand
GCCAAATCCGCCACTACTTGCCGGCCTGTAGACTGCGCCCACTTTGTATTGCCAATAGCCTTTCAGATCAACGGTATCATGGCCGGCGAAAATGCAATAGGGCTTGTCTGTAACAAAACCCCCTTTTCCATTTGTATTGGTTACACGTATCACAAAAATATTTTTACCCGCTTTTAAAACATCTGCGGCTACAGGATACCGGCGTTGCGGATATTGATACGTTGTGCTACCAACCTTTTTTCCATTTATATACAGTTCATCTGCATCAACAATTCTTCCCAAAAAAACTTTTGCAGGTTTACCAACCATGGATGCAGGTATGTCGATTTCTTTACGATACCATACTACGCCGTTCAGGTCTTTAACACCCTGGTCTTCCCAATAACCCGGAATATTAATAGGGCGCCAGCCTTTTGGCACGTAAGAAATATCAAACCATTTTACAGAGCCTGCAAGGCCTGCATCAACTGGTATGGCTGGCCTGCTACCTGTTAATGCCGGCCTCCTGTTAAAACTATTTAGGTATGCTGTATCCTTATTTTTTTCAATCGTAGTTTGCAATGCAGGAAATTCTTTAAAGCCCGCTTCACTTGTCCATGCTTCAATAGGGGTGCCGCCTACACTGGCATTGATGATACCAATGGGGATATTATATTTCTCATAAAGTTGCTTAGCAAAAAAATATGCCACAGCAGAAAAAGGCCTTATGTCTTCTCCAACAGCAGCCTTCCAGCCAGTTTGCCCTGCCGGCAAGTCATCTTTTGGGCCAGCTAAATTAGTAAGGGTTGGAATCCAGAATTGTCTTATCTGCGGATAATTTGCATTGGCTATTTCACCGGCATAAGTTACATCATGAATATTCAGTTGATGCACCATGTTAGATTGGCCTGAGCAAAACCAGACATCACCAATGAGAATATCTTTCAGTGTTATTTTATTGCTGCCGGTAATATCCATGGTATAAGGCCCTCCGGCTTTCATGGGCGAAAGTTTTACCAGCCATTTGCCATCGGGGCTTGTTGTTGTTTTATAATTTTTATCCTGGAAACGGATATTTATTTTTTCTTTTGGTGAAGCCCATCCCCATATTTTTATTTCGGCATCTCTTTGTAAAATCATGCTGTCTGTTACCAGGCGGGGTAATTTTATCTGGGCAGATGTTGTTAAACTGCCAGAGAAAAAAACATAAAGAAATATAGCAGCAAGGTGTTTTTTCATACATGTATTTTTTTAACCGGCCTGTTATTATCAGATACTGTTTAGCTTGGCAAGCATGTTTTTTAAGGGTTGTCTTTCAGGGGGATTAAAAAACCTGTTCAATATATCGGCAAAAAGTAATCGTTTTTTTTAAATTATTGTAACTCTTTAGTTTTTCTTCAGAGAGGATTTTCTTACTATTAGTTCTGAATGAACAATAATCCTGTTGGTAGATGTAATATTTCCCAATCCATTTAACTGGTTTATCAGGTTACGGGCGGTAATTTCGCCCATATCTTTTCCCGGATAATTGATGGTGGTAAGTTGCGGCTCAACAATTTTGCTGATGGTGTCATTGTTAAAACCTACAATGGCAATATTTTCCGGAACCTTTATACCATTCCGTTTCAGTTCATGCATACAAACTGCAGCTTCAAAATCGTTAGTTACAAACAGCCCGTCGGGCAATGGATCCATTCTTAGAATTTCATCGGCAGCCTCTAAAGCACTTTCTTCACTTATATCTTTAACCAGAAGCAGTTTTTTATCGTATTCAATTCCTGAATCAAAAAGGGCATCGGTGTAGCCACGGTGGCGCTGAGTATAAACATTTCTATTTAGACTCGCTGTAAACATAACGATGCGTTTACAACCCTGTTCCAGCAGATGTTTTGTGGCAATGTAACCACTTTTATAGTTATCTATAATTACATGGGTTCTTTCACTGTTCTCCTCCACACGGTCGAAAAATATTACAGGAATATTCTTTTCAAAAAAGGGTTTGAAATGATCGAGGTTTTTAGATTCGAATGACAGAGAAGCAATAAGGCCGTCTACTCTTTTATGAAACAGGTTAATTGTATTTGCCACCTCCTTTTCATAGCTTTCAGCAGAGTGTGTAATAATAATATCGTATCCTGCTTCTGTAGTAATTTTTTCAATTCCTGCTAATACGGATGCAATGAAATTACTATTGAGCCTGTGTAATATTATGCCGATAGTGTGGGATTTTTGGCTTTTTAAATTACCGGCAAAATTATTATACCTGTAACCCATTTCCTCGGCTTTTTGTAAAATTTTCTCTGTGGTAACCTTACTTATAAGGCTATTGTTATTAAGTGCCCGGCTAACGGTTGCTGCGGAAAGGCTTAACTCCCTGGCGATGTCATAAATAGTTATTTCTTTTCCCATAAAGTAGCAATCATTTCAGATTATGTGAATTACGCACAAGTATCTGAACACTAAAAATAAGAAATTTTTGGAAAAAAAATGCAATCGGTTGCAATTTCTAATTTTTTTGTTTTACATTGCATCAAATAAATTTTTTAAAGGTTTATAATGATTGCTTAAGATTATGCTACCACCGGCATTTGGGAAGAATATACGATTGGATATTGCTAAGTAATCAACTATAAATACGATAAAGAAAGTTGTTAAATAGATTAATATAACCTGCGTATTGCGGGGTTTTTTAAATATTTAATGCAATCCATTACAATGGCTTATTTGAATAATTAACATTTAATTGCTATATGAAACTCAACTGCTTGCAAACTTGCACAATGCTTAGCTTCATTATGAGGAAACAAGCCTCATTTCAAATGATGGTGGTTTCTGCTTTATCTGCCACATTTTTTTTTGTTTCTATTATTATACCTTCTGTAACTACTCATAGATATGCTGAAACAGGACCGCACTATTTTTCGTCCGGGTAAAGTTAAAGGCCTGAGCAACAGTTGTAATACTGTTGTATCACAATATAATATGAACGCGCTATGCTTATAATTGCCAAACAATATGCTTAACAAATCAATCAATTAACTATGATGAAAAAAACAACAGCAAAAATTCTTTGCCTGACGCTGGTAATGCAGATTTTTGCGATCATTTCTTTTGCACAAAATATTACTGTAAAAGGAGTGGTAACTGACGAAAAGGGAGCGCCTGTGGCAGGTGCTTCGGTGCTTGTTAAAGGTTCTACTGTTGGAACTTCCACTGATGCTTCAGGAAATTTTTCAATTTCAGCAGCTAAAGGAGCTACCTTGTTGATCAGCTCTGTAGATCATGTGGCCAAAGACGTGAAAGTAAATAACGCCACGGTTAATGTAACATTAGCTGCTTCGGACAGAACCCTGGGAGACCTGGTAGTAATAGGTTATGGAACTCAAAGAAAGAAGGATGTTACCGGTTCTACCGTATCTGTAAAGGGTGAAACTTTAAACGAAATCAAAGCGCCAAACATCCTTAATCAGTTACAGGGCAGAACTGCCGGCGTTGATATCGTAAACAACGGTACATCTATTGGAACAGCTGGCCAGATCCGCATTCGGGGTAACCGTTCTATTACCGGTAATAATGATCCCCTGATTGTTGTGGATGGAATGGTTTATGGGGGAAGTTTGAATGATATAGCCACGGAAAATATTGCTAACCTGGATGTTTTAAAGGATGCATCGGCAACAGCTATTTATGGTTCCCGTGGTTCAAATGGCGTTATAATTATTACTACAAAACATGGCAGAAACGGTAAAGCTGTTACTACTTATAATGGTTATGTTGGTTTTATAAATGCCATCGGGAAATACAGATTATTCAATGGTCCCGAGTATGCCCAATTTAAAGAAGATGCAAGACAAGGGCAGCCTGCTTACTTAACCAATCCAAACGTTATAAGCCCTTATGGCCTTACAGCAATTGAAACGGCCAACCTTGCAGAAGGCGTAAGTACCGACTGGCAAGGGCTGCTGTTACATACCGGTATAAGAACAGGGCATGATTTAAATGTTACTGGTGGTAATGACAGGACTCAGTACTTTTTTGGACTGGGATATTATAGGGAAACGGGCATTATGAGTGATCAGAAATTAGACAGGTATTCATTTAGTGTTAATATCGACCATAAAATGTCTGAACGCATAAAAATAGGGTTTAGCAGTTTTAACACTATGGTTTTTCAAAACAGGCTGGGTACAAATGCCTATGGAACTGCAACCCGTTTAGGATCGCTGTATAAGCCATATAATGCTGATGGATCGATTAATTTTCAGCCTACAATTCAGCAAGGTGTGGATAATACCACTATTAACCCGCTTACCACAGAAGGAAATAATGACCTGATAAAAGCTTATACAAGAAGGTATCAGTTTCAGCATAATTTTTACGGTGAGTTAAAAATTATTAAAGGGCTAACCTTCAGGACTACTTTTGGTTATGGCTGGTCTCAAACAACAAATAATAATTACACCGGGCCTAATACAGTGTATAACAGCAACACCAATACCGCAGGAGCAAACGTAAGCCAGTCAAATGCAGAAGGATGGCAGTACACTGTTAACAATTCACTGAACTACAGTACTACTTTCAGGACTAAGCATAAATTGCAGGTACAGGCTTTGCAGGAAGTACAAAAAAATCATTTCCAATCGCAAGGATGGACAGGACAGGGTGTGCCTGCCAATTATATACAGGATTTTAATTTCCAGTTAGTTAATACTATTAATCCACAGGCAGGGTCATATAACGAAAGAGGGCTTATCGGATACATGGGCAGGGCTATTTATTCGTATAATGATAAATACCTTTTAACAGCTACCGTAAGGGCTGATGGATCTTCTGTACTGGCTCTCGGAAATAAATGGGTTACTTACCCGGCATTTTCTGTAGGTTGGAATATTGATAAGGAAAAATTTATGCAGAATGTAAAAATTGTAAATGCCCTAAAACTTAGGGTAGGATATGGTATCAGCTCAAGCCAGGGTATTAACCCTTATCAAACCTACGGCACGCTTACGAATAATTTCTATAATTATGGGCAAGGAACAACGTCCCTGGTTAATTATTACAATGGTTACCTGATTAACACATTACCTAATCCAGACCTTACCTGGGAAAAAACCAAAGGGTTAAACATTGGGGTTGATTTTGGAATACTTAATAACCGTATCTCTGGTTCTATTGAATACTACAGCACACATACCGTGGGAATTCTTCTGCAAAAAAGTTTGCCAGGCAGCCAGGGTGCAAATTCTGTTTTAACCAATGCCGGCGAAACAAAATCAAGCGGAATGGAATTTACTGTTAGCAGCCAGAATGTAAGAAGCAAAAAGCAGGGTGGATTTAGCTGGCGTACTGATTTTAATGCCTATTTTAACAGGGAAAAAATAGTAGCTCTGCAGCAGGGATTACAGGAAGATAAAGGTAATGGCTGGTTTGTAGGCAATCCGGTTACTGTAATTTATGATGTAAAAAAAGTAGGAATCTGGCAAACCAGCGAGGCTGCCCAGGCAGCACTATATGGCCAGGCACCCGGCGATATTAAATTGCAGGATGTAGATAATAATAACTCAATAGGTGCAAGCGACCGTCAGATAATCGGTAATTTTCAACCTAAACTTGTTGCAGGATTGACCAATCACTTTGAGTATAAAAACTTCGATCTTAATATTGTTATGTTTGGACGATTTGGACAGACTGTAGTGGCAACCTATTTATCTGCCGATGGCGGTGGTAATGGATATCCTTTCTTCATGAACAGCCGTGTTAACCAGTTAAAAGTAGATTACTGGACACCAACAAATCCAACCAACGCCTTCCCGCAGCCAGATGCAAGCCGCGATGGACAGCTTTATACATCAACACTTACTTACAGAGATGGTTCTTTCATTAAAATAAGAACGATTGATTTAGGGTATAACATATCCAGCAAGCTGCTCGACAAAGCAAAAATTCAATCTTTAAGAGTATATGTATCTGCTCAAAACCCATTCATCCTTTGGGCTCCGCTTAGAAGAGACGGTTTGGGTATTGATCCTGAAGGTAATGGCGATGGTGTTAATGGAGGTGGTAATGCGTCAGTAAATTCTTCTGCCGGTGGTACACCGGTGCAGGGACGGGCCATTACAGTGTCAATGAGTGTGCCTCCAACCCGCCAGATTATTCTTGGTGTTAACCTGAAATTTTAATATTTAAATGATAATGATAATGAAAAATAAAAACATAATCTACCTGGCACTTTCAACAATTATTTTGTTTGCTGCCGCAGGATGTAAGAAAGTGTTGGACGAACAGCCAAGGGCTGGTGTTGACCCTTCTTATTTTAAAACACCTGAAGGTATTCAGGGTGGTGTTGCCGGTATTTATTCCTCGTTTCGTGGTCATTGGGGAACCCAGATATTTACCCAATTATTCAATGCAGGAACGGATGAATTTCAAAAAGGCGCCGCTGCAGATGTGCAGCACTGGTTTACCTATAATAACCCTTTAATAAAAAGCAATTCAAACGATTATTTAGGTTTTTGGAACAGCATGTTCCAGGACATAAACACTGCGAATGGGGTTTTGGAATATGGTGCCAGCGCAAATTTGCCGGTCGCTACTAAAACACAGGTACTGGCACAGGCAAAATTTCTGCGTGGTTTCTGCTATTTTCAACTGGTAACCACCTTTGGTGCAGTTCCTTTACACACTGTTTTTAATACCCAGGCAACTGCAGCAGATGCACCGGCACCCTTGGCCGATGTATATGCTCAGATGATTAAAGATTTTACTGAATCAGCCGCTGATTTGCCAGCTACTCCGGCGAATTCTACCGGAAAACCGGCAACAAAAGCTACCGCCTTGTTTTTGCTGGCCAAAACATACCTTTGGAGAGGTTGGTCTTCAGCCGCAGTGGCTACTGATTTTACCAGCGCATATACTACGGCTAAAGCTTTGATTGACAACAAGGGGACTTATGGTTTAGATCTGCTCCCTTATTTTCCGGATGTGTTTAAGGAAGGTAACGAATATAGTAAAGAGGTTCTGATGTGTATTGAGCACACCAAGGATCAAAAGTTTGGACAGAATTCTGCGCCAGGCAGTGGTGCTACAAACGGTGCAGAAAATAAATCAAATTTCTTCTTCCGCCCTAACTACCCTGGAGTGAATGCCAATTACCCGGCAGGTGGTGGCGCCAGTGTTACTGTTAGAGATATTAACAACGGAAGGCCATTTCAAAGAATAAGGCCTAATACAAAATATATTATTGATCAGGCTTTTGCAAACAGGGCTACAGATTCCCGTTATGATGGTACATTCCAGACGGTGTGGCTGTCTAACAGTTCGGAAATGTCTGTAAGAGGCACAACCGGCGCAGTAACGCCAAGAGGCACTTTAATCAATGGTGTAGATACTTCTATCTGGATGGCAGACAGAGTTGTAACACCGGCAGAGAGAGCAGCTTTTAAAGGAATTATTTTTGAACCTGAGCATTTGGCCGGGGCAACAGTTAAATATACCGCCAGCTATTATCCTAACCTGAGAAAATGGGATGACTCAACAAGGGGCGATAAAAATGATTATTCAGACAGACCTTATATCCTTCTTCGTTTTTCAGAGTTGTACCTAATTGCTGCGGAAGCTGCATTTAAAGGTGGTGGAACTGCCCAGCAAGCGGCTGATATGATTAACGTTCTTAGAACAAGGGCCGCATTAAAAGCAAACCAAACCCCCGCACAATATGCTGCAGCGGTTTTGGCTCAACAAGTTACAGCCGGACAGATTACACTTGATTTCATTTTAGATGAAAGAACCCGTGAATTATTTGGAGAATCAACGAGGTGGTGGGATCTTTCCCGGACTAAGTCTCTTGTTGCAAGAGTACAGACTTGGAATCCGGAAGGATCTGCAGGGGTTCAACCATTTAATATGTTGAGGCCTATACCTCAGCAGCAAATTGATTTGGTTACCGAAGGGCCTCCATTTCCACAAAATCCCGGGTACTAATAATTAACAGGCATTTAGATTGAATATTGTTGTTTTACTTGCAAAACCGGGGATCAGATTTTCTGCTCCCCGGTTTTCTTTTTAAACTAAAACTAACCTGAAATTTAGAAAACGACCAGAACCCGCATTGAATAACAGAAATTTAGCTGCTCACTGTATGAATTGTTTTTAATTTCCTGAACAAAAACCAAATATATAAATGCGGAATTTTTATATTCGCTGACATGAAATTGAATTGAAAACAAATTGCAGTGCTCACTTGACAAACTACATTTTTTTGATTTTGAAAATATGAGAAACAACATAAAATTATTAATTATAGGCGTAATCATTTCCTGTTCCTGTAACAATAAAAAACAAATAAGTGAAGAACCCAGGGGAGCAGAAAACCTGGTTTATAAATGGGGAAAGGTTGCATTGGAAGCAACAGCAAACAATACGGAGCATTTTAAACCACGACCAACGGTTACATCCAGATTTTTAGGGCTGATATGGACATCAGTTTTTGATGCCTGGTCAAGGTATGATTCTGTAGCTTCACCGGTGTATTTAAAAAACACCAATCGCCGCCCCGAAGAAGAGCGAACTTTAAAAAACAAGGAAACAGCCATAAGCTATGCAGCATACAGGACAATGATGACATATTATTCATCTGACTCAGCCTTGCTTACCAAAAAAATGAAGGAATTTGGTTTTGATCCAACTGACAATTCTCTTGACCCGTCAACACCTGTTGGTATCGGCAACCTTGCTGCAAAAACAATTATAGAAGCCAGGATAAATGATGGCTCCAATCAATCCGGAACTATGCCGGGATCTAATGGTGCTTATTCCGATTATACCGGGTATAAACCGGTTAATTCTCCCGACACAATCATAGATATCAAACACTGGCAGCCTAAATATTTTTCAGATGGAAAAGGTGGAAAATTTGCGCCGCCTTGTTTAACGGCTCACTGGAAATTAGTTAAGCCTTTGATGCTGGACTCTGCCAATCAGTTCAGACCCGGCCCTCCGCCGGCAATTGGATCGGAAGAACTGGCAAAAGAAGTGAAAGAAGTAGTTGATCTGCAGGCAAACCTTACCGGCGAACAGAAAGCACTTATTGAATTTATGCGTGATGGGCCACGCTCTGTACAACAAGCCGGGCATTGGTTTATTTTTGCGCAGGATGTTTCTGTAAGAGACAGGCACACGTTGGATGAAGATGTAAAAATGTATTTTGCGGTAGAAGCAGCAGCAATGGATGCTTTTATTGCCTGCTGGGATACCAAATTATATTATGATTTTGCCCGGCCTTATGCGTTGGTTCATTATTATTTTAAAGGCAAAACAATTAAAGGGTGGGCTGGGCCGGAAAAAGGATGGGGTGAAATGAAGGGAGAGGATTGGAGACCTTATTCGCCCGATGTTTTTTTGTGTCCTGCTTTCCCGAGTTATGTTTCGGGCCACAGCACGGTTAGTGCCGCCTGCTCAGAAATATTGCGGCTCTTTACCGGCAGCGATAAGTTTGGCATAGAAGTTAAACGAACACCCGGCGAATTAACAGAGCCCGGTAATTTAGGCAATCCTGTTATTCTAAAATTTCCGACATTTACTGAAACAGCAAATATGGCGGGTATTTCAAGGGTTATGGGTGGTTATCATATACAATCCGAAAACGTAGAGGGACTCAGACTTGGCAGAAGTGTGGGCAATACTGTGTTTAAAAAATATTTGACTTATGTTAACGGAAAGTAACCGTTAAAAAATTAATAAGCAGCATGATAAAAAGAATATTTATTTCGCCTTTGTTCATTGTGACAACAATCGTTTTTTTTACGACATTATCCGGATGTAAGAACAATAAGAAAGATGGAGAAGCTGTATCGCCGGTATTTAAAAAAGTAACCTCTGCTGAAAGCGGTATTAGTTTCAGTAACGATGTTGATGAAAATTACATCAAAAATTATTTTGACACCTTCGCTTATGTATATAATGGTGCCGGTGTTGCAACAGGCGACTTTAATAATGATGGATTGGTTGATATCTATTTTACAGGAAACGAAGTGCCCAATAAATTGTACCTGAATGAAGGCGGCATGAAGTTTAAAGATATCACAGGTTCTGCCGGAGTTGATGGTGGTAAGGGATGGAAAAACGGTGTTACACTTGTAGATATCAACAACGATGGTTTTCTTGATATTTATATATGCAAAGGAGGCTCTACAAAAGACTCCGCAAGTGACCGAAGA
>Ga0302323_100005721_pt1 | contig 10193 bp, 4 predicted proteins | sample Fen_T0_3_FD_201950 | JGI IMG/M metagenome (GOLD analysis project Ga0302323, IMG submission 201950) | Peat permafrost microbial communities from Stordalen Mire near Abisko, Sweden - Fen_T0_3 | ecosystem: Environmental > Terrestrial > Soil > Wetlands > Permafrost | place: Sweden: Abisko... | reverse complement strand
GATAGCCGCACGAGTTGCCGAGCAAAGCGATCGTAGCCGCCCGCAATGAATGCTGCGGCAACTTCGATGTCCAAGTCGGGGCGGTACACCCCGGTGGCGACCCCCTGCCGCAGCAACACCTCGGTTTCGCTTTGCGCATTGGAGGCGAAGTGCTCGATCAGGTGCTGGTAGTCCGCCGAACGTCCGCCTTCGAGCGTCATGCGCATCAGCGCGCGGTTCTTCCAAATGAACTCGAACATCGCGAGATCGCGCTCGAGCCATCGCTCGAGCGACGCCTCGAGGTTTTGGTCGAGCGAAGGCAAGCAGGTCGCTTTCGCCTCGTCCACATGAGCCTTCAGGTGCGCGAGCACCCCGGACAGCAGCTCCTTGAAGGCATCGCCCTTGCTGTCGAAGTGGAGGTAGAAGGCGCCCTTCGAGAGGCCGGCCAGGGCCGTGATGTCTTCCACCTTGGCTCGGTCCAGCCCCTTCTCGGAAAAGATCCGCTCCGCGGCCTCGAGCAGACGGCTTTTGGCGTGGGGATCGCTGGGTCTCGACATGCGGCAGGGCTCCGAGTCACTGACCTATGGGTCACTGACTGCTGGGTCACTATTGGGTGGAGGCTCCGATCGTCAAGTGCAAATCCGCCCCGCACGCGGCCCAATCCCTGGTCCAGGCCACTCCGGCGATCCGGTCCCTTCGGGCCGAAAGCGGTAACTAAAATGGTAACCAGTTACCTGTTTTGCTGGTAACAGACGCACGGGCGGGAATGCGTTCTCTGCCCGATTGCGCAAAAGCGCGATTGGCATAGTTGCTGCTGTATGGTCGTCTGGAGGCTCTCAATGTTGCTAACTCGAGGTCTGGGTCTGGGGAACGCGCGGTCGCTAGTGAGGGGAGCACTGGCGGGCGCGCTGGGACTTCTGGTTACCAGCTGTGAATCCGGGCCCAATACCGGGGGTCCGCTGTCAGCTGCGGGGGGGCAGTGGGAGCTTGGCGGCATGGCCCCGGGGACTGCGGGGCGGGTGGCAGCGCAACCTGCGGTGCCGTCCGCGGGGCGCGGGCCAGTGGCCGCCGGGGGAGGGGGGGCGGGGTCTTTGGACCCGACCGAAGCTGAGCCGGACGGCCCTGCGGACAGCGGAACGCTCGGGGCGGCGGGCAGCGGAACACTAGGGGCGGCAGGTAGCGACGGGGCGCCGGAGCCCAAGCATTCTCAGTACCCGGGCCAGGGTTTCATCGTCCATGAGTGGGGCACCGATACAATCGTGGTTGGATCCGACGGCTCGCTTCAGCGCGGGCTGCACCACGAGGAAGAGGATCTGCCTTCATTCGTCTACGATCGAATCAAGGCGGGCACGCTGATCGGTTCGAATCCATCGCCTTCAGTGACGATCAAGATGGAGACGCCCGTGACGTATTTCTATTCGCCGACTCCAGTGCTGGTCAATGCCCACGTTGCATTTCCAAAGGGCGTGTTGACCCAATGGTATCCGGGGGTAACGAGCTTTCTTCCCGCTCTCGCAGCAGCCGGCTCCGTCAGCTATGGGGTGACCCCGGCAGCGTTGATGGACCCGGCGCTCGATCCGAGCTTTCCGTTCGTTGGCGAGATGTGTCGCGCCAACCATGGCACGGTGTCCGGAGGACTGCTCGACTGGGGCAATTTCTCCGTCCAAGCGCGGGGAGTTAAGCCAGAAAAGCCGCTGGCTGATGCTCCCCTCGAGCAGTTTGGGTGGAGTTATGCGCGCGCCGTAGACGCCAACTTACTCGAGATGCCGAGCGGAGAGAGTGAGCGCTTTCTGTTCTACCGCGGGCTCGGTGAGTTCGATTTGCCAGTGAAGGCGCAGGCCGGCGATGCCGCAATGGTCAAGCTCACGAACGGCTATACTGAGCCCGTGGGAAGCGTCTTCTTGCTGAATGTCGACCAGGAGCACGGCGCGTTCGCGGAGCACTCTGAAGGCATCGCTTCTAGAGGGATTCTCGATGCGGCGGTTCCCGGTCTGAATGGGGCGCCCAATATCGACGAGTACGCCGCGCAGCTCTCCGACGCAGTGACCGACGCCCTGAGCGCAACCGGTCTCTACCACGACGAAGCGATCGCCATGGTCAACACCTGGCGCAGGCAATGGTTTCGGACTCCCGGGGTCCGCGCGCTGTATCTCGTGCCGCAATCTTGGACGGATCAATCGATTCCGCTCACCATTTCACCGAAGCCCGATGCCACGGTGCGCGTGATGTTGATTCGCGTCGAGCTGATTACCCCGGAACAAGAGGCTGCCGATGTCAGCGCGCTGGCGACGTTCGACAGCGACGCCCCGCGTGGAAAGGCGTACTTCACGGCGCTCGGGCGTTTCGCCGAGCCGCGCCTTCGGCGAGCTTTGCAGCTGTCCACCAGCGTCTCGGGCGAGCAGTACTTGTCGCAGATCGCCAGCGCCAACAGCCGCGTCGTGAGTGGTGAGTGAACGCCGAGCGTGAGCCCCCTCTTTTGGTGCACCCGCGCTACGAACCTGGGCTAGTCCTGGGCCGGGGGGGCCAAGGCGTGGTTTTGCGTGTCCGCGACCGAGAAGCGCCGGAGCGTCCGCTCGCCGCCAAGATTTGGCGACCGGGCAGCTTCGACCAGTCGGCACTGGCGGCGGAATTCGCGCTGCTCCGCCTGCTCGATATCCGAGGTCTGGTGCGCGCTCACGACTTCGGGCGCGATCAACGGACGGCTGCTCCGTTCTTGGTCGAGGACTTCGTGGACGGTGAGACCGCTCGCGCGTTCGTCGAGGCGGTTCCCGAGCGTCGCGTAGCGCGGCTCGCCTCGGTGATGACCGAGGTGGCAGCGACGTTGGCGGCTTTGCACGACGCGGCGTTCGTGCACGGCGATCTGAAGCCAGACCACGTGAGGGTCACTTCAGACGAGCGCGTGTTCGTGCTCGATCTGGGGTCGGCGTTGGCCCGCATGCCGGCGAGCGTTGGCGATGCGCCCGTCGCCCTCACACCCGCCTTTGCGGCACCCGAGGTGCGGGCGGGCGCACGCCCAACGCGAGCCTCGGACCTGTATTCGTTGGGAGCCCTGGCCTGGGCGCTGGCCGTGGGCGTGCCCCCCGCGGTGCACCCGCAGAAATTGCGGCGAGTTGCAGACTGGGTTCCTCCCAGTTTGGCAGATCTGATCCAGCGCTTGCTCGAGCCGCATCCGCGTGACCGTCCGCCGGATGCGGAACGAGTGCTGGAGCAATTGGGGCAAGCCGATTTGCCCTCGACGCGCCGCGCAGTCCCGCCGCCGATTGGTCGGGCAAGCGAGCTTGAAACGCTACTCGAATCACGGTCCGGCGTGTGCTATTTGCTCGGGCCGAGTGGCTCCGGCAAGACGCATTTGCTGCGCGAGGTCGCGACGCGTGCGCTGCTCTCCGGGCGCGCGGTGCGTCGCGTGTCTTTCCCGAATTCAGACGCCGCGTTCGTCGCCCGCTTGGTGAGCTTCTTCCGCGGCGCGGAGGCGGCTTGGCCGTTCACCGTGCGCGGTACGGCAGCAAACCCGATGCTCGTCACCCTCGATGGCCTGCATGAGGCTCCCGTTGAATTGGTGGCCGCGCTCGACGCCTTCCGCTGCCGGGCTGCTGGCTCCCGCGAGCTCGATTTGCTGGTCGCCGCGCGTGAGGCCCCGCCTGGCGCATCGCGCGTACTGCTCGAGCCGCTGGACTCGGCTGCGTTCGAGGAGCTGTGCCGCGCTCTGGGGGTGACGGATCCGGCGCAGGTGGTCGAATATGCCGGGATGACGGGGCGAAACCCGGGCTGGCTCGTCGCCGCGCGGGGCAGAGTGCCGCTCAGCCACGACATGGTGCTCGAACGCGCGCGGAGCCTCTCTTTGGGCGCATCACAGTTATTGGCTGAGCTCGCGCTGCTGGGCGGGGTCGCGAGCGAGCGGCTGGTGCGTTCGCTCAGCCAGAGCCCGGAGCGCGAGCTGTCGCCGGAGCTGGCCGAGCTGCTCTCGGCGTCGCTGGTGGTTCGCCGGTCGAGCGGCGAAGAGCTGGCCTATGCCCTACGGAATTTGGAGCTCGCGCCCGAGATTGCTTCGGCGCTCGGCTCCTTCGACATCGTTGAACGAATCAGCCGGCGCGTCATCGACGACGAGCAGACCCCGGCGCGAGCCCTGCTGAGCCTGGGGAATGCGCCGTTTCTGCCGAACCAGCGCGCCCGGCTGCTCGAGCGCGCCGCCCTGGTCGCGCGCCGCGCCGGCGCGCGAAGTGACGAAGCCGACGCGCTGTTCGCGCTGGTCGCGACGAAGAGCGAGAGGACGAGCGAGCGCTTGTTGCGGCTCGAACGGCTGACCCGTCACTCGGGCGGTAACCACCCGGAGGTGCTCGCCTGGTTGGTCGCGGCCGCAGACCACGAGCCGGCGCTCGTTCCTCTGGTCGCGCGCCGTCAAGCCGAGCAGGCTGCTCGCTCGGGCGATTTCGCGCTGGCCGAGGCTCACGTGACTCGGGCAGAACAGGCGGCACGGAAGCTCGCTGATCCGGTAGGGGCGGCGCTCTCGCTTGCCACGCGTGGCGCCGTTGCGCTGTACCGCGCGGACGTGCCGGGCGCCGAACGCGCGGTGCGCGAAGCCTTGGCACAGCTTGCCAGCCAGGACCCGGACGATCCCGAGGAAATGGCGCGAATCGAGCACAACTCGGGTGTGGTCGCCTTGTACGCCGACCGCGTCCGGGATGCCGCGCTTGCTTTCGAGCGCTCGCTCGCGATCAAGCGCAAACTCGGTGATCGCGCGGGCGTCCGCTCTTGCCTGCTCAATCTCGGGCTCGCGTGGGCGCGCTCGGCGGATTTTGCGCGGGCCGAGAGTGTGCTCGAGGAGGCGATTTTGCTCGCGGTATCGCTCGGTCAGCACGCGGGCCGCGCGTGGTGTCTCGCGGCTCGGGCCGATCTCGAAATCCGTCGTGGCGACGCCCGGGCCGCCGATCGCTTCATCGCCGAGGCCGAGGCGGTGGTGCAAGCGCCGCCCATGGTTCGCGCCGACTTGGCCTTGCTGCGCGGGCAGAGCGCTTTGTTGGACGGTGACGGCGCTCGCGCGCTCGCGGCGCTCTCCGAGCTGGATCCCGCGCTCCGGGCAGCCGATCCGCTGCTCGACACCCGAGCCCTCTTGATCTGGGGCGGCGCGCAGCTGGCGGCGCTGCCTGCCGCGCCACGCGTTGCCGCGCGCGCAGCGATTCGCGCCGTGCGTGCGGCGCGCTCGGCGCGCTTGTTCGAGATCGAGGCGCAGGGGCTTGCCCTGCTGCGCCGGGCAAGAAAGCCACTGAACGCCCTGCCCGAGCCGCGCTATGCTGGAGCGATGCCCGACCGCGACGCGCCGCTTTGGAGCTGGCTCAACGCCGCGGCATCCGACCTCCCGCGCGGCGAAGCGGTGCTCCGCCTGCTCCGGCTGCTGCGGGAGTTGTGCGGCGCTGAGCGGGTCTTACTCGCGACGAGCGATGCCGAGGGCCGACCCGGGCAAGCGTGGGCCGTGGATCTCGACGGTTTCGCGCTTGATTCCGCGCTTTCGCGCTTCGATCTGGAATTTTTGCAACGCAGCCTGGACGGCAACGCCGCCCTCTACCAGCGCGACATTCCGACGAGCGGAGGCCGCGGGTCGCGCCTTGGGATCCCTGCGGCTGCTTCCGGGCGGGGTCCGGTGCTGGTGCTCGAACATCGCTTCCGCGTCGGCGCTTTCGACGGCATCACCCGCGAAGACAGCGAGCGCTACGCGACGCTCGCCGGCCTGGCAGCGCGCCTGGCAGCGGCAGAATTGCTGGATGCGGCGGACGACCCAGCGCGCCTCAACGGCTCGAGGTGGCTTGATTCGGGTCCTTCGACATTCGAGTCTGGACAGACCACCGCGCTGCCAGCGACGGGTCCGCGGCGTGACTTTGGCCCGATCGTTGGCGAGAGTCGAGCCTTGCGCTCTGCTCTCGCCAAGCTCGAAACCGCGGTCGAGAGCGATCTGCCCGTGTTGATTCTGGGTGAGACTGGCACCGGCAAGGAGCTTTTCGCGCGGGCGCTGCACGAGCACGGCGCGCGTGCCCGCGCGCCGTTCGTTGCGCTCAACTGTGCAGCGGTTCCGGACTCTTTGTTCGAGTCAGAGCTGTTCGGTCACGCGCGAGGCGCATTCACCGGCGCTGAACGCGCTCGCCCTGGCTTGCTCGCCCGCGCCGAGGGCGGCGTGCTGTTTCTCGATGAAATGGCCGACCTACCGCTCAGCCGTCAGGCGGCGCTGCTTCGCGTGCTGGAGTCACGCCGATACCGCCCGGTGGGGAGTGACGAAGAGCGACCTTTCGACGTGCGCATCGTTGCGGCCAGTAACCGCCCCTTGGAGGCTGAAGTGGCTCATGGGAACTTTCGCCAAGATCTGCTGTTTCGCATCAACGTACTCGAGCTCCACGTACCCGCGTTGCGCGAGCGCCCTGAAGACGTACCGAGCCTCGTGCGGGCCTTTTTGGATCGCGCAGCGACGCGGGTCATCATTGCCCCAGATGCCATGAATGCACTGGAGAGCTATGCTTGGCCGGGTAACGTGCGCGAGCTCGAACATCAGATCCAACGCCTGCTGGCGCTCGGTGTGCCGCGGATCGAGCGTGCCCATTTGCCGCGCGCGCTACGCCAAGTTGGCGCTCGGCGTGCGCGCGCCGAGCCTCGGCCGCGGGCAGTCGTTCCGCTGGACCTGCGAGCCGAAGTCGAACGAGCGCTGCAGCGCTCAGAGGGCAACATCACGCACGCCGCGCAGGCGCTCGGTCTCACTCGGCACGGTCTCAAAAAGCGCATGCTGCGCCTCGGCCTGCGCGTGCCGCAAAAGCTCGCGGAGGGTCGATGAATCGTTGGGCACTCGTGCTCAGTGCCTCGGCCATCGCGCTCGCGTCGTGCGAGTCGCAGAACCTCGCGGGGCCGAGCGCGGACGGGGCCGGAGCCGCGGGCACGGCCGCCGGTAGCGCAGGCAGCGGTGCGGAGTCGGGTGCCACCGGGGGCGTGAGCGGCAGTCGCGCGGGAGCCGCTGGGAGTACCATTGAAGCCGGGCTTGCCGGCGCCGCAGAGGCGGCGGGTGCCACGGCTTCTGCAGGAGCTGCAGGAGCCGCAGGAGCTGCAGGAGCCGCAGGAGCCGGCGAGCCCGGTTGCGACGCGGCGAGCGTCGGAGACTTGGAGGTGTATCTTCGGTCGAGCTGGGATCCGCTGGGCTACCCGCCGTACGCCGTCGACGATTGCACCCTGGTGTACGTTGCGTCGGGCACCGAGCCGGGAGCGCTCCGCGTGCGCAACCTGGCGACCGGTGACGACGCGCTGCTCGAGTCTGCGGCGAGCAAGCCGCGCCGCCCGGCCGTATCGGGTGCGGTGATCGCCTGGGAAGCCGACGGCGCGGCGGGGAGTGAAGTGCACGTGCGGGCGCGCGTGGGCGATGCGGCCCGGGCCCTTTCGGGGCCGTTCGTGCGCGCTGAAGAGCCGCGCGTGACCCGCGATGCCGTGGTATTTACCGCGTTCATGGGACCCGAGCCGAACGCCGACAGCGACGTTTACCTGCTCGATGTCCTGACTGGGCAGCTGTCGGTCGTCGCTGCGGGCGCGGGACAACAGCGCTTCGCAGACGTCTCGCCGACCCACGTGGCGTTCACCGACTTTTCTGAAGACCCGCAGGGCTATTTCAGCGAAGCAGGCTCAATCTCGGACATCGCGCTGGTCGAACGCGCGAGTGGAACGCGCACGAGTCGCGCCGCGCCCGGCAAGCAGGCCTTCCCGCTGCTCGGCACGGGCGGCGTCTTCGCCTATCTCGAATGGGCGGCGGTACATCCGGAGCCTAAGCTCGGCCAATTTTGGCTCAAAGTGGGGCGTTTGGACCGACCGGTGAGCGAAGACTTCAACGTCAAGACCACCGGGCAGGTGACGACCAATCCGGCCTATGTCCGGCCGTCATTGCGCGGCCTGAACCTGGACTTCATCGATCAAGGGAGCGACGGCGTGGCGCTCTTTCGCGCGGCGCTCGGCACTCCCGGCAGCCTCGTCTCGGCGAAGATCGCGGGCGCACAGCAATTGGTCGGACCGGTCGCCGGGGAGCGGTTTACCCTACTTGGCAATCAGCGCGGGGTAGCAACCGTGTCGCTCCTTGCCGTCGCGCGTTGAGCGGTCCACGTCGGTTGGACTCTGCTGGTTGCCGGAGTGCGGTCCGCCCGGACCGCACTCCGCAGCGCGTGCGCCGGCTATTCGGACGTGAAGTGCTCGCTCTCGACGGCGACCGCGTCGATTTGGGCGCCGAACGTTAGGTCGAAGTAGCGGTTCTGCAGCCACTGATCGAGCAAGGCCGGGGTCGCCGAGGAGATCGGCCCGTCACGCTCCGGGCCGGGCAGCTGCATCTTCACCACGGGACTCATGGGATCCATGACCGAGATGTGGCGGACGTTCGCTCCCGAGACGAACGCGAAATCGGTCGCGGCATGGGAGAGCGTCGGCGTGCCCACGTCGACCGTGAACGCACCGCCAGCTCGCGCGTACGGACCGGGCGCGTAGTTTCCCGTGACGAGCGCGGACAGGCTCACCGGCTGCACCGTGTGGACGCGACCCCAGACCCACGTGCTCGGCGCGCCGTGCGCGACGGTCATTGCGTCGTAGGCAGAGACCAACGCGGTGTTGACCTGGTCCGCGCAAGTATGCGCCGTGACCAACGCGCCGGTCGGGCCGACGTCGTTGCAGAATGCCGAGCCAGCCATGCCGTCGTCAGTGTCGCCCTCGAGGAGCAGCAAGAACAGCGCCCTCATCGCCTGCAAGTCGTCGACCTTGAGCCCGGCCACCGTGAGGTCATCGCTGAAGATGTTCGTGATCAAGGTCCGCAGGAACTGGTGGAAAAAGAAGCAGCCCGAGGAGTTCTTTGCGACAGCGGGGGTCGCATCCACGGCGCTAGAAAGCGGATCTGTGCCCAGCAAACCGCTCGGGCAATCCCAGCCGTTCGCTGCCCACTCTGCGAGCGCAGCCTTGGCCGCGACGAGCTTGGCCGGATCGCTTGCACCGGTCGGCAATGCGGCGACGTATGCGCTCAGCGCCATGCCGGGTCGCGACACGTGATCGGCTTGAATCGAAGCCATATCGTCGAGCGAGACGGACCCTGACTTGGCGAGCGCTTGCTCGATTCGATCTTCGATGCGCTTGGCGCGAAAGCCGGTTGGGTCGTCCCAATCGAGGCTCAGGTAGGGCGGATGCGCGAGCGGGTTGTTGTCGTCGGACACTCCGCTCGGATCACCATTGGCTGTGAAGAAGTAGCCGCGCGCGGGATCCTTGCCGTGCGGTAAGAGGTCGCTCGCTATCCAGCACGCATCGGGCACGGCTGTACCGGTGGCCGCAGCACAGTCTGCCACGCCGTCGCCCCATTCGGCGCTCCCATCGCCAGGCAGTGGGAACCAAGGCGGGAGCACTTGCGCTCCGTGCAAAGTGACGTCCGCGAACCTGCGCACGGGCACGAGCGCGTGCGGGTCGAACGCGATGTGCCCGGCATCGTCGGCGAGCAAGAAATTCTGCGCGCCCACGGCATAGTGCGAGAGGGCGGTGACCGCCGAGTCGACATCGGTGGCGGTGTTCAGGCCGAGGATCGCCTTCAAATCCTGGGTATTTCCTTCATGGCCCGTCCAGCGCACGCTGATGGCGTGCCCGCCGGAGTCCGGCGCTTGGATCAGCGGGCCGTGCTGGGGGACAATCACCGCCGCGTCCGGCGGCGGCTCCGGCAGACCGAGCGTGCTCGCGTTCACCAAGCCGTCCGCGCCCGCACCGACGCGGACCAAGAACGTCTGCGGCACGACCAGCACCGGACTCGGACCGCCATTGAACAAGACGCAGGTGCCGAGGGTCTCCGTGGTTCAAGCCCGAGTGAGCGCTTGGTGCCGCTTTTGCAGTGAGCCTGCGACCAAGAGACCGCTAATCAGGACGCCAAACACACCGGGGCCCGCGAAGAAGTACTGCCACGAAAGCACGGTGTTGAACACATGGGTTAGCACCAGTGCCCAGGCGATGCTCGACACTTGCGGCCAAGCCTCAGGCGAGACCGTCTCCAGCTTCCAGGCCATCAGCGCGGACAGCGCGAGGAACGCCGACACGGTGAGCCCGAATCCGAACCAAAACCCGTACCAGGTGACGTCGGCGCCGTTGAATGTGAAGTGGACATGCTTCATCGCCTCGAACACGGCGTCGGAGGCCGGTCCGAGGCTCTTTCGTGTGAGCATGCCTCCGAGCGTGTGCATGACGCA
>Ga0302323_100005719_pt1 | contig 10194 bp, 9 predicted proteins | sample Fen_T0_3_FD_201950 | JGI IMG/M metagenome (GOLD analysis project Ga0302323, IMG submission 201950) | Peat permafrost microbial communities from Stordalen Mire near Abisko, Sweden - Fen_T0_3 | ecosystem: Environmental > Terrestrial > Soil > Wetlands > Permafrost | place: Sweden: Abisko... | reverse complement strand
ATCTTCACACGCTTCGGTTTAACAGAAAGCGTGAGCAAATCACCCGGTCGACAAACCCGGTGGCAACGCACGCCTTCGCAGGAAGTAAAAAAAATCGTCTTGGGATCGACGACCTTGCCTTCATCAACCGGGATCACACCTTCAAGCAATGCCAGCACGCCGAGCTGGCCGATCGCCTCGAGCATGATGGAGGCAGGCATCACCGGATTGTCTTTAAAATGGCCCTGGAGGAAAAATTCCTGCCCAGTGATTTTATATTTTCCCTGTGCGCCCTGGTTGTTCACCGCAGCTTCGTTGAGAAAAAGAAAAGGCGGCTGAATAGGCATGACCGCAGCTATCTGCTCGATCGGAAGATGCCGGGTCGGCTTTGGCGGCGGGAGGCCGCGCGCTTTGCAATCGATAAAAGTCTTTACATCCCCGACCGTGCGCAGATTTCGCAACTCTTCATTATTAATCTGCATCTGAAGCACGTCTTCTACCAGAATGACGATCTCCATCATGGTCAGAGAATCGATGCCCAGATCTTCCACCATCCGCAAATCGTCATCCGCTGTATGCAGCTTGGGACGCAAGGCGGGCTCGACGAACCTCTCGATGACGCCAATAACCACCGCCGGTACGTGGACCGCATCATGGGTCCTGCGAAATTGAAGTGCTGCTTCAACCGCTGCGGCCGAGCATCGCTTCAACGACTCACGCAACGCGCTTTCATCTTCGGCGGAAAAGGCCTTCGATTGATTGGGAGTCTGGGTCGCTGACCCACCTTGGTTCAGAGCTGTATCAGCCATGGTTAACGCGAAGTAAGTTGTCGGCTTGAAAATTGTAAACGTAATTCTAGGCACACAAGTTTTAGCAAAAAGAAAAAGCGATCGTCGACCACTCAGCAGAATCGCACTCGATTGCACTAAAGACAATGTTCGCCTGCCCGGTTCCACGAATTCTCCGATCGCTCGACCAAGCATTTCAAGCGCAGCGCATTCAGTGAGCAGGTTCTTGCATATCAAAGTTAAAAGCGTCTTGCTTATTGTTTGACCGCCCTAGGGACCACGATGAGCACCGCTCCGTCACTGAACTCTGTTTTTCTCATCACCCACGAATTTTACCCAAAACGTGGAGGCATCGCCACGTTCACGGAGGAGATTGCTAAGGCCACGTCCAAACTTGGATACAATGTAGAGGTGTGGGCCCAATCCGCTCCCCCGGAAGTGGAAAAGAAGTGGCCGTTCAAACTGCATCGGCTGCCCGTCAAAGGGACACACGATCTCACCTGTCAGCTCAAACTTGCGGCTCAACTTATCGCCGCACGACGTCGACTTCGGTACGCGACCGTGTACCTACCTGAGCCCGGCCCGATGCTCGCGATGATGATGCTGCAGTTTTCCCATGCCTTTCGCCCGCATCGGTTGATTCTCACTTTTCACGGCTCGGAAATCCTTAAGTTCCATCGCAATCCGGTCACGCGCCTCCTCGCCCGCCGGCTGATCCGCCACGCTTCTCGAATCAGCACGCTCACCCATTACACGCATGAGTTGCTTTGTTTGAAATTTCCTGAGGCAGCGCAAAAGACTTTCCTCACGCCTGGTGCCTTGCGCTCAGATTTCGCCGTGGTGCCAAGCCTGAAGGCCAGCCATAAGAAAAAGCTCGTCGTACTCACCGTCGGCCGGCTGCATCCGCGCAAAGGCCAGCAGATCACGCTGCACGCCCTGCAATCTCTTGCGCCACAATTTCGCAACCGCGTCGAGTACTGGATCGTCGGAGGCCAACGAAAGGGCCGGTACGAACGCGATCTCCGCGCCGCCGTGGCTCAATCTGACCTCAGCGTGAGTTTCTTCGGAGATTTACCCGATGACGAACTCGCCCAAGTTTACAGCCAAGCCGATATTTTCGCGATGACCAGCGTCGATCATGGGCACAGCGTGGAGGGCTTCGGTTTGGTTTACCTGGAGGCCTCTGCGCATGGTCTGCCGGTCGTCGCGCATACGATCGGCGGCGTGGGCGAGGCCGTTGCCGACGGCGTCACGGGGCTCCTCGTTCCCCCCAATCATCCCGCTCAACTCACCGCCGCCTTCGAACGCTTGATCAGCGACGGCGCTCTCCGGGCTCGCCTTGGCCAGGCCGGACTCGATTGGGCCCGGCGCAACTGCTGGCTCCAGTCGGCCAACCTGCTTTTCAACCCTGCGCATACGCCCGCCCCCACGCCGCTTCCATTTTAAGCGCTCTCATTCCCCATGCTTCAATCCAGCTCGCAAATCACGGTGCGCTACGCCGAAACCGATATGATGGGCGTAGTTTACCATGGCAATTATTTACCGTGGTTCGAGGTCGGACGAACCAACCTCTTGAAGGAATTTGGCGTGCCCTACCGCGAACTCGAGAAAGATGGGTATTTCCTTCCCGTGCTCGAAGTCCAGGCAAAATACCACCGCCCGGCCGTGTACGACGACACCGTGACCGTGGTTACCACGTTGCGTGAAAAACCCAGTCTGCGCATCGCGCTCGACTACGAAGTCCGCCGCGGCGAAACACTGCTCGTGACCGGCAAAACGGTGCACGCTTTCATCGACCGCACAGGCCGTCCGTCACGTCCGCCCGTAGCTTTCATGGAAAAGATGAACCAGCTTTTCGGCTGAAAAGTCAGATGGAATCTCACGGCCGCAAAGCCGCCTGATCCCACCAGTCATACTCTTCAAGCACCTGCGCGTCTCTTTCTGCCGCACGGCATGGAGCGAGCAAATCGGCAGCCCGGCTTTTCCCCTTCAGCGTGAATACCGCCCAAACCGCATGCTCGCGCACCCGGGGCAATTCATGAGCCGCCAGCCGAATCAATAAATCAATACAATCCATCGCACCGGTATTCGCCGCAACGATACATGCATTTCGCAACAAACCCGCAAGCTTCACCCGCTTTATCGCCGTGCCCTTGAAAACTTCCGCAAAACGCTCCGGTGCGAGGGTCAGAAGTTCTCTCAAAGTCAGCTGCTCCACCTCATCGCAGGCAACCAGTACCACCCGTCTGCTCTCCTGGGCAAACCGGTTCCAGGGGCACACCTCCAGGCACACGTCGCAACCATAGATGCGTGCCCCGATTTTCGCTCGGAGCTCGCGCGGAATCGTGCCCTTGTTTTCAATCGTCTGGTAAGAAATACAGCGGCGCGCATCAACGACGCCCGGCCTGACGATCGCTTCGGTCGGGCAGGACGAGACGCATCGGGTGCATTTGCCGCAGAGCAGGCCGACGGGGTCGACATTTTCAACGGCAGCACGCACCGGCGGGTCTTGCTCAAATTCAGCTGTGACTAAAATGGCGGCAAGAAACAGCCAGTTGCCAAAATGCCTTGAAATCAGCATGCCATTTTTCCCAACAAAGCCCAATCCGGCTCGCGCGCCCCAACCGCGCTCCACCACCGGTCCGGTATCGACGTAGTACCGGTAGTCCGCGTTTCCCAAGCAATACGCCGCGGCAATTTCATTTCCCGCCGCGACCAAAGCCGGCTTTAGGGTGTCATGGTAATCCGAATACAGCGAATACCGTGCCCAAACCGGCTGGTTTGCCCTATCCGCTCGGGCGCCCGGCCAGTAATTCACGCCGAGCAACACCACCGACTTGGCCCCAGGAAGAACCTGTTGGGGATCGAGCCGTTTCCCGGCTGTGCGTTCCATCCACTGCATGTCCGCGTGCATGCCCTGCGCGAGCCAGTCGCGCAGAAAATCACCACGGAAAGCGTCCAACCTTGCAAATCTGACGTCGTCAAAACCCAACGCCAAAAGCCGCGCCCTCATCGCCTCCTGGCGCGTATTCATTTTCCGAATTCAGCTGCCTCACGCCGATAGACGCGAAGGACGTGCGCTACGATGTCGCTTAGCTGACGGCCATCGGTCAGGACCATGGTTCCGGCCCGACAATAAACTGGTTCGCGCTGGGCATAGAGGGTTCGAAGGCGGTCCATCGGATCGTCGACGTTGAGGAGCGGCCTATGACGGCTCCCCTGGGTTCGCTTCAGAATCGTGTCCAGAGACGCGTGCAGACAGACCACCACGCCCTTGGACTTGAGCAAGTCCAGCATCCCGGGTTGCACAACCAATCCGCCGCCACAAGCCACGACACACCCAGTCAAGGGATGTCCGTTTTCGATAAACGCACGTTCCATGGCGCGAAAAGCTGGTTCACCCTCGCCCGCAAAAATCTCTGCGACTGGCTTGCCCGCCAGGCGCTCGATTTCAACGTCGCTGTCGAGCAGACGAAACCCCATGCACTGCGCTACCGCCCGGCCAACCGTCGTCTTCCCGGTGCCCATAAAACCGACAAAATAGAGATTGGTTTCGGGTGTGTGCATCGGAAGGAAGAGGCGCAGCAAACGGCACCGGGCTGTCGTTGCCAAACACGAAAAGCAGCGATCCCCGTCAGACGAGCAGGCCGCTCAATGTGCTTTCGCTTGGTCAACAAGCATTGCTTCAAATTGAGCTACGATCGCCTCCCAGCTAATCGCTAACGCGGCCGACCGCGCCGCCGCCCGAAATTTGGGCCAGTCAGAACGGCAGCCAATAAGGCTTCGTGCCATCTGCAAAAAAGCCGCTTTGTCGGCAAACCTGGCGGAAAATCCATTTACGCCCGTGCGCACATGCTGGCGCATTGCGGCATAATCATAACCAGCCACCACCAACCCGCTCGCCATCGCTTCTGTTACCACATTTCCAAATGTTTCAGTGATGCTGGGGAATAGGAACAAATCGGCCGAGGCATAGTAAGCCGCCAGATCTTCACCGCGGCGCGTACCTGCGTAGACGAATTTTGGATACCTCTCCTTTAACTTCGAATAAAGCGGACCGTCTCCCACCAGGACAAACCGTGAACGAGGATTGATCAAGTGCATCGCTTGGAACGCTGCGACGGCCAGATCGAGATTTTTTTCGGAGGCGAGCCGCCCGACGGACAAGATAACCGGATCATCGGCCTCGACGTTCCAAGACCGGCGCAATGACTCCGAACGTTTGGCCGGGGAAAACAGGCGTGCATCCACTCCGCGCGAAAGAACCACCAGTCGCTCGAAACGCTGCGCAAGGAGATTTACCCGCATCTCGTCAGTCGGCACCAACGTGCATTTTGTTCGATTGTGAAACCAGCGTAGATAACGCAGTGCGAGATCGCGGCCAAGACTCAGGCCATAATGCCCTCCATATTGGTGGAAATTTGTGTGGAAACTCGATGTTAGCGGGATGCCCAACCAACGCGCCGTTCTAAGGGCGGAATGGCCCAGCGGACCTTCCGTTGCCACGTGGACTACATCAGGGCGGTTTTCCTGCCATCGACGGCGCAGTAGACTGGAAGCCGGTGCACCCAAGCGCAGCGAATTATAAAATGGGATAGGCCAGCCTGCCACGAGCCATTGCTCAAAACCCTCGGCGGCGTTATGGATGCGCGGCCCATCCGTAGCTTCAGCCCGCTGGCGTGGCCGGATTACCGTAACTTTGTGCCGGCGATTGCACAGTCCGCCGACTAATCGCTGTAAAGTCATGGCGACGCCATTGACTTCAGGTGGAAAAGTTTCGGTTACGACGGCAATGTGCACGGGGGCGTTGTGATTACCTGCAAGCGGCTTGCAAGACAAATTCAATGCCTTTGTGTTCCGTTCTGGTGACAATAAAAAACCCTCCGTTTTTGACGGAGGGTTAATGGTTAGAAGCGCCTGCTCACTTACTTTTTCGCCTCAGGTTTGCCCGCGACGGGAGCAGTGGCTGCGGGGGCCGGCGCCTTGATGTCGAGGAGTTCGACTTCAAAAATCAAGGCTGAGCTTGGCGGGATTCCTTGGTTGCCTTCTTCGCCGTAGGCCAGCGCCGAGGGAACATAGAGCTTAATCTTGCCGCCCTTGTTGATTTTTTGAATGCCTTCGGTCCAGCCCGGGATCACCCCCGTGAGCTGAAACTCGATTGGTTCGCCACCCACATTTGAATCGAACTTCGTGCCATTCACGAGCGTGCCGGTGTAGAACACTTTGACGGTATCGGTGGGTTTCGGAAATTCGCCAGTACCAGGCTGAAGGATTTCGTAGGCGAGGCCGCTAGGAAGTACGGTAATCCCTTTTCTTGTTTTGACCTCAGCGAGAAACTTTTCGGATTCAACTTTGCCCTGTTCCTTGAGTTTCGTGACGTATGCCTGCTGCTTCGCCTGCATAAACTTACTGAGCTCAGGGCCGATCTTTTCGAGATCGTAGGGGCAATCCTTGCCCGCTGCTGCAACGTAAAGGCCCTTCACGAGTTGATCGATTTGCTCTTTCGAAAAACCAAGATCGGCGAAACCATTCTGTTTACCCAAATACCAGCCGAGCGTTTCGAACATCTGAGCCTCTGTGAATTGAGGGACGGCGGGTGCAGCGGCCGGAGTCGGCTGAGCGCCTGCGGTCGGGAGCTTTACCTCTTGCGCGCGAAGCGAGGCAGCAGCGCCGAGGGCAAGCAACATTGAGATGGAGAGCGTGTGTTTCAATTTCATGCGGGTTATGAGAGGTGTATGGAAAACGCGGCAGGGATTTTGTGCCGTAAAAACATTCTGCATGCCGAAGCCGCTGCTCAAAAGCAATCAATTCCTAGCTCCATCCCTGCACATAACCCACTGATTAATCCCGCAGGAAAAATGCATTAAGTAGCTATTTTCGTGAAGCCGCGTTCAACCGGCCATGATTTCGCGCATGCGGGCGCAGACCGCCGCATTACCAGCTACATATTGGATGCGGCCCATCTTGAGATCAAATTGGCGCATGGGAAATTGTTCGCCATTGAGAAACTGTACTTCACCGCCGCCTGCGAGACAGAGCGGCACAGCGGCGGCAATGTCCCAGATTTTCACGTTGTGATCTACTGTGCCGTCTAGAATGCCGACGGCAACGTAGGCAAGATGCAACGTGCTGCTGCCCAGCCCCCGGATCTTGAAGTTTTCTACGATGATTTGAGCGTGGTGCGCGAACTTTCGGTCGTAGGGGCTGTGAAAGCCAATCAGGCTCTGTTTGTCCAACGGCGTTTCTTTCACGTGCGCCGGGCGTTCACCATCGAAAAGTCCGAATCCCGGTCCGCCATGAATGAGCACGCGGCGGCTCATATCGTAGACCAAGCCATAAACCGGTATTCCATTTTCGAGCAGCGCGAGCGAGATCGCGCAGTGCGCTATGCCTTTGGCGTAGTTGTTGGTCCCGTCGATCGGATCGAGCACCCAGGAAAAACGTGCGGTAACGGGCGTGGGTTTATCGGTAAGAGCAAGTTCTTCGCTGAAAAACTGGTCGGTCGAAAACTGGGTCGATAATTCGCGGACGATCGCCTCGGAAATCGCGATGTCGATCGGCGTCACCCGCGTGCCATCGTGTTTCCAATTGCTGGCGGCCCGGCCAAACTCACGATGGAGCAATTCGGTCTGGGCGAGAACAGCGGCTTTTCCAGCAGCAATGCGGGGGAGAAGATCGGAGGATGACATACGGAAGCACGAGAAAACGCGATTTGCGGCAGGTTTGGAAACTGAATCGGTGAGAATTGGCCCGAAGCCAGTCTTTTCGCCTGCATATTCCATTGCCTACCACGGCGAAACTTGTTTTTGCTCCGGGCTTCATTTGTCAAATATGTCATCCATACCTCCGACTGGCGATGTTAGGGATCAACACGCGGGATCTGGCTCACCCGAGCAATTCCCGCCCGACGACGCGATCGATCTGCGCGATCTCTTTGCGCGGCTCATGCGCGGGCTTCCACAAATTCTTGGACTCGCCTTGCTCGGACTCGTGCTGACCACGGTCGGCTTTTTGCTCTACAGCCCATTCCAGACGATCTCCACCTCGACCCGTGTGAGCTTCGCTTTCCCTGGTTTCGAAAAGGGTGAGTATCCCGACAAATCCAAATTTCAGCCCGACGACCTCCGCGCTCCTGACGTCGTCGTCGAAGCGCTGAAACGCCGCGGACTCGACACCTCGTCCGAATTTCAGAGCAAAGTGCGGGCCGCGTTGTCGATCGAAGGTATCGTGCCGCCCAACGTCATCAAAGATCGCGATCGTCTCCGTGCCGCGGGTCAAACTCCAGCGGTTTATGTCCCCGATGAATACACCATCACGCTTTCCGTACCTCGAAAATTCGCGTTGAGCGGCAGCCAGCGCCAGCAGTTGCTAAGTGAAATCGTGAACGTTTACCGGGAAAATTTTCAACGTACCTTTGCGGATACTCCCCTCGCTTTCGGCAACGCTTTCGCGATCCTCAAAGAGGCGGATTTTCAAGATTATGAATCCGTTTTCGACAAAGAAATTCGGGCGATTAGCTCCTATCTCACAGAGAAATCCACCGAGGCTAAATTATTTCGTTCGCCCACGACAAATCTGACCTTCAGCGATTTACTCCGGCAAACACAGCTGTTTTCCCAAATCCGACTAAACGAAACGCTAGGCCTAATCCATCAAAACGGACTGTCGCGAAACCGTAAGATCGCCCTTGTGAAAATGAATGATGCCTTGCGACTCATCAATGATGAAGAACGCCGCGCATTGGATGAGGAAAGCGTGGTCAAAGACCTGCTCACGCAATCGCAAAGCCACGATCAGAGTTATGTTTTGGGCGTCAAAAATCAGGCCACCCAGCCGCGAACTAATGCGCCCGTTTTGGATCAGGGCGTGATAGACTCCCTTTTAGCCAACGACTCCTACAGTTTTCTCGTTAGGCGCGCGCTCACCGCCGGCCTCAAGGTAAAGCAAGTGCAAGCTGACAAAGGGCTCATCCTCGAACAGATCGAAAACCTGAAATCGTTCAGCAAAGAGAATTTTGCCGATCAGTCGGCGATCGTGACCGAGGTTCTGAAATCGGCCGGCACGCTCGAAGCGGCTTATCAGGAACTCGTCAGCAGCATCAAGAAAACCCACGCGGATTTTTCCCGCCAGCAGTTTAGCGACGCCATCCGCGTCAGTGATTCCATCCTCACCGCAGGTTTGGGCGTACGACCCTTGCTGGTTCCGATGGTCGTTGGGCTCTTCCTTGGTTTCGCCGCAGGTGCAGGCTTAAGCTTGCTTGGCGTTTACGTCGGCGCCAAACGCGCCGTCTGATTTAGGTCCTTTCGCTTGGTCCGAAGTGCTATGCCGCCCGGACCAACAGGCGCCTCATCGCGGCTTTGCTGCCGTCGCTTCGATTCGGTGGGCTTTCTTAGCGTAGAACCGTGAGTTTTTGATAAGACCACGATTACCCGCGATCGAAAAAGCCATGGCCATCAGCAGCAAGAATGCACTGGCCCGTATCACGCCGCGCCAGCTGGTGTAAAGTCTCAAAGCAAAATAGACTGCCAGCAGTATGATCCAAAGCATCATCGCCAGATAACCAGTAGAGAGCAGGCAGCGCTTCAGGTTGCGCCCGTTCATGCCTTCGGGAATCACCGGCCGACCCAGCTGAACAATCGCATAAGGATCAGGCGCACCAGGCTTGATCACAAGCTTCCAGCCTTTTTCCAGAGGCACAATGCTGTCGACCTGGTTAAGCCCGAAGAAACTGTCTTGAGTGAACCGGCAGATTTCTTCTTCGCGGCGGTTGATGATCCGAAAATTTGTGATCGTGAGTTCGCCCGGCCCGTTCAAAAACGGATCGAGCCGCAACGCCATCAGCGGTGCATCTTGCAAGGGGAACGTATAGGTAAAGGCCATTTCGCTCGGTCCGATCGGCAGGCGGATTTTTTCCAGCTCGTTAAAGCCATGGCCGAAATCGAGGTAAAACTGGGTCTCGCTCGTGACATTGGCCGCACAGGTAATTTCGAGATATTGCAGCCCACTCGATGGATTATTGAGCGGATAATATTCGAGCGGGATTTCTTGCGGAACAAAAAAGGCGGCGACTGCGATCAACAACGCCAAAACCGCGCGTCCCCAAGTTGGCTGAAAGGGATCAGTCATATGATGCGCAGTGAATTAGGACGCGATGCAGTTCTGCGCAATGCTTTCCGCCAACCGATCCTCTGGTGTCAAAATCATGGCACTGCCTCAGGATGCTCGGCCTTGATGACGTAGCCTCCGTCAGACATTTCAACCGTAACCGAACCATGGATACCGGTTACATAGACCGGAATCCCGTGCTCGGAAAAATAATCTCGAATCCGTTTGCTCCGCAGCGAAAACCAAAGCCCCTTCGGCGAAGGCACCATGGCGATTTTGGGGCCGACCTTGTCGAAAAATTCATTGGGCGCGGTACCCTCAG
>Ga0302323_100005718_pt1 | contig 10195 bp, 6 predicted proteins | sample Fen_T0_3_FD_201950 | JGI IMG/M metagenome (GOLD analysis project Ga0302323, IMG submission 201950) | Peat permafrost microbial communities from Stordalen Mire near Abisko, Sweden - Fen_T0_3 | ecosystem: Environmental > Terrestrial > Soil > Wetlands > Permafrost | place: Sweden: Abisko... | reverse complement strand
ACGTGCGCCTGCTTGCAATCGGACCCGGTACCCTGCCTCGGCCACGACTTGCTGGCAATCGGTGGAAACCACACCTGCGCTTTGGTGGGCGATCAGGTGCAATGCTGGGGCTCCAACGCCAGTGGCCAGCTGGGGTTCGACTCGCAAGATCGCAGCTTGCTTCCCGTGCCGGTGACCGGGCTCACCGGCCTGATCCCGGCGGTGGCTGCCGGCTTATCGCATACATGCGCCATCGTCGAGGGCATCGTGCAATGCTGGGGGAGCGACGACGCCGGTGAGCTCGGCGACGGACGCGATCCGGGCTCGTCGCCGCGTCACGCTGCCGTGCAGGTGGTGGATCTGGCGCCGCGTGCGCAGGCGATCGCGCTCGGCGCCGAGCACAGCTGTGCGATCGTCGATGGCGGGGTGTGGTGCTGGGGCAGCAATGGCTTTGGCCAGGTCGGCGATCCCGTAGACGCGTTTCATGGCCGGCCGGTGCGCGTGCCTGTCGCGAGCGGCGCACAGGCGATCGCGGCAGGGGGCTCGCACAGCTGTGCGATCATACACGGCGCGGTCTGGTGCTGGGGCAACAACCAGAACGGTCAGCTCGGCGCCGGCGGCTCGAGTGATCAGCATCCGAAACGGGCCATCGCGTCGGATGCACAGGGGATCTCACTCGGGGCGCTGCATACCTGCGCGCTCGTCCATGGTGGAGTTCAGTGCTGGGGAAGCAACGATCGGGGGCAGCTCGGCGATGGAACCCAGGGCCAGCGCAACGCACCGACGGTCGTGCCAGGCCTCGAAGCTGGCGTGGTGGCGGTGGCCGCGGGAGAGCTCCATACCTGCGCGCTGCTGACCGACGGCGCGGTCAAGTGCTGGGGCGACAACCAGAACGGGCAGCTGGGAATCGGCTCGGCTTCGTCGGTGCCGGTGCTATCGCCCACCGAGGTGACCGGCCTTCCTGCCGCGCAGCGGCTCGGCTCGGCGCAACGCCATAGCTGTGCGATCGCGGGCGGCAGCATCTGGTGCTGGGGTAGCAACTCTGTGGGCGAGCTCGGCACCGATCCGGACCTGGGGATCTTCGGCCTCGTGCCCGTGCAGATCCGCCGCCTCGGCTGCGCCGGCACGCCGGATCTCGGCTGCCGTGTCGTCGAAGGATGCGCCGATGGCAGCGCCGATCAGATCTTCGACGGCAACCTGGTTGGCTGTGCGGGGCGGGTCGCGTTCGCCGATCGCGCGACCCTGTGCGGAGCCGGCTACCAGCCCGCGACCGCCGCGGAGTGGGTTGCCCGTCGCCGGAGCAACGCGCCGTCGCACGATTACTGGACCGATGATCCGTTGCTCTACAACGGCACGGGGACAGCGGCGTGCTTTGTGTCCACCACGATCGGCAGGCCATGTGACACCGCCTCGCCGATGCGGGTGTGCACCGCGAGCGGCACGGACGCGGAAGGCAATGGCTGCGAGTGGACGCATTGCGGGCTCGACGTCACCGCGCCGGATCTGTTCTTCGGCGGTTGCAGCGGCAACCCCACCGCGGGAGCGCTGTGCATGCCGGTACCGTCACCCGCACAAGGCATGGAGAAGTCGCGCCCCCTTCGATCAGCGACCGCGCGACGCTAGATCGGGACGTCCCGGCGTTGGAGCTCGCCCGGCCCGACTCCCGGCCGCGAACGCGCGTACCGGAAGCCTCGACAGCGGCGGCATAGCGGCAAAACCGAGTGGCTCGCAATTCGGGGATCCGTCAGATTGCGAGGCCCGGGTCGCCTTCGAGCAATTGCAGCGTGAGCTGCGGCCGTTCGCCGGGGCGCCATCGCTTCGCGCTGTGCGCCACGCGATAGCGCAGTGGTCCACCATCGGCGCGGTCGCTCCGCGCGATCGGCCGCGGGATGCAGACGAACTCGGTCCGCATGTCGTCGCCGCTGACCCGGACCGTCGCGTAGCCATGGCCGCCCATATCGACGAATGCCAGGTGCGGCGCGAGCGCGGGGTTCGAGAGCGCTCGCGCACGATCGAGGTCGAAGGTCCTGGCATATTCGAGGCACGACCGGACGCCATGCTTCAGCAGCATGTTGAACGTCCAGTCGGGCCTGGCGCCGTCCGGCCGATCGGCGAGGTACAAGGGCCGCAACGGCGAATCCTTGGGGAGCTTGTGCTCGTGAGCCTCCATCGCGCCTGGGCTCGAGAGCGAGGCGCCGACGAAGCTCAAACCCACCGGCTCAAACGTGCTGGGTGGAAGTTGAGCGGATGCGTAGCCGGCCCAGAAGCTGTGGCGGTCACCCGAGACGATCGCAAACCCGGTGATCTGGGCATCCCGGACCAGATCGTAGATTTCGCTGCGCTCGGCCCACGCGCTGCCATGATCGCCGCCGCCGAGGTTCGCGAACGTACCGGCCGGCCACGGCGCCTTCGTCAAGCCCGGGGGCAGGTTCTCCGGATCGGCGCGCGACTCGAGCGTGCCCAGCGAGTTCCCCCAGATCTTCCACGTTGCGGTCGCGCGCTTCAGCTGGTCCTTGAGCCAGGCCTTCTGCTCGGCGCCGAGCAGGGTCTGCGGCGGCGCGTCCTTCTGCGGATTCGGGACGTGCCCGTCCTTGAAGCGGAGCTCCGCGGGTGGATTGCCCCCGTTGAAGGCGCGCCCGCCGTCGAGCATCTGCATGACGTTCTCGGGGAACATGCCGTTGAAGTCCGCCCAGTCGCCAAGCTTGTCGAGCGAGTCGTCGCCGTACGGATCGGCGCTGCGATAGCTGTGCTGGTCCGTGATGATCAGATCGAGGTGCTTGCCATAGCGCAGCGTTCGATAGCCTTTGAGGCTGTTGATCGCGACGAGGTTGTTCGGCTCGTCGCCGAGGCCGTTGGCGTCGAACTTCTCGATCGCGACGTTGGTGACCGCGGGCGGCCCGAACTGCTCGAGCGATCCGCTCGGCGGTGCGACGCGGGCGGGAATGTATTCGAACCAAGCCTGGTTGGCGGCGATCTTGATGCGCTGACCCGGCTGCTGGAACGGGCCGGCCTTCACGATGCTCTGCCAGCCCTGCCAGGAAAATTCGTGATTGTCCCAGATCGCCACGAACGGCCAGCGCGCGCGCGCGTCCTGCAGATCAGGGTCGTGGAGATAGCCCTTGTAGACAGTGCGATATCCGTCGACCGTCAGCGGAATGTGGAAATTGCCGACCTTGTGTCCGTCGGGCAGGCGCGCGACCTCATAGATGGTGCGGTCGTAGCGGGTCTTCGCCTCTTCGGGGTACTGGACCACTTCGTAGATGAAGTCGCCGAGGTGCAGGACGAATGCGAGCTGATCGCTGGGCGCCGCGCGCTCGTCCTCGAAGATCATCCGGCGATAGGCGTTGAGGCTGCCTTCATTGATGGTCTGGCAGCTGACGAAGGCGAAGTTGACCCGGCGCGGATCGTCGGCGGCCGGCGCGGTCATCGTTCGCCCGAGGCGACTGCCGTTGCCGTCCTCATCGGTGAACCGGTACCAGTAGACCTGCGCGGGTGCGAGGCCGGCGACGAGGACGCGGGTCGTCCAGTCCGACGCGGCCGACACAGGCGCAGATGCATGCGCGATCACACGATGGAAGTCCGCGTCCTCGGCGACCTCGACGGTCAGCACGTGCCGGTCGCCTCGATCAAACGGGCGGCGGGTCCACAGAATCACGCTCTGCGGGTCCGGGTCGCCCGAGGCGACTCCCTCGGGATAGAGGTCGCGCCGCTCGCGCCAGTTCGTGCGCGATCTGCAGGCCGTTGCGCTCCACGCGAGCGATGCGCCGATGGTCGCGGCGACCCGGATGAAAGCGCGGCGGCTGAGTGTCATGTTCTCATCTCCTGCGAGCTCCCCGCATGCCACGCGAGATGCTCGCCCATGAACGTTGAGATGAAATCATAACCGGGTCGTATCCGATGCGATCATCCATCATCGAGTCGCGCAGGCGTCGCAGCCGCAGCCGCAGCCACGTCGCAGTGAGCGTAATCGAGAGCTCAGGTGGCGAATCCGGCCTCGCCGTCGAGCTCGGCGACCGCGGTGCCGGGCCGCATCGCGGCGATCAGCGAGCTGGTCCGCGCGACGAGCTGCGCGGGAGCGCGAGATCGTCAGACGACCCTCTGGGGGGCGACCCGATCGGTTAGCCGCTGTCCAGCGCCTCCGATATGGTTCGTAAATACCAACGGTTAGATATGAGACGGCATCGCCGGAGCGATACCTCTGGCCGTGTCCGACCTCCGTGCGGCGCCCTGGGGCGTTCAGCCGCGGCACCCCGGCGATCGCCGCCCGCTTCTCGTATGGCGACGTTGGCTCTCTGCTACCTTGCCGCCCCTCATGAGCCATCGCAAGACCACCAAGCGCACGGTCGCCGCCACGGCGGACCTCGATCCCAACTCGTTCGTCAACGTGCTCAAGCGCCAACGCCAACGCATGAACCGCACGCTCCTCAAGCGACGCCGGCAGAAGTCCGGGCAGTAGCCGACCTCGCGGGCAGCGCGGGCCGTCGAGGAATTCAGAACTTGACGGTGAACTGCCCGCTGACGTTGTGCGGGGCGCTGCCTTGTCCCGCGTTGAAGTTGAAGGTGCCCGCGGCCTGTGAATCAGTCCAGGACGTGATCACCAGGGCGCCGGTGCCGCCGCCGAGCCCTGTGACGGCGAATCCAGTGCGGTCCAGGACCGAGAAATCAGCCGCGCCCGGGTCAAAGATGTTGTCGGTGACCCGATACGTTCCAGGCCCGACCACACCTGAGCCGTCGAGCGTGACTATCGGGTATGGCGTGCTCTGACCACTGACCGAGATCGTGGTCCCGGTGCGCGTGCCGGTCACCTTCTCGGCCCGCCAGGTCACGCCGTTGATCGTCGCCGTCATCGTACCGTTGCCCGCGTCGTCGGTGGAACACGCCGCGAGACCGAGGACGACCATCACAAGCCTCACGCTCATGGCCGGCATGATACCCCGAAACGGCGGCGCCGTCCCACGGCTCGGGCTGTCCAGGTTGCCGCCGGAGGACTTTGCCATCGTCGCGGATAACGCCCAATGACAGCCAAGCAGCGAGACCGCGGTACGGCGACCGCCTCACAGGTAGCACGGAGAGCCACTCTCGCAGCGAGAGCGCCAGCAGCCGCTCATGCCAGCCGCACGTGATCGCGACAGCTCGCCACGCATCACGCCGCTCGCCACGTCAGCGTTCTACCGTACAGTGAGGCCGTGTCTGCCCCCGAGCTGCGCCCGTATCAGCGCGAGACGGTCGACGCGGTGATCGCCGCGCGCCGGCGCGGGGTGCGACGGATGGTCGTGTGCTTGCCGACGGGCGCGGGCAAGACCGTGATCTTCTCTCACCTCGCGCGCATGGCGACGCGGCAGGTGCTGGTGCTCGCGCATCGCGAGGAGCTGCTCGCCCAGGCGGCCGACAAGCTGTCGCGCGCGCTCGAGGGGACGCGGGTCGTCGGTCTCGAGCGCGGCATGTCGCGTGCGCCGGCGGGTGCCAAGGTGCTCGTGGCCTCGCTGCGCTCGCTGCATCCCGACCGCATCGGCGCGGTGCTCGCCGGTCGCGACCTCGGCCTGATCATCTACGACGAGTGTCACCACGCACCCGCCGAGGACAACCTGCGCGTGCTCCGCACGATCGGCGCGTTCGAATCCGACTGGCCGGGCACGCTCGTCGGCTTCACCGCCACGACCGCGCGGGGTGACGGCAAGGGCCTCGACTCCGTGTTCGAGGAGATCGTGTACTCGCGCACGCTGCCCGACCTGATCGACGACGGCTATCTCGTGCCGCTCAAGGGCTACCGGATCGCCACCGCCACGGACCTCACGCGGCACGCCGGCGGGGGCAGCGACTTCGACGATGCGGAGCTGGCCGAGGACGTCGACATCGAGGAGCGCAACGCGCTCGTCGCGCGATCGATCCAGGAGCTCGCGCGTGATCGCCGCACCATCGCGTTCTGCGTCACGGTCAATCACGCGCGTAACCTGTGCAAGGCGCTGAACCACATCGGTGTGCCGGCGGGCATCGTGCACGGCGAGATGGCCGCCGCCGATCGTGCGCGCGCGCTGTCCGACTTCCGGACCGGTCGCATCGCCGTGCTCGCCAACGTCGCCGTGCTGACCGAGGGCTTCGACGATCCGGGCGTCTCGTGCGTGGCGATGGCGCGGCCCACGCGCTCCGAAGGGCTGTACGCGCAATGCGTGGGGCGCGGGACGCGGCTCGCCGAGGGCAAGCGGGACTGCCTGATCCTCGATTTCGTCGACGTGTCCGTGCTCAGCCTGTGCACGCTGCCGTCGCTGTTCGGCTGTCCACGCGATCTCGATCTGCGGGGCGAGGACGCCCGCGATGCGGCGCGCGTGTGGGATCAGATCCAGCTCGACTATCCAGAGCTCGAGCTCGAGGCGCGCGCGCTCACGCTGCGGGAGATCCAGGATCGCGCCGAGGCGTTCAACCCGCTCACGCTCGACGTCCACCACGAGGTCCGCGCGATCTCGGGCAACGCGTGGTTCTCGCTCGGCCGGCACGGCGTGGGGTTGCTGTTCACGCGAGCCGCGAACGCGATCAGCACGGCGACCGTGGTGTCGCGCGGCGCACGCGGCAAGCGCTGGGAGGTCGCGATCGATCAGCGCGTCATGGAGCGGTTCTCGACGCTCGAGGAGGCGGTACAGGCGGTCGACTACGAGATCGACCGAACGGGGCGCGCCGCCAGCGCCTCCGCGCGGCACGAAGCGGCCTGGCGCTACGCACCTCCGCCGCCGGACGTGCGCTCGCGGCTGCGCGATCAGGATCGCGTGACGACGCACGCCGAGGCGCTGCAGCTGCTCGTGTGGCGAACGGTGACGCTGCGGTGACGGCGGCTTCGAACGCCGATCCAGATGCTGGCGACCGTCACCCGCGCGGTCGTCGACGAACTGCGGGCAGGATGGTCCGCATCGACCCCGACGAGGTGACGCCGCTGAACACCTCCGCGCAGTCGAAGGAGTATCTATCGAGGCCCGCGGCTGGCGGACCGTGACGACTCGGTGCGGATCATCGCCAGCACCGCCTGGTGGATCCGGCCGTCCGGGCGGGCGAGCTCGTTCAGGATGGTGTAGTGGTTCGCGCCCGAGATCTCCTCGTAGTGGACCGGCAGCGCAGCGCCGTGGCGCGCGCTCGCGTAGTCGGCGGTCTGGCGGCGCATCTCCGGGAGCTCGGCATCTCCGGCGAACAGCTCCAGCGGCTTCGAGCTCGCTGGCAGGTGGAGGATCGGCGAGTTGCGCCGCGCCGCGGCGTCGTCGAGGTGCAGCTTGTCGTTGACGTAGGCCTTCACGAGCGGGGCGAGCTCGTAGAGCCCGCTGATCGCCACCCCGCCGCGCAGCGACGGCTCGTCGAGCACCGAGGTCGCGAGGTGCCCGCCGGAGGACCAGCCGCTCACCACCACCCGCGCCGGATCGCCGCCGAGCGAGGGGAGCTGCGCCGCGAGATAGCGGACGGCGGTGTGCGCGTCGGCGACGATCTCGTCCAGCGTCGCGTCCGGGGCGAGCGGATAGCCGACCATCGCCACGCTGATGCCCTGGCCGAGGAAGCCCTCGGCGAGAAACGAGAAGTCGGCCTTGGACCGCATCTGCCAGTAGCCGCCGTGGAAGAAGATCAGGACCGGCGTGTTCGGGCCCGCAGAGAAGTAGTCGATCCGGTTGCGCTCGCGCGGGCCGTAGGAGAGGTCGAGGTGCTCGGGGTGCTGGTCGCGGACCTGCGCGCTGCGCGCCTGCCACTCCTTGAACAGCTGCGCACCTTCGGGAACCGCGGCGGAGTTGTTGTACGCCCGGTCGAGCGCACTGCGGTCCATCGACTCCCAGGCCTTGGGTTTCGCGGGAGCGCTCGACATGCAGGACGAGAAGACCAGGAATCCTAACGTCGCGATACAGGCACCCGGGCACAGATTTCTGATCATCGTGACCTCCCGGCCAACTGATAGCACGCTCGCACAATCCGGATCACCGGCTGAGATTGCGGTGATGCGAACAGCACGTCGGGCCCGCGGTCGCTCAGGTGTCTCGCGACGCGAGCTGACGCGACAGGCTGAGATCGAGCTGGCTGCGAACGAGCGCGAGCGCCGTGTCGAGCTCGTCGCGCTCGAGGCCGAGCGTGACGCGCAGGTGCCGGCGGACGCCGCGCACGACCTTGACGCGCGCGGCGTCGATCCAGCGCGCGCAGGTCGCGCGATGCACGCGGTGGAGCTGACACAGCGTGTCGATGCCGAGGCCGTCGACGTAGCGCTGGCGCAGGAGGGTGCGTTGACGCGGGCTGAGCGACGCGAGCGCGCTGGTGAACCCGGCGCGGACCACGTGGAGGCAGCGCTGCTTGAGCAGCGCGAGCTCGGCGGAGTCGGTGTCATCGGGCACGAGCGCGAGGAAGTCATCGTGGTCGTCGTGCGGCGGCGCGCCCTGGCTCTCGAGCCAGCGCAAGCCGATGCGCAGTGCGATCACGCGGAGGTACGCGCGCAGGTCGCCGCGCCCGGTGTAGCGCGCGATCCCGCTGTGGCCGTCCTCGTCGCGCACGAGGAGGGCGACCCGGACGCGCTGCACGAGCTCGTCGCAATCCGCGGCGGCGATGCGCAGCCGCGCGAACACCGGGCGCAGATGCGTGGCGAGATCCGCATCGAGCCGGGCGAGCGCCGCGGGATCGCCGGCGCTGCAGCCGGCGGCGAGGTAGAGATCGGCCGCGCGCGCCTCGAGGTCGGTCACGCCTTGCGCGATGCACGACGCGAACACCTGGCGGAGCGAACCAGGTTCTGCGACGCCTGGATGCGCGGCCGCACCGCAAACGATCAGGTGAGCGATGTCCGGATCATCCATCGAGGGCTGCATGGACGTGTGGCGTGATCATCGGCTGTCGGACCGCGGTGCCCGCAACCTGTCTCTGTCGGACGATAGCATGGCGCGATCAGCGCGGCCGACCGCCGGCGCGCCCAGCGGACGCCACGACATCGTGGCCCGAACATCGTCACCGAGATGCCGACACCGGGACGTCCACGATGTTGCACCGGAGCAGAGATCGTGGGATGCGCGACGTAGGCGGCCGATTCCGAACGGCACGCGTGGCTGGCGGGATCAGGGCTGATTATAGTTCTGCCGCGTGGAGCCGCTCGCAACGACGTCGTCGGTGACGAGCGGCTGTCTGCCCGATGATGGCATCGTCGCGTTCGCCACCGGCCAGCTGTCCGCGGCCGACCAGCGGGCGGCGCTCGACCACATCGATCGCTGCGCGCTGTGCCGGCGCCTGGTCTCGGAGGCCGCCGCGGCCGAGTACGATGCTGCCGGCGAGACGCCCGGGGACGGCGGGGACGGCGGGGACGGCGGGGACGGCCGGGGCGGCCGGGGCGAAGAACTGCATCCCGGCGAGCAGCTCGATCGATTCGTGCTGATCCGCCGGATCGGCCATGGCGCGATGGGCGAGGTCTGGGCGGCGCGCGATCAAGAGCTCGATCGCGAGGTCGCGCTGAAGCTGCTGCGGCTGCGCGGTGAGGTGCTGGGCACCGAGGCGACCGTGCGGTTGCGCCGCGAGGCCCAGGCGATGGCGCGCCTGAACCATCGCAACGTCGTCGCGATCTACGAGCTCGGCGCCGACCGCGGTCGGGTGTTCTGCGCGATGGAGCTCGTCACCGGCACTACCCTGCGGCGCTGGCTCGAGACCCCGCGATCGTGGCGCGAGATCGTCCGCGTCGCGACCTCGGCCGGGCGCGGGATCGCCGCCGCGCACGGCGTCGGGCTCATCCATCGCGACATCAAACCCGAGAACGTGCTGATCGCCGCGGATGGCAGCGCGCTGATCTCGGACTTCGGGCTCGCCAAGCTCGCGGACCTCGGGCTCGACACCCGCGGCGCCGAGATCACCGATGCGGCGCGCCCTGCCGGGGCGATGACCGCGACCGGGGCGATGACCGCGACCGGCGCGATGGTCGGCACGCCGGTCTACATGGCCCCCGAGCAGCTCGCCGGCACGCCGGCCGATGCGCGCAGCGACCAGTTCTCGTACTGCGTCACGGTGTACGAGGCGCTGTTCGGCGGCCGGCCATTCGCGGGCGACTCGGTCGAGGCGCTCGCCGACACGATCCAGCGCGGCCTGCCGCGCCGCCCGCGCCGCCGTGGCGTCCCGGATGGCGTCGTGCGCTGCCTCGCGCGCGGCCTCGCCGCCGATCCGGCCGCGCGCTGGCCGTCGATGACCGCCCTCGTCGATGCGCTCGAGCGCGCCGCGCGGAAGCCCGCGCAGC
>Ga0302323_100005717_pt1 | contig 10195 bp, 10 predicted proteins | sample Fen_T0_3_FD_201950 | JGI IMG/M metagenome (GOLD analysis project Ga0302323, IMG submission 201950) | Peat permafrost microbial communities from Stordalen Mire near Abisko, Sweden - Fen_T0_3 | ecosystem: Environmental > Terrestrial > Soil > Wetlands > Permafrost | place: Sweden: Abisko... | reverse complement strand
GGTGTTGAAGCTCGCCACCGGCCCGGTGCCGGTGGCGAAGCCGGATGAGGTCCTGATCCGCGTCGAGGCCGCCGGCGTCAACCGGCCCGACGTCGCGCAGCGCCAGGGATCCTACCCGCCGCCGCCTGGTGCGAGCCCGCTGCTGGGACTGGAGGTGGCCGGCGAGGTGGCCGCCGTGGGTGCCGGGACCACCGGATGGGCCATCGGCGACAAGGTTTGCGCGCTGACCAATGGCGGTGGCTACGCGGAATACTGCACCGCACCCGCCGCGCAATGCCTGCCCTGGCCGAAGGGCTATGACGCGATCCGCGCCGGGGCGCTGCCGGAAACCGCCTTCACCGTCTGGGCCAACCTGTTCCAGATGGGACGGCTGTCCGCGGGTGAGTCCGTGCTGATCCACGGCGGCACCAGCGGTATCGGCGTGACCGCGATTCAGTTCGCCAAGGAATTTGGCGCCACCGTCTACGCGACAGCGGGAAGCGACGAGAAAACCGCCGCCTGCCTGCGGTTGGGCGCGGATGGTGCGATCAACTACCGCACACAGGACTTCGCCGAGGTGTTGAAGACCGCCACCGGCGGCCGCGGCGTGAACGTGGTCCTGGACATGGTCGGCGGGCCGTACGCCACGCGGAACCTTCGCTCCCTGGCGATGGATGGACGGCTGGTGCTGATCGCGTTCCTCGGCGGTTCGAAAGTGGAGAATTTCGACCTGCTGCCCATCATGGTGAAACGCCTGACGGTGACCGGTTCGACGATGCGGCCGCGCACCACCGCTCAGAAAGGCGCGATCGCGGCCGATCTGCGCGCGAAGGTGTGGCCGGTGCTGGATGCCGGACGCGCTCCGCCGGTGATCCACGCTGTGTTCCCGCTGGGTCAGGCCGATGCGGCGCACCGCCTGATGGAAAGCAGCGCGCATATCGGCAAGATCATGCTGAAGGTGACATAGGAAGGTCCCGTTTGAAGCCTCCCCCGGTCAGGCCATGACCGGCACGTTCGCGAAGGTGATTCGGGTTCCGTCGGTCAGGTCTATGGTGTCGGCCTGACTGTCCGAGGCCTGGACCTTGGCGGCGCCCGGCAACGCCTGCCCACCGCTCAAGCTAACCGTCAGGTCCGGACGGCTGAACAGCGCGGACAGGTCGAATTGGGGCACCGCGGTTCCGGCCGTGATCGTGACCCCCGGTTGCCCTTTGGACGGTTGACCCTTTCCCGAGGGACTGTTGGCGATACCACGGACTGACATGGAAAAACTCCTGGGGCGAATGGGCCGTGGCGGGAGTGTCCGGGAAAAGAACTAATAAATCGTTAACATCTAAGCGGCTTTTTTCGGAGGCACCCACCGCCATCATGCCAACGCCCGCCGTCCCGCTTGCGATGAATCGCGCGCATCTGGGCGCCTTGCTCACGGTTCTCGCCATGGCCGGGTTCGCGGCGATGGATAGCATGAGCAAGCTGCTGGTGAGGGACTTCCCGATCGTGGAGACGTTGTGGATCCGCCATGGCATCTTCCTGCTGTTCGCCCTGGCGGTGACGCACGGCGGCGGCGGCGTTCGCCAGCAAGCACGCAGCGCCCGGCCCTGGCTGCAAACAATCCGATCGCTCCTGGGCGTGGTGGAGAACGGAGTATTCGTTCTGGCTTTTCTCTATCTGCCGCTCGCCGACACCCACGCGGTCGCGGCGGCGTCACCGCTGATCGTGGTGGGACTCGCGGCGATCATGCTGGGCGAACGGGCTGGTGTCCGGCATTGGCTCGCGGTGCTGGCGGGTTTCCTCGGCGTGCTGATGATCATCCAGCCGGGCATGCGGGCACTCAGCTGGCCGTTGCTTCTGCCGTTGCTCGGGGCCGTTCTTTGGGCAGTTTACCAGGTTCTGACGCGGCTTTGCGCCCGGTATGATCCGCCTGGGACGACCTTGCTCTGGACCGCGGCGATTGGCTTCGCGGTGCTCACGCTCGCGGCACCGTGGCAATGGCGCGCGCCGGACGCGGCCTCCTGGGGGTTGATCGTGGCCGTGGCCGTCCTGGGCAGCCTGTCGCATTATGCCCTGATACGCGCGCTGGATTTCGCGTCCGCCGGCGCGGTGCAGCCCTATAGCTACACGCTTCTGGTTTTCGCCGGTTTGCTGGGCTGGCTGGTGTTCGGCGACATCCCAGACGCGGCGGCGATCACCGGGGCGGCGATCGTGGTGGCGAGCGGCCTTTACACCTGGCTCCAGGATAGGCGGTCAGCGCGTGGCGCCGGGGATCAGGCCGATCATCCCGTCAGGGCCGTCCCAGATCCAGCGGTACGCGTACGCTGACCCCTGGGGACGGCAGGAAGCGGCGATCGTCCTCCCCCCAGTAACGGGACCCTGGTACGAACCCCTGGCTCGAATCGACGCGATTCATCCGGTAAAATTCTAACTTGGCGCGCGTCCGTGCCCCTTCCGCGGAGGGACCGCTCGCATCCCGATCCGGGACCGGTGCCGTCTCATTAAACGGCGGATGGGCGGGCGGCATGGGCGGAACGGGCAGCAATGGCGCCGCCGCGATCAGCGGAAAGCCGCACAGCGCGATAACGAGCGGGCGGATCACAACTCCGTTTCCGAGCCGGTGGCGGCGGGCGGCACGGGCGCGGAGGATGCCAGGCGATGTACACCGCGCGGATCATCGGAAGGATTGCCCGCTGGCGGGCCGAGCGTGCCGCGCCCCCGGTCGCGCCATGCGTTCAGCGCCCACGTAACCGAGGGGAACGCGATCTCGTCCCAGGGAATTTCATCCCAGGCGAACAGCGCGACTTCCAGGCTTTCCGATCCCGCCGCGAACGCCGGCGGTCCCTCGCCGGCGAAACGGCCGCGGAAAATTACCTGGACCTGGCCGATACGGGCGATGCTGAACATAGCCAGCACGCCGTCGAGATCGATCCGCGCCTCCGCTTCTTCAAAAGCTTCGCGGGCCGCGCCTTCTTCCATGGTTTCGCCCAGTTCCATGAAACCGGCTGGCAAGGTCCAGAAGCCAAGGCGCGGTTCGATCGCACGGCGGCACATCAACACCTTGTCACCGTGGACGACCACGGTGCCGACAACGACTTTCGGGTTTTCATAGGCGATGAATCCACAATCGCCGCAAACGAGACGCTCGTGGTTATCGCCTTCGGGAATTTTCCGGGTGAACGCGGACATAGTTTCAAACTGAGGCTTCGGATCGCCCGGATCAAGCCCTGTTATGCCGCTGGAACAGGCGCCGCGGCGCGTACCCCGCTAAATCGACAAATCGAGCAATGAACCACGTGCCAGAGGTGGCGACCCAGACCGGGACACGTCCCCCTCATGACGTCCTTCCGGGCGCGGCGGCCCCAGCGGTTTCGCCGGCGCGATCCCTTCGCGCGTGGACGCCGCGATGGCATCAAGGACGAGCCAGGCGGGACGTATCGTGGACGCGGCGGCCGGGCCTGCCACCGAGAGCGCGCCAAGCGAGGAAGATGTCAACATCCGCGGCATCATGATCCGCATTCCTTAAGAATGCGTTAGCGGTCTCCCAAAATTCGCGTCCTTCTTAAGTTCTTCGCGCAGGGCCTCGGCGGCGCGCGCCAGTTCGGCCTCGACCTCTTTCGCGGCGCCTTCCTGCGGATTAGCGGCATCATCCCGTACCGTGTTCATGATTGTTCGCAGCCGGCGCTCCAGCGCCGACATGCCATACCCCGCGGCCACGCCCACCATGGCGTGGGCCTGTGCGACAATCGCTGGTCCCGAACCCGCCGCGAGTGAGCGGCGCAACGCCGGGAGCCGTAGTTCCAGGTCCGTCAGGCACTCTTCGACGAGGTCCGTCAGCGTTTCAGCCGGCAGATTACGACGAAGTTCGTCGATCCGGTCCGGCGACAGGAGCGGCAACGGGATGGCCGGCGCCGGTGACGCCGCGGCGAGCGATTGCTCAGGCACGAATTCCTCCTGGGGGGTGGGGACGGCGCCAGTGTGCCAGACGTGCCGCCCCATCGTGTCGAGCAGCGCCGCCAGATCCACCGGCTTGCCAAGATTGCCATCCATCCCAGCGGAACGGAATAATAATCCGTCACCATCAGAAATATTTGCAGTCAGCGCGATAATCGGCACCTGGCCAGCGGGGGGACGCAACGCCCGGATGTGATGAGCCGCTTCGTATCCGCTCATGCCAGGCATGAAAATGTCCATGAACACGATGTCGTACGGCGTGGTCCTGGCCGCGTGGATCGCGGCGTCGCCGTTGGCCACGACATCGACCATATGGCCCTGCCGCCGCAGCATCGTCGCGGTGACAATCTGGTTGGCCCGGACGTCCTCGACCAACAGGATGCGTGTTCGCGGCAAGCTGGCGGGCATGGCCGCGGCCGGTACGTCCCAAAAGGTGTCGATACCGGATTCGGGCTCGCGTTTGGGTTCCGGGCCGGGTGCGGATGGTCCGCGGTCATTGGCGGCCATCGTCACGAGCCCAAGCGGCTGGACCGGCTGGACCTCCACGAGGGGAAGTTGAAACCAGAACTGGTTTCCCGCGGGCCCGTTGTCACGCTCGTGGATTTCAACCCCGATCTCACCCCCCATCAAGGTCACCAGATGCCGGCAGATGGCCAGCCCAAGCCCGGTGCCGATTGGGTCCTCATCACCCACATGATCCAGCCGGGAGAACGGCTGGAACAGCCTGCCACGATGTTCGACGGGAATAACCGGCCCCTGGTCGCGCACCAAGACACGCAACAAACGGCCTTCCGAGTTGGACAGGGTTTCGGCCCGCACCTCGACATCGCCGGGGATAGCGAATTTCACGGCGTTGGACAGCAGGTTCAGCAGTATTTGCCGGATCCGCCCCGGGTCGGTGACAATTTCCAATGGCACATCGTTGTCGGCCGTAACGCGGAACGTAATGCCGCGCTCCCGGGCCTGAGCGCCGAAGACCCCGGTCGCGCTGGCCAGTAACGGACGCAGGGCGAAGCGGCTGGGCCGCAATGTCAGCTGTCCAGCCTCAAGCCGGGACATCTCAAGAACGTCGTTGATCAGGCCAGACAGCGCATCGCCGGATTGGCGCGCCATGTCGAGCAGCGATCGCTGCGCCGTGGACAGCGAACTGTCCGCCAGCAGCCGAAGCGTATTCAACAGCGCGTTCAGCGGTGTGCGGATTTCGTGGCTGACAATCGCGACGAAGCGCGATTTCGTGGCGTTGGCCGCCTCGGCCGCCGCCCGGGCCTCGCGCAGCTGATTTTCCGCCTCCTTGTGTTCGGTGATGTCGGAATAAATGGTGATGAACCCGCCATCGGACAGGCGGTCCCGCCGCAGTTCGATGGTCCGCCCGTTCGGGCGCCGCCGTTCCGCGTTGCGGATGTAGCCGGACCGCAACATGGCGATCCGACGCCGCACCTCGGCTTCCACGTTAACATCGCCGAACTCACCACCGATAGCCTGAGCCCGCAGAATCTCGTCCATCGTCACGCCAACCCGGAGCATATCCGCCGGGACCCCGACGAGTTCCGGGAAGCGGGCGTTCCATTCAAGAAGACGGAGATCGCCGTTCACCATCGCAATACCGTCGGACATGCCGCCCAGTGCAGCGTGAAGCTGTTCGGACTTCGCGGCGGCCTCGGCGCGGGCGAGTTCCAACAAACGATGAGATGATGTTTGTTCCTCACGCAGAGCCAACTGCGCGGCTTCCCGCCGCCGGAGGCGATGGGAGCGGATCAGGACCATCGCGGTCATCGTTACCAGAAGAACCGTGATCCCGACCAGGCCCAGGATCGTCCGGTTTTCCCAGATGATCGCCCCGCCCATGACGTCCGACTCCCGGGCGCCAGCCACGACAGCCAGGTCAAAGTCCGGAATTCGCTGGTACACGTGAATGCGCGGTGTGGCCTCGGGCACCGATGGGCCGACCCACACCGAATCGGGCTCCCCGCCGAGCGCGGCGAACAGCGGCGTGCCCGCGATACTGGCCGCCGGATCGATGCTGGGCGGCCCGGCCGCGGCCCGGACCCGCCCATCCATGAGGCCAACCAACGCCACCAGGCCCCCCGGGCCAAGGTCTGCCTGCGCGAATATCGCGGTGATGGCGGAGGTGCGATATTCCGTAAGGATCATCCCGGCGAAACCCCCGCCTGGGCGAAATAACGGCCGCGCGATATCAAGGTGCCAAAGACGCAGGAACCGGTCGACCGTTGCCGGACCCACGAATCGCGCCGGCCGGCCGGGACCGCGACGCGACAAGGTCTGAAAGGCTTCACTGCTCGCGAGGCTCTGGCCCACCGCCTCAGTGACCGTGGATTGTAAAATCCTGCCGGTCTCATCGGTCAGGATCAACTCCCGGCCCAGGCCTTCCAGCGCCAGCGCGCGGTCGCGCCATGCCATCAGGTCGAACCGCGCCGGGTCGGCCGCCCAGACATCGGCCAGAATTCGCACGGTCTGATCCGCCGTGAGCAGCTGTTGATGCACCTGTCCCGCGAAGAGTTGCGCCTGCTGAAACAACATCGCGGTAACACGCGCGGAAATCTGTTCCCGCTGATCCTGGATGCTGACTCCACCCAAGACCCAGGCCACGGTAATGAGGCAGGCGACAACGACGGCCGTGGCGAAGTCGGTGATTGCCTGACGGTTCGGCCTCATGATGCTCCATCGTGGCGTGGCAAATACGTTTGCGGCCACGCTTTCAAAGGCGGGACGCGTTGTTCCTATCATGCCGGATAATGGGAGAATGTCACAAATTTCCGCCTATGACCGCGGCTGGTTTCGGCCGTTTTGGGTTCCGGACTGGCCCCATGGCGGGCCGGGACGCGGGACCGGCTTGCCCTGAACCCGCCCGGGTGCGATTGTCCTGGCCCATCGCATGGACCGGCAACCGGCTGGGACGGCACCCCGTCAACGAGGACAGAATGGCGAAAATCAAGGTCAAAACCCCGGTCGTGGAGCTGGACGGGGACGAGATGACCCGAATCATCTGGGGCTTCATCAAGGACAAGCTGATCCTGCCCTATCTGGATATCGATCTGAAATACTACGATCTCGGCATCGAATATCGCGACAAGACGGACGATCAGGTCACCGTGGATGCCGCCAACGCCATCGCCCAGTACGGGGTTGGCGTGAAATGCGCGACCATTACCCCGGACGAGGCGCGGGTTACGGAATTCGGCCTGAAACGCATGTACCGCAGCCCGAACGGGACGTTGCGGAACATCCTGGACGGCACGATCTTCCGTGAGCCGATTATCTGCTCCAACGTGCCGCGCCTGGTACCACACTGGACGCAGCCGATCGTCATTGGCCGCCATGCCTATGGCGACATCTATCGAGCGACCGAACTGCGGGCGCCCGGACCGGGCAAGGTGACGATCACCTATCAGCCCGCGGACGGCAGCCCCGGGCAGACACTGGACGTGATCGATTTCGGGGAGGGTGGCGGCTGCGCGATGGCGATGCACAACACCCGCGTTTCGATCGAAGGCTTCGCCCGCGCCAGCTTCAACTACGCGCTGCTGCGCGGCTGGCCGCTGTATTTCTCCACCAAGAACACGATCCTGAAGAGCTACGACGGCTACTTCATGGATATCTTCGCCACGATCTTCCAGAACGAGTTCAAGGCGGAGTTCGACAAGCGTGGCCTGACGTATGAGCATCGCCTGATCGACGACATGGTCGCCTGCGCGCTGAAATGGAACGGCGGCTACGTTTGGGCCTGCAAGAACTATGACGGAGACGTGCAGTCCGATACCGTGGCACAGGGCTTCGGTTCGCTGGGTCTGATGACGTCCGTGCTGCTGAGCCCGGATGGCACCAAGGTGGAAGCGGAAGCGGCGCATGGCACCGTGACGCGTCACTACCGCCAGCATCAGCAGGGCAAGGAGACGTCGACCAACCCGATCGCGTCGATCTTCGCCTGGACCCGCGGGCTGATCTACCGCGGCCGGTTCGACAACACGCCGGACGTGACGGCATTCGCCGAAACGCTGGAGAAGGTGTGCATCCAGACCGTGGAATCGGGGCACATGACCCGCGACTTGTCGGTGTTGATCGGAGCTGACGCACCTTGGATGACAACCCAGGGGTTCCTGGCGAAGCTGGATGAGAATCTTCAGAAGGCGATGGCCTGAGGGTTCATGGCCGGGGCCGCGGTGCGGGGACACGCCGCGGCCCAGACTTTTTTGGAGGCGGCGATGGCCGGCGCTTTGTCAGCGGCGTCCTCGTCCTAGCCGGTTGCGATCCGCATGACCTTCACGGCGCCGCCGATCACGTCAACCGGGCGGCGTCGGCCTTGGCGTCCATTAGTCATTAGCAGGACCCCCACGCAACATGATCAACCGCCGCGGGAAGTCGCTCCGACTTTATCATTTCGCCGTCTGGATCGTAGATTGTTACGCCACTCTCTGTCGATAAGGTGCGCCGATCGTATTCAGCCAGAGCATCCGTTGGACTAAAGTGACCGATCGTCTTGCTGGTCTTTGCGACGCCGTATCCCGGCTTGTACGACATCGTTGAACAAAGGCGGAGAGACAGGCGCGGATCCGCGCCAACAACGTTCGGTCCGCCGCCATGAGTGTGCGGGCTGGCGCCAGACCCGTCGACGTGAACGCCCGATGCTGATCTGGATCTTGATGCGGGATGGTCAATGGGATCTCTCTCGCGGGCTGGAATGCCACCAATGGTCTCGGTGCCTTATCCGATCCTTGAGCTAGCGGCGTCCACCAACGCCGCACGTGCTCAGATCACTTTCGCTCACTCATTTCGGTCAGGTCACGCTCGAGAAAGAAATTGAGAAACGTGCGGATAGCCGCGATCGCGGCCAACCGCCCGATATCAGTCCAGCCGGGCGCGAGCGCGGTTTCGACGATGTCGGCCGCGAGCTGAAAGGTCAGACCGGCCACCAGCCAGCGTGCGTAACGGCCCCAAATCTGTCGAAACGGTTGTTCAGGAGGTGATGGGCGCAGGATGGTTATAAGGCTCATAAAAAAAGCCTCGGTCGTCCCAATCATTATGACCACCAATGCCATTGCATTAATGATGACGATTGCGTTTCTCGTGATGATCCCGAACCACTCTTCCATGAAAGTCTCCCTAATCGACCGCGGTGGTGTCGAGGCATTTTACCGATTTTTTGGCTGCTTCAGCCTGACGGTTGGCCTCGATCCCGCGGCGGGCATTTCATTCAAACGGACCGACATGATAGACCATGCTGACCACCGCCGCGATGCCGATCCCAAGCAGGAACAACGCGGTTATGAGAGTGAGGGACGGTGGGAAAGGGCTCTCGCCATGAACAAGACCATCCTCAACCATCCGCCTCCGCCCGGCCCGCATCGCGCGCATGAAATGTACGTGATAAGTAATCCCGACAACGAGCATCATGATACCGAGCACGACCAGCGCGAGGCCAAACTTTGGCGCCTCGGTGAAGCCGATTTTCCACGTGCCAATTTCCGCCAGTCTTTGGAAAAGCTGACTGATCGTGAAGCCGAAGCTGATCAAAGAAAGCGATGTGCGGATCACCGCCATCAGCGTGCGGTCGGCGGCCATGCGAGTACGTTGAAGCGCCAGGCCCGTGTTTCGAGATGAAAGCACGAACGAACCGTCGATTGGAGCCGACGATAAAGTCACACGGTTTTTGGTCATGACGGTCTGCCTTCGGATATCAAAACAGTAGATCCTTCAGGCCCGCCAGGATTTGGTCCGCCAAGATTTGGTCCGCCGGTACGGCCCGAAGGACAACGGGCACGATCGGAACTAGCATAGCACCTGCAAGTATGGCAATGCTATCGAAGGCGGGGGAGGTGAATCGCAACCCGTAGATGTTCGCCACGACCTGATGCAGATCGGTGGCCGGCGAGAAATCCGGATGTCCCGCTATGGATTGGTCCATGGGACGGTCGAGAGGAGGCTTTGTCCTCGAAGACGACCCCCGTTCACTTAGCGAGGGTGCCATATTCGAAAGCCGCCTTTTGCCGCCGTGGATACCGGTCCAGTCAGGACCGCAGCGCCAGCTGTCGCGGCACAATCCAAAATCTCGCGCTGGGACGGTGTTTCAACAAGCATGGCCGTGAACTGCTTTGCCGCTCCGCGCGTCGCTCATCGCGTTGTCCGATGCGCTCTTGCCGGTCTGGTCCCGATAACTGATCGATTTCTCCGTTCACTGCCTTACGCGCGTGGCCCGGAGGACGCTTAACGCGTACTTGATGCCGTTTGTGCCGTCTAATAAAGGGAGGGTCTGTCCCTG
>Ga0302323_100005716_pt1 | contig 10196 bp, 8 predicted proteins | sample Fen_T0_3_FD_201950 | JGI IMG/M metagenome (GOLD analysis project Ga0302323, IMG submission 201950) | Peat permafrost microbial communities from Stordalen Mire near Abisko, Sweden - Fen_T0_3 | ecosystem: Environmental > Terrestrial > Soil > Wetlands > Permafrost | place: Sweden: Abisko... | reverse complement strand
CGTACTGCGGGTGGGGGTCACCGCCGCGCTCGCCTGCGGCACGGTGGGTTTGGGATTTGCCCTGCGGTCGCGCGACGGGCACGGCAAAAGCAAGACGCTGCCCAAGCTGAAGGACCACCGCGTGGAAAAAGTCGCCGGCGCCACCGAGATGGCCATCGCCCGTGGCGCCGACGCTGCGGCCAACGTCCGCCGTGCGGTGGCTGCGGTGGGCGGCATGGAGCGCTTCGTGAAGAAGGGCGACCGCGTGGTGATCAAGCCGAACATCGGGTGGAACCGCCTGCCCGAGCAGGCCGCCAACAGCAACCCGGACGTGGTGGCCGAAGTGGTGAAGCTGGTCGCCGCGGCCGGCGCATCGAAGATTTGGGTAACCGACGTTTCGGTGAACACCGCCGAGCAGTGCTTCGCCAGGTCGGGCATCGAGAAGGCGGCCAAGGCTGCCGGCGCGACCGTCGTCCATCCCGACGCAACCGCGTTCCGCGAGGTCGACGTCTCGGGCAAGCTGCTGCACACCGCCGACGTGCTGTTTCCTTTCGTCGAAGCCGACAAGGTCATCAACGTACCCGTGGTCAAGCAACACGGGCTTTCGGGCGCCACCATGGCGATGAAGAATTGGTACGGTGTGCTCGGTGGCCAGCGGGTCAAGCTTCACCAAAACATCCACCTTTCCATCGTCGACCTCGCCGCCATGATCAAGCCGACCCTCACCATCATGGACGCCACCCGCATTCTGCTCGCAAACGGGCCCACCGGCGGCAGCCTGGCCGACGTCAAACAGATGGACACCGTGGCGGTCAGCACCGACGAGGTCGCGCTGGACGCCTTCGGCGCCGGGCTGCTCGGCCTTTCGCCAACCGACGTGGGATTCATCGTGGAAGGCATGAAAGCAGGTCTCGGCACCATGAACTGGCGGGCACTCAAGACCGAGGAGATGGGAGGTTAGCCATGTTCCTTTGGTTGCGCAGGGCCTATCAGCTCGTCTTCTTCGCCTTCTTCGTCTTCCTGGTGTTCTCTGCCACGTCGCTCTTCATTCGCGGCTACGACGTGCCATGGTTCCTGGAGATCGATCCCCTGGTGGCCCTGACCACGTCGCTGGCGACCCACGCCCTGCATCACACGCTGCTGTGGTCGCTGCCGCTCATCGTCCTCACGCTGGTCTTCGGGCGCTTCTTCTGCAGTTGGATGTGCCCGATGGGCGTGCTTCACCACGTGCTCGGGTTTCTCGGCCGCAAGCGCAAGGTTCTGCAGCGGGTCGAGCAGAACGCCCCCCGCTCGTCGCACAAGATCAAGTACGCCATCTTGGCGGTGATGCTGGGACTGGCGGCGGCCGGGAGCACACAGATCGGGCTCCTCGATCCCATCGCCTCGACCTGGCGTGGACTCTCCACCTCGGTGATTCCCGCCGCCAGCAACACCGCGCATGGCATGTACCAGGGCGAACGCCACTTCCAGTGGGGCACCCTCATCACGCTGGTCTTCTTCGGAGCGCTGGCCCTGAACTTCGTCTATCCACGCTTCTACTGCCGCGTGCTGTGCCCGCTGGGCGCGTTCTTGGGGCTATTGTCGAAGTTTTCGCTCTTCCGCATTAGCAAAGACCCATCCAAGTGCAACGAGTGCGACGTGTGTGGGGCCGACTGCCAGGGTGCCGCCGATCCGCAGGGCACCGTGCGCGCAACCGAATGCATGGTCTGCCTCAACTGCACCAGCGGCTGCAAACGCAACGGCCTCGCCTATCGATTCCTGCCGTCGCTGAAGCTGTCGCGTCGAGAGACCGATCTGTCGCGGCGCAAGTGGATCACCGCAGGGGTCGCCGGGGTGGCAGCCGTGCCGCTCATGCGCGCCTCCGACGGCGTGGACCCGCGCCCGAATCCCGCACGTATCCGCCCGCCGGGAGCACGCGACGAGCCCGAGTTCCTGGCCAAGTGCCTCAAGTGCGACGCGTGCATGAAGGTCTGTCCGACAAACGCTCTGCAGCCCGCCCTGTACGAGGCCGGCTTCGAGGGATTCTGGACGCCCATCCTGATTCCGCGGATGGGTTACTGCGAGCACAGCTGCGTGCTTTGCGGCCAAGTCTGCCCCACGGGTGCCATCGCCAAGCTGACCGTCGCCGACAAGGTGGGCGACATGCCGAACAGGCCGCCGGTGCGTATCGGCTCGGCATTTTTCGACAAAGGACGCTGCTTGCCCTGGGGCTATGGCACCGACTGCATCGTTTGCGAAGAAGTGTGCCCGACTTCGCCCAAGGCCATCCACTTCAAGGTGGAGACCGTCACCGCGCGCGACGGCACCCAGAAGACAATCAAGGTCCCCCACGTGGACCTCGACCACTGCACCGGCTGCGGTACCTGCGAGAACCGCTGTCCCGTCGTCGACCGTGCGGGCGTGCGCGTGAGCGTCGCGAACGAAAGCCGCACGCCGAAGAGCAGCATGTCTCTGACCGGCGGTAAGATTTAGTTCGCGGCGACGTGCACGCCACGCTCACAGCTTCTCGTGCGAGCAGTCACAGTACGGTTTGTTGCCCGACTGATTGCAGCCGCACAGGCGGACCTCGACCGATGCGCGCGCTTCCACCTTCATGGGCGAATGCAGCGTGCTTCGGTGCGAGCCATCGCAATAGGGGGGCCGTTTTGACAATCCGCACGCACACCAGTAGTAGGCACCTGGGCCCAGCTTGAGCACGTACGGCTGATTCTTCGAACGGACCGGCTCACTCACGAACTTAGTCTGGCACGGCCTAGGCTGGACGCTAGCCCCGAGGCGCCACCGTCGTACCGCACCCGCCTCCGCTGCAGGCCGCCGTCTTGAGAGCGGTCACGCACGCTTGAACGGGGCCATTGCCACCGTTCTTGTTAAAACACTCCGTCTCGCAGTTTCCTGAGCAAGGATTGGTCGCTGCAATGCACTTCACGACTGCTTCGCACTCAGCGGCCTTCGACGTCGAGTTGTCTTTGCATGCGCTGCATGGAGGAGCGCTCCCACAAGCGTAGTCGTTGGCGACAATCTCGGACATACAGCTCCCCGACACCTCCGGTCCCGTGGTCGCCGTGTCCCTCGCCGCCACCGCAGCGTCGCCGCGCTCTCCACCACCCAGCCCACCGCCCGAGCCAAGACGCCCGCCACTGCCAACGCCCCTCCCCCCTTCGCCGCCGGCCCCGCCCTCTGAGCTGCCACCCGCGGCCGTGTCACGGGAAGAACCTGCATCACGACCGCCCCCGGCCGCACCGCCCGAGCCAGCCCGCCCACCGGTGCCCACCCTGCCACCGTCACCGACCGCACTGCCACCAGAACCCACGATGCCCCCGCGGCCGACCGAACCACCGTTGTCGGCAATCGTGCCTCCCGACTCAGTGGTCCCACCCTCGTTGCTCTGCCCACCAACACCGCGAGCAGACCCAGGCAACTTTGCGTTCGGATCAGGCCCACATGTAGCGGAAACTGCTACCAGCGCGATGAATGCGAACACACGCATGATCCCCATTAGACGCTATTTCAGGTGCGCTCCGCCAGTGTAAGGTGTTGCGAATGTGACAGTGGCCACCACGCACAAACACAGACTGTACGCAGCAAGCAATTGCCGATTGTCCCAATGCCGTCAATCTCAAGACCCCTGGGCCGTGCCATAGTGTTGTCCACTCAAGGTCAAATACCATGAAGACCAAACTCACCCATGCCGTGTTCGCAATTCTCGCCGTCACAGCTTGCGGAGCACGCACGCCGCTCGATCTCGAGGAAGAACTGCCCATCGGAACCAATGGCGGCGCTGGCGGAATCATGGGCGGTGGCGGCAGCGCTGGTACGGTCACGAGCCATGGTGGGGCGCCGAACTTCGGCGGAAATACCGGCGGACAGATGAACACGGGTGGCTACCTCAACGTGGGAGGCCGGCCCATGACGGGCGGCTCTACCCAGGCTGGCGGGCGGACCACCCAGGCAGGTGGGCAGATCACCGGCGGAACGGGCGGCACCGGCGGCACAGTGCCCACAGGCGGGCGCATCGCCACGGGCGGCAACACGGGGGGCTCGGGTGGACTCATCGGGCAAGGAGGGTCGGTCGTACGCGGTGGCTCAGGCGGTTCCATCGTGGTCAAGCTCGACGCGGGATTTGGCGGCAGCGCGGGCGTGGTGGGCAGCGACGGCGGCTGGGATGCGCGTGATTTGGGTATCGACCGGGTCGACAGCAGGACCAACGATGGCACGGTTGGGGGCGAAGCCTGCCAGGGGTTGGCAAGCAACGAAGACCTGATCGACGACTTGAACGACGGCAATCGCTTCATCCTGAACAACAGCGGTCGGGTGGGATCGTGGACCGACAGTCATGACAGCACACCGACGGGCGCGATGTACCCCGACCCCGTGAACCTCTTCACACCCACGGACACCGGCGACTCTTGCAGGAAATACGCAGTCTACGTCAAGGGTTCGGGCTTCTCCGATTGGGGCGCCAGCTTCTGGTTCGGGCTCGGCAGCCCCTACAACGCCAGCAAATACACCGGCATCACCTTCTGGGCCAGAACCGACGCGGGCAGCAGCGGGGTCGTGCGCGTCTCGTTCCCAGACAAGGACACCTATCCCGACGGAGGCATCTGCAAGACCAACGTGACAGGTGCCACCCAATGCTATGACCACTACGGAGCCCGCGTCACGCTGACGCCCGACTGGAAGAAGCAGACCCTCGGTTTCAAAGACCTGAGCCAAGACGGCTGGGGTCTGCAAGGCGCGGCGTTTGATCCCTCGACGCTGTTCCAGGTCCTGTTCCAGATTCCAGTCAATGCCACGTTCGGCATCTGGGTCGACGACGTGGCTTTCACTTTCTAGATCTTAGACCGACGTGCGGTCGAGAAACCCGCCAGCGTCAACATTCATCTGATACCGATGACTGCCTTCACGAAGGTTCGGACCCAGCTCGGCACATTCGCCATCGGGTTCAGCGACCGCGGAATCTCGCGGGTCGCTCTGCCCTCTGCCGACTGGACCGACTTAAGCCGCGCCGACCTGGAGCGATGGGGCTTTCGGCACGAGCCCGCACCGCCGCGGGAGATCGCCGACGTCGCGCGTGCGCTGCAGGACCACGTGGCGGGAAAGCCGCAAAACTTCGCTGGCGTTGCGCTCGATGTCGACGGCGCGCCGCCATTTCTGCTGCGGGTGCAGCGAGCCGCGCAAGCGATTCCAGCAGGCCAGACCAGCAGCTATGGCGACCTCGCTGCCGCGGCCGGGTCGCCCAATGCCGCGCGTGCCGCAGGCCGCGCCATGTCGACGAATCCGTGGCCCATCGTCGTGCCCTGTCATCGCGTCCTGCCGCGCTCGGGCTTTGGCGAATACTCGGCTGGCAGCGGCGTACACACGAAACTTCGACTCCTCTGGCTCGAAGGCTACCGGGGCCGCACCTCGAACGTAGCCTTCGACGAGCATGCCGCCGTGGAATATTTGAAGGAAGCCGACCCGCGACTGGCCAAGGTGATCGAGCGCATCGGCCCATTCACGCTGCAAGCCACCGCGCCCACTGCGCGCGGTGGCGACGAGCCATTCAATGCCCTGGCCAGGGCCATCGTGTCGCAGCAACTGTCGGGCAAGGCAGCGGCCACCATCTACGCCCGCGTCGCCGCGCTGCTGGGCAGCGACACTGTCGACGACCCGAAAGGCGTGCTGGCTCTGCCCAAAGCCAAGCTCCGCGGCGCCGGGCTGTCCGGAAACAAGACTCTGTCGCTCTGCGATCTCGCCCAGCATGCCGTGTCGGGCTCCCTACCCACGCGGGCCGAGATGCAGCGACTGACCGACGAAGAGATTGTCGCTGCCCTGGGCAGCATCCGCGGCATTGGGCGCTGGAGTGCACAGATGCTGCTGCTCTTTTACCTAGGCCGGCCGAACGTGCTCCCCGTGGCGGATCTCGGCGTCCAGAAAGGCTTTGCCGTGACCTATGGCCCGCGCAGCTTGCCCACCCCCAGCGCCCTTGAGCGGGCGGCCCAATCCTGGGCGCCGTACGCATCCGTCGCAAGCTGGTACCTGTGGCGTGCCGTCGAGGTGGATCGCTACTCGGCGACTGCCTGACCCACAAACACGGCGTGCTTGACGGACGTGGGTCCGTCGCGAAAGCTGACGGACAAGGCCAGCGATATGCCCACGCCGCCCGAGCAACCAGCCAGCGAGCATCGGTCCCTTTGGATCGGCACCTCCGGCTATTCTTATCCCGAATGGGTGCGCGCGGGGATCTACCCGCCCGGCACCAAGGGCGCCCAGATGCTCCCGCTCTACGCGCAGGAATTTCCCGTCACCGAGCTGAACTACACCTGGTACCAGATACCACGCGCCGAGGCCGTCGAGCGTCAACGCAGCCTTGTGCCGCCGACCTTTCGCTTCTCGGCGAAGCTGACGAGGACACTCACCCATGAGGTCGACGACGATGCGTGGAAGGCCGAAGCGGAAAAGTACCGGGCCGGCATCGCGCCCCTGGCTGCCTCCGGGCAGCTTCTCGCAGTTTTGCTCCAGTTTTCCGCCGGGTTCGATCGGTCGCTTAAACACCGAACCTATCTGGGTGCCCTGCTCGACGAGCTGCACGACCTTCCCCTTGCCGTGGAATTCCGTAACGTCTCGTGGGCAGACGACAAGGTGTTCGCCGAGCTCGAACGCCGTCGGGTATCGATGGTCACCGTGGACGAACCAAAGCTGTCCCATCTTTTCCCCTCCCTCGACGTCGTGACCAACCCAGACCTCTTCTACGTCCGCTTCCACGGCAGGAACACCGCGGGCTGGCAATCGAGTCGCCTCGCCCACCCGTTCGACTACGACTACTCCGACGACGAGCTAGCCTCCTGGGTCAACGAACGTCTCCGCAGCATTCTCGCGTCCGCCAAGACCGGCGCCCTCTTCTTCAACAACCACGTCCGAGGTCAGGCGCCTCGCAACGCCCGACGACTGCTCCAGCTCCTCAAGACTTCAGGTATGCTCACCTCGTAGCTTCAGAGCACGTCCTCGACCATCTTGTCGATCTGGGCGATGAAGGTAGCCGGCGCCTCGACCATGCACGGCGATTCCAAGGGTTCCGGATCCGCGAAGATCACCAGGCCATCGGGGCCAAGGACGTGGCCGACCGCCACCTCGGACCGGTCGACCTCGAAGGGCTCTGCTTCGGCAGCCACCGCGGTGACGCGTGCCTTATGCGCATGGGTCCGAGCAGAGGGGCGCACCACCGGCGCGGGTACGACCTCGTTCGCGGCCACCGGCGGGGCGACTTCTGCTGCCACTTGACCAACCTCGACGACGGTCGGACGCGCGGTCGGGACTTCTGGCGCCGGGGGAATATTGGCCACCGCGAGCGCGGCCACCATGGCCGGCGCGACGCCCGCAGACATCAGCTGACCGCCCAGCCGACCGAACCACGTGGGCAAGCCGGCGCGCAGCTCGCCCAAATGCAGGCGAAGCCGTGCCAGCGCCCGATGGATGCGGGTCCTGACCGTCACGGGCGCCACACGGAGACGAGCCGCGGCCACGTCGTCGTGGTCCTCCCCGTAGTATTTCGACAGCACTGCTCGCCGTGATTCCCGCGGCAGACCGCGAAGGCTTGCCCGGACCAAACGCCTGCGCTCACGACGCAGAACTTCGTCCTCAGGCGTTCCATGGGCCGGCAGAGCGTCCACGTCCACCCCCTCCGCCGTCCGGACGCTTCCGCGCCGCCAAAGGTCGACGAACAAATTTCGGTAGATACGCTCAAGCCACGGCTCCAGGTGGCCATCGGGTGGTGGCGACGCCAGCGCTCGCAGAATCGCCTCCGCGCTCAGCTCTTCCGCAGCCTCAGGTCCAATGCGCCGCGCATACCGGCGGGCGATGGCCTTTGCGTGGTCAAGAAGGGCTTTTCCCTCCAGGGCAGTCATGGTCTTGCCTCCTGTCCGGAGCAACGTCAGCCCACCCAGATTGTTCCCTCCACCTAGCTAAATAGTATCACAGGTCCAAGGAGGCAGGGTGCCAAGCTCGGCGGCCCCGTGGCGATTCGCGCCTGGATTCGCGCAAGAATGGTGGACAATGGGCCCATGGCGCTCACCACACTGTGGCTCGCTACGATGTTCGTCACCTCGTCGGTCGGCGACACGGCTGGCACTCCGCCAACCAAAATCCTCTACGTTCAACCGCTCGGTGGCTGTTCGAAAAGCAATGTGGGCACGGACCAAGTGGTGGCCGCGCTGCGTGCTTTTTATGGCAGTCGCGACAGTAAGGCCATCGACGTGGACGTGCGCACGTGCGAGGAGCTACCGAAGGCCGCTTACTATCCGGCTCGCAAGCGATACCGCGCCGAGAAGCTCTTGGTGCACCTGAACCAGACGATGGCCAAGGACGGATGGCGCATCCTCGGACTCACCGACGTCGACATCTCCACCACCAAGGGCGCGGTGGCAGACTGGGGCGTGATGGGCCTCGGCGAGCTTCCAGGCACAGCGACGGTGATTTCGTCCTTCCGATGCCGCAAGAGGGCCCGCAACCAGGCACACGCCGTCGAGCGTTTGGCCAAGGTCGCGGTCCACGAGATCGGACACACCCTGGGCCTAGAGCATTGCCCGACGGTGGGGTGCCTGATGGAGGACGCCATGGGGAAAGTGGTCACCACGGATCGCGAGCGGGATTTTTGTCCGCGCTGCCGGGGGCTCGCAAAACAGGCAGGCTTCGTCATTCAGGAAAAGCCGAATGCGGCCTGGCTACCGTGACTTCAGCCGGTGCCTGAGCCGAACGCGGCGATGGCGCCCGCGGTCGCCTTGGTAGCGCGCAGGTAGTCCGCCGGCGCGAGCAGGATTTGCGTGCCGCGCACCCCGGCCGAAACGGCCACCACATCGAAGGCCTCCATCGTCTCGTCGACGAACACCGAGTAGTCCTTCTTGCCACCCAGTGCGGTGACGCCCCCGCGGATGTAACCGGTCAGCGGCTGGACCTCCTTGAGTGCCACGGTTTCCACACTGCGGTTGCCCGACAGCTTGGCCAGCGCCTTCAGGTCCAGCGTCGCACTACCGGGCAGGACCGCCAGAAGCACACCTGTACGGTCGCCGCGCACCACCAGCGTCTTCCACACCTGGTCGAGCGGCAGCCTCACCTTCCCCGCAACGTTCTCGGCTGACAGATCCGATTCGTCCACCTCGTATTCGCGCAGCTCGAAACGAATGCCCATGCGCTCGAGGATGCGGGCAGCGTTGGTCATCATGGTATGGCGTGGCCACTATAGCGCTTCACTCGACCGGTGCTCGCCCGAGTTGCCAGGCACCCCTCGACGGCGACGATTCGGCATGCTCAAATGTCGTCCGCCTCGCATGCCCCGAAAAGCCACCACCGACATCGCCCAGCGAAAGACCGACCACCTCCAGATCGCCAGGTCGGGTGCTGGTGCCTTTGCACGCTCGACCTTGCTCGAGCACGTGCACCTGGTGCATGTCGCGTTGCCTGGCCTGGCCCTGGACGAGATCGATCTTTCCTGCAACCTGCTTGGGCACACGCTTTCGGCACCGATCCTGATCACCGGCATGACCGGCGGAACCCCCGAAGGGCGCGCCATCAACCGCGCTCTGGCGGCAGCGGCACAGAAGCTCGGAATCGCCTTCGGCCTCGGCAGTCAACGCCCCATGCTCGGCAAGCCCGAACTGGCCAGCACCTACGAAGTCCGGGACCTGGCGCCCGATATCCTGCTGCTGGCCAATTTCGGCGTGGTTCAGCTTGCCGAAATGCCCACCCAAGCGGTTGCAAAGGCGATCGAGCGCGTCGGGGCCAACGCACTGGCCATCCACTTGAACGTCGGCCAAGAACTTGCCCAGCCCGGCGGCGACACGGATTTCCGCAACGGACTGCCGACCATCGAACGCCTGACCCGAGAGCTTGCTTGCCCTGTCCTGGTCAAGGAAACCGGCTGCGGAATTGGGCCAGCCACGGCGCGGGCTCTCGATCGAGCAGGCGTGGCCGCCATCGACGTGTCCGGTGCGGGCGGAACCTCGTGGATCGCCATCGAAGCGCAGCGGGCGAAAGGTGCCCAGGCAGCACGCGGGCAGCTCTTCCGCGAGTGGGGTATTCCCACCGCAGCGTCCTTGGGCTGGCTGGCTGGGCTTGGCCTGCGTCCCGCAATCATCGCGTCAGGAGGCATTCGCACTGGCCTCGATGCTGCCAGGGCACTCGCGCTTGGCGCGAAGGTCGCAGGCCTGGCCCAACCGGTGCTGGCCGCGGCCACCGAAGGCGGC